>Ga0207702_10000239_pt1 | contig 63876 bp, 86 predicted proteins | sample KBSCornC62_FD_184302 | JGI IMG/M metagenome (GOLD analysis project Ga0207702, IMG submission 184302) | Corn rhizosphere microbial communities from Kellogg Biological Station, Michigan, USA - KBS Corn C6-2 (SPAdes) (version 2) | ecosystem: Host-associated > Plants > Roots > Rhizosphere > Soil ...
GCCGCCGCTATTGGTGCGCCGCAAAAAAGAGGAATCATCGTCTTGATCGTTCGCGCGGCGCCGATAGAATGATCCTGTTCCGTCTAGGGATTCATTCAACCACGCAAGTATGCGTTGCAGGCGTTGAGGAGGTCGTATCGAAGCTGTTATCATTATTTGGATCTCCTCTAAAAATAAAACAGATGTGTTTTTTGTTAAGAAGAATAGATTTACATTTTTTCTATCGAGATATAGTGACTGCAAAACTAGCGACGATGCCGCTACCTCTCCGCTTATCAAAACTATCGCTGACCGTCAAACCCACAGCGACTTTCCAGCCGCCGGAAGTCTGATTCATATAGGCCATCGACAGATCAGCGCTTTTAAGATCTGAGCCAAGCTTAATGACAAAATGCGGGGATAGTTTCGATATTTCTACTTTCGCTTGGCGTGATTCGCTGTCGTAAACTATTCCGATATGATAAGCAACCGAATCTTTACCGGCAATGTCCGCCAATGATTCACGAAGCTTGACAGCCAACGTCTTTGGATTTATGATCGTTCGCGAAAGATCTTTTGTACGCTGAGTGAGTGCAGTTACGACAGGATCATCAACAGGATCATTATTGCTCTCTTTAGTCTCCTTAGCGTCCATTAGATTGATCTCCCTGCGATGAATATACCTTTGGGTCTTTTCGCGGCAGCATGAACACCAAACACTCTGACAGCTTGATACTCTATCTCGGCCCGTTGCACGCTCATTCCATCCTCGATACAGAGAGCGCGATAAAGTAGATCAAAATCGTATTTGTATCGCTCGTTTAAATCCGTTTCGCGCAAGAGTTGGTATCCCGCGTCGTGAAACAAACTAGGCCGCATATTGTGCGCATCTTGAATAGCCGGATGAGATGCACCATCCCAAGCGTAACGTTCATAAACTGTTAACCATCCGTCGATTTCGAGCGAGACAAATCCAAGAATCATCGCTTTTACGTCACGAATCGCGGTCTGTACTTTCGCGGTGTTTTGCAACTGATAGCGATAACCTGTGCAATAAGTAATCGGACCGGACGAGGGAATTAGATCGCTCATGATTTTGATTTTCTTTTTTAGAGCCGCCCGATGTTAACGCACGAGAATTTATAGTTAGACGATGTCGTAAGTGCGGTCGCAACGCCGCCCACTAAATTATTCCAAGTAAAAACCGGCGCTGTCAATGATTCAGTCGTGACCTGGATAGTTGCTCCATTGCCCCAATTCGACGCGCCGGAAATCAACGTGCAGGCCCAAATCGGAGTGTTGGTAATAAAGCCATTCGCGTAGGTGATCGTGCAGGTTCCAGTTGATCCAGGAGTGCCTGTTCCTGTATTGATTGTGATTTTGAATGCGTTGTCCGTCCCAACAATGGTTGGCGCTGCCGGAGACGTTCCCGTACCTGTACACGAGACCGACGGCGTCGGCCCGAGCGTCGTCACATGAAGCGCCGAGTCGATTCTCAATGCCTCTGTAATAGTTGCCGACGACAAAGGAGTAACGTTAAATCGCAGCATCGTTGGGGTTGAGCCAGAAGACCACGCAGCGCCGGTCTGCATTTGAATGCTCGCTCGACTCCCAGAGGTGTATGTTGTTCCGTCGTACCCGAACGCAGATATCGCGCCGATGACCTCGCTGACATTGAGCGCTGAAGGGGAGGCATTAGAGGTGTCTGCGCGATAGAAATCTAGAGAGGAGGAGTTAGCGAAACCGTTCATAGCAAACCGCGTCAGTGTACCATCAATATTTCCAAGCTGCGTAAGAGTACCCGTAACGGGCGAAGGTAGAGACGCGGCATTGGCCGACACGGTGAGCAAACTTGTTGGTGATGGGGTTCCAATACCGACTTTACCCGCCTGTGTCAGCGTTTCAAGAAGAGTAGCCCCGTTATTAGCGTACCGATTTAGATTTCCGGAGCTATCAACACCCAGATACTGAGCTGACGTGCCTGCCGAATTAATGATGCCCAGCATGGTCGTAGCGGTATTTCCCGTAAGCAATATAGGAGGAGAAGAATATCTAAGACTTCCTGACGGCACAAGCTTCGTAAGATCGTTACAGAACGTACTCGATGCGTAGTAGCTCGGCCGCATATCAACGTCGTGAGTGGTGCTGTCGACTCTGACGGCAAGCGTCGGCCCCGCAAAACGAGTCCCGACGATTGACACCCGAGAAACTGTGTTCTTGAGATTCAAATCTTCGCCGGATGCACCAGTTGAGCCATAAAACGATCCGCCCGTAATTGTCGATTCTGTAACACCGTCGAATGTGATTGCGGCGGCGTTTGCGCTCGGATATTGATTCGCTCCGAATGGCGACGTAAGATAGACATGCCGTGTACCTACGAATCGAAATCCATCCATCGCAAAGTTTCCGTCCGCAACACATTGATTACAGAAGATCCACATCGGGTGAATCGTCGAAACCGATGAAAACAGAAAACCACTTCCGGTCAGAGTGCCGTTTACACCAACGTTATAAAACTGTGCTCCTCCGGCATCTACAGTTCCAGTTTTAGTATAATTAACGCCATTGACTCCAACGGTCGTAACCATATCGATATTGCGATACCAGTTACTCGCGAAGTTCTCGCCAATGATCTTTACCGCGTCTTGTGTGTATTGCGCGAGATACATATTCTCAAACGTGCCAAATCTTGACTCTTCAACTATCAGCGCGGACGATCCACCTTGAACATAAACATTGTGAATTTCCGGCCCCTGAAGATTCGCGAGATGCATAGCGTTCGCACCGGCAGGCGGATTGATTCGCAAATCTCGGATACCAGAGCCATCATTACGCCCGCTACCGATCCCGCCTTGCGCGCCAAGATAAATACAATCAGTCGTACAAGAAGTAAAATTAAGAGTCGTCGAGTTTCGGCCGTCGCCTTCGATAATTAGCGGTAGCGTAGTACTGGAATTCGGATTATTAACAATGCTATTTGCAATGACACATTGGCCGGAAAGATGAAGAACTCCACCACCGAGAAATGCTTGAATTTGTGTTACAGCGGCGTTAATGGCTGCTGTATCGGTCGCGCTTACTCCAACGCACGATACATTAACAGTGTGAATATTCGGTCCATAAACCGAAAGGGTGCGATTTGCTCCCAAAGACATTGATGTTGAACCATCGCAGAGTAAAGGCGGCGTGCAGCTTATCGAGCGCAAGGCAAATAGCGCGTTCGGTGTGACTTTATAAGTTGTAGGAGTCCCGCTCGCGTTAGCTTCGGGAAGATAATCGAGTAGTGAGGGCGTAGGCGCTGAGGGTAGATCGCGAATTTTGACAGCTTGAGAGAAAAGAGCGTTATTATTGATTACAAACACGGACACAATGATAACGATGAACGAAAACAACCCAACGCCGATAAAACTTCTAGTCTTGATCTTCATAATGTTTTTCGTCTTCCTTTTACATTTGTTCTTTACGGCGAAATTTTAATGTCACCACCGGACAATATCAGCGCGCCTGAAGTTTCAGAGCCCGTAATTCGTTTATATCCGCTACCGCTCGGATCGATGATAAGATAATGTCCCGCGTGCGGTCCGACGACAACGTATCCACAGCCTGACGAATCTGAATCTAAATGATTAAATCCCACTGCGGGAAGCTGCAATTTCGCACCATATACGATGACAAAACTCGCGGGACTGCCAAACGGCGCGAGTGCAGTAAACACTAAGCTCCACCCACCAATATATGCTCCCGGAGGAATCGCGGCTGCTTCTGTTGGCGTCAATGCCAGAGTGAAATCCTGAATCGAGTTTGAAAGTGAGACAATCCGCGTCGCCAGCACTGTTGATCCGTTCTTTAGATCAACCCGCATATTGTTCGATGCGCTGCCACTTTTTGCGGCCTCGAAAAGAATATTCCACCCATCGGCGTAATAATTAGGATTCGTAACCGCGCTTAGTCCGTGTTCTGTTGTCCAATCCAGTCCCGGGAAGAATTGAAAATCGGGCGATGTTATGTTATCACTTACATCGAAAGGAGATTCGTCAATCGCGGTGTAGAGAGATCCGCCAGATGGATTTCTGGTCCATGAGGTAGAAACATCGCTAACCGGAATCGCATACTGAAAACGTGTGACAGGCATATGATAATCAACCGCCTATGGGTTTCGAGAACGCGAGCAATAAACGATCCGCCGAAAGCATTCTGCCGATCTCAACAAGACGCAAAGTAGAGCTAGGTGTTGGCGCAGTCGTAAGCAATGGAGTTCCGCTTGTCCCAAGCCACAAGCGTTGACCGGCAGCGAATCCGAGCGAGGTGAGGCCAGATATTACAGCTCCGTTTGGATAGTAACCTGATCCGAATTTGAATAGCAATGCTGATAAATCAGCGTTTGTGTCTGTATTAAACGCATCCGTGAATGTGCTAGATGACGCATAGCGCACAACGCGGCCACTAGTTCCGCCAGTTCCAGGGACCGCAACCGAAGCCAATCTATTCCAAGCGTTCGCGGCTTGAACATCATTCATCTCAGCAAGCGCGTTTTCGGCGAACATGAACGATTCCGCCGCGCAATTACAGAACGCGTTTCGAGTGCCTCCTAAGCTCCAAGCAACGGGAGTAGCAGGGCCGTTGGTGGAATATGTAATCACTCGCGAGGTAATTTTATCGAGTGCGGGAGAGGCACCGTATACGAGAGTACCGTACGAGAACTCTTGATTCCCGGTCGTAGAATCGTAAAGCTCTAGAGGAACTCCAGTGGCGCCATTCGCGAATTTATCGCGAAAATTTAATTTCCCCGTGCTCGCGACAACATCTAGAGTTACATCGCCGCCAGTTGTAGACGTCGAGCTACCTTGCCAGATACAACTAGAGGGACGAAACGCTAGAGTAGCCATATTATAGCATCTCTCTTATCTTAACCACTACCTCGAAATTATTATTGTCGCTTAAGCTCACATCTTGTAGGGACTCAAGCAATCCATAAGTGATCTTCTGCATTTGAAAACCATTTCCATTCGTATCGCCAACGTCTTCGATCAACATTATTGCTTGTGATATTCCTACATCGCGACGTAATTTTGCCATTCCGCCTCGATAAGCGCTCTCGTTCAAAAATCTCAACGTGAATGATTTTCGCCCTGATCGCGGCCGTATTCTTGGAAATACCGCGCCACCTTCAGAAGTGGTAATTTTCTGTTCTTCGTCTTGTCCCTCTGAAACGGTGCCTTGTTGACGGATCGCGTTGCCGATGCTGGACGAGATACCGTAATCAACGATTAGATTCCCGATTTCAAACCATGCAGCGGTTGCATATCCAGCGGCATTGCGCGCGGCTTTTCGCGGTGCAGGATCATTAATCGTAATCGTAAAAACGTTATCCGGGATGCCTTGAGGCTCATAAATATACGAGTGAATTTTAAGATAGTCACCGCTATCGGTCGAAGGCCACAATGGTTTATTTAGCTTCGAGTATCCGAGATCGCCTGTGACTGAGAATGTTCCCGCACTTGAAGCGTTGTTATGTGTCAGCACTAGACATCGGATCACGCTCACGCCCTGCGCTGCTTTCGCCGCCGTAAGATCTACAGTAAAAACAATCGGCGAATTGAGATCAATAAATCTGCAACGATCTGTCGGCTGTTGCGACGAAATCATATTATTAAGTGGCGTATCTCCCGCAGTGATCGCGGTAGATGATAGGCTTCCCCAGCGAGATAGTTTATCGCTGATAATCAGCCAGTCGAGATTTGTATCGATGAAGGTCACTTTATTTGTGATCTTTAAGCGCGTCGGCTATTTGATTGAATCGACGTAACATTTCTGATTTTTTCCGTTCAAATGCTTCTGCGTATTTGGCATCAATTAAGCCATCGATAATGTTCGGACATAGAAACGCCCACTCTTCGCGCTGACTCAAAAAGCATTCCGGAATACAAATATTCTTTCAAGAATTTGGATTGTGTCTCTGTTATCATATTTTTTCTCTTCTTTGCTCAATCTACAGCCAAAAACTCTCCACTATCTGTTATCAAAACTTCTTCATCCTCTGTCGCGATATAAGTATATTCGTAATCCAGTCCCCATGCCTCCAGCACCGTATTTTGATTCGCGTCCTCTGTCCTCGCTACAATCACTAATAACGCCGCTTGTAAATTCTCGACATAACTCCCATTCGCCGCTTGAATGTTCGCCTCGAATTCGTCGCCGATTTCATATTGATACGTTCCCCGCGTCAACGGTAGCTCATAGGTCGCCCGGTTCACCCCCCACAGAAGTTGCCGCCGTACTGCTTCAGGATACACCTCTGCCGGGTCGTCGTAAAGCGTCTCCAGGACGAGGTCCTGAGCAGCGGGCCTGACGGCCAGGACTCCCGTGTCGATCGGCGTGGAAAGGCTCCTGGAGGCCTTCCCGAGGTCGGCTACGGCCGCCGGGGACAGAGACGTCGAGAGCGCGGTTGGGTCCTGTGTCGTTGAGTAGTTTCGATATTTAAGAGTTGTACGTTTGGCGGCGAGAGTCTTCGCGATCATCGTGACTGCGGATGCTTGTACATCGTTCTCAGTCAAGCGGAATTTTGGAACGCTCGGCGCTTCTAATACGCGGGTCGTGAGCATGCCGCGACGAGTAAAGATCGCCCATGCTCCAGATTTTTTCGCGATCTCCTGAATCAAATCCCAAATTGTACGATTACTGTTACGTAAACCAATTTCAATTGCCATTGGATATTTAAACGTCATTTGGGCAAAAGCAACTAAATCCACTTCATCGTCAGTGAGACGGTTCGATGGAAGTGGATAAACTTGCGCTAGTCGCTTAACAACACTAGCGTAGTCTTTTGTATCTGTCGAAACCGTAACTGTCAACGTCCCCTGTGGAGCGTTTTGCAACCGTAATAACGTCCGCGTTCCCATTCGCGAGATGACACAATGGCCAGCAACCGGTGTCCAGTCGTAAATATCACTTACGGGCGAATCCATCGTTAGCGTCATCGCGCCTTTATCGCTTACGCTACTTACCGTGATATTTACACTCTCTGGATTTCTAGTCACCTCATATACATAATTTTGCGAATCAACGTTAACGGGCTCGACTTGTCTATTGATTCCTTCCCACAATGGCGGATACTGTCCCGCGAGAGTTGCATCGCCTTCGAGAGAGCCCACCCATTGAGCAGTCCCATTGATTGTTAGATTGTGGCCACCACCGGATGTATCGAAAAGCGTTGAACCTGTTCCTTCGTTTATCGGATAATACGATTTACAAATTGTTGGATCGGCAAGAACCAAATCTCTGGACGCGTTTAGTTCATCGACTGTTAACGCTCGCGGATGAATTCTTATCTCGCTTATGTCTACGTCGGCGAAATTTGCGCTCGCGTCGGGCGTTCTTAACAACGCCAAATTCGATAGTACCGTGTTGAATGTTCCCGATATACTCCCATTATATATCTGCTGCGTCATAAAATCTAAATCGACAACAAGGCTCAATTTCAACGTCGCAACATCTAGAATATACGCGAGATGATACATCTTGTGGGGCTCTAGCACGCCCGAGCCTAGACTACTCGCGGTCACTACGAATTGAGCTCCGCTATCGTTTCTAATCGCTACTTCAGGAGCATTGTTCAAAACACCACTCGCGAATCTCAACTCTCTCTGTCCTGCTAGCGATCCATTTCTCCATCCAACGATATCTTTTTGAGTAGCAGCGCTTGTTCGCGGACGTACAAAAATCTCAACCGTCATTGATCCCGCAGGACACAGACATGTGCCGCTAACATATGTATCGGTACCGTTTCCTCTTAATGCTGCGCCAGAGCCTCGATAGGTTTCGTTGATGATATAGCTAGACAGTCTGTAGCTCTTGTCAAGCAACGGAACATGGCATTCTGTCGCATTGCTAGAATTTACCGTCCCTGCTACACCATCAAATAGAACTCCAAATTCGCTTAGCTTACTTTCCGGCCGACCTAATAGTATTTGAACTTGTGCCGCGTCCCATTCGTAAGATTTTAGCGGCAATAATCTCCCCGTCGCAAGCTCAAAAACAAACTCGCCTTCTTGCCCGCTTCCTGTTGCGGCTTCGGGATTCGACACGCTAGAGTTGTCAATGATCTGACCGCTCTGCATCACTCGGTGAGTTGAGTAATAAGGGTTTAACAATCCCGCGCGGAATAACGCATGCGGCAGGGGCGTATGAACCGCATCTGGCAAAGTATCGTTGTCTTGGGATGCAAAACCGTCGCCTAGTTTCACGGTAACAATCTCGCCAGTGACAAAGTTTTTAGGCCTCGCGTAAACTAGAAACGTTCTTCTTGCTTGCGAATCTGTTAGAAATGCTTGAAACGGATCGCCAACAGATAAATCGCCTGAAAGATCGTCAGGCAATCCGAAAGGCGATAATCCGAAAGGACCGAAACCGAAGACCATTATATGTTAGTCTCTAAGTGCAAGAAATGTCAGAGGGCCAAGAAACAATCCAAGAACCAGCAATTCTGTGTGTTTGCCGTGTTTTCTCTCAGCTAACAGATGACCGAGAAAACCTAGAAATAGCCAAAACAAACAAATCAAAATTCCAGCAATTATCATTTTTATCCTCCAACTCCCGCTCTTCTGTGTCTCGGCCGCGTATTTGTTACCACAGTATCGAGTGCGTCCGCCGCGCGCTTCATCTGAGTAAACAACTCGTCACTATTTCCACGTGATTCAGTTCTAAACTTCAAGATATTATCTGACAAACCCTTTACTGCGCCGCTCAAATCTTGCAATGCCGTAGCGTTTTTATTCTGCGCGTCTAGAGCCGCGTCTACTTGCGGCTGCTGAATTTGATCCATCGCGGTTGCGATCGCGTTAGGCGTTGTAGTGGTCAAATTATCATTGATCGCGGATAAAGTATGATTTGATACTGAGCCGATCCCTGAGATATTCGATAGACCACCGACAATCGCGGCAGTATCTGGGCTCAAAACGTGAGCGACAGCAGGAATAAGCTTAATCCTGTTAATCGTATCGTCAATTCCTGAAAGCACCGAGGCCGTTAGCTCGCTCGAAGGCGAGAACGCCACGAGATTTTTGCGATACGTCTCGGCAAAGTCTCTAAACTTGGTGATCGCGTCAGCATCACCCGTAAGGGCCTTGATTCGATCGGCCTCGTAATCAGCTTTAGAGTTCGCCAAAGCCGTTCTCGCGTCAACTAATCCAAGCGACGAATCTGTATGGAGCGACGTCTGATAATCTAATAACGACTGAACCGCAGATTTAAGCGAATCAGCGGCGGTATTCTGATTGGCAGCGGCATCCGATAGAGAGCTTGCCGCAGTTGTCACACTATCGAAGCTAGGAACCCAATTCTTACCTCCCGGCAAAATATCTTTATTGGAATCGAGCCAGCCAAAAGCTTTATCGAGTAGATCGATCTCGTCTTTAGTTAAATCGCCCTTAGCTTTTAGTAGCACATATTCATCTCGAAGCTCAATCATTTTGATCTGGAAATTAATAACTTCTTGCGTCTGTAACAATTCGTTATGTAACAAGTGCTGCTGTGCGTTGATGTTACTATCCGCGATAACATTTGATAGATCACCCACGAGAGACGAGAATTGCTGCATTGACAACTTCTCAATTGCTTTATCTTCGGCTGCGGTCAATTTTCCTAACATATTCGCGGTTCTTACCGCACCATATCCCGCGCCTTCGATCTCTTTCTTCATATCCTCGAAAGGTTTACGAGCCTGTTCAAATGCATCATTCGGATTAACAAGCTGATTAAATCGATCCGCGACATCTTTTTGATGAGCCTTTGTCGCGGCCTCGATTTCTTGATGTTGCAGCGCTAATAACTCTTCTCTAAGTTTTTTATCCTTGCCCGCCGCGAGTAACTGAGCCGCATAGTCGTGATTGATCTGTGCGAGCTGTTGATGGAATTGGTCCATTCCATCAAGTGACATCTGGAAACGTTTATCATCAATGAACGATTGAACAGATTGTTTATCGCTTCCCTTTCCCCCACCAGCATGAGGCGCTTTCCCCGCAGCAGCTAACGCCGCAGCGAGCGCATCGTTAAACATCCCGGCGAATTCTTCCCACTTCCCGAGCATTTCGAGTTGCAATTTAATCTGATCGAACTCAATTTGTACTTTGACCTTTGCCCATTGCGCGGCCTCCTTAGCATATTTCGGCGACGCCTGGAGATACTGATACAATGTATCGAATATCCCCATGTTAATTTCTTGATCGGTCAGCGCTTTGGGAACCTTATTCAGCTCGTCAATATAGTGCGCGAGAGTTTCGCGAAGATGAGCGAGCGCTGCGTCACTATCGGAGCTGAGGGTTTTGACCATATCGCCAAGATCAAAACCGCCATCCTGTCCACCGCCGCGTAAATCGGGGCCTCCGCCACCACCAGAATTCGGGCCATGCCAGCCTGGGTTAGTTTCCAGTTGACTAATTTGGCGCTGTACATCTTCGATTTGTTTTTGAAGGGCTGCGGTGATCGAATCTGAAGCTTCACCGATTCCATCCGATAGAGATTTCAGCGCGGCAAGTCTATCACTGGCGGTTGTATCAATTCCGAGAGCAGAATTTTTCTCAGCCTGAGTCGCGCGATCTCTCGCGGCAACGGTCGCATCCGTAGACAATCCTAATCTTCTTTCGGCCTCGATTTCGCGATTATATTTCTCAACGATCCCGATATATTGAGCGCCTGCGTCACCTAAGCGATCGTTCCTGGCCTGTGTTGCCGTCTGGATATTTTGCTCAATTTGATCTAGAGTTTGACCGATTGACAGTTGCAGCGCCTGTACGATTTCTTTTGATACGCCAGCAAAATTTGCCTGAGTTATCGCCGCAGCTATTCCGGCCTCCATTGCTTCTTGAGCAGAATCAAATTCGCCCACCCAAACACCCGCAACATAGGCGCCGAATTTTTTACCGTCGTTGCGTGCCCGGATTGTAATCTGTGGCAAATCCATAAGAATGCCACCGATCGCATCCGTGATCTGCTGCAACATTTTACGAAGAGCATCAGAAATTTTTTTCCCTGCCTGATCGAAATACGAGGGTGAGGACCAATCTCCGCCCGAGACAGTTAATTGCGTAGCGGTACCGAATTTGTGAGCTTCCTGATCTTTTATCATTTGATCTACAAGCGAATAGACCGCATAAAAGATCTGAACTTCAGCAAGAATGCCGCCCATCGCACCGCCAAGACCGGCGCCGCCAACACCCATATTGTTTAACATTCCGCCGACCTGCTGACCCGTTTGATATGCGGACTGAACATCGGCGATGACTTTAGAAAGGTAATTGGCAATTTTTCCTAGAAATCCTCCAAATAGACTGCCGATGTTGTTTAGCGCTGAAGACCATGTCGAGGCTTGATTTGCCCAATATTCCGAATCTAAATGTTCAATATAAGCCTGTGCGTCTTTGACTTGTTGTGAGGTGCGTCCGGTGCTGCCAGAGACGTATTGTTCGATTCGATCGCGTTCCTCTTTGTATAGATCAAACGGCGTTTTTGACGCACCTGAGATTGTCTTAGAAATCTGAACATCCTGAAGGTCCTGTAAATCTTTCTTTATTGCATCCGATATACTTCCGATGTTGATGCCCAGCGATTCAAATATTTTTTCAGTCTCATCTATGATTCGCTGACCTTCTTCGATAGATCCGTGTCCGATGTTAGCAATTATTTCTAGATATTGCGTCTCAAGCTCTTGTAAATATTTCGATTGACCAGTATCAACACGAGATATCGCGGTCTGTAAACTCGCCTGATTATTAAGACTCCCTAAAGCTTTCGCGGCCTCTAGAGCATCTTTCATCGAATTTGTAAAATCATGCTCTCGGCGCACAGCCTCAGTGATTGAATCTGTCAAATCATCTTGAGTGTGCTTGAGCGACTCCAGAACCTTACGCTTGATTTCGGCCTGAATCGCGTTCTCTCTAGTTGCGACGCTGGTACCTGTTAGCTCGTCGGTTAGTTGCGCCTGCAATTCGAGCTGTTTGTTTAGAAACTCGGAATTCTCTTTGCTAGTCGATAGCACAAGATCCGTCGAGTGTTTTAGATCAAAATTCTTTCCAGCCAGATCTCCAACGACCTTAACTTGCTTTTGATATGATGCATTCGACGCATCGATTTCGGCTCTAATTTTCGCCGCATCGCCTGCGCGCTTATCGTCATTGCCTTTTCTTTCGAGATCTTGAAGTTTTTCGATCTCGGTTCTGTGCTCTTTTTCAAGCTGAGTCACTGCCGCGAGGACTACTTTACGGCGCTCTTGGGTCAGCAACTCTCGCGCGTAGACGTCTAGCCCTTGCTCCGCCGCCGACAACAAATGACTTTGCTCGACGTCTTCTTCTACAAGTTTTTTTGTCAGATCCGCGAGCTTGTCGGTGTACGCACGAATAATTTTATCCGACTCTAGAACGAGATCATTTAACTTTTTTTGTTTGTTGCCGATTTCGTCTTGAGCGCTTCCGTGTTTTTTTGCTACATCGGTGTCACCTTCAAGAGCTTGTTTGTGCGCCATCCAACTAATGATTGCATCATCACTCGCCTTTTGATTCTTACCGAGAGCTACTGTGTCCGTGAGAAGAGAATCGGTCGCAGTTTTGAGTGCCGATCCGATGCCGTTTTTAACGGGCTCCCAAGCCGCACCCATGATCGGAACTTTAGACATAAACTGAGCAAATTCGCCCAGTTCTTCTAGAATCGAAATCAGGGCTTTATCTATGATTATAGCGACTTCGTCCCAGCTTGCAGCTAAATCATGAAAAACAACTATCGTGCCGTATACTTCGGTTCTTAGAAAATCTCCAATAGTATGACCGAAATCAGACGCCCCCTTCGATGCCTGTTTCCAGTCGTCAACGGAGCCGAATAGATCATGCGATAAATATTCCAGCGCGGGAATCAATTCCGATGCGATACCTTCCTTCAGCTCGCCATAAACAAATTTGATTCTGCCTGCTTGAATGCCCAGCGTCTCGTGAGCGCCCGCAGCCAATCCAACCTTTTCTGTCAAAATATCAAAAATCTTGGCTTGATACCCAGCGATATCGCCAGTATCAACCATCGATTTTAACATCGCTTGTTGGCCGGTTGTTAAATCAACGCCGATCTCTTTGGCCGCTCTTAGCGATCTTGTATTACCGTCAATCAGCGGCCCGATTTTTCTTGCGGCTTCGGCGGCTGTAATTCCTTGAGCGCGTGCATAGGCGTTAACTGCGTCTAACGCTTTCGGATAGACATCTTCGGTGAGATTTTTAAATCGTGTGAGAACGAGCGCTGCTTGTATTTCTTCTTCCTTGGTTCGGCCAGTCAACAACGCATACGATCCCGCAAGCTCAATGATCTCGTGTGAAGACAAGCCAGAATACGAGCCTGTATTTTTAAGTGAGTCATTTAGCCTCTCGACAACAGCCTGTAGCTTTAACCCCTCCTCTACAGCGTCTTTGATAAATTCAAACGCCGCAAATGCAACGCCGACAGCAACCAATCCAGCAGCCAATCCGGCAACAATCGGAAGAAGCGGGCCCAATCCCTTAATCATCTCACCCAGCGAGCCGACCTTTCCCGCGAGACCTCCGAGACCTTCGGCCATCTCATGCGCTTCGGCTCCAGCAGGCCCCATTGAGCCTGTCAACTTGATAACGTGTTCTATTAGCGATTTGAGAGGTGATTCGTTCTCAGAATATTTTTGTTTGGCTTTGTCGAGAAGCTCCAGATATTTCTCGTGCGACGGGATCAATCCCGATTTATACGCGTCAGATAGCGCTTTATGGGCTTTTTCTAGTTTCTGTTCGGCAGCAATAGTAGGGTCAATCGACGCGGCAACTTTTTTATATGTGCTTTCGATTCCCGCGAGTTCTTTCAAATAAGAGCTTAGGGTTGTGCGTGATATGTTCGCCTGCTTCGCGATGTCGTCTAAGCTCTTATCAACGTTGGATTTGTCAACTCTCCAAGTGAGAAGACCTTCGAGCGTTCCTATGTTGACGGTGCCGGACATAACGATATTTAATCTTTCTTATCCCTGCACTGTATTTTCGACCGGCTTACGCCCATGTAATAAACGCTTGAGGTACCCATTCCATGCGAGTTGTGCATCATCCGGATCTAGAGTTTCAGCGGCTTTTTCTTGTTCTTTCTGTTCTACTTCCTTTTGGATCATTTCATCGATAGTCGGCAACATAAAATCGCTTGGTTTAGTGAGCGCTGACTTTTCGACAATATTTACGTTGTAGATCGCACTAGCTATCTGTCCCGCTCTGAGATCTTCTCTCTCCTCTAGAAATGGGCTTAATCTATTGAATTCCATCCACGCCCAGAACTGATCCAAAGTCAACTTATGAATAAATCCATTCGGCCCTTCTACGTTCCATTCTCGAAAGTGCGCGGCCAGCCGATAAACTTGACGTAAGATCGGAGACCGCCTTAGTCTTCCCCCGGTTCTTCTCTGCTAGAGCTTGTGATCGCCTCATAGAGCAGATTTAGAATTTTGACAGCGACAGGCCCCCACTGATCGTACGTCGCCAACTGCTGACCATCTTCCTTTACGATCAGGTTAGAAAGAAGCTTGCGAAGACCAACGATGCGGTTTTGTTCTGAAGTGTTCGCTAGGAGTTCTTCGGCATCGTCAATAGACACGGGAAGATGGAAAAACTGATAGATCTCGCCGTCTGGAAATTTTACGTTGATCGCGGTGACTTTTTCGCTCTCTTTTTCCATTAGATCAAGAGAGAGAATTCCAGCGGGTTTGACTCTGTTGATTTCGGCCTGAGTCATCGTGGGCTTAGAGGACTTAGAAGTGCGACGCGTATTGCTCCGAACTGGACGATTAGCCATGATTTTGCTCCTAAAAAATGCCTGCCTTAATTTTGTGCTGCTCGTTTTGGGGTTTAGGTATAAATTGTTCCGTTAACCTTCATCGCGCCGAGCGTCGGCGTAAACACCCATTGGCACTTGTACTCACCGTTCCGCGCAGGACCCATCTTCTTCCAGGTGCTGACCTCTCCGCTTTGAATCACGCAATCAGTACTTGGCGCGGTTCCCTCCGGCCCCAGAACCATGACGCCGAAGGTAACGCCCGTGTGATAGTGGTCATGCAGAGCCGCATGCACGGCGTTGGCGAATTTGTAAGTCATATCATTCGTCATATCATCGCGGCCCATGACCTGAGACACGATGTTGCTACCAACTCCAGCACCGTGCGCGGTGATCTCTGTTTTCTGTCGCGAGGTGCCGACATCAATAGAGCTAGTGACTTCAGGTACAAGTGTGAATACTCCAGGCGACAGATCCGGATCGATCTCAATGTAGAGCTTTGTCCCGTGTCCGGCAACGGGAATAGTTCCAGGCGTAACAGGCATAATTGGCGCTCCTTTCGAGAAAATTACACGTTTCTACTTTGCTGGCGAAATGTCAAGATAATATTCTTTGTCCTTTTCAAACTGCTCTAGTGCTGCGTCGTTTACAGTCGAAAGGATAAGTGAGCCGCTCGGTGTGTATTTATAAAACTGCTCGTTTTCCTTGCTACCACTGATAACCGGCGACATGTGAACCGTTCCATTTTCAATGCCATTACAAATGAATTTTGCGCGTACCATAAGTAACTCTCCTTTTTACGTTAAGCTCACGACGATATTTCTTAGCCCGTCCAAATATTGGTAAACCTTCTCGGCACGATCTCTGCAAGATTCATAATCCTCAGCACAAGTCAAGATTTGCAAACCTCGATTTTCCCGCTTTGAATCATGCGTTTCTTCGGGCTCATAACCTCCAGTTGGAATGACAACATTAAAGGGTCCCGCACCGTCTGGCAATGAACCCTTAAACCCGAGATATACAATCTCGCTAGACGATATCGGCGGCGTTCCCGGGCCAGCCTTCAAAATCTCTTCTATTTCTTCCTCGAAATGAGTTGTTGGCGCTAAAATTCTAACAATGAAATTCGTAGAGAACAATTGGCGATCATCTGTCGTGATCCGATACGGAAATGGCGCTTGGATTGCGCGAATTTCCTGATAAAAAGTGCTGGAAGCCATTTATTATTAACCTAATTTGCTTCCAATTTTGCTACCTATTCTCTGCGCCATTCCTGCTATTGATTCATTGAACGGCCGTTCTAGAAATTTCGGTCCTGTTCCTTCTGGATGAAACTGGACACTGACACCTTCCCACGACGGCGGATCGTGCGGGCTCGGATGCTCGTGAATCGCGAGAGTGTAGGGAATAGAATCGTCGCCAGCAGTGAAAGCGACCACTACATCGGCACCTTCTGTGAAATGGCCGAGAGAATTGCGTCCTTGAGATAATCCACTTTTCATAACGCGGATGGAATCTCGAAGCTCGCCAGACTTTACGGGCGTCATCGCTTTGGCTTTCGCTACGATCATGTCTGCCTCCTCTTCGACGCTATCGTTCAGCGCTTCCCGAGAGGCACGATCAATCGACTTGATCCGCGTTTGAAGATCGCTTAAACCGCGAAGCTCAAAATCAGCCATTGGCAGACCTCGCTTCTATCTCGCTTTGCTCCAATCGACGCAAACCATGAGGAAGCGATCCCCATTTAGCTGTAAAATTTTCCTGCGCGGTAAAGTAACGCCGCTTGTATTCTATTTTTTCGGACTCAGAAATAATCGCTCTTTGTGTTCCATTCTTAGTGTGCGCTATGCCATGATTTGGCACATCTTCCATTGCAATAGGATCAGCCGGGTTTTCTTTACAGTAAACTTCAATTCTGTTCGTATAGTCACAATCCTCGAAGTAGGCAAATCCAGGCGATATTGATTCATCGAACTTGCCGATTTTATTTACGCAAGAATCGCGCAGCAAGAAACAGGAATAGCCGATACCTTGCGGAAATACTAGATCGGCCGAGCACTTAGCGAGTGTTTCGATTGAATCAGCAGAGAATTCAATATCATCGTTAGAGATAATCCGGCTTCCGCTTGTATTTGCAATAAAAATGTTCCAAGATTCAGCCAAACCTAGACGTCTGGTATTCAGTACGATTACATCGAAAGGAAGGTCCTTGACGCACTCGGCCATTTTCTCGCTGTTTGTGCCGTTGTCGATAACAAAAACCTTGCCGCGCCGTTTTGCGATAATCAACGATTCGAGACACTTTCGCAATAGGTCATAACGATTCAGCACAGTAATGCAAACATCGACCGTGTTTGAGGCCGATACGCTAGCGCGTTTGGCACGTGCCATGAATCCTTCCAACGATTCCACGAACAATCTGCCTGTATTTTCCCACGATAACGTTTCTGCCAAAATCAAAGCATCTTGATTCGGCATCGAAGGATACAACGCATTACGTTGCTGATAGATAAACGATAAACACTTGACAGTTTCTTCTTTGTCCGCGACCGCGCCCACGGTATAAGGATTACGACCTTGAGGCGCTGTCAATGCAACACCACTACACGGCACTCTATAAGCACAATTCTTTTTAACCCAACCCGATTGCGTATTGAACGCCGAGTGATCCGGCAGAACACAATCAACGCCGCATGCCATCGCTTCTAATGCGGGAAGACCGAAACCCTCACCCTGACTCTGCGTCATGTACACGTCCATTGCCGAATAAACAAACGGCATGCGAGAGTCTTCGTCACCGATCCCCGCATCGGGCGTATGAACGATAACACGACCGCTTAATCCGAAATACTTCACTAGCGATTTAAGATCACAGCTCGCGTCTCCGGTCGGAGCGACATGAAGATAGAGAAAAGCATCGTTGACGTTATAGCTATGAATCCATGATGCGAAATAATCCAGCGTTAATTCTAAACGTTTACGTGCTTGATTGCGACCGACAACACCGACGATAAACGAATCTAGCGGTATCTGTAACTGATCGAAACCTAGCTCGATTCGGCTCTGCTTCTTGTCTCGCGGATAGAATAGTGACGTATCTACTCCGAGAGGAACAACATCTATCCCGAGATAAATCAACCGATGTAGGTCTAGAGGCCCCGAATAAGTTGCTATGGATTTTGCAAATTCCTCTCGCGCGAATTCAGTCCATACCATGACATGCGATAAGCGTTCTAGTTGTTCACCTTTTTGATTCTTACTATCAACCGCGAGCCATCCGACAACCGGAGGAATATTAAACTCTATCCCACGCGTCTTGCACTCTTCGGCAACTGAATCTAAACATTCAAAATACGTCGGTAGATTCCACGGATCTTGCAAAATCACAATTACATCGGGTTTAATTCGCGCGATCATTGAGGGTAGACGCGCCTCGCCGCCATAGCTTTTCGCACGGTCTAGCGGCGCATAGCACGGCCAGATCTTATAAGGAAACGAATGTGGATCGCCGTAGTATGCCATCCCCAGGACAGTAACATCGTGACCGGCCGAATGTAATGCGTCGCAAGCCACGCGAGTACATCTAGAAAAGCCCGTGGATACGGTTGGCGAGTCGCCAATAAATAAGACTTTCAATTCTGGCCTCTCTGCGCGATCAAAATGATTGACGTTGAAACGTGAATCTGATTTATTCTCAACGCGAGATGAACAGGATTCACATACGGCGGATCATCGATAATCTTATCTTCCGGAAGATCGCCGCCGCGAAGATCTAACGGCAATAATCTATCACCTTGAGCTTTCAACATTTCATCTAAGTGCTCTAGATCCTGTTTTCTGAACAAAACTAGATCTTTCGCGTTGATCGTTTCGTCGTTGGATCCAAAATTATATTCTGTCGTGTGTGCTGCAATCCCGCCGGGTTTAAGCGCTTTCATCTGATTACAAAAGAAATTTAGACTTGCGTCGATCCCGCCGATATGCTCGAAGGAACCACAAGACCACGTAAAGCCAAACGAACCATTTAACAAAAACTCAGAAATGTTATTCATGTCAACAGCTTTGTAGTTTACGCTCCAATCGAAAGCTTGTCTAGAAATAATCGACGCAAAGAATAGATCGTCAGGATTCGCTGAATGTTGCGAAGACACTGACCAGATACGATCTATAGCGTCGGTCAAGGGTGCATCGCTTGCCACGACGGAACATCCAAATTTCGCGAGCCAGGAAGGTATCGGCTCTTTTCCACAGCCAAAACCCAAACACTTTTCACCTTCTCCACCGTAACTATCAAGAAAAACCTGCGCAATCGCCGCAAATTCCCAGATTTTTCGATGCTTTCTATCCGGTTCCAAACACATCTCGCGCGCACGATCTTTCAACCATTGTTGATCAAAATCACGCGCCAGAACGCGACGAGAGCCAGTAAATATTTTATCCACTTTATATCTCTCTTGTTCTCATCTCGCGCCCAACATGATTTGTTGAATGTAACCCATTCCCGTTTTTGGATCGATCGGCGCCGATGCATCAATTATCGGTCCTGTAAATCCATTCGGCAATGTAATTCTATCTCGGGGATCAATTGGCTCACGTCTTCCTGGAGTCCCATTCGGTTCAACTGGCGATGTGAAAGTTAACGTCGCCATAACGGTTAGATTCTGCCCACCAGTTGTGACTATTATTCTCTGTCTCGAATCGATCACGCATCTTGGATGTGTCGGTGCCGCGTAAGTTGCTTTGCCGAATTTATCTTGTCCTATCCATGCTTCGTGAGTGATTACGCTCTGGCCGTCGGATGTAAACTGATCCGCTAGTTTGACCCCTAAACGCACGAATTTGGAAAATGGAAAGCTCATTTAAATCTCGTCTCAAATCAGCGGATCTAATATCATTCCCTTACCCATCTCTACTTCCACATACCACGACGGCACAAGCAACAATCTCACGGCTCGCGGAATCACATTCAGATAGTTAAACTGTGAAAGTTGCTGTCTCATTCGAGTACCCGCCGCGTCTAGTGTATCTGTCGTGTCTTGAAACTCGACTGAAACCGATCCCGCTTTGACTCCTTTTACGTTGAATTTGGCGGCAACATCATCCCCCAGAACGTCGCTGCCTTCTGATTTCGTTAAGGCGTCTTCGTGTAACTGTACGGCAAGCTCGCATTGTGCTTTTTTGAGATCGACAGCTACTACGTCTTCGGCGATCGGTTTTCCGTTTCTATTTACCCAACCTTTTCGCGGCGCAATTAGAGCTTGTTCATCGGTCGCGGCCTCACCTGTCCAGATCAATCCAGCGCCAAGGATTTCACACGATGCCAATAAATCGATTGTCAAATCAGCATCGATCAACCCCGCATCTGCTTGTGTTGCCCACGTTGGTTGCGGACGTCTCGAAACAATATACGTTTTATAAAAATCCAAATCCGCGAACGTGTTCGCGTCGGCGCTACCGGGAGTAGATACGAGCACAGGAATCGGCATCGGCTATATTTCCTGTTTCGGCGGCCATGTCCAGCAATGAACCGTTTCGCCGTGCTCCATAGAAAACACTTTCTTTGTGTGCTCAGGCAACATAATCGTTTTTTGTTGATTCGGCTTTCCGTCTACTTCCCAGAGAATAAGATCAATGCCGTCATCCCAAGGCTCTTGTGAAACATGAGCACAGGTATAATCCACCCATCGATTTCGCCCCTTCATGACACGAACAACCATATGCCGCGCTGCCTTCCTATGTTAAGAGTGCTACGTTTTTTCGCTTTGTTTCTAAACCAACTTCACTCGATCTCCGAAATCTTCCGCTTGCTTATCGGTCAGCTCAATGAGATCGCCTTGCGGGTTATTAACCGAAATCCCGTAGTAAACGTCGCCATCCGCGCTCAAATGCTTTCCAGCCAAAAGGCGATACATCTTCTTCTCATCGGACGCGGGCTCAATTGCGGCCTTAAGAGTCTCGGGCGAAATATTATTGTCTTTCTCGTCAGGATCGGATTGCGGTTGTGGCTTCGTTGCGACGGGCATAATCTCTCCTTTTCTTTTTTTTTTCAATTTAAGCCGAAGGTTTAATTTTTAGGTCTTATTTCCGACCGCAACACCGTACAATCCGTTTGCGTCCGCAAACATCCGGAAAATCACGCAGCTCAGCACCACCCAATACGTATTCCACTTCGGACCATCTGTCCAACTGATCGGAACCGGCTGTTGTCCAATAACAACGTCAACTGCCATGGGGTCCATCTGAACAAGAACAACTCTATGATCCGGTGCGGTATCATCGACCGAGATTTGAAGGTTTTTGCCGCCGTACGGTCCCAGCGCCTCCAAGGCCGCACGCACCGTGCCCGGATATGTCGTTGTATATTGTTTGTTAAGGACCATGGAATAGTTGCCAGGGACGCGCAAACTATAAGGCCCAGGATGCGTAATTCTCAGAAGCTCAATCGCGCCGAGAACGATATCCACGATCTGTGCTCCCGTGAGCGTAGACCAGTCAGCGTAACTAAAAGTGGTAGTAGACGAGAGAATGCCGGGCGCGGTCATGCCGTCGATCGTCATTACGTTGCCCTGGTCGTCCGTGAGACCATTCCATGCCTGGTCCTCTATGGCCTCGTTTACTCTGTAGGTCGCTTCCGTCGTGTGCGTGGTATCGAGCGGCGCGCCCATCCGCTCAGCAATCGCAAGAGACCGCACGTCAAACGAGAAGTTGCTCCAAGTACAGAAAATCGGCCAGCTAGTGCCTCCGCGCTGAAGAACGAATCTCTCGCCTCGCGAATCCGGAACCATCGTCCGGTGTGCGGTTCCTGCCTCGCCAAGACTGCCGCGACGTAAAGATGGCACAGCCCACCAGTTTGACAGAGGCGTCGTGAGTCCTGCCGCGATCAGATCAGCCACGAGACGGAGGCGTTTCTTTTGCACCAGAGTTACCGCACGCTCGATTACCTCGTGAGCGTTCGGCGGAAATGGCGCGGACACGACCGTATTCGCGCTCGCCGCGTAATACTTCTCCAACGAGCCATAATGCGCGATTGCGGTAAGAAGCGCGTCAGGAGGGACATTTCGATTCAGATCACCTAAGGCTAGATATTGCGCCACCTTACTCATTGGGTATGGTTTCCTTTTGTTGTATAAATTCAGTTTAATTTTTCGTGTGTTCTAGAGCACCAGCGTACGCACACGAGTAAGCGCTGTTACCGCACCAAGAGTCTCAAGGAACTGATACTTCGCGACGCCGGCAGACGCGGCGCTTGACGTTGCTTCCTTAAGCCAGCCATCGCCATTGTCCTGACCAAAATCGCCCGCTGTAATGTTCTCACCGCTAGGCACACAAGCCCAGAACGTCGAGCCTTTTTCTAGATGTACGAGCCTTACAAGCTCGTTCACCGCGTAAGGATCGTCGACGGTCTTGTTATGGATGATTTTCTCGACCGCAACCATAGGCGCGCCTGAAGTCGTGGCGCTCGATTTCGGTCGAAGCTTCATCTTGCCAGTGCCAGGATCGTAAAATTCGATTATCATTCCGGGCGTGATCGCGACCCCGGCAGAGAATTCATTGACAGTTGTACCAGGATCGTCCATTGGACCAAGAATGATTGTGTTAGGCGGATGCTTGCTCAATGCCATGTGATTATGCTCCTTTATTTATGAGATATTTATCGATGGATTTTAATTGGTTTTCGAGTTCAAGCCCCACGTATCGGGAAGCGCACGCTCCGAAACACTTGTCGAAGTTCTCGACGCAGGAACTCCGCGCAGAGAATAATCGGCCACGGTTGGTGAATCAACGCCGAACGAAACAGCGAGCTTCTCCAGAGTATCGATGTTCATTTCGTTTAGATCAGTCTCAGTAAGCCCGCTCTGTGCGTTCTTGAGTGACGTAACGAGATGAGCTTTACGCGCCGCGATCTGCTGAGAGTGTGCATCGGCGGCGGCCTTGATCTGCGCGTATTCCTCGCGAGTAAGAGTCACGCTGTTGGCGGAGGAATCGATAACAGGCGCCGGTGCAGCAGCCGTGTTTGCGGTAGATGCCGCGACTTCCGGCTTCTCGTCTTCAAACTTTGCCGCAAGAGTCTTAAGCTTTTCTTCGGACATTGCCTCAAGCACGTCACGGTCCGACTCCTCGAAAGGCGCGACACTCGACGCAATGAGCTGACTTGCGAGATTCTTCTGTGCGACGGTTGGCTTCATAGTAGATTCTCCTTTATTTTTATTGTGACAGTTGCAGGAGGCAGAAATTGATGATCGAGAAGTGTTAGGATCAATCGGCGCGGCTTCAGATTCCACAACAACAACTTCGGTCTCCGCCTCGACCTCCGTTTCTGTTGTATCTTCTGTCGTGATCGCTTTCACAACCCACGCTTTGGTCTGATCGAAAACCAATTCAACTCTGTCATCATTCACACTTACGCTATTGTCCGCATTCACCGTGAACGATCTCTGATACCAGTGATATTCGCGCTCGGAATCATCATCCCAAGAATAGCCATAACTGATTACCACGACGTAACGGAACGTCCCTGCCGCAACGTCCTCATCATCCACGTATTGAACTCCGGGCTCTAGCTCGCTTACAGCTTGATAAAGCTTCCAGCGAAGATCGTTATTTGACATTGAGGCGCGAATCTTCGCGAGCATCCGCCCAAAAATCGAGTCCTTCATCGCGGCATCTCCTTTAGATTTGTTTGCGGTCGCGGATGCTTTAATATCGTTACTAGCACTTAGCACAATAATTGATGAAGATCCAGACTCATCTTCACTGTCTTGTGATACTTGCAGCCGTCCACATCCCATTTCGTTATTGCAAGCTCCAGTCTTGCCAACATCTAACATCGCGAGATGATCGCTTACCGCAGAAATCCATCTAATCCCGTACTCTTTTCCATTAAATATTCCATCTTCTTTGATCGCTAGAACCGCATTACCTTCACTTACTTCAACATTTTCGCCCGCTTGTAGTCTCACGATAACGTTTTCTGCCGCTGGTCCTACTTCTTTAGCCCGAATCGGATCTAGCCACGCTTCAACTTTTACGCGGCCATCATCGAAAACCGAGTTAAACATGAATCCAAATTGATAATCTTGGAGAACGTCGGGTGAATTTGCGCTGACATAATCGCCTGAGATTTTAGGGTGTCCCATGACCACAGGTCGAAAATTTCTCGTTTGTGCGTGAGTCGCGAGCACAGACGATAGAATTAAAACCGGCGCAGGAGAATTGATCGGCCACCAGACTTGATCGCCAACGGCGGAAACGATCGGGACAACGATATACGAGATGCCGTTGAATGTATCTTCGCGTAATTGTGATCCATCCGCGCTCGCGCCGATGCCAACGAAATAAGAGGACGGAAAAGATAGATCACGGCTTACGCGCGAGGATTTCATGTCGCTGGCACCTCGCTAGGAATCGTCGTATCCGGAATCAAATTGTCGGCCGGATCGCTTGTTGTGTTCGGATCACTCGGCGGCAAATCATTCTTCGGCACAATCAACGCGGCTTGATCGTAAACCTCGTCTCGAATCTCGTCGCCTGTCTTTACTGCCGTTCCATTGGCTTTATATTGATTTAGATTCGCCATCGCTAGTAGATTCGCAAGCTTGGCTTTATCCATCTCATCTAACTCATCTTCGGTCGGCCATTCAACGTTATATTCATCTTTCGGTGTCGGTAAACCATTATATTTTATTAGCCGATCGACAAAATCGCGGATCAATCCCGTTCCATATTCGTCTTGTCGCGCAGCGATTGTGTCATTGTCGGATTTCTCATCTTGAGTCGATGCGAGATGTCCGCGTTCGCTGCCTAGCAATTTTCTTTGTGGCTTATTTTTAGTCGCCGATATTAAACCGATAATAGTTTTGACATTCTCGGCGAAATTCGGCGGAGTCGAATCGATCGTTTTCGGTGTGACTCCGCGCGACAACGCATACGAGCGTAAATTGTGCGCCATCTCTTCGAGATCGTTCTTTAATTTCTCCTTGCTCTCGTTAAATGCGGCTAGTTTCTTGGGATCGATCGGCGCGCCTGTTGTATTCCCTGAGATTGAGCTTCCATCAGGACCAATATCTTTATCGAGATCAAATAGAACCTTTTTCAGTGCTTCCTTCCAGAATATCTCGCTACCGCCGCCCGCGAGCTTATCCAGATCGCATAGATAATGCCAGACGGGTTGTAACTCGGGAGTTGAAAATATCTCGTTATCGATCGGCTCGTGCGTGACGTGAATCACTCGCGACCAGTGAACTTTGCGAATAGTCGAATTCACCGCGCCCGTGTTGGCACCTGTGATATGCCGACGAGATCTAGACAACTGAATATTGTAATATTTCGGCAATCCATATCGCGGATCGTCTACGCGATCATCTGGAGAGTCACCAACGAATTCTGTAATTTGTGCTTGATCTTGCGCTAGTGGCCGTAAGAATACAATATCATCGGGGCCGCTCAATCGTGGCATTTCTTGAGCTAGCGTTTCGGCAGGTCCGGTTATATTCGCGCCTTTCTTTTCTTTCACGCCGATGTAAATTACCGCGTATTCGCCAATTCCCGCTTGGATATCTGCGCGCTTGAAAACACTGCCGACGTTCAAACGTTTGCAAATAGATTCCCACGCCGATTCGAGCTTAGTTTTCTTTTTGAGATCACGATTTTCAACGATGGCAACTTTCGACCAGCCCATTGCTTCAGGCGACATCGTGATAATTCTGCGTGCGATGCCACCATTTTCAAATCTGTCGCGAAAATCTTCGATCGAAAACGCAGTAGGATATCCTAAAACTTCGTTGATTTGTCTTGCGCCGCCGAATTGGTCAAATCCAGAGAGTCCGAATCTGCGCGCGAATTTCTGGCGCTCGACTAAGAGAGATTGTGCGGCGGAAAGAAGAGACTGATATGCGGCAGATAGATCTGCGTCGAGAGAGTCAGCGGCGTCTGGAGAGCTACCAGCAGAGAGAGCACCTGAGACGGCCAGACCTTCGCCAGCGGCATCTATAGGCGGTCCAGGCACGCCTAGAGGCCCCTCAGGCTCTCCTGGAGAAGTGTCCATGCCCAAGAGCCTACGCGCGCGGATAGGGGCTTGTGTGGGATCGTTGCGCGAGAGGAAACGGCAAAATGGGAAGGCGCGAGATTGTCACCTAGAGAGGACGAGATGTGACAATTGTAAAGAAGTTGTAAAAAACGCTGAGAAGACTTGACGTGTGGGGACAGTGAGGGTACACTTAAACAGTCAGAGAAAAGGAGATAAAAGATGAGCCAACACAACAGCTGGCGACCACCAGGAGGCGCGGAATAAAACATGACCAAACAACGCGGCAATCCCATCTTTCATCTTCGTCTATCTCCCGAGCGGCGAAAGCTCTGGGAAGAAGCGGCGCGAAAAGAACAGCGGACGTTAAGCGATTTCATCAAAGTGGCAACAGACGAAAAAAGCAGAAGAATTATGAAGGGTAGAGATCAAAGGGAAAACTAAGGAGATCGGTCATGCTTCCAGAAGAGATTCGTTACTATCAAATGTCTAAGGTAGATCAGCGGAAAGTAGTCCGCGCAGCCCTGAAGCGGTGGAGAGAGCAAAATCCGACCAAACTTCCCGTGTCGTCTCTACGCCATGGTTGGTATGGATGGTGTCTTGAAAGCACAAGCGGAGATCGTGGCATTGTCGCTAATGTCATGCGAGATTGTATTGTTCCCTACCTGCGAGAGAACGTAGAAGAAAAGTAAAAAATCACGGACATCGATCAATCTAGGAGAGCTTTAGTTCAAAAACACACTCGCCACCACAGAGCGAGAGATTAGGATCTTTCTCACGTCTTCCTCGCCATCTTACCTACAATAAACTTACCGCATCCGCTAGCGTACTATCTGCAAGTCCCGTTACCTTATTTAGCGGCTGGTTATTGTCCTTGATCCAACCCAGCGTGTACTCTACTAGCTGCTTTGCTTTATCTTTCATGACAGAATCTTGGCTCGATTTTGCTGCACGCGCCCAACTAGCACACATGCCAGGAAGATCCCCAGGATACATGTAGAGATAGTTATCGGTATCGGGCTGTACTTTGACATTAGTTATGGTTGATTGACCGTCCCAATCAAATGAGAATGCTCTCGCCCATTTACTATCTTTTGATAGCGATCCGTCTCCTGAAACAACGATAGACCCATATCTCTGAATGGTTTTGACTAGCTTAGTAAACTTATCAGCTATGACAATAGTGTGGACTGTGTTATTGCTGTTGTTATCGACATATACACCATATTGCCAGAGTGATTCTAAATCCCAAATAGACAACGCATACAGATTCGGCGTGATGTTGGTTCCTTTCTTTTTCTGGCCATCTGCCCAAAAAGCCACCACCTCACCTTGATAACTTCCCTCTACGTAGCACTGGTCAATAGCTCTCTTCATGGAATCAAGCCAAGCTTGCCTGAACATATCTCGCTTACCTGAATCTGGATGGGCCTGCGATAAGAACCTCCAAGCCCTTAAACGCTGATGAGGAAATCTTCCCGCAAGCGGTTGTGAGCTAACTTCGCGGATCATCCTCTCTTCACCTCTTGCTATTATATCGATAACTAGCTTATTTCCAGTTAACAAATAATACCACATCAGATTCTCGTAGTAGCTATGGCTTGAGTTGAAGTCCGACCGGCCGCACCCGTAGCCCGCAGGAGCCCAGCAGCCATAGACCCATGGGTCCTGTGGGTCCGTCTGCATGATCTGGGTCCAGAGCATCCTCTGAGCGGCAGGAAAGGCAAGCTCACGGAGAGAACTCGGATCGCCTGTCATGAGAGCAAGAGTGACCATGCTGCGAGTGACTGAGTAGTAATCCGTGAAGGCGGTTGTTTTGTAAAGAGTGTCCCATGTTGGATTGTTATCACTTGTCTCGACATATGAATCATCCCAGTATCTCGGCCACCATCCGTAGACTTGTAGACCATAAAGACCATCTTTCGCGATGCGTTCTTGAGTCTTGTTGTGGATAAGAGTCAGTGAGTCCATATATTGTTTGAAATAGCTAAGATCTGGACTCGGAATAGAACGCCCACTAGTCGAATAATAACTAGGCGGAGCAAAAGCTATCATGGGTTGACTTAAGTCTGCGTCTACGTTGAAAGCAGATTGTTCGGTGAATCCAATCACACACGCAGTAAAAGCGCCCTGATGATGCGCTAGCCACACTTGATCATTGGCGTGTGTGATAGTAATGTTTCCATTGGCGAAACTGATAGACTGGGGCTCGTAGTTCTCCATGTACTTTAGCCCGGCGATCATATTGACGTGAGAATTTTGCACAGGAATGTATATCAGTCCTGGATTAGGTGTTAAGCCAGTTACTGACTCTTGGCGTGCTTTGCGTCGATCTGGTCTCAGAGAGATAGAAGTAGTTGTCGGAGTCGTATCCACCTTAACGGGATCAATAGAAAACGAATCAACCCACTTAGTCAGTAACACGCCGTTAACTGTGACACCATCCTTGAGGAGATATTCTGAGCCGTTCTTGGTTCCTTCATACTTGATCACGCTTTCAACGGTAACTAGAGATGATCCGGCAACAAACTGATATCTACGCGTAGTTGATATATAAGCCGGTTTACCATTAGATAAAGTACCAGACGTGAACGAAATAGATACTGTCTCCACGATCAGGTAGCACACTATTTGTCCAGCGTATTCTACTTCCATCCGTCTAACACGCGGCGCAGAGAGACTGAATCCGTCAGTTTGTCCATCTGCCGTGAACGAAGTCGCCGATCCCTTAAGTTCAAGATCATCATACTTGAGTGATCTAAATAATCCCTCGGCTCCGATTGTGAAGGTAGCTGAGCCTGTGTTTACTGTAGCTGTGTTGGTGTTATCGATCACACACGTAACCTTACTTGGATCGGCCGATAATGATGATTCGCCGATCGTTATTTTATATGACTTCGACTCAAGTGCTTTGAGTGAGTCAACCCAGTATATCTGCACCCATTGGATTGATCCATCATCCCACCACGAAGTTGGTCTAACATCAGCAACTATCATTTTGTCACGACTATCTAGTAGATGAACTCTATAGATATCAACTAGCTTTGTTGATTGTGGAACAGGCACAGCACATCTCACAAAACTAGAACTGCGATCTACGTTAGCGGATTCTTTGGCTGTTATGGTTGTGAGTAGAACGGCAGAAGACGCGATAGGCGGCACAACAGGCACAGGAGCTGGCCCAGCACCAGCATCAGAAGATTGTAAAGCTGATAAACTATCCGACACAGCTTGTATGTCGGTCACAATATCAGAAGCTCTAGACTTAAGATCATTAAGCTTGACAATAGCGATCGCGATGACATCGTTAGCAGCGTTATTATTGACGCTCATTTTGTGATATCTCCTTTAGTTTGCGGATCATCATTTCGGCTTAATAGATCTACCAACTAACTTCATATACTACCGCCTCTTCATTCGGTTTCAACTTCAATACACTCAGCATAAGCCCGTCCGCGCGGTCAGGGCTAGGTAATTTTCTTTTCTCTTTCATATCGCGCTTAGATTCGATCTGTATTCGGCCGGCATTGTGAAAATATTTCAAGCTTGACAACTGCGCCGCGAGTTGCTCATCTGCCGGATCAATATCGATATTCCCTTCTTTGAACAATTCTCGCAAATGCCAGAATCCCTCAGCGCGATAATTCGCGAAGTGAATTGGATCATTGCCCGTGCGCCCAACTTCAACACCGACAACAAGAGCTGCGCGACGAGAGTAGTCAGGTTGATCTCGGCGAATAGTTTGATCGTTAGAGATTTGTTTCGCACGATCCGCAGCTCCGTGCCCGATTCCAATGGCGTCTATTTTGGCAGATTTGGCGTTAGGTTCGCGCTCAAGCTCAAGTAAAAGATACTCTAGCGTTTGCATTGTGTCTGGATTGTTATTATCCAGAACTAATTTGGCGCGTCTGCCTTTGCGTTTATATATCACGTTTTTGTTATTACCGCCTCCAACATCGCAACCTAACTCAACATCGTAACATTCTTCAGTTTCAAATGCGTCGTTATCCCATCTCTTTTGAGCTGCCTTGATCCACGATAGCGGAATCAACGTATCATCTGTGTTCTCTGGAAATTCCGCCAACACTTTAGATTTATAATATGGAGAATCTTTGCCATACTCTTCCTCGCGCTCCTGTACCCAGATTCGCGATACTAAGCCTAGACGCGCTTCCTCTGATACCTCCTCGCCTGTCAAATTTGGCGTCTCAAACGCTGAGATTCTAATAACATTATAATGTGGCTTGTAGTTAGGCTCGCAAACTTTCGCAAATTCGGTTGACGCATCGGCGGGGTTACCGATTAGTAACAATCGCGCCCGCTCATTGCCTAACAATCCTTTGATCGCGTCCAAGAGAGCTTTCTCGTATTCGCCCGCTTCATCTACAATCACGAGCACATCCGGCGCGTGAATACCTTGCAGTGCTGATGCGTTATGTTCAGCAGGCTTACGTCCAAAAGCGACAAGCTCCTCGCGAGTAGATCCATCGGATTCGTCAACGATTGGAACATACCATTCGGTTTGATTTAATCTACCTGGAAGCTTTCCTTTTGAATGCGCACGAGAGATCTCGGTCCATAAAACTGCCTTGACCTGCCCGCCAGTTATCGAAGTAGTGATAACGCGCGCAGTACCAAGCGGCCGCGTATCGATGAACCAACAAGCACAGCGGGCCGCGATGAAGCTCTTTCCGGACTCATAGCACGAGGGTACGGCAGTGTAGCGGTTGTCGCGAACAGATTCTAAAATCTCTCGCTGTTTAGACCAGAGATGTTCGCCTAGTTTGTCCTCGCACCAGAATACAGGATCATCGCGGTATCGAGCGCGTTTGACGGATTCGCGCAGAGATTCTATGGAGGGAATGAGAAGAGATGATGATTGCTTTGGCGTATCGAGAGAACGCATGCGGGAATAGGCGGGAGCGTGAGACATATAAAGCTAAAGCTTCTCTCGTAAAACCACACTACAACCGTCGCATATTCGTAAACCGCGATTGTTTCCGTTAGTGATTGGTCGTGCTACTTTAGATCCGACAGGCAGTGGTTTACGGCAACGAGCGCAAATAGAACGATTGCGCAATTTAAAACCGCAAGCGAATTTCTCGCCTTTGTAATTGAAAAGAGGAAACATCATAATATAAAAGAGAACTTATTTCCTTCGCACAACTTTAAGGCTCAACGCGTATAACAAATCACATGATTGTAAGCGTTCTTCGAGTGGTATATCACGATTATTTATAATGTGGTCGTGTGGCGTATCGAGAGAACGCATGCGGGAATAAGCGCCGGGATGAGGCATATAAAGCTACTGCCTCTCTTGCATGGCATCGTGAAATCTAACGTATTCACTGCGCTCGCATTGTGGGCATCCAAAAGTCCCCGAAGGATGAAACACGGGATGCCCCACATAATCACACAGCTCGCAACGCATGATCCGTCCAGGCGCGCGCGGATCTTCAGGAATTGTTGCGGGATCGATTTCGCGATCAGCAATCAAGTAGAGATCGCCAGGGACTATCAGACCCTCGATCTCACACTCACGTACAATGTTTCCAGTCTTCTCGTCTTTATATAGCTTTCCCATTTATTAAACGTTATCCTTCACTTAAAAAATGCCTTCATCTTGTGTAAATCTCGACGTTTAAACTTTCCAACTTCTCAAGATACTCGCGCATCAAATGGCCTACCTCGCCGCGATCTAAGCCGCCCAGCCCACAGCCTAGCATCGGGAAGGCTATTGAGTCAATGCCGAGAGAGCGATAAACCAAAGCAAACTTCATTAAACCCGATCGGACGTACATTGGATTAGAAGGATCGCGCCAATGATTTTTAGTCGGAAAATTCAAAATCCGACGGTTATGCGGATTGGGATTAGGAAGTCTCCAAAGATGCAGCACTCCAACCGATAGGTTGCCGCGCAAACATTCATGCCTGTAATCTCCAAACATTGCCGGAAATCTCCGCTTAAATTCTAGCGCCAATCCCGCGCCCATTATCCCATCGCAATTAACAGGATTCACAAGCACAGAACATTTGGAGTCAAATATGCTCGCGCGTTTATCTGTTATCCAAGTTATCACAGTTTGGTCAGTCCTCCAAGTTTATTCAAGTGAAATAACGCGGCGCTTTTATCCCATTTGAAATTTCTTTTATCGCGTGGGAAATCTCTAGTAAACCAATAGAAACTAGTACACTTCCGGTCAAGATAGACATAACAACAGAAGAATTGTAAATCGCTAGCGTTCCCATTACAATACAGCCACAAAACGCTATTTTGAATCCAACATTACGCGCTTTAAGTGCCTCCTGGTGTTTTAAAGTTAAAAACGCGAGCGTTCCTTTGATAATCTTTCTGATAAAAACGCTCGCGTGGTTTCTTTAAATTTGCTCCTTTCCTCTTTTAGATCGTGCTCTTCTCGTCGTCATCCTCCGCCGGGATATTTACTTGCAGCGAAGTCGTATCGTTAGTGTCGCCAGGCACAGCGATCGGAGTTATCTCTGTAGGAGTTGCGCTCGTGTTCGTTGTATCCGAAAGCTCAGGAGTGCCACGTGTCTCAGTCGTGGGCGCAGGCCCAGGCGCGGGGCTCTGCGAACCTTGCGAACTCTGTGGAGTGTTCCCGCTCGTCGCGTCAGCATCCGCCGCCAGAAGCGCACTCAGCCGCGCATTGACCGCGTGGAGCTTATCCGTCGCGGTCTGAATCGCGAAGTTATCGCCGCTATCTTGCGCGTCCGCAAGCTCCTTTTTCAGCTCAGCGACTTGGGCGTGAAGTGCGGCGACTTCGGTTTCCTCGCGCTGTTCGTTCGCGTCGATCGTGTTTACCTCGTCTGTCAGCTTGTTGATTCGATCGCTCATTTGTTGAATTCTCCTCTCTAGTGTTTGAATGCGTTGCTCGTGTTCGTTCACCGCTCCCCACAAAGCTTGCGGGAGTTTGGATGGCCGAAACCAGTTGAGAAAGTTTTTCGTTATCTGTAGTAGCGTTTTAGACCACCTCCTTTACAAAATCTCGGATTGGAATTTTTAGCCATACCAACCCTGACAATCATTCTGACATGACTGCCAGTTGGTAAAGCACTCATAGGTGCCTTGACTCGCGGGTCGAGTACCTGCGCAGAAATCGTATTCGCACCCACAGGTGTCCAAGCACTCTCCCAGATTGTGACTGATCCCGCCGCAGAACGCATGCGCTTGCTCAGGCGGATTGAGCAGAAACACGACGGCGAGAGCTGTAACGAGCATAATTAACTTTTTCTTCATTTGGATTATCTCTCCTTTTGCGAGTCAAGGCTAGCGTCATTGCTTGCCTATCTGTAGATATATCGCGCCTAAATCAAAGCCGCGAGCGGTAACCGCTAGAGTAGTTTGCGGTCGAGCTTCTACTGCGCGTCAAAACACAGTGCAATTCAAAATCTAGACACGAAAAGTATTTATTATGCACGCGGACATATTCGCTTATCGTGTGTCCGCCAGTATTATGTGGTTGTGAGATTGTCATTGAATCAATAAACCCGTCTGTTTTTCCACGCTCGTATTCTAATTGGTTAGCCATTTTTTTCATTTCCTCTCTTGCCACATCATAGCTCCCATCTTTTTTGTCAGCTCATTTTTATCCGCGTGATGTTTTGAATTTCTTTCATCATGCGCTCCACAGGATAATTCTCGAAAAAACGACTTCGTCTGTGAATCTATAAACTATTTTGTGCGCCCCATTTGAGTTATATACTAACCTCCTCTTTTTTAAGGATTATGTTTTCTTGGTCATCAAACCTAAAACGCCGCCTCGTTTGGTTTTTCTCACTTTACGTCAAACCCGCCCCTCTAATATAAATACTATATTTTTATTAGGTTGGAACCAAACCACCAAAATCATGCCTACCTTTCGCCTTTCGTAAGGTAAAATCGGAATCATACCCAAATATAGGGTCTCGACGTTTGGTATTATAAACGAGGATACCAAAAAATCACGAAGCACCAGTCCAGAGACACTGTTAGGTAAAACCGGAACGCAACCAAATTTGACGCTTTTAGAGTCTAATAGCATGGCCGGATGTCTTAGATTTTGTTATTTTGCGAGCGGAAACTTGAAAACTTTTTCGATCTCATTTGGAGTAAAGTCGGGCCGCGAATCAATTGGCATTAATTTGGCTCTAAGATTCTTGCCGCCGTTTAAGAATGGAACCTCGCGAGGGTTCAAAACGCCATAGATGCCGAGACTAGGCTCGTTATAGTTCATGGCCGCCCAGACACACGCGCTATCATTGCTGAAGTGTGCTACATCATCAAAGTAAGCGACATGACCAGAGCGTGCCTTGATCACGGTTAGCGCGAATTTAACAGGAAGGATATCAGCGTTGGTTGCGGACGTGATCTCTTTGCGGATGCCGGGCCACGATTGCGCCCACGGTTCTTTCATTTTGAACGCGGCGTCGATTCTCAAAAGAGCATTCAATCCCAGCCAGTCTGGAGCTATTGCTATCGTCTGAGGGATTCGTATCTTTTTGCCTGCAAGCCATTGCATCGTAGAGATCAACTGTTGGCGTTGATCGGCGCCGTCAAGTAGGCGTGCGCAAGGTGAGGCGAAGTTAGACATAGAAGGATCGGAGAGCAACACAAACGCGGCATAATCGGATTTCCAGACATTCACCATGATTGAGATTGCTTCGGCGTCTTGCGCTTTCATCGCGAAGAGAAGAGCTGAGCCACGAGCAGCGCCGTAGTGCGATTCGTGTGAAACCGGAAACTGTAACTCACCACCGCGATTGCCGCGAGATGACATGCCTTTGCCGTAGAAGTAGATAAGAGCATCTCGTGTGCTTTTGGGACTGCGGCCATAATCACCAACAATGCGTTCTTCAGTGTGGTTTTCGGTTTCGCCTTTGACGGAGAGAATAGGAGAAGGTAGACCTTCGTGGGATGCAAAAGAGCCAAGAGCGTCAAATATGTTGGCGGCGTATTTGTCGTTGATTTCGCTTGAGGGTTTCATGGTTTAATGGCTCCTTTCTAGAACTGAGGCGGTGGAGTATAAAGCGGCGCGATATACGTTTCGTAATTATCGAGAAATTCTTCTTCTGTTCCTTTGCCCTGTTCGGAGTTATAGTATTTCTTCCAGTAGCGGGCTAGTTCAGCGGGAGAGAGTATTGCAGGAGATTCAGGGAAATTAAATGAAGAGTCGAAATATTTTAGCCTCGCTATAGCGCACGAGAGAGGATGATTTATCGCAAGTTGGCGAACTACAGTATCGAGGGGCCCAGAGACTAAGTCGATCCCATTTTGCACTGGAATACGGACTGGAAAGACCAATGATTGTAGTTTGATTGCGAGCGAAGACGAGAAACGGCGAATGACGTAGCGCGACCATAGATCTCTTGCGGTGAAGGGCTCGATTTGCCAGAAAGACAGAGCAGGACCATTGCCCATTTGATAGACACGTGTGAAGCCGAGAGATTCGTGCGCGGCGGTAGAGATAATGAGGCGTTCACATGAGCCGCCAGATTCAGAATGAGGCAGAGCGAGATAAGAGAGAGTAGGCCGCACGATGTGGTCTAGAACGTAACGAGGAGTGTAGAGAGTTATAGAAGTATCCATGTCCAACGCACCTCATTTTCTTTTTTAGAAAGGTACAAACTTCGAGAGATCGATTGGTCGATCATAAACTTGGAACCTGCCGTCCGCTGCCCGCCCTCCTGCCAGCTCAGCCAGATAGACGTGGTGTCGCCCGTGTCTCTCAGCGAGCATAACGCGATAGTTGGACAAGTCAAGTTGATCGTTGGTCTTATCAAGGTCAATATGATCAACGTGCTCGTCGGGGCGTAGACGTTCGCCTGTGTGTCTCATGACGAGATAGCGGGAAAGGTACTGCCAGCCCGCCTTGTTAGCAAAGGGGTGGGACTTACCCAAGACGATCCGCTTGCGGCCTAGACGTCCGTCGTGCGGATCTCGGCTCTGGGTGATCGGGTAGCCGTCAAGGTAGGCAATAGGTGGACGTACGAATCGGCGCATGACTCCGGAATAAGGCACCAAGCGTAGATCGTTGCAGGTAGAGCAATAAAACCGGCGCGGCTTCTTACCAAATGAATACATGGGCCGATTGCAGCAATAGGGCGAATCAGGATGAGGGAGCAGGGCTTGCCCAGACTCGACTCGTCGCTGGACAAACCAAGCAATGGCAGCTAGACGATTGCCGATTCCTTCGCGCTCGCCCAGCTCAAGGTAGATCGACTCGACACGAGTGTAAAGTGACTTGGAACCGATGATCCGAGAGAGCAAATTGTTATCTGTTATCTTGAGGCCCAAGGCAAGACAGAACAAGTGGCGATCAACTGGAATTGCATCTCGTACGCTGGGGTCGGCAATAGCACGATAGAAGGCTCGTACCTTGTTGCCCTTGAGAACATCAAGGGGATCGGCGCCACTCGCAATCTGCAAAGCCTTGAGCTTGTTGGCATGTGGAGTGTTGACCTTGGCTTGATCGCCCAACCTCAGAATATCGAAGATATTGGCAACGTTGGTATCCCAATTGTTGAGTGGGGAAAGAGCAGCATAGATCCCAGCGACTTGCTCAACAGTGAGCTTATACACACGAGCGATCAACTTGCACAGACCGTGCGCACCCTCATAGAACGTCATTCCGTCATGTATCTCTTGATCACTGGCACAGAGCAGGGCTCGCCAGATGTTAAGACGCATGGAGCGTCGAGACGCCTTTTTATTTGGACTCACAGAGATCAGACCTCGTGATAGAAACCGATGCCGTATTCGGTACCAATATAACGATAAGTGATATCGTCGCGGCTGCGCAATGGAAATAGCTCACGCTCCTGTAGCCAAGTTTTAGATCCGTCGTTACGTCTTAGAAGTATACGACCGGCCGCGCACACGTTAAGTGTTTTTTCTTCGATAACTTTTGCAGGGATAAGCGGCGGCTGTTCTGCGTTCATTGTGCATCTCCATTGAGCGTCTCTAGAAGAACTTCGGCGATGCGCTTTCGCATTTCAACGCGGCGTAAGAACGTATCTATTGCTTGTGATAATTGTCTTTGATGTGCTTCGATTGTGGTAGGCTGGACTGAGAGAGTCAACATCGTGCAGATAATGAGAAGAGATGACACCGGCGCGCCTAATTTTTTTGCTAACCCACCGAGATTTTGGGCAAGCCATTCGGGAAGTAATATATTCATCTTCTCGCTTTTCAATCCGCCTGAATCATCGGGGATAGCGATCTTAAACACTTTTAAAAGCGCGTAGAATTCTAGAACGTCGCGACCGCTATTAACGATGTGATCTTCGAGGAATCGGTCGCGAAAATCGGCTAAATCGCGAACGTGAGGATTTTTATAGAGTTGAGAGATGCCGAATGAGATACAACAAGAGATGATCGGATGGAGACTGAGTTTCAGAGTTGAATTGAGCCTGTGCTGAATACGGTCGAGATTATAGGAAACTACTGACGGAATATCATATACCGACAGTTGTTGTCGCTCGTTGCCGTGAGCTTTGTATCGTTCGGCGTTGAGAGTGAGTTCCTCTATTGCGTCAAAATCAGGCCCGAATAGGTTCTGCTGCTCGAATAGTTCGATTTGATGCGATATAGGAGGATGAGATAACGATGATGAGCCCTCGCGATGTTCTTTGTGCCGCTGAAGATCGCGTTTGGCTTTTTGAGACGAGAAGGAGTAGATATTGCGAGGAAATGAAGATCGTTCAGCGGCAGACGTGGAGTTAGCGTTTGCGTTTGTCGAGTTTGGCATTAGTCGCGATTTGGTTAGAGAGTTTGAGCGGAATAAAAAACGAGAGCAAAGTATACAGAACACATGTCCTTCTTTTTTATTCGGCACAGAGAAACAGATCAAAATCCACTCCCTCAAATCGCAATCAAAAAAGGCTGGCCCTCCAGAACAATCGCGGCTGTTTAAGAGGACCAGCAAATAGTGGAAGATCCGCTCTGTGTCTCTGGGTGCTACAGGGGATAGAGTAGCACAGATCAGGGGTGTTGTCTAGGGGGAAACGGGACCAAGGCGGGGGAGCGGTCGGCTATACCTCACAACCTCACCTCGGAACTCGTAGTCATCGAATCCTCGCGGGGACGGGTGTGTCTGGTGTTGAAGTGATCTTAGTAACTATAACCTCCTCGCCGGAATCGCGCGTCCAGACGACGGGACGGGGAACTTTCTGCGCTCCTAATGTTTTCGTTCGTTCCCAGGATTCAGCTTGTTTTTGTGAATACCACGCGTAGAAGGGCATTTCCGTTGAGCCTCCTTTGTTAGGTGCTGTTCAATCTTACAGGTCTTTATTAGAACTTGTGCCCTACTGCAGCTCGTCCACCGTCGTTGAATTGGAATGTCATTTGTCTTTTAGCTCCTAAAGCCCGACTGAAGAAGCTTCCGGGCTGAATCGGCGCTAGAACGAGCCTGAATAGCTCCCTTTGGAGCGTCGAATGCCTCTAGACGATCAGCCGCCGCGTCGAGAGCGGAAGCGAGTCTATCCACTTCCCGGCGCAACTCTCGAATGACGGCATCGCGGGGATCTTCCGGGGAACAAATCGGACACGTCGTGTAAGGCTGATAGTGGTGACCGTGCTCTCGGATCTCTTGCTCTGTGTACGTGATTTTATTACTCATTCTATTTCTCCTGTTTTCATGAAGCGCTTTAATTGTTGTAATTCTTCGCCCTCGACTTTTTGCCTCGCATATTCGCCTTTCTTACTCAACACGAGCCGATGAACCGCCGCGCCGATACTCAACTCCCCGTCGTCTTTCGCGGTAACGTGACCGGCGGCGAGCAATCCTGGAAGTGTTGGCGGTACGTCGATGACAAGCCACGCGAACGAATCCGCGAAGATCCCGAGATAGGTATGCCCGTCGGGAGAAGATCGATAGCCGATCGCACGGACCCAAGAAGAGCGGGCAGGAGAGATGAAAGTGAGAGACATTTTATTTTTATCCTCTCTTCTTATGCACAGGAACGACTACCAGGATAGTTTCTCCTTTCCTGTGTCCTTCTAAAAGAATAGCTTCCTCAAACATTCCGCCGTATAATTCTACTGTTTGTCCTGTGTGGTGAATAGCGTCACCCTTCCAATAGCCTGTTATCGTTTGAGCGATGCTGTTATTTTTGGTCATTTTGATTTCTCTCCTCTGATGTCCTCATGTTCCCACACTTGCCCGCGCCTGTCAACACTTCACGCGAAGAATCTCGCGAAGATTCAAAGATTTTACAACTCGTCCTCGAAAGTGGACAGAGTCGCGGACGAGAATTGCTGAGCTATCTGGATGAATCGCGCGCGTACGTCGTGAAGAGCAAGAGGCGTGCCATAGTGAGATTCGTCCTATTTCGAGGACAAAATGTAAAAGTTGTAAAATTTTGAGGGAAAGTGCGGAAAGGTGTTGACATACGAGGGAAGAGGCGAGAGAATGAAGATTGTCAGAGGAGAAAAAGGGAGAACAAAGAACCAATGAGCAAAGGACAACGAATCACGGTTGACGGTCAGTCAGTGACAATCGAAGCTACCGATCGCAGCAATTTTGGGCGCATTGCTTACTTTAGACTTGATGGAGTTTATCAGTGGGAATACGTCTCAGTTCTCACGGGCGGGAGAGAGAGAGAAATAGAAAAGATGTCTAATCGCTGGCAACCCGTCGAGTGCAGAGATAACGATCCCGAAAGAGTCTATTGGCGAATTTCGCGGCGTAATCCAGAAACACAAGAACGCGAATATGGACTAAGTGAAGACGAGAATGGAAGAGTGTTAGAGTTCGAGAATCGAGAACAGGCGCAGAGTGTTTGTGACAGTAGAAACGGTAGTGATTTCGTGTATGATGACGAGAATGAGATTCGGATTAAACGCGGCAAGAATAGAGATAAGGCGGTGATTAAACCGCGAGTCGGCCCGGAAGCATTAAGCGCGATATTGGCAGATTTAGACGATGACGACTAAAACGGAATAAAATTAGAGGAAAAAAAAATGAGCGATGCCAGCGGATATGTCGGAGAGTTTCTCAAGGAAATAACTATTCAGGGACGCATGGTTGGAGCCAAAGAGGAGCCGCTCGGAAATATGTCACATATTCGGGTCTATTCTTACAGCCCTTCGAGTGTTGCTCTACAGCTTCGGTCTCTCATTAGAGTGGGGCGCGGCTCGAAGGCACGCCAGGCGCACATCACGGCTCTACTCACGGACTCAGAGCTTGTTGAGCTTCGAGATTATCTAACCGATCTGATCGCCATTCGCGCCGAAAGGAGGCCTTAGAAAATGAATCGAGAGCTTACCCTGAAGGAAACCAACACGGCAACGTTGCAGGCTAGACTAGACGAGCTGATGAGAATGGCTCAAGAACAGCTCGCATTCCACGAATTTCTCGACTGGCCCTTGTCCAACGACGATATCGAGCGTGAGCTTGAAGAGCGTAACGAGACCGAGCAGAAAGTGAGTAGGTGGTGATAAAATGAGCAAAGTAACTTTCGTCCCTAAGCCCGGCACTGAGTACGAATCCGGCTGGCCCGAGAAGGTAATCGGAGACGGCTTCATCAATCTCAGCTTGTGGGAAATTAATTATGGAGAGACGGAGGATGAGGACGACTCAGCGATCTATCAGGACCAGTTCAATGATGAGTACGAGTTCTTCGATAAGACGGCTGGAGAGTGGACTGTCGAAGTTAGAGAGGATGGCTAGAGAGAATATGACCAAACGAATCAAATCTGCTGAAATCAAATTCTATCTAGAACCTGAATTGCGCTCACAAGTCGAGCAAGATCGCGGTCTAGTATCGCTGTCAGCATGGATGCGAGACGCGATTAGATTGAAGCTGTCGAGTAACACGACGATAGACAGGAAAGAGGCTTAACGATGCTCTCCGATTCAACTGTCCGCACGCTTCACGAGGCCATCAGAACCGATCGCCTTTATGTCGTCATGCGCCGCGATGGTACGGCGTGGATAATGGAAGGTGGAGATGTTAAAGAAGTAGCCGACGAAGCGGAAAGTATTTGGGGTGTGGCGCCCTGGAGCGTGACGCCACTTGAGGGTATGTTACCGCTGCCACGAACGGAGATAAGGCCATGAGTACAAGCCTAATTCGATCAATTCAATGCGATTCTTGCGGCAAAGAGAGAACATTTGACGGTAGAACTTCTCTCCGTAACTGTCGAGAGATTTTATTAGTGCTCGGCTGGCGACGGACGAAGCGCCGAGATCTCTGTCGCGAGTGTTCGTGTGTAACTCCGAAGTCTATTAAGCCAGCAGAATCAAGTCGTTAATATCCCAAATCTCCCGCTCAACTCTATCGCTATCTGTTCTTTCCAAATCACCGCCAAAAATCGCATCATAATCACTCGAAAAATCCGGCAGCTCTTCGGGCGCCGGATTGAGCGCTTTAAGTTCTTCACTGCCAAGCTCGCGTTCGAGTATCGCTAAGATCTCTTTTTGAGCTTCGAGAGAGAGTTTGTGTAACGGGATCGGTTGCGCGGTGACGTTTACTTCGATCGGGCCTCCATTGGCGCCAGTTACCTCTACCTTGTTCATTCGGTAGTTATAACCGAGTTCAGGAGCCCGAGCGCCCAGAGCAGAGAGTAAAAGAACGTCACTTTTCTGGCGGATATACGCTCCTGGCTCGCCTTTATAGAACCCTACAGGAATTAGCTCACCTTCAACGCCGCGCTTTACTAACTCGTCTTCGAGAACGGCGACCGAGATACGCTTCGCTTTCTTGAATAACTCGACGTAGACAGGATCGGTGTCTAGCCACATGTAATGAGATTGAACGCTGGTATTGGCGGCTTTGGCCGAGCGGTAGAGTAATCCCGCCGTTGGGCCGCTTGCAAACGCGCGCAAAAACCGCATCTGTTTCGCGACAGTGCGCGGCAAACGCTGACAAGATTCAGGGTGATCTTTGTAGCGAAATCCTGCGGGAGGCATAGAGATGATCCTTTAATCTTTCTTACGCGCACGCTTGACTTGCCAGTAAGGCTCGCCGCGCTCTTTGCAGGATTCTATAGTTGCGGCTGGAATACCTTCTTCTAGAAGCCTCTGCTCTTTTAGAGTGAGCTTTCCTTGGCAGAGAGTGAGATCAAAGGCGTCTGGAAGCTTGACGTTAGGCAAGTCGTAATCGGCCGCGATCGTTTTGATGAGAGCCATTTGGGATTTTTTAGCTTCTTCGAGCCGAGATAACTCTAGATTGATCTCGGCTACCGACGAGCCCAAAGAAGAGAGTTTTTGACGAATAGCGAGAGGGATATCGAGGTCGGAAATAATGACGGATTCAGAACGAGAGTTATCAGATTTCACTTATGGCTCCTAGTAATGATACCAACAAGCTGATTATATTTCGCGTAGAATCGTCTTAGATCAAAATCGGTTAGCAGGAAAGAATACCAGCTATTTTGTGCGTTCTTGAGCAAAAATCTATAGATTTCACAAAGAGCTGAATCTACTTTGGATCGTTCATTGTTACACTTTACGCAAGCTAGCACAATTTCATTATCAGTGCCACCGAAGGCTTTGGGAGGATCGTGATCGACGCTGGCCTCTCGATAGGTCATCCAGCGAGAACACCAGTGGCATCTAACCTTGCGTTGAGAAATAAGGCTGCCGTTGGTTCGTGGCCAAATAGACCACTTGAGATTTCTATTATCGGCGTGCGGTTGCGGCATAATTGCATCAGCTTGCTTTTTACAGAGCCCACAGAGAGGTTCTAGGGCGATACTGATACTTGCCCATTTAGACGGCAGATCGCGCAAGTCATAACGATCAAGCGGGCCGTATCCTAGTCCGTTTGTGAAAGCCTGCCATGATATCGCTAGCATTTCTTCCTCATATCTGAGCCACGAAGGATGAAACTCGCCTCCACCCTCAGTACGTAAAACTAAGGAAGGCCGATCGAAAATACATTCAGCGACTAAAGAGTGCAATAGCTCGTGTTCTACAAGAGAGCGCCAGACGGCAAGGCTATCATTACCTTTGTAGCCTTGCGAGCGTGCCTCGCGAATGTTTTGATCGTTAACCTCGCGCGATCCATAACAGAAAATGCCATCCGGAAAAAATGTACATACGTTGTCGTTAGGAAAAATGTGAACTGAGGCAAATTGGAGATTGATAATCATTGTGGGAGATCACTCCGGTCAACTTCGATCTCTAGTAGCCTAAGCATCGCGACATGAACTTCATTGCCATCTACTCCATATTCAACGACTCTGCCGCCAATCAGATCAAAAGTAAGGCATTGTCTTGCTCCTTGCTTCCACGGACCAAAATCATCTAACATTACACCCTCGATAATTAGGCAGTCTAAATGATTTTCATGCAATTTTTCAATCGTAATTGGAAATAGCCGCCATGCATCAAACGTTGTGTTAGTCATTTCAATCCTCCCCATGTTTTCGCAAAATGTCCTTCCGCGCTAATCGGCACTCGCAATTTAACCCCGCTATGATTTATCATTCCGTCGAGCACAAGATTACTCAGCTCGTCTTGGGTCTCTTGTGCTTCATCACACGTAAAAATGTACTCATCGTGCACCTCCAGTCGCCAATCAATCCCTCTTCCTCTCTGCTGTAAAGTATACACCCGAGGCCCTAGCCACGCCATCGCCGCCTGTGCCATGTGTTGGGCCGTCCCCTGGATGACCAAGTTGAAGGCTTGGCGGGCGGCTTCAGCGGCCTCTCCACGGCGGCTGGAGCGGATCGAGGGCAGGTAGCGGATCATCCCGGGCTGGCGCCCCCGGCCGTAGTAGTCGCGGATAAAGCCGGTCTGGCGAACGAAAGACTCGACGGCTCGTGAAGCTCTTCCCAGCTCCGGATAGATCTCGTCTCTAATATCGTTACAGAGTTTCTCGCAATCTTCAACGTTCCCCCATGGATGCGTGCCGTCCTCATTAAGAGGGATATTCATGAAGAATTGATCTTGAAGACCGAGACCCGCGAGACCATTTAAAACTCCAAATGTTGCAGTTTTTGTCGGATTGCGTTCTCTGTCGGTAACGTCTTCTAGACGGATGCCATAGTTACGGGCTGCGGCCTCGCGGTGAGGATCGCGAGATTTATGTTTGGCGTTCTCAGATTTTTTGCATTTAGAGACAGAGGGTAAGCGTTCGCCACAATAGCGACAGGTGGTGAAAATTTCGTGAAGGAATTCGTCTTCTGAGAAATCAGCGGCAACGCATAGCTCCTGCGCGCTAAAGTCGAATGAGGCAAATAGTTTCCCTTCGGGCGCGACGTAACATGCACGGACCATCTTGCCAATTTCTGAACGAGTCGGCATTTGTAATAGCGGCGGCTTTGCAATACTCAAGCGTCGCGATACAACAGTAACCGGCTGGATATTACCGTGAATGTAGAATAGATCGGATTCGGGTTCGCCAGCATCTTCGCGACGCGCTGCTTCATCTTCCATCAAGTCTAGAATGAATTTGACGTATTTTGATTTGATAGATAAATGTTCCTTGATCGTGAAGTTGAGACCCACAAAAGCATCGGTATGGCGGGCATGTTCGATTGATTTTTTGCCGACGGATATGCCTTTTTTCGTTCTCTTGCGCGCGACAACTCCGCGACGTTCGATTTCGTCCGCAACTTGTGGTTGAGAGTTAACATTAATGCGATATCCGAGAAGAGTGTTGAGTTGATTTTGAAGGCGGTTTGTAGTTGAGTCTACGTAAGCGGACAGAGCTTCAAATTTCGAGCGTGACGCTGGCATTCCATTGCGCTGCATTTCCTCGAAAATAGGAAGCACGCGCATGGCTTGAGAGTGAAGATGAGAGAGGCTCATTGCTCGAATTTTTGAACTTTGGATAGAGCTATGGCATTTGCGTCAACTTCATGCATTCCGAGAGAAGTCAGAAAATACGCTAGACCTTGGCGCATAGGGGGTATCGTTGTATCAGAGCCCATTCTTTCAGATGTCGTCCAGGAACGTAAATCGGCGGTCCATATCTCTTTGCCGTTTACGTGAGCTACCACTGTGAATAGTTTCTCGTATAATCCATCAGGCTTACGTGGCTCGCTCATTTACTCTTATCCCCTCTATCTTAATGTTTCTCTTCCGTGCTAGTTCCGCGCAAACATCGCAAGGATCAATAGGCATCAAAGCGCCGCGTTTATTCACACGAATAATAACGATTCGGCTAAGCGATCTTGGCGAATTAAATATCACTTTCTCTTCCGCATGAGAGCCGCGTTTGCCCCGTGATACGTTCGCAGGACCGTTCGTCGCGATAGAGATAATCGTTCCTCGTGCGTCTAGACCAGCCGCGACGACGCGTTGAGAACAGAAACGATGGACACGTAATCCTGCGCGGATCATTCGAGAGATCAAGATAGAAGAATGGCATCTCATTTCAAATTCTTTCTTATCTCATCGCGAATTTCCATCAATAACTTGCCCAGATGATTCTCTCCTTCATTTTGCCCATCTACACCCCAGAAACGATCGCCCCAAGTATTTCCTTCAATGAGGACAACACTGCCGGTTGCTAATAGTTTAGAACACAAAACAGAATTTCGGAATTTCTGTCTAAGAAGCGAACGCATAACAGGAATTCGTAACTGATTCCATCCTTCACGTAAAGTAACTACACGGCCTAGCCGCTTAGCTTCTCCGGGCGTTTTTGCGTTTCGTATTGTTTCTCTTTGGTTTACATTAATTGTTTTTGCTGCCTGATACGCATGTTCTACAGACGGATAGATCATTTCATCTAGTGTCACAACACAAGGCCAGAAATTAGAAAGGAACCTATACGGTCCTTGAAAGTTGTTTATCTTGCTTGGAATAGTCATTTTACGCTCCTTGTTTTTTCGTCTAATTCTCTGTCCCGTTCATCCATCGCGATAGACAGCTTCGGTTTAAGCCGACCAGTCGCGTCCGGATCGCGGCCAGCGTAATATATTGCTCTCTTTAACGGAATATCATCTAGCGTTCCGTAAGGAAATACTCCATACAATCTCTCGACAGGCGCGCGGACAAACTTAGGGATTTTTCGCCAGCGTTTCGCGGGATCAGTCGGCCCGTCTGCATTGACTTTGCCGCTTTCGACGTCGGATACGATGCGGTCGATATACGCGCCAATAGAGTTATATTGTTTTGGTTTATAGCTGCCGTCGCTTTGGCGCAAAACAACGATATCCGGTTTATTCCATTTTCGTTGTGCTGCGATTTTCAGATACTCCACTTGCTTTTGTTTTCCGATGTCGCCAATCAATAACGTATATTCCTCCATTTTCATCTGAAGCCAACGATACGCCAGAGTTTTGAGCGATTTTGATTCCAAACGCAATAGATACGCCGAGTACATTGTATCCCAAATCTCGGCGTAACGCAACTCTAATCCCATCGAGCGGCATATCTGTGTATCAATCATACAGCCGGAAGGTGTTCCCGCTTGATGAGTGATATAGGTTGTGCCGCGTTCGGCGCAGGTCTGAAGATAAGAAATCGCGTCGTCGAAATCATCTCGTGAACATCTCAAGACATAGCCGATCCCGGGTTCTGGCGAGATCTGAACCGACCAGGGGTTAGATACCCAGCCCTCGGTGTCCATTCCAAATTCAAGAGGCGCAGAAAGAACAGAGTCATGATAGGGCTCTAGAAGAGAGATAAGCTCACGTCCGCCAACATCGTGATATTGTTCTTTGCCGTCGAGAGGATCGGGGGTAACGAGGAATTCAGATAAAGCGGCATTAGGATTCGAGCGCAGTATTTTGCAGAATTTGGCGACGGTAGCATAATCTTCCGCGATCTGTGGCTTCATATCGGTAGAATGAAAGCCGAACGCGGGATGATATATTGGTAAGATGTAAATGAGTCGATTTGTGTCAGGCTCGCGCCACGAAAATAACAAACGATGTACGTCTTCTAGATCACAATTTGGGTCTAGAAACCATCGCGCCGCAAATCGGCCGACAGCGATAATTAATCTCGGTTGCTTATCTCGGATCTCATCTAGTAGAGCCTGCCGCCAGAAAGAAATTAACTCAGGCGTAGGATCGGGATTGCCCGCGATGTATGTTTTACATACGTTGGTTTTATACCACGAACGCGACGAGACATTATGAGGCTCTAGATACCATTCCTGTTCCAGTCCAGAGCGTCCGACAAATGGGCGTCCTTTATAGAATTCTTCCTCGCCTGGAGCCTCGCCGATAGACATGACGATAGAGCGGCCCGGAGGACCAAAACCATAGACGGCGGAAGAGAGAGGATCGAAATCCATAATAAGCGTGCGTGTGACCTAGTCGAAAATCAAAACGGGAACATTGACCAATTTTGAATTCGGATTGGAATGACAGAAAGGACAGGTCGGTCCGCAATAATAGACGATGCCACAAATTATATGAGCATCAATTCTGTATTCATCAATAAATCTTAAGGTCAGAATTTGGCCAGATTCTCGCGTGATTATCGGAGTATCGTCGGGACACTCCGCGAGCGCCTCAATTAGTTCTTTCTTTGTCATTTTATCTCCTGTTCCTTGTCGCTCCTCTGATATGGTTATCTCTACTATTTTGACTCGCTCCGGTTCATTGGTTATCTTCCGCTATGTGACTCGCTCGTGCCACTAGATTATCTCGTCCGTTATGGCTCGCTCAAGCGGCTTGGTTATCTCACGCCAGGCGACTCGCTCACTCCTTATGATTATCTCCAAACAAAGGGCTCACTCATCCCAACATGTTTATTTCTCTTCTCATTGATTCGCTAACCTCTTATGATTATCTCCGTCTGCGTGGCTTACTTCGCTCTGTTATCTTCTCTCGCGATATAGTCCACATGGTGTAGAATCGCAATTGCATACGGCACTGGCGCTTTGACACCTAAAATCTCTTCGCACATTACCTCGTGAAGATGAGCTAAGAAGATCTTGACCGCATAGCGCTTCGCTCTAGCGTGAATATGCGCTGGTGGTAGCTTTCCTTCACTATAGGCTTTGTAGGCTTCGGTATCCTTACCGATGTTTTTGATCTCAAGAACTCTCGCGGCCTGATCTTTAAACTGAAGCTCATCGTTTCGTCTGGTTTCTAGCTCTTTGCGCTCGCGATAGAGTCGCCCGTAGACGGATTTTTCATTGTTGCTTATCTTGACAAAGGATTCGCCCGCTTTCCAGCAAACGACTTTTAGGCGCGCGTTAAATGGACGGCGTTCACCTTTCTTCCATGTAATGGTCGGATCGAGTCCAGCGAAACGCCAGATGTGGCATGCTGTCGGGGCTTTGTGAATGTCGATGTGGGCCAGTAATCCCGCAGCAATGACAGGTCCGATACCTGTGACCGAAATGAGCCATTGGCCTACTTTATCGTTCTCGACATAAACTTTCAGGGCGCGCTTGATCTGATTTTCGAGAGTCTCGCTCTGTCCTGCTAGCCATTGGAGTACGCTATGTGGTTCTTCGGAGGCATTGAGAGCGCGGACACGCTCGCCTGACCGGATTCGATCCTCTTGCATGGAGTAATAGGAATCGACCAGGAAACGAGCCTCGCCTGGACTGAGAGTAGATGAGGCGCTAGAGAGATCGCGCGTAAGTCGCTGAACGGGATCAAGAGACACAATAGAGCTGTTTTCGTCATGCATGAAGAAAATTCCTTTCTCGAAGGTAGACAAACTTCAGGAAGTATGGTTATCTCCGCTCAAAATGGTTCATTCAATCTAGATGGTTATCTCGGCCCGGATGATTCGCCTTTTTAACTCTCCTCCTCTTATGATCGATTAACTCCGCAACAATTATTCGTATTTCATCGCGAGAGGCTCCATCAATAGCGTCCGAATATGTTAAGTCGTTTTCTGACGGATCACTATCGAAATTATCTCCTGTTCTTTCTTGCCAAGAATCCTCAAGAGCGTAACTGTCGTCGTAATTTATTCTCTCCCGCACGGGGAGAGCAGCCCACATCGGTCAGCCAAAACCACTTGATTTATCGTAGACGTGACCATCCAATAACAAGGGTTTCTCATCGTCTATGTACTTAAGGAGGCGGCGCAAATCTTTAACAGGAATTTGGGCTAAGCCAAGCTTTACGATTTTGTGCACGCGTTTGGTCATAAAATTGCTCCTTATCGATCTAATAAAATTCCTCATTTATTCGTTTATCGATCTCAGCGTCTAAATCTTCCGCCGTAGCTGTGGCGCGGCCGAACCATTCCTGAGCATTTCTGGTGCAAAAATAACGCCATCTGATCGCGTCGGCGACGACCTGTTCTAGTTCAGGTGGTGCAGGATAGAAGGAATCCAATCCTTGCGGATAAAGATCTCGAAGTGCTTGAACTAGAGCACCGTGCGCGATTTGTTCAATTACTTCGCTAGAGATTTCTAATTTTTTCACTGTAAGTGCTCTTTTATTTCCGCCCTGCACAACTTCCAAATTTCGTGCGCTAGCGCCGCGAATCGGGATAAAACAGGTCCATCAAATTGCCATTTGCCGTTTATGAATTCCATCCGTGTTGCGTGAGGCAGAAATGGCGTTTGTTCGTCGGACGCATCGAAGACAATAAGAATTTTGGATATTTTCAAGATCAACCTCCTACCTGTTTCCTCTCACACAACACCTAGAACAAAATACAAGGCCGCTTCAAGATCGAAGATCACGAAATTTCAACGTATTTCGAGTCTTTGAAGCGACCTTAGAAAATAGTTCACGATACAGCTTTTTTTAGTCTTCCGCAAGCATCGCGGCGAAATCCTCAGGCGCCACACGCTCACTGTGCTGGCGGTCGAAGGTCGGAACCTCAGGAGCGTCTGCCGGAAGCTGACCGGCCGCGACGTACTTCTCGCGCTGCTTTCGCATGGTGTTGATTGTAGATGAGACCTTGACGGGCGTGATGCGATCCGCGATGTCAGCGAACTCCGGCAGCGACTTGAGATGAGCCGCGACGGCAGACGGCGTAACCTGCCCGGCGATCTCACCCTTACGCATACGCCGCATGGTCTTCGTAATGAGCTTGAGCTGTTCCTGCGTCAGCGGCAGAGAGGGCTGGCGCTCCTTGGCCGTAGCGGCCTCGCCAGTGGTCTCCTGGGAGCCGTTCTCGGCAGCGGTAGCGGTCTCAGGGGCAGTCACGGTAGCATCCACAGTCTCTTCAGTGACAGAGGGCTTGACAGCAGCGGCGGTGGGTTTAGGCATGGTGTTGTTCCTTTCTTTAGTGAGACGTTTTTGATTCGAGACTTTGGAAGCGAGCGAGCAAACTTAGGTTTCTTGGTCTCTCGTTGGCCTCTCCGTCTCAAGCAAAAACAGTCTACGCCACTCCCGCACGCGTTGTCAAGAGGAAATCGCGAGAAATTTTCGCGAAGTTTAGAGGGCGAGTCGTGCGGCGGTCACGCGGAGTCAATCATCGCCATCGTCATCTGCCAAAATGGCACTAAGAGCGCCAGGAGCCACACCGCGCGACGTCTCGGGTTTGGACGTAGAAGAACCAAACGAGCCTGTCTTTATAGGTGTGCGTCTCTCGGCTCTAGGCTCACGCGGTTCTTTTCTTTCTTGACGGTCGCATCCGTCGATCTCCCACGCGCGCGTTTTACCTGAATCGTCAAGCGATTCCGCGTGTTGAGAAGGATTGACTCCGGCAGAATGGATAAGCTTTTGTGATTTTAAAGTGTTTCGCAATCTATCGGCTTGATTTACTAGTTCTTGCGCGAGAGTTTCGCAACGCCCTATAAGCAGTTGTGTTTTTTCGCGAGTTATTTGTTCTGCATCACTACATAAGACAAGCTCACCGCGCGTTGTAGATGTCAAAGCGGGCCATTCTGTTTCAATCGCGGCGACATATCCCGTGCGTGTCTCTCTAAAGCGAGTGATTACGCCGAGTTTTGCAGGAAATGATGGAAACTCTGCGTCACGAGCAAGACTGGGAGCGAAATCTGAGAGTGACGAATGCACCACGGAGGATGAAGGATCAAAGGCGTCCGCGAGCGAGAAGATCTCTTTGTTTTTCATTTGACGCTCCGACACTTGAGCCATTCCGACCAAAGATTAGTTACAGGTTTATTTTTAGCCTTCGCGTATTGTAGCGTTTTAAACGTGCCGCCATAAGTATCGCCGTTGTAGAGCGCCAGAAAGATGAGATAGAATAAATCTAGTGAGCTTGTCTAGATCAGGCCGTGAATAAGATAATCCAAGTCTTGGCGGTCTGTGTCCTGTTCCGGCGAGCACGTTAGGCATAATCAAATCTTCAGTCTCCTTGATCTATCTGCCTGTATTTTTATTTCGTCCAGTCCTTAAAATTCTTCGCCGTTATCGCTCCAATCCGCATTGTTCTTCCCTTGCCTTTTTTGGTGTCCATAGTGATTGACGAAATTTCGTCAACTGACGCCGTATGCATCTTCAAACTTGAACCTTTAAAATATCTCGCTAGCGCAATCGCTTTCGTTGTGCCTATTCTCGGAATACTATTAGCGATATTAGCGCAGACTAGTTCTTTTCGTGTCAGTCCGCTAGCCTCTAAAGACTCTGCGCTGATGACTCTAGAGCGATCAAATCCATTCATTGATGTATGAGATTCATAGTCGCGATTCCACCAGCGATATTTTTCGGCGATCCAATAGGCTATTTGCTGTATCGTGGTGTCTTTGTCGAATCCTTGTAAGCCACTTGCGAAGTGTTTGAGACGGATTCCTTTTTCTTCAAGACCGGACAGAATTCCCTCTAAATAAGCGTGGCGTACCTTTTGCTTTCCAACGTAATAAGTTCGCCATTCATTGCGTTTAGAGGTTTGAGAATAAAAAGGCAATACAATAAACCCATCTTTTGATACTTTATATTGTCCATAGTACGCGAGATAACAACGATCATATGTTGCGTTCATCAAGCGAATCTGGGTCCCTTGAAGGCGCCCAGAAGTGCGAGATGATACGAGATCGTATAAAGATTTTAACTCTATTGCTATCGTATATGATGCGTTATTTGGTCCTTTGCCATTGAACGCGAAGTCGCCAGATTTCAATTTGAATAGCATCGCGGGAATATCAGAGTCTAGAAGTGTGCCAGAGTCAGGCTCTGAAGGAACAAAGAACTCGTTACTTCCTTTACGATAGTCGATTAGAATGGTCATGGCTGACGAGAAGAAGATTCAAAGTGACGTTCTGCACAATTGCGACAAAACCAAATCCAACAATAGAAACACTTGAAAGCGAGAGAGATAGGGATAGAGTTTCCGCAAGGACAGGTTATGTGGTGATTCATAGCGCTACCGAGTTCGATTAGTTGTTTTCGCTGTTCGGATAGAATGAGATCGCGTTCGATCTCGTTTTGTGGCTCGCGATCGACTAAGCTAGAAGGTAACATATCGGTTTTTCTCGTGCTTAGGACATTCTCTCTAAACGAAATTGGACAATCTCAAAATCGTCAGCATTGCGCCCCTCGACTTTGGTTAGAACTGGAACGCATTCAGTTCCGCCCCATCCGTCATCTCCAATGCTCTCGTTGTTCCACTCGCCTTGCAGCCACGCCGACAACGCACGACGAGCCGATAATGCGCTTTTAAATAAGCGCGGAAATTCATATCCAGGCTCGTCATGAGAATAACCACGCGATGTTTTCCAGCGCATCGGTAAATACATGCCAGTTGAGATCTGACGAATAGCGTAACAATCGAACACAGGCACAAGACAACAACCGTCACTTTCGATTACTCTTCCAGTACCTCCACATAATTGGCAATCACGATTGGCGACAACGCCGTTCATTCCGTAAGGCTCTATTGGCCTCATATAAGGGAGATTATCTGAAACTATAGAGCCTTCAACCACGCAAGAGCAATAGTCAGATTTCATAATTTCTCTTCCTTTTTAGTTCAAATGATACCAGAACTCGGGCCGCGTAACATCATCATTCCCGACGACGTAAAATAGAACGAGAAACGATCCGTGCAACTTTCCTATTCTGTGTTCTTCTACTAGAAATCCACACAAAAGGAACATAAGGGCAGAATAAGTATGTAATTCGAGAAACCATGAGAAAGATTTATTATCGGTTTTCATTTCCAATCCTCAATGCTGCTCTTCGGATAAAGCATCGAATTCATATACGCCCACGGGCCATCTCCGCCCCAGTCGTCTTCGGTATAGACGCTCAGCGTCTCGGCTGGATTTACCTTTGCGTTATGAACGAGCAACTCGAAGCTAAATTTCTTGCCTCGCGTTTTCATCTTAATCCCTGTGATCCAATCTACCGCGTCTTCGGCAACGTCTTGGATCTTCGGTTGATATCTGTCAGGCACTGGTGTATTGTCTCTCCATACGCCCGTTTGACGCGAAAGAACTACGAGATTGACTCCTGCCGATCTTGCCGATTGGAACAATCCCCACCACTGGAGCGCGATTTGGTTCTTACTGTTGCCGTAGTCGCTTTCTTTGGTTCCGACGCGGCCACGAATCGCGAGCGTGACAAGGTCACCTAGCTCTGTGCCTGTATCAAGAACGATATAGTTTAGATTGCCTTTGATCGCGGCTTCTAATCCAGCTTCATAGTTGCGAGTCACGAAATCCAACGCGGATAATCCAGCGACTTGAGCGTCTTCCTTGGACATCCGCGCAACACGTTTTGTATCAAAAGGCACTTCCAGATAATGGATCTTTTTGCCAAGTTCGCGAGCCTCTCTGACGACTTGACGCGCGCGACCATCAAAGTTGATAAGCATTCCCGGAGACGGTGCGTGTCTGAGCATTAGAGAGGTCTTACCGCTTCCGGGTCCGCCGTAAAGAATACCGATAGATTGTTGTCTCTCTTCTTCGAGAAAAACGCAATCGCCAATGCCTGAAGGCGAGGATTTCCCGGAGCTGACAACGGATACAGGCCGAACGACAGGAGACGAGGACGACGAAGATGAAGAGCTAGGTTTGCTCTTATTGGATTGAACGTCAGCGGGATTTGTTGGACGCGGCATTTATAGATTCCTCTCTTTGATATGCGATCCGATCGCAGCTTGCCAGAACTCATCCCACTGTGCTTTTAGTCGATCATCCTCTAGGCGCTGTCTCTCTGGCGTTGACGGAACTGTAGTTACTCCATCATGACGGCGATTACGCCGTCTCTGAAGAATATTAGATTTAGTACGTTTAGTTTTCATGATGCTCACGCACCAACGCGACAATCTTATTCATCAAGTCATCATTTTGTCTAACAACATCCTTTTGATTCGCCTGCAATAGCGCTGCGTTTAAAGCATCATAAACCATGTCGCTATATTCGTCTAGTCTGTCCAGTTGGTGCAGTTGAAAAATGATCGTGGCGAACTGATCGATCATTTTATACGAATGGTACCATTTTCGATTGCCAGCACACCCCGCGAAACCATAAGCGCCACGATAAATCACATAAGTATTATAATATCGATCTAGCGGCCAATCTCCAGGCCGCGAAAACGTGATCGCGAAGAAAAGGTTTTGTGGCTCAATTTGAATTTCATGAACTGAAGAGTTAGTCAGTTTTAGTTTTTCTGTCATGTGCTTTCTCCTTAAGCCACCAGCAAATCTCTAAGCTCTTTTCGTTCTTTCTTTTCTTGATAATACTTCCAAGCGTCATCTGCGTTCGCTCGCAGCATGTTCCAATTGCGTTCAAGTTGCTGCATTGTCCAGTTCTCTTCCCATTCGTAATATTCTGGCAAGGTATCTTCTAGATTATATCGGTTATAATTTCCATTGACGAAACCGATATGGAGGCGCCCTTTCGAGCTTATATCAAGTATGTAGACGTAAGCCATGAGCTGAATCCAGAACTTCCAGATTTTCGCGCTAGACATATCGTTTTTACTGGACATCCAAGTTAGTTTGATCTCATGAACACAACAGAGAATCCAATCTAACAAGTCTGGTGAGCCAACGATATTATCTTTCTTAATCTCGCCTATCTCAGAGTAACGTTTTGGTTCATCTTGCATCATGCGTAATTTTAATCCAGCTTCGTGCGCTAGACCGAGCTGCATTCGCGTCATCTCGCGAGGAGTGATTTCGCCTTCAGATTCATCGTATATACCGCGTTTAACGCACAAATAGTGGACGATATGCGAGACGTGCAATCCGCCAGAGCGCCGAGTTAGCGGCACTAAGTTTGTTATGCCGGAGCGAACGAGAACAGGCATTTTACTCTAGTCCTTTACTGACTCCCTCAGCAAAATCCGCTAACTCCTTATCTATCTCAAGAAGTAGATTGATATCTTCTTGCTCGATTTCCTCTCCTTCACTCAAGTCTCTAAAAACAATCGTTTGCATTGCTTTGACTCCCGAATAAAATGCCCGCTTTGTTTCCTTCCTCTGTGTCGGATGGGCATTTGCGGGCATCACTTTATCCGCGTAATCTTGAAACTCAAGCGCTATACGATTTTTCATTTTGTTCTCCTTTTTTTTTCCCCAAGATCATCAACCAAAACGCGCGCCTAGATGACCCGCTAGGCGCCCCGGGTTAGTTAATCTCTCTCTCTCTCTTTACAGCGTCCGGATCATATCATCGTCGGCGTCGTAGATCAGCCCACGAGCCGGAGAGAACAGAGAATCATCGTTAAACGCGTCGGTGACCGCCTTCCGATCCGACGCGCTCAGAGACTTAAACTGATCTTTCTTCGTGAGCTTGACGATGCAAACGCCCTTCGAGATCTCACCGTCTGAACCATCGGTTTCGATAATCTCGCGGATCGCTTCGGCTACCGACTCCATGGCGGCGCCATTACCGTTGCCGTTTGATTTCGAGGCTGACTTAGAGCCGCTAGTGACTGCCGCCGTTGTTTTCGTCTCGGTCTTCGCGCTCGATTTAGCCGCACTCGCGCTAGAAGTCTTACCCTTTCCCGCTGTCGTCTTCGCCGTGCTTCCGAGGATCGCGCTTGGCAGGAGAATCGAGGACGCTTTTTCCTCGCCGCTTTCCTTGTCCTTGTACGTGTTTCCCTTCCCGCGATCAAGGTGAAGCTGCAAACCCTCGAATTGCGCGACGGACGGGTCTCCTGAGGGCTGAAAACCGCACTCGATGAGAGCCGAGAGCCATACCAAGAAATCATCTCCCTTTTGGGGCTTGCCCATGAGATACGAGCCCTCGTATTCCTCGATCTCGTTCTCTTCGAGTTGCACGAGGCCTTCCGCGAGTTGATTGTAGACGGAATCGTCGCCGCCCGCGGGCTCGCGCTCATCTTTCGGCGTGTCAGGAGATGAATTTGTCGGGAGAGCACTATTGAGGAATCCGACGCGGTACAACTCTGTGAATTCCTCGGGCGTGTCTTCGAGCGTGCGATAGATTACACGGAAGAAACAGAAATGTTTCGTCTTGTTGCGGTAATGATCTGGCGCAAATCGAGCCTTAATGATCTCCACGTCTACGTTGTCGCGCCCTCCTGCGTTGAAGTCCTCAGGGTTTCCGGTCCATACGTCTCTGGGAAGTGGTCTGTCTGCCATGATGCGTTTTCCTTTCTAACGTGTGAGTGTTTTGTCTGTCCTACGAAAAGATCACTCTAGTTTTTATTCTGTTTCGTCTTTAACAAGTCGTATTCCTGCGTCGCGAGGAATCGGCGGTTCATGTTTCGTGTTTTTCGGTAGATCGGAACCGAGTAATATAGCACCGTGTTCTGTTATCCAGAGCCAAAGTCCTTTATAAGGCCCGGAAAGAATTGCCTCAAGCTGATTTCTTGTATACATTTTTTTATGAGCCACCAAAGTTCAGGCCGACCGGACTCGCGCTTTGTCTAAACGATTCTTTTATATGTGCTCCAAATTCCGCCTCTTCTTTAAACCACAACCAATGCGCGTCTAGAACATAAATAACGCAGTAATCATCTTTGTTGCGTCTTCCTCGGCCTATCTGCTGCTCAAAAGATCGCGAGGTTTCATCCAACATATAGCGCTTATCGGAATTGACTCTCGCCTGCATTAAATTCGGTTTGGCGTGTAGGTTCAAAAAAGGAACTTTGAGCACAATGATAAATCTACAGGTTTCGTTAGCGAAATCAACGCCTTCTTTGATTGACGGTGACGCGAGAGCCAAAGGGATTGTTGATTTTCTATACCTGTTGACGCCGTCGCGCGAGTGCCCTTTTTGATGTGATATGATTCGATTCGCTACTTTAGAAAACCTGACAAGGTAATTCATCCACTCATAGCTCGTGCATTGAATGATGCCTTTCTCGCCGCGATCGAAATGAAACTGCAACAGGTTATCCACGCGGTTAACGATCATTCTTTTACGAGGCTCGTCGATTTTATTATCTATTCTTATCTTGGGTTCTTTCGAGATGAATACGATTGGTCCGCGTTTTGGATCGAATGTACTTGGCATTTCAAAAACTTCGGCGTCGATATGACTGATTCCAATTCGCTTTAAATCGCTTTCTTTTGCTGTCGCAGACGAGAGAATTACTTTTTTAATCTCGCGGTATAGAAATTTCTCGGCATAGTACGATCCCCACACAGGCGAGAATGTTAGCACATTGCTAGACTCAATGTCTACTGACCATTCCGTCGCACCGTCTGAATCTTTGATAAATCTTCCTAGCGCGTGAATAAGTCTTAACGCTTTGCGGTATCGAGGCATTTGATCGTTTCGGTCTTTGCGAGCAAGATCAAGAAGAGATTGGCGAACGTTGACGGCCGTTTCTTGATAATCTTTAAGAGTGAGTGTTTTTCGCAAATCGATCTTAAAATCTTTCGACATTCCGAGCGCTCTCATGTTATGTTCTGAGAGAGAGAATCCTACCGCTTGGCAAAGTCGATCGTTTATCAAATGCATCTCGTCACAGATCAGACACGCAAACTTGCCGAATCTATTTGGGTCTTCTAAAGCCGGAACAAACCAATGCGCGTAATTTGTTTCGACACAAGACGAGGATAGAGATTCTTTCACCGCATCTCGATATTGACAATCTTTTTTGTCTGAACACGAGAACTCATCGTCGGCGTCCCGCCCAGCGCAAGCATAATTACTATGTCCGCGAAGATCATACATGCCACAATCACGAGTGTCTCGCAAAAGCTGTGATTGTAGTTCGCGAGTAGAGACTAGGTACATGAAACGATCGCCGTGAAGTTTACCACAGCACCAGTTAATGACGGTTTTCCCGCTTCCTGTGGGCGCTTTGAGCAAGATAAAGCGCGCGGTGGAAGATAGAACGTCAAGGATAATTTTCTCCTGTCCTGAATAGAACGAGGGAAAACGAGCAGACAATAGGCCAAAGTCGGATGGTTTCATCTAAAAACCTTCGTCAGCATAGAGATAACCAGTCTCGTCAGTTTCTTTGTATGTGGCTTCGGAGATGATCGCTGTGCTGTAGGGTTCTCCGTTCTCGTTTAAACAGGCGCGAATAGTTCCTTTCTGCTGACCAAGACGACGAACCGAATTCAACGGCCGATTTAAAATCCACTGCGGATGTTGAGGTTTGTGACCGTCGAAAACCCAAAAACCGGCTTCGAGCCAATCTAGTAACTCATCTAGAGTGCCGAACGGGCTTCCCACGAAACATTTTTTCTTGTGTGCCATTTGCTTGTCATTCTCAGAGAACCTGAAGGGTCCCCTCTATAATGTATACGTCCGTATTATCGAGCGTATCGCGTCCGTCGATACCGATGTAAGTAATCTTAATATCGCCATCAAGCTGCTTCTCTTCCAACTTTTGGTCTACTATTTTCTTTAGCTCGTTCCATGTAAGCATTTTTAGTCTCCTTTTGGTGTGTTATTCACTTCGGCCAAATCACTCCCGCTTGCCACATCACTTTATCCTTGAAATGCTTCGTCGCGCAATCGAAACAAACGTGTATCAAAGGCTCGTGGGGATTATTCCCGTCATCGTTACCGTTTTGCGAATTCCAAACCGTAAGACTCGCAACAGCGTGAAATTCATCATAGTAATAGCTTAGTCCGCCCGTTACGGAATTACACTCGCATGGTGTTAATCCTAAGTGTAGAGCCTCGCGATTTGTCATTATCGATCGGCGCCTTTTCCGTATAAGATTCGCAACACGATGCGATGCGATAATGTCTCGTGAATCTTTATCTTTCTTTGCTTCCCTGAGGCAGCCATTACGCGCAAAAGAAACTGAATTCGTTTGATCTCGATCACGATTTCTCTCTTTTAGTCTCGTGGGCTAAAAAGATCATTTGCTCGCGAAATTCGTGGGATTGATTTAAGCAATGTAAGCGCGCGCCGCCAACGTGCACGATACTTTCGGCACCACTCGTGATGATATGCTTCTCCAGTATAGGGACCGTTACACCAGCACGGACCTTCGCGTTCTGGCGTCGGAACTCCAAGCGCAATCCAGATACGTTCCATCAAGTCTTCATCCATTGACACGGGTACATAGGTTATAACTTTTCTTGTTCGAGACATTATATATCACACATTTCTTTGTGTTGATTCGATTTTCCAAAGAATAACGGTTTTTTCTCTCCTGATCCTTTGTTTATAATAGATAGCCTATCACCGTGCCTGTTGTTTGTCAAGCAACACCATAGATATTCATTTTTCTGGATCGAACGTCATTCTTTGGTATAGATCAAGTGAAAACCAAAAATATTCTGCGTCAGGTTTGGACGTAAAAACACCTAACATTTGGTTTATCTCGTCCTGAAACCTAATAGCAACGCTCGCTCGCCTCGAATCCCTCTTCTGTATTTATCTTAGGCACGTACCAAACCACCAAACGGCACATTTTCAGGCATAAAATTTTGGTATTTTCGGCAAAAGTACCAAATATCTTTAATAATCATCCGGGTATTCCTCCACTAACACAGTGTAAATAGGGAATCCGTTTTCTGAAAGCTCTCCCGTTGCTTCACGGACGACTTGGATGGTCTCATCTCCATTAATTTCACGATAACATTTCACGGTTTTATCTCCTTTCTTCGGCGGCAATAGCCAACCCTCGCGATTCGCTACCTCGGTTTCAATCTCGTACTCAGCGTAGATGCGTCCGTCTTCTTCGTCGCGAGCGAAGTGAAATTTGCGTCCTTCGAGAGTCATTTGCTTTCCCTCCGTCCGCCATGAACAATTAAAAGCTCTGGAAAGTCTTCAGCCAAATCAAAACCTTCGACATAACTACAATATACTTTATTGCCGTCTTTGAAAGTAATACCTTTTATGATTTTTCGCAGCTTTCGGTTTTCATTTTTTAGTTCTTCTAAGTTCATCTCTTTAGCTCCCTTTGTGGTGGCGCGATTCGTTGCCGGAGACCAGTCATCAAATCCCTCCAATTCAAAACCATCCGCCTCGCGAAATTCGTGGAATATTTCTTGTCTATCCGCCGAAGAGAACAACTCAATCTCTCCGGTTCCGTCTGCGCGTCTAAACCATCAAGCGCGAATCTCTCGGCGTTCTGTTCTGTCGGAGAGCGAGCTTAACGGGACTGAAGTTTACGGCGTCTGTCCAATGCATTTACGCCACTCCTTCTATTAAGCTCTCTTCAATCTGCTTACGAATTCGTTTCTAATCTCTCTTCTTTCGATTCGCTCTTTGTCATCTATGGTGAAATGCGCCGCTAGCTGTTGCGCTTTCAAATGCTCGAATCTTCCAAGCTCGCGATACTGAGGCTCGATTCCGTTTTGCGGCTTGATCAAGATCTGAGTTTCATATCTGCCGTCATCGTGACAGACAAGGCGATAGTGAGATTGAGCGATGTTGGCGCCGCCGTTCCATTCTTCAACGATTCGCATAGTGCTCCATTGCTTCTGCTTTCGCTGACCACACGCAACAAGCAGACGACGCATAATAATAAAATTTATCGGGTCCTTGAATCTCGTATCCTCCAAGTGTGCTCTTTGTTGCTGAGAATTCCTTTGGGGCAAGCTTCAAATCTTTTTTGGTTGCTGCTAAAAGTTCGCGACAAAACGAGTGAGCATCCATTTCTCTGGGCTTCCCTTCTTAGATTTAAATAAGCCAAACAAAACGAAGCAGCTCTCCGACCGTCACCGGGATCTACGGCTCAGGATCATCTGTATAAGCATGAGTTTCATCCGAGAGCTGCTTCGATTACTGATTCACTCGAGTCTCTTAGAAGCCAAAAAACAACTCCTCTGGAGTTGCTTGTTCGAGACTTTGGATTTTTAATGCCCTGACATAGGCTGCAACGAATTCCAGAATAATCACCGTTATAAGTTGCCGAGAAATTGTCAAAATCTGCGTCCTTAAAATAGTGCATCTCTTTTTGCCTCCTCTGTGTGTCGAGAGCCCCTTTCAAGGTAGCACGTCAACTCTGATCTCGCCTCACGGCTTTTACGCCCAGCCCGACTTACCTCTGAGGCGCTCTCGACAAAGAAACACTATCCCGCTTTTTGTGCCAGATCAAGCCGGTTTGGGGCCTTTTACAGAAAATTTACATTTTGTCCTGTTTTGAGGACGTTTGCGGCTCCCGATCGTGTCTCTGATGATTGACAAGATTATCCGCGAGCATCTATTCTAATCTTCAATCGCGGCTCTATAAATGAAAGTGAGCCAAACTCAAAATGTCAACGTCGCCAATGTCAAGTTCTCTTAATCCCGACGATCGTTTTTACAATATCGATTTCGTTATCGATCAAATCGGCTATCGTCCTCTTGCCCGTCGCGCTAACTTGAGCGCCGGTCACGTTCATCGCGTGTTGAACGGCAAAATCAAGAGCCCTGTTCTCGGGACTCTACGGAAGCTTTCGGCGGCTTCGCAAATCTCGCTAGATGATTTGATTTTCTATGTCGAGAAGCAGATGGATTTAAGTAGAAAGAACGCAAGAACAGCGAACGCGGCCTAATTGCGACGCCCATCTCTGTGTCTTGATTTATCTATGCAGTGAGAAATAAACAGTAACCAGTGTCGCGACCAGGCCTATTGCACCCATAATAACCTTCGTCGTCAATGTCATTCCTTCTTCGCGGTTTTCAAATCGGCTCACGCGTCTCTCTACAGTTTCAATGGTTTTATTTGTCGCTTCCAGTCTCGTATAGAGATTATCTACAAGCGACTGAACCCACGGTTTAATATTATTATGCGTCTCTAATTTCTGCTCAGCAAATTCTTCCGTTTTGGCAGCAAGAAGCTTGTTAGCTTCAATCGTTGCCGCTCCTGTTTCCTTGACCGCAGTTAGCGCTATCGTCAGTGCTTCTTTGGTGGAAGATAAAGCGAGAGCAGCGGCGGCTTCTTGAGCTTTGAACCGCTGTTCATCGCGCTTTTCTTTTTCAGCGAGAAGACTCTCAAAATACTCTTTCAGAGAGATAGAGATAGACTCATCTTTTTGTGGCCGTTTCATTTCAGGAAGCCTGTTATTTGTATATGGCATCAACGGCTAATCCACAACCAAAGGAATTGCGGTTGGTGGCAGAAGTGATTTCCAGACGCCGCCAATATTGTATTCTAGGTCAAAACCAGTCACACGGAAAATAGGCGTAAGCACTCCCGCGACGTAAATACTCAGCGTGGCTTCAGTTGCTTCGTTTCCATCAGTCGTGGTTATCTGCTTTCCGCTCCAAGTGAATTCAGGCGAAACGATTGCCATGTAGAAAATCTCCTGAAAAAGTCGAACAAAAGAAATAAAAAAGTGGAGCGAGAATCCTTTCTAAATGGAAAGGGAAACGAATTGATCCTCGCTCCGGCCACAAAGCTTTCCGTCTGACCGTCTAGATCCTACGGTGCCAACTTGCTATTCACTTTCAGAACCTCTAACGCTAAGGATCTCAACTGTTGCGCCCAATGACCGCCGCCACTGGTTCCAACCTGCTTATTCAATTCGGTAAGGGCCGCTGTCGCTTGGGATGCCAGAGGAGAAATCGCGCTCGTGAGAGCTGACTGTGAAACACTTGCAGGCTGACTTGGCTGTGTCTGCTGCTGCGATTGCCCTTGCGCTGGGCTCCCGCCGCCTTTGATCGATCTGATATCCGCCTGAACCTGCGCGACGGTCTGAGCGAGAAGCGCGATCTGCTGAAGCCCCTGGAGAATCTGATCGACAGGGAGAGGGCCGGAGGGATTCAATGCGGTCGAGGCCGCTCCCGTCGAGGCAGTTGCGCCGGTGCCCGAACCCAGAGCAGATCCTGCTGGATGTGCCTCTGTCGTCCCTGTTGACGCTACCCAGGCCGGAGTATGCCCTTGCCACTCGGCCACCAGGAGGTCGGTCTGTGCCTCAGCGGGAGGCTCTCCGGCAGCCGGGTATCGACGCTTCAGCTCCTCTCGGGCGATCGCAGTTCTGGCGCTGTCGATGTGAGGCGGCACCGCGACGAGATATGCGCCATTGATGAGATGAGGATCTTGATTCGGGATCAAATCGCCCTGATAGCGGCCGAATGGAATGCCATATCTCTTATCGATCCAATCGAGAGGATCGCTAGTGGGCGTATGCTCGGGATGAAACGATCCCGCGAGAGGGAACGTGAATGGTTGCTGGACATCGCCACGTGGCGATCCGGTCCAAAGAGGAATAGTGTTAGGTGGTGCTTGATATGGATAGTTGGAAGACATAGCGGTAAAATCTCCTTTCTTGCTGCCTGTGTTTTTGCCCCGGAAAGCGTTTAAATATCTCCCGGTTTCAGTGACGCTTGACGACGATGATACTCGCTCGGCGACCGCTGTTCAGTGCTCGCGGCGCCTACGTATTTCTCAATTTCGGCCGCGATCTTGGCAACTTCATTCGTCGCGGCAATAAACCTATCTCGCATTCCGTAAGTTGGCTGCGTGATCGGCGCATTTAGCAAAATCGAAGCGTTCATGCACTGCATTGTCTGAGTGAGAGCGTTTCCGTTGTCAATGATCTGTTTCGCGCAGGGAAGGCCACCCATCATTAATCTCCTTTTCTGTTATGTAAACGGATATATTCCGCTTCTTGTTCGGACTCCTGCATTGACTCTCTAACAGCTTGGCGGATAATGTCGTTCATTTTTCCAAGTTGAAGCTCATGAGTCTCCACTTTTTGCCAGAGCTTGATATTATCTTGCTGATAGTAATCGACCTTGGCTTGCATCGTCGCGGCCCACCAGATACCGCCAGCGGTTTGTGCGACGAGATAGAGAACAAAACCCACGATCAAGCCTGACGGAAGATTGATTCCGCCGCCGCTATTGGTGCGCCGCAAAAAAGAGGAATCATCGTCTTGATCGTTCGCGCGGCGCCGATAGAATGATCCTGTTCCGTCTAGGGATTCATTCAACCACGCAAGTATGCGTTGCAGGCGTTGA
>Ga0207702_10000240_pt1 | contig 63855 bp, 62 predicted proteins | sample KBSCornC62_FD_184302 | JGI IMG/M metagenome (GOLD analysis project Ga0207702, IMG submission 184302) | Corn rhizosphere microbial communities from Kellogg Biological Station, Michigan, USA - KBS Corn C6-2 (SPAdes) (version 2) | ecosystem: Host-associated > Plants > Roots > Rhizosphere > Soil ...
GAGCGGCGTCGCATGCAGCGAAGAGGCGGCGACCAGCGCGGCCAGCGGAGCGGCGAGGAGTCTGAGAATGCGAGTGCGTTTCATGACGGTGTGATGGCGGTTGTTAGTATTACGGGTTTTGAATTGCGTAATACTTTCAAAGCAGACGCCATGCCAACGTCAGGGGGTGAAACTCACCAGACGGTTTGAAGTCCGGGATGAGCATTCCCGGGTGGGAGCAGGAGGGATTCCTGCTCAGTAACTATGCGTCGTGAGACGGGTCTTCCCGCGGAAGATGTAGTAGATGCAGGTCGTGTAGGTGATCACGATCGGCACGCCAATCGCGGCGATCACGAGCATGATGCCCAGCGTCTTCGGAGAGGACGATGCATTCGCGATCGTCAGGCTATTCTCCGGTGACGGGTTGGAATAGATCATGTTCGGATAATAGGTAACTCCGAACGCCGCCATCATGAGCACCATGCCGAAGCAGGAGGAGAGGAATGCACGGAAGTCGTGTCCCAGGTGGAACTCGCGGGGGATGTTCAGAATGACGAGTACCTGGATCGCGACGATGATGCCGATGAGCGGCCGTTGCTGGATGGTCGCCAGCACGTGAGGTACCGAGATAAGCGTATAGAAATTGAAGATGATGTAGCTCGCGAGAAAGCAGCCGATCAGCCGGGGAATCCATTGGCGCACGAGGTCGTGCAGCTCGCCATCGGTTTTCATGGCCACGTAGATTGCCCCGTGCATCGCGAAGAGGAGGACCGTCGTGATGCCCATGAGGAGCGAGTAGGGATTCAGCAGGCCGAGGAACGTGCCGGCGAATTCGTGATCCGGTCCAAGAGGAACGCCGCGCACGACATTTCCCATGGCGACGCCGATGAGGAGGGCGGACACGGTGCTGCCGAGGGAGAAGAGGATGTCCCACATCTGGCGCCACCAGCCCCACGGCTCCTTGCTGCGGAACTCGATGGCGACTGCGCGAAAGATGAGCGCGCACAGGAGGAGCATGAACGCCAGGTAAAAGCCGGAGAATGCCGTGGCATAGGCTTCCGGAAATGCTGCGAAGAGCGCGCCGCCGCCGGTGACGAGCCAAACTTCGTTGCCATCCCACACCGGGCCAATCGCATTCAGGAAAAGACGGCGGTGCTCATCCTTGCGCACGAGGAGATGGATGGTTCCCACGCCGAGGTCGAAGCCGTCGAGAATGGCGTACCCTGTGAGAAGAACTCCGACGAGAACGAACCAGATGGTTTGAAGGTCCATGCAGCAGGTGGATGTTTGAAGGTTGGGGAAAGGTGGTGGGGATCAGGCGCGCGATTGCTCGTCCTCGGTACGGAGTACAGCCTTCCAGCTCTCGGACATCTCGCCGGCCTCTTCGTGCTCGTCGGGGCCGTGCTGGATCTTACGCGTGAGGAGGAAGATGAAGAGGACGAACAGGAGCGCGTACACGAGCGTGAAGAGCACCATCGACGCGATGATCTGGTTCGCCGTAACGACCTTCGAGAGCGCCTCCGAGGTCTTCAGCAGATGGTACACGATCCACGGCTGGCGGCCGAGTTCCGCGGTGAACCATCCCGCTTGATTCGCAATCTGCGGCCCGAGCACGGAGAGCACGAGGGCGAAGAGCAGTCCGCGGGTGGCCAGCAGCTCGGTGCGGAACAGCCAGCCGCGCCACCAGAAGAAACAGGAAATAACCACCAGCGCGAGGAGCACGACGCCGACCGCGATCATGATGTGATAGGTCTCGAAGACTGGAGCCACCGGGGGCCAGTAGGTGGGCCGGAGCGAGGCGAGCTGCGCAGGCGTGGAGCCCGGGTGATGCGCGAGCAGGAAGGAGTCGGAGGGCAGCGCATTGAGGCCGACGACCGGCTTCGATGCAGTGTCGTAAGAGAGGAAGCTCAGCAGGCCGGGAATCTGCGGGCCATGCACGGTCTGGTTTTTCGTATCCACCCATCCGAAGAGGGTGAGGGGCGTGAAGGGCTCGGTGCGATACACGCCCTCGATCGCGGCGAATTTCTCCGGCTGCGTCTGGACGAGGTGCTTCGCGGTGAAGTCGCCGCTCAGCATCTGGAGGAACGTGGCGACGGTGGCGAAGGTGAGGCCGACCTTGAGCGACGCCCGAGCGAAGTCCAGGTGCCGCCCGCGCAACAGATAATAGGCGCTGATGCTTACCACGAGGAAGGCCCCTGCCAGCCATGCCCCGATGACGACGTGCGTGAGACGATCGAGGGTGGAGGGGTTGAGCACCATTGACCAGAAATTGTCGACCACCGCGCGGATCGTGCCGAGGTCGGCCGTTCCCACCACGTGATCTACAGGTAGCGCGATCGGATGTCCCGTCGCGGACTTCACCTCCAGATGATAGCCGGCCGGCGTCTGCATCCAGGAGTTCGCCACCACGATCCAGACCGCGCTGAAATGCGCGCCAAAGCAGACCATGCAGGTCGAGAAGAAGTGCAGGCGCGGCCCTACCTTATTCCAGCCGAAAAGCAGCACCGCGAGGAAGCCGCTCTCCAGGAAAAAGGCGAAGATGCCCTCCGCCGCCAGCGCGCTGCCAAAGATGTCGCCGACGAATCGCGAATACGTCGCCCAGTTCGTGCCGAACTCGAACTCCATTACGATGCCCGTCGCCACGCCGATCGCGAAGGTGAGGGCAAAAATGCGCGTCCAGAACCGAGCCATTCCATGGAAGACCTGTTTTCCAGTCTTCAACCAGAGGGCCTCCATGATCACGAGGGCGACGCCCAGACCGATGCTGAGCGGCGGGTAGATGTAGTGAAACATCACCGTGAAGGCAAACTGTACCCGGGCAAGGATTTCGGCAGTCACGTCGGCCAATAAAGCACGAACGCCGAATTTGGACTATAAGTTTTTCTAATATGTCTGCAAAAATTGAGGTCGATCAGAGAAAAATAAGGGAGTTCTTTGCAGCCCGCCCTCGCTGACAGCAATCAGAGTGAGTCCAAGATTGCCCGTCGGCTTTTGTATTGGCCATCCGGAGCCTTTTTTAGTGTCCATTGCCCTGGTGCTACCTCGCTTAGCATTACAAAATCAAACTTTCTAACTCCTACTTCGCGGTAAAATCTACCTATTGCCCCCCTTTCTTGTAGTTTATTCCCATTGTGGAGTAATTGCGTTCTAAATCGTTCGCCGCTAGGAAGTACCTCTACAGTCAAGACTTCTCCAACCTTGATGCGCCCTCGTTTCACGTGTTCGGTTAGCGTAAGGAGATTTTGATTTATCATTCCTGCTGAGACTTCCACAGGTAGCTCTCGAAGATGTTCATCTTTCTCAGCAGAAGGCATCTGGAATTCCTTTAGTCTTTCCTCGATGAGAGAGACCGTCTTTTTCATCTCCTCGAGTTCAGTTGCTTTTCGAGAGGCGACGTTAACAGCCCCTAGATTGCCGTTCTGAGCGGCCTCTGCAATTTGGCTGAGGGTGGATTTCAAGAGTTCGTCAATTTTCGATAGAGTGGTCATGAGTTGAAAAGTATACACGTTGAAATTACATACAAGACATTTTGATACTTTTCAACATTCGGCGCATGTAGTGGGAAATTCAACGGATCAGCCGCTGCCAAGCGTCAGCGGATCGAGGGAGGCTTTCTAGGACTGACTTTCAGTCCCTCTTTCGCGGCGAGTTTGCGCTGTCGCTCATCGAAGGAGATGAATTCCACGCATTCGGCTTCCAGAGCCGCTGCCACGTGCAAAATATCCAGACTGCGGGTACCCAGGGTATTGGAATATTTCGCCGAGAGTGAGGAGGCGCGGATAAATACGGCCGCCAGGTCGTAAGTCAGATAGGCCAGCCGGCCTGCATCCACATCGGCCTGAAAAGCGCGCAGCGACTCTGCTTCCTGTGCGGCGGTGATGTCCTTGCGAAAACGCTTTAGGCGAATGGCGTTAGGAATTTCCACCGCGTGAAAATGCGAGATGGCGAGAGGAAGTCCCGCAGCGTCGAGCAGAGCAATGGCTTCCGGCGAGTTGCTCTCGAAGACATAGCTTTTGACGAGCACTCCGGTGTCACAATAGACGGTCATGCCGCGCCACGCTCGTAATCCAGCACGTCCTGGATGTCACCCTTCACCGGTCCATCTGGAAACATCCTGCGGAGCCGATCCATGCGATCGACAGGGTCGGGAGCCAACTTCTTCTTCCGCGCCGGCGCGAGCGTGGCAAAGGCGCGTCCGCGTTTGGTGATCGTAACGGCTTCGCCCGCCTGAATCCATTTGGAGACCGTGGCGAAGTTATTTCTCAGATCGGCGACGCTCGCGCTCTTCATGATAGAAAATCTATCATGAGGAATGCCTGCGTCAATACAGTGCCGCAAGAGCGCGATGCCTCTCCCTGTAGGGCGACGTCACCCGCGCTTGCGGATCCGCTGATTCAGGGCGAAGGCCCCGATGAGTACGGGCGGGAGTGCCAGATACATCCAATAGGAGGTGAGGGGTGGGGCCGGTGGCTGCACGGAGAGGGTGGTCGAGAGGACCTCGCCGGGATCGCTGCCGATGCGGACGAGGATTTCGTGAGCTCCGCTGGAGGGCAGGACGACATTCGCTGCGTAGAGGAGCTTGTTTTGCGCGGCGGCGTGGGTGGCGGGAACGACGCCGGTCATCGTGCGCATGGAGCAGCAGGGCGGGACCCAGGCGGTGCTGTGCGGATCGAGCGCGGCCTGGACTTTGATCGACACGGGTAGATCCAGAACGGGATTGCCGGTGGCGGAATCCTGGATCATGACACTGAGGTCCGCGGGCCCGGCGCGGAGCGGAGCGGGTGAGCCGAAGAGGGTGACGAGGTAGGGGCCGGTCTTCTGCTGGGTGAGTACGGCGCCGCCATCGGCCAATACGCGTGAGTTGGGGATGAGCAGGAGGGCGAGGAGCAGTAGTATCAGAGCGTGGCGAGTCACAAATGCCAAGGCGAAGCCACGGTGTACGCGAACAGCAGGAATTCCTAAAAACCTGTAGCGGCGGTCCCGCAGTCGCGGGACCGTCGGTGGCTTTGTAACTTGTATGGAACTGCAACGAGACACACACCCACGCTCTCTGGAACCGCTTGTAAAAGTGCGACGGTCATAGACCGCCGCTACAGGTATTGGGACGATGGGCGTCATTTTAGGAGCGGGCGTCTGATTTAGCCTGATCTCTTCCTGAGTTCCTTGCTTCTGCATCAGGGAGTGAGCGTTCCGCGCATCTGCATGGGCTGGAAGATAACCCAGGCTCCGAAGGCGTAAAGGGCGGCGACGACGATGGCCCACGGAAGGGCGGCCAGGATCGGGCGAAAAGCTCGGTTCTTGGCTATGCGCCAGAGGGCGTAGAGGGAAAGGAGGAAGCCGGCATCGAGGAAGACGAGTTCCACGCCGAGCAGACCGGGCCATGCCCATGACTGGATCGCCCAATTCGGTGTCTGGCCGAGCAGCCTTTGGAAGACGGGGATCGGGGTGTGCGAGGCGGTGAAGAAGTGGAAGACGAAATGGGCCAGCCACATGCCGAAGCCGAGCGGCGCGAAGGCAATCGCCCATGCCGCGGCGGTGCGGGAGAGTGACGCGCGCGATTTCTCATGGAGACGGGAGAGCGGGGCGCAGACTGTGGAGAATGCGAGCGGCAGCACGACGACCAGCAGGAGGATGAGCAGTGTCGTAAAGGCGATGTGCGAGAGGCCGAGGGCGGGCGCGAGCGCCTGGATTGGCGTGACCATGCCGGCGGCGTTGGCAAAGGCTCCGCAGGTAAGTACGAGCACGAGGGCGGCGAGATCGGGCCGGGATTCCCAGCGGCCGATTGACGAGCGCGTGGCGGGCTTCCAAATATCCGAGCCGGGCAGGGTGGGAAGGATGCCGACGTTGCTGTGCGGACAGGCCGAAACGCAATCGAGGCAGAACGTGCAGTCCATATTCCCCGACTTGCGGGGCTGAAAGAGCTGGAGCTCGCAGCCGCGCTGGGTCTCGTTGCCCTTGATGCAGTCATACGTGCGGCAGGTGCGGCAGACATCCGGCTCGCGCACGCGCACCTCGGTGGGTGAGGCGAGGGATTGGACGAAATGGAACTGGCCGATCGGACAGACATATTTGCAGAAGCTGGCTCCCTTGAAGAAGCTGTCGATCAGTCCCGACGCGGCGAAATAGCCTACGATGACGGCTGCCGTGGCCCATGGGCGATCCCAGAGACTGAAGCTCTCGTAGGCCCATAGATAGACGGTGAGCAGCGCGACGGGCAGCCATTTGTTGCGCAGGAAGCGCGGCCATGTGAGCGCGGAGTGCGGGATGCGGAGGAATCCCAGGAGCTTTCGCACCCCGTCGCGCACGAACATGAACGGGCACGTCATGCAAAAGAGATTTCCTACGAAAAGCAGCGCGAGCACGGTGAGTCCTCTCCAGTGCGTCCATGGCAGCACGCCCGCGGCATTCATCGGGCTCACTTGCGGACCGGTGAAGCCATCCCAGACAATGAGCCCGGCCAGCCCGAGGAGGATGAGCTGTAGCGGGCGACGGAAGGCGACGAAAAACGTCGTCGGGGAAACACGAATGTGCGGGAGAATCGAGCCGATCTTCCGGGCGGCGACGAGCAGGGGGCTAGGCTCCGGCTCGGGAAGGGGATTCGCCCCCCGCCGTTTCGGCGACAGATACTGGATGGCGACAGCCGCAGCCGGAATGAGGAAGAAGAGGGAGCCCGGCACCCACATGATCGGGCCTGCCGCTGCCTGGTCCTGCAGCGCGGTGAGATCGCTGATGCGCGGTGCGGCGGCGTAGGTGGGGTAGATCACCCGGTCGTCGAAGGAAAAGAATGCGGAAAGGGCCGTATTCTGGAAATCGGCGAGCAGGAGATAAAATGGGACTGTCCATCTCGGCCAGCGGCTATGGCTGGGCCAGGGAGCAATCACGTGCCACCAGAAAAGAGTGGCCGTGCCCAGGAAGAACATGTGCTCGACCCGATGCCAGGGCGTCGAGCGGAGGGCCAGCTCGTAGAGCGGCGGCAGATGCCACACGACGTTCGAGAGACAAAAGACGACCAGCGCGAAAATCGGATTCGTGACGAAATGGCCGAGCGTCTTGAGCGGCTTCCAGATGAGGAAGGGGCCGATGGCCTCGGCCACGAGCCGACGGGGCAAGCCGAGGAGCATCGGCAGGAATGGATACCCGAGCAGGAGCAGGGGCGGTGCGACCATGATGAGCAGCATGTGCTGCACCATGTGAACGCTGAGCAGGAAGTTCGCAAAGGCATCGAGCGGGGAGAAGAGCGCGAAGGCGAGAGTAACGAGTCCGCCCCAAAACGACATGAGCCGCCATGTCGGGAAGCGGCGGGGGGCCTGCGACTGGAGACGTATCCAGCCGCGCGTGTAGAGAATGGCTGAAATGACGAGCCCGGCCAAGACGCCGGGCTCGATTCGCCAGGAGGCAAATGCAGCCTCTGCGACGGAGTTCACTCCGTTACGCGGCGCAGCGCGGAAGGCTGCGCCGGATGTGCACCGTGGTTACCCTTGGTTGGCATTCTGCTCGTCGGCATTCGCCTGCTTCGTGCTGGTCGGAGGCTCGGCGGGGTGGGTGCTGTTGCGCGCGGGCGGCACACCCTTCGGATGGAGCGAGACCATGTACGCCACGACGGCCGACACTTCGTCCGGACGGAGGTTCTTTCCATAGGCGGGCATATTGCCGCCGCCCTGGATGACCTGTCGAACGAGTTCGGGCTCGGTGAGGCGTGTGCCGACATCCATGAGGTCGGGGCCGCGCTGGCCGCCGATGCCATCGATCGCATGGCAGTTGCGGCACTGCTTCTGCTGGATGACGAGCGCACCCTGGAGCTCGAGCGGCGTGCGGCCCTCGAGGAATTCCTTGGGCGTGGGATCCTGACGCCACGCAGTCATGTCCGGCGACCACGGGGAGGTGATGCCGAGCCAGGTGAAGAGACCGAGGCTGAGGTAAAGGCTGATGACCACCATGATGGCCACCGGACGGCGGCTCCAGTGCTTCTCACCCGTGTTGTTGAAGAACGGTACGGCGATGAGGAAGACGATGGCAATGACGGGACCGACAAGCAGTGCGACCGTCTCCATGTAGTCGGGCATGAGCGCCGCGATGGCGAAAATCCACATGAAGTAGAAGTCCGGGCGGGGCAGAGCATCGATCTGGGTCGGATTCGGCGGCTCGGTCGGCCCCTTGGGACCGAACACGAGGGCGCAAACCACGATGGCCGAGAGGACGATCGCGCCCGCGACGAGATCCTTCCAGATGCCGTACGGTGCGAAGGGGATGCCATCCTTCTTGAGGATGTTTGCGTAATGCGCGTCGTAGGTCTCGCGATTTACGAGGACGCCGGGCTCCGGGTACTCGTTGATGCCTTTCGTGAGCACCATGCGAAGGTGGATCGCCAGGAGAGCGAGGATGCTGCCCGGGAGAATGAAGACGTGCAGCGAGAAGAATCGGGAGAGCGTCGGCGCACCGATGATCGGGCCGCCGAGCATGAGCTGTACGAGTTGCTCACCGATGAACGGCACACGGCCCATGATGGCCGCGCCGATGCCCAGACCCCAGTAGGAGTCCGAGTCGAAACGCATCACCTGGCCAGTGAAGGCCAGACCAAGCGTGACGAGCAGCAGGAAGACACCGGTGACCCAGGTGATTTCACGCGGGTACTTGTAGGCGCCGAAGAGATACACCTGCGTCATATGCAGGAGCATGATGCCGACCATCAGGTTCGAGCCCCAGTAGTGGATGCCGCGAAGCAGCCAGCCGAGAGGCTCGTGGAAGGTCAGGAAATTCAGCGAGGTATAGGACTCCGCCGCCGAGGGGACGTACGAGAAAGCGAGCAGCGATCCCGTGACGATCTGCATGATCAGGCAGAGCAGGGTGGCGCTGCCGAAGACGTAGAACCAGCTCGCCGACTTCTTCGGGATGTGATGCCCAGCCGTGTGCTCGAACAGCTCCGAGATGTGGAGGCGTTCGTCGAACCAGACAAAAACTTTGCGGGCCTTATCGATCATACGTTTTTGCTCGCGAGGGTGAACTGCACGCCGCCCTTGATCTCGAGGCGGTCCTTTTGGACGCGATATTCGTAGGTATACAGACCGCGCGGGGGCGGGCCGGAGGCATGGCTGCCATCCTCGTAGAAGGCGCCGCCATGGCACGGGCACATGAAGAGCTTCGACTCCTCGAACCAGCGGACCGGGCAGCCGAGGTGCGTGCAGTTGATCGCGAAGACCTGGAACTCATTGCCGGAGAGGCGGCGCACCCAGCAGGGGATGTCGGCGGTCTGGCCGTCCCACGGCGTGCTGTGCGGATTCTTATAGGTAGCCAGGCGGGTCACTCCCTCGGGGAACTTCGCGACGGGGCCGAGATCGATCCACTCGAGCGGGAATTTCCGGGCAAAGGCAGAGAGGGCGTAGCCGAGGATCGGGATGCCGACCATCGCACCGGCGATGGCATTGAGGCCGATACCGAAAGCCAGCAGGAAGTCGCGACGGGACGGCTTAAAGGGAGCTGGCGCGGCGGGTGCGGCATCGCCGTGGCCATGGCAGGCGCAGCTCTTGGGCTGGTCGGATGGTGTTTCGGGTGAACTCATGGAGTCGTAACGGAAGTTATTGTTGAGGCGTGACCGCTCCTGGCGTGGCTGCCGCAGCGGCGGTCTGAGGGGCGATCGGCTTGCCGAATTCGTTCTGGCGATTGGAAATGATCCATGCTGTGACGTCGGAGACTTCCTGGTCCGTGAGTGCACGGCCGGGGATGAAGTTCCGGTAGTCGGGATAGCCCAGTTCCGGCAGGCCGGCGATGACGAGCGTACGGATGTACTGATCGCTCACCAGAGCCAGGAACGACGGATTGAGATAGGTCTTCTCGGGAGGCAGGTTCTTCGCGAAGGATTGCGCAAAGAGGGCCTTGCCATTCTCCGCATTGCCGGGGACGGCATTGTAGGTCGGCAGGCCTGCTGCAGGAGTCGCGGGTTTGTTCGCTAGAATTCCCTTCAAGACAATGTCGATCTGCTTTTCCGTGAGGCTGCCGCCAAGTTGGTCGGAGAATGCGGGCATGAGCGTGTTCTTCACGCCATTGGTGATCGCATTGCGAATGGTGGCTTCCGACACCACCGACAGATAGATCGGGTTATCCATGGCCACGGCGGGGCCGGGGACGGATCCGAGACCATGGCAGGCCTGGCAATTCTGCGAAAAGAGCGTTTTGAAATCGGTGACGTCCTCTGCCGGCTTCCAAATATCATTGGGGCTGGGCTCGCCGACGAACTTCCAGGAACCGTCGGCCTGCTTTTGGCAGCCGGTCTGGAGCGTGGCGATGGTGAGGGCGACGAGGCCGAGTGAAAGCGCGCGGGAACGGAGCATGGAGATCAATCTTTGTTCGGGCGTTGAGCTTCGACGCCGAGCTTGGCGGAAATGGGCCAGCTCTGCATGGTTTCGACCTTGGTGGACTTGTACACGGAGTAACCGCAGACTGCGCCGAAGGCGACCTGGCTGATGACGAAGGCGACCCACTCGATGTGCTGGTTGAGCGCCGGATTCACGAAGCGCAGGCTGGCCCAGATGAGGCCGGTCCACATGAGAGGAGTGACGATGCCACCCCAGATCCACTCGCGCTTGGCGGGCAGCATCGGCAGCAGCACGGTGTAGAGAAGGCCGACGAGGACCGACACGGTGATGTGGATCACGAGGGCGACGATGAGGGCCTCGAGATTGAAGGCCTGCAGCTCCGCAAACGGAGCGTCCGCGAGACCGGGCATGCCGGAAGCGGCGAGCAGGTTCACCGGATACCAGGGGCTATGCTTGAAAATGACTCCCCATGCGCAGGCGATGATCGCCATGGCGATTCCCCCGAGCAGGCCGCCGGTGATGCCGGCAGCGTAGGGGTGGACGGCAGCGGGGAGATGGGCGCGATGGCCTTCCTCGCCGGGATGGAGGTGCGAAACCTCGCGACCGACGCGGCAGATATCCTTTGGCCTCAGATGCGGCTCGAAAGGCACGGGATCGTGCTTCGGGTGCGGGAAGACATCAGTGAACCAGCCAATCGCACCGATGATGCCACAGAGAAGGCCGATGAGACTGACGATGGGATCGGTGACGAGGCCGGCGAACCCGAGCGTGATGCCGAATGCCGTGAGGATCGGCCAAGCGGTCGGCGTGGGAAGCTCGACGGAGTTATCCGAATGAGAATGTGGATCGTTCGACATGGACTAAATCTTGGGGCCGTACTGCGGGCTGATGAGGTAGGCGAGCGAGAAAACGATCACCCAGACCCAGTCAACGAAGTGCCAGTACCAGGAGATCATTTCGACATGCTCGTGGTGCTCGTGATCGATCTTGCCGCGCAGGCTGGAGACGATGACGACGGTGAGCATGCAGAGACCGACCACGACGTGGCTGGCGTGCAGACCGACGAGCGAGTAGAAGGTCGAGCCCGCGATATTCGAGCTGATCGTGAAATGCTTGTCGAAGATGAGTTCGTACCATTCCTTCGCCGTGAAATAGAGGAAGTACGCGCCCAGCGCGATGGTGATGAGCCACCATGTATTGAAGCCCACGCGGTTGTTCCGCTTGAGGCAGAACTCGGCACCCATGATCGTGAAGCTCGACCCGATGAGGGCAGCGCTCGCAAGCCAGGGAGGTGTGAGAATCTGGCTCGGGTAGGGCCCATTGAGGCTCCTGCCCATGTAAAAGACAAAAGCCACGACGAAGATCGAGAACAGCGCGCTCTCCGTCATGATCAGGCAGATCATGCCGGTTTTCCGCGGCGATGGCGGACGCCACGGGGTGGTGTCCTCGATCGTATTTACTGGTTGGTTGACGAAATCCATGTGTGAAAAAAGGCGGCTGCGTTTTACTCGTATTTCCAGTCCGGATCATCCGGGTGTTTCAGATCCCAGAGAGGCCGGCGGCTGCGCACGACGGGCAGGTGTTCGAAATTGTATTCCGCCGGAGGCGAAGTGGTCGCCCACTCGAGCGTCCATGCATCCCACGGGTCATCACCAGCGATGCGGCCCTTGCGATAGGAGTAGATGAGGTTGATGACGAAGGCGAGAATGCCGATGGCTTGGAAGATCACGCCGATCGAGGAGAGCATGTTCCACGTCTCCCAGCCGCGACCTGCGGCGTAGGTGTAGATACGGCGCGGCATTCCGAGGAATCCCGAGATGTGCTGCGGGAAGAACGTGAGGTGGAAGCCAAACGTGAAGAACCAGAAGTGAATATGACCCAGCTTGTTGCTGAGCATGCGGCCGAACGCCTTCGGGTACCAGAAGTAGATGCCGCCGAAGAGCGTGTAGAGAAGACCGCCGATGAGGACGTAATGGAAGTGGGCGACGACGAAGTACGAGTCGCTCAACTGCCAGTCGAACGGCGCCACGGCCAGCATGATGCCGGTGAGACCGGCGATGAGGAACTGGAAGAGGAACCCAATACAGAAGAGCATCGGGAGCTCGAGACGGATCTTGCCGCCGTACATTGTGCCGATCCAGTTGAATATCTTGATGCCTGTGGGGACGGCGACCAGCATGGTCGTGATCGCAAAGAAGGCGTTGCCAATCGAGGTCATGCCCACGGTGAACATGTGGTGAGCCCACACACCGAGACTGATGAAGGCGATCATCACGTTTGCCGCGACCATGATCGGATAGCCGAAGATCGGCTTACGCGACAGGACCGGGACGACCTCGTTCATGATGGCGAAGCCGGGCAGAATGAGGATGTAAACCTCGGGGTGGCCGAAGATCCAGAAGAAGTGCTGCCACAGGATGGCGGATCCGCCGTTCTGAGTATCGAAGAAGCTCGCGCCGAGGTAACGGTCGAGCAGAAGCATGATCTGGCAGGCCGAGAGAGGCGGCATCGCGATGACGACCAGGAACGAAACGACCAGGTACGTCCAGACGAAGAGCGGCATGCGGCCGAGCGTCATCCCCTTGCAGCGCAGGGAGATCGTGGTGACGATGAGGTTGATCGCAGTGGCAATCGAGCCGATACCGCCGGAGAGGAGGGCGAGCGTCCAGTAGTCCGCGCTATGGCCGCGCGAGAACGCACGGGAGGTGAGGGGCGAATAAGCGAACCAGCCGACATCCGGTGCGCTGCCGGCATTGTAGAGGCCTGGGCCGGCGAAGTAGCTCAAATAGAGCAGGATGCCGCTGAAGAAGAACATCCAGAAACCGAATGCATTCAGTCGCGGGTACGCCATATCCCTCGCGCCGACCATGAGGGGCACGAGATAGTTGGCGAAGCCGAAGATGATGGGCATACCGACGATGAAAACCATCGCCGTGCCATGCATCGTGAAGAAGCGGTTGAACATGTCCGGATCCAGGAAGTGGTTGTTCGGAACCGCGAGCTGGATGCGGATCGCCGCCGCCATGAGACCGGCGACGACGAAGAAGAGCAGTCCGGACCCGATGTACATGAGGCCGAGCTTCTTATGATCGACCGTGAAGACGAGGTCCTGGATGACCGCGGTGAGCGATCCCTTCTCCTGGCCGGGACGGACTGGAGTGATTTCGATGTCCTCGTTGGGGACAGTAGTGGAGCCGTTGGCCATTGCGTTAATTCAGAGTCATGAGGTAGGCGACGACCTGGTCCACCTCTTTGTCGGTGAGCTGCATGTTGGGCATGAGACAGCCGGGTTTGAGTACCTGCGGGTCGCGAATCCAACTATGCAGGTTTTCCTGGTTAAGAGTTGCAACGCCGGCCCCGAGGGTCTGGCGAGCCATGAGATGCGTGAGGTCGGGACCGAAGACGCCCATGGCGGGAGTCCCATCGATGCGGTGGCAGTTCACGCAAGAGTTTGCAAAGAACACCTGCTTGCCTCCGACGGCGTCGGCGGCGACCGGAGCGGGCGCGGGGGTGCGCTGAAGCGCTTCCCATTTCGCAAAATCCTCGGGAGTCTGTGCGATCACACGCAGGAGCATGTTTGCATGCTGGGTGCCGCAATATTCCGCGCAATTGCCAAAATAGGTGCCGGTGGTGCGAGGTTCGATCCAGGTATGGTTCGTCCAGTTCGGGATGACGTCGGTCTTACCGTTGAGCTGGGGCACCCAGAAGCTGTGGATCACGTCGGCGGATTGGAGTGTGATCTCGATCGGGCCCACTCCGACGGGGACGTGAATTTCGTTCGCAGTCGTGAAATCGGACGTGGTGCCGTCTGCCTTCGTATAATGCACTTCCCACCACCACTGGTGACCGACCACGCGGACGTGCAGCGCGGATTTCGGGATCTTGTGATCCTGAATCTCGCCGATCGTACGGGTGGTGACGAGGATGAGGACGACCGTGATGAGGATCGGGACGACGGTCCACGCGAGCTCGATCTGCGAGCTGCCGTAGATTTGCGGCGGTTCCTTGCGGTCGTCGGCCGGACCGCGACTGCGGAATTTGACCGTCACGTAGACGAGCATGCCCGTCACGATGAGGAAGATGGCTGCGCAGATAATGAGGACGACGACCGAGGCGTCGCTGATCATTTGCGCGGGTTTGGAGAGAGGCTCGAAGATATTCGCGATGGGTCGGAGCTGCTCATCGGCGAAGGCAGTGCCGGCCGAGGCAAGCAGCGCAAGCGCCGCCGCGAATTTCCCGAGACGCACCCCTGGCCCGCGGCGCCGCATGGCGCTGGCGAAATTCGATGGGAAAGACGGCGTTCGGATCACTGGAGGGACGGAATAATCGAATGGGAGCAGCAATTTCAATGAATTAGTTGATGATTGACAATTGATTCTCGGCAGCAGTCCTCGGAATGGCTTGGAATCAAGCTCCAGCTTCGAGGAATCGTACGCGGCGATCGTGACGTGGAAGTCGGATCGTGAGAGTGATTCCTTTGCCCGCGGCGCTCTCGATGGCTACTTCGCCGCCATGGGCGCGTACGATGCGACGCACGATGAGGAGGCCGAGGCCGGTGCCGCCTTCCTTCGTCGAGAAATATGGCTGGAAAATGCGGCCCATATTTTCGGCGGAGATGCCGCCGCCGGTATCGGTGAACGAGACGAAGAAATGGGTCTCGTCCATGCCGGAGCGGATGCGAAGAAATCCGCCGCTCTTCATGGCCTGGAGGCTGTTGCGAATGACATTGTAGAAGGCCTGCTTGAGCTGATCGCGGTCGACCTCCACGGGTGGGAGATGGGTGTCCAGCTCGAGATCGACGAGGATATCGCGGTCCTTGAGTTCGGGCTCGAGAAACGAGACGGAATCCTGCACGAGCGCACTGAGATCCTCGAGCCGGGTCTCGATCGGCTGGGGGCGAATCGCGCGGAGGAACTGCGTGATGATGTGATCGAGGCGCGTGATTTCGCCGCGAGCAACGGCCAGGCTCTCCTCGAATTGGGCGCCTGCGCGGGACGGCAACTTGCGCGCGCGGCGCTCGAGGAGCTGGAGATGGATGTTGAGCGAATTGAGCGGATTGCCGATTTCGTGGGCGACACCGGCAGCCAGGAGGGTGAGCGCCGAGAAGCGTTCGCTCTCGATCGTCTCCTCCGCGGAACGGCGGGTTTCCGTCGCATCGCGCAGGATGATGGCATGGCCCTCGATCTCGTCGCCATCGTCGTCCATGAGCGGCACGACGTAAAAATTGAGGGTGCGATTTTCCGGATAAAAAACCTCGAGATCACGCAGGACCGTCTGCCCTGCGGATGTGAGTGCCTCGATGTCCAGTCCGCGGACGACATCCTTGAGCGGCCGACCGAGGCTCGCCTCGGCCTCGATGGCGAAGAAGCTGCACGCCGCCTTATTGAGCCAGATGACGCGGCCCTTGGGATCGGTGACGATGACACCTTCCAGGATGGCGTTGAAGATGGTCTCGAGGAAGCCCTTCTCCCGCGCCAGCTCGATGAGGTAACTCTGGACATCGGCTGGCTGAACCAGATTGAGGCGCTGGATGAGTTTATCGAGGAAGCCGCGTTTCAAAGTGATCGAAGGTATTGGCCGCGGAACTGGAGGGATGCTCGCCCGGCCTCTTTGGCAATACCTCCCTGGCGGGAAAGTCTCAACTCTCAACTCGCATTCGGATCGCGCCACTGGACGGCCTGTTCATCGCCGGCGAATCGGACGAACCCGCGCCCGCCGGGCTTGCCATTGCCGGATATCCCGATGCCGCCGAAGGGAAGCGTGGAGGGCGAGAACGTCGTCGGTAGATTCCAATACAGATTCCCGACCTGCAGGCATGCGCCGAGCATCTCGAATCGATTGCGATCCCTCGAGAAGATCGAGGCGGTGAGTCCGAATGGCGTGGAATCATGAAGGCGCAGGGCCTCGTCATCATCACGAAATGGAATGACCGTCAGCACCGGGGAGAAGGTTTCTTCGCAATGGAGCGGAGTCGCGGCGAGGAGATCGAAGTCGCGGCAGAGTGCCACCGCGGGTGTCACATAATGGCCTCGCATTTCACCGACGGACTCCGGCACGGTCCCGGGCACGAGCCATTCGCCGACATCGAGTGAGGTGAGCGACCGATAGCGGTCGACGGCTGCGCTGGTGATGAGTGGGCCCAGTGCGGTGGATTCCTCGAGTGGATCGCCGGGGCGATATCGGCCGAGACTTTCGCGCAGCGCGGACAGGAACTCGTCGAGGAGGGATTCATGGACGAGCGCACGACTCGTTGCATTGCAACGCTGGCCGGCAGTCAGGCAAAGGGCGTCTGCCACGGCGGTCGCGGCCAATACGGGGTCTGCATCCGCGCAAACGATGGCGGCATTTTTTCCGCCAAGTTCCAAGGCGAGGGATTTCGAATAATCGGCTGCGAGTTCGACCGCCAACGAACGTCCAGCGGCGACGGACCCGGTGAAACAAACGGAGCGAACCTTGGGGTGAAGGGACAATTGCCGACCTGCGCCGCCCCAGCCCTGGACGATCTGAAAAACTCCGGGCGGAAGCGCGGCGGCCATGGCCGAGCCGTAGGCGGCGCAGGTAGCAGCCGAGAGGGGAGAGGGTTTGAACAGTACCGGATTTCCTGCGGCGAGGTACGCGACCGCAGCGCCGTGACCGAGATGAATGGGGAAATTGAATGGCGCGATAACGGCGGCGGGACCACGAGGCCTGACTCGGACCAGTGCGGGATGGGGAGCATCGGGCACCGGATGGTCGGCGAGGAACTCCCAGGCATCTGCGATCGTAAGATCGAACTTTGCGACGACCGCCCCCAGCTCACCACGCGCCTCGGTGAGCGGTTTGCCTGTTTCGTCTGCGATGAGAAATGCGAGCCGCTCGGCATTCTCCCGGATGGCGGCTTGGCAGGTCTGAAGGGCCGAGATTCTTGCATCGAGCGAGAGTGCGGCCCATTTGGGAAATGCGGCATACGCTGCCGAGACGCAGGCCTCCACATCCATGGCGTGAACCTCGGGCTGCGCGCGGCTGAGATTGCCGGGGCTGAGGTTTCGCCAGGACGTCGGATCGCTCATGATTGCCTGCGTCTGCTGAGTCTGGTCAGTAAGGGGAGGCCGACGATCAACGCTCCCAGCCAGCCTGCGGCGGCCGGCTCCGGTACGGAGGTAATCGAGACGATTTGCGAGCTATAGTAGCTGAGATCGACCATGTAGCTATTGTTGCTCGAATCGATCGCCTCATTGATGCCTGCCAGCGTCCAGTGATTGCTCGTATAAATGAAGTCGCCGCCTCCCGAGTCGCCGGTGACCAGATGGGACACATTTGAGGTCGGTGTGCCATAGGCCGCCTCGAAGTCGATGCTGTAGAAAGAATTGACGTTTACGCCGATATTCTTGGACGTCACCGTATCGTAGCCCCAGCTCTCGGCCTGCAGGCCGCCATAGCCCACCATCACGACCTTTGAGACATTGACCGTCGGCGTGCTGGTGCTCAGGGTGAGGGCGGCGAGATTGGGGGGATTGGCAATCTGAAACAGAATAAGGTCCGCGGTGCCGGTATTGCCGACGGTCGTCTGGATGGAATGAGTCGTGCCGGCGATCGCAGTATAGCTGGTGCCTCCCAGTTTGAACGATCCGGCGCCGACGTGCGCCGCCGTAAGGACCCAGCCATTCCCCATGTACACGCCGCTCGCGAATCCGGCGACCAATCCAACATAATCCCAGCCGGTAATGCCGGTGCCCACATTCCAATTGTTCGTCCAATTGCTCACCTGGGAATTCGTCGGCTCGGTGGTATCGTAGGTGCCATTATTCAGGACGGCTCGAGCTGAGGTCGCGCAGAGCGCCAGCAGGGCAGATACCAGAAAAGCAGTGGCCGGGCGCAGAATGGCGAGACGGATCATGGAGAGCGGCGACGGATCGGGTTGGTGCGCAGGGTATTGCACCGCATTGCTCAACTTAGCAAGTGACGTTCTTGTTGCATCTAAAAATATGGATGCCAAATACCCCCCAATCCTGCGGGAGGGACAGAAAACGCCGGACGCATCCACGGGAGCGGGGTCATGCGAACTTTTTATGCTATGAAAACGACGATCCTATGCATGGCCGCCGCAGTAAGTCTGGGGATGGGCAATGCACTCGCGTTGCCGCCTCTGCCACCCTTGCCGCCTCTGCCAGCGCCGCCTCAGCCTACTGTCGTGTACGTACAGCCCGTCCATCACCATCATCACCACTGGTACCGGGCGCACTACAGGCATCACCACCACGACTGGGATTAGGGGAATCTCTGAGATTTCAAATCTCAAATTTGAGATCAGCTTCGCGTGCCCTGAGCAGGGGCTCCACGCGGCATGAAATGGGAGGGCGAAGCTCCTACTGAGCCGACTTTTCCGTCCACGGTTCGGATGGAGCCTCGCCCCTCCCGCCCGATCAAGTTTCGGGCAGTCGCAAGACACTTGCGCCTACTCGATGGGGTCGAAACGAAGGACTTCAAAGCATGGGCTTCGTTTCCGTGGGGTTCTGTAGATTTACAGAGTAAATGGCCTTTCGTGACTCTTCGTTTCCGTCTATAGGCAGGAAACGAAGCATTAGGGGGATCTGGAGAGCGAGCGAGCTCGGCTCCAAACCAGGCGATCTTGGGCGGGGGATACCTGTTGTATGGAATTTTCGGGTTAGATAGCCATGCCCCGCAGGCGGAGCTCCACGGGGCATGAAAATGAGAAGCTACGGAACCCGCGGCGCGGCTTCCCTACCGAGCAAAAGGAAGGCTCGCGCCAGAGGAACCGGGCATTTGCCGGGGTCGCCCTACTTCGACTGGGCGTCGTCCAAGCGCCGTGCGGCAGCACGATTCGCATCCGAGGTAGGGCGGCCAGTCCCTTGGCCGCCGACTTTGAATTTTCGAGTCAGGCATCATGGCCGCCTGTCGGCGGCCACCCTTCAGCATGAAAATATGGTACATTGTATCGAACTGGCGGCGCGAAGGTCGGAGTGGTATCTGGTGCCCTTGAGCCCGAGAGTCAGGCTGACCGAAAGCTCCTCTATCGAACCCCTCAATGCGACATTGGCCGCAGGGCCGTAAGCGCGTATCTTAGAGTGTGCAGAAGCACGTCTGGGTGCGGAGCCTGCTTCGCCAGTTCACTCTATTTTCATCTTAGATTTTCATGCCCCGGAAGGGGGCTCCATGCGGAATGAAAATAGGAATCTACGGCGGTCCGGCAGCTGCCGGACGGCGCCCTACCACCCAAAAGAATAGCTGGCGCCGGGGGACACCCGGCATTTGCCGGATTCGTTATCTGCGGTAGGGAAGCCGCGCCGTCGGGTTCCGTAGATTCTTCATGCGGGCGGATGCCAACCTGAACGAATTTTCGGGTCAGACAGGGTGAGACCCGTACCGCGCATACGCGGGAAGGAATGGGGACCTTCAAGGGGTCGTAGAGGGCATTGAAACTTTACAACGCGCCTGGCAGGCGGGATGCTCGGCGATTCCCATGGAAAACATTCGTACTCTCCTGAAAACGTCGAAGGGTGACATCTCGGTAACGCTCTTCGCTCCCAAGGCGCCTGTCACCGTCGCGAACTTCATCAATCTGGCCCAGCGCGGCTACTATGACGGGGTGAGCTTTCACCGGGTGATTGCGGATTTCATGGTTCAGGGCGGAGATCCGACCGGCACGGGTGCGGGTGGCCCGGGCTATACCTTCGAGGACGAGTTCGACAAATCCCTCCGGCACGACAAGCCCGGTATCCTGTCGATGGCCAATCGCGGACCTCGTACGAACGGGAGCCAATTTTTCATCACGCACATCGCCACTCCCTGGCTCGATGGGAAGCACACGGTCTTCGGTGAAGTGACGGAAGGCCAGGACGTGGTGAACGCGATTCGCCAGGGCGACACCATCAAGGGAATCGAGATTCTCGATTCGCCCAAGGATTTGCTCACGGCCCAGGCCGACCGCATTGCTGCTTGGGACAAGGCTCTCAGCTAGTTCAGTTGAGAGTTCAGGGATGAGGGTTGAGAGGAATTTCGCCCGCCTCGGTGGGCGCTCTCAACTCTCGCTCGATTGCTTCGGTGCGTAGGCCAGCACCTCGATCCGCTGGAGAGTGGCCAGACCGCCATCCACCAGCGGGGCGATCTCGGCCCAGAAGGCGCGGAGTTTCTCTTCCTCGTCCACGATCTCGATGATCATCGGCAGATCGGAGGAGAGCTGGAGGATCTTCGCCGTGTGAACATGGCTGCTCGCGCCGAATCCGAGCGGACTGCGCAGGACGGTCGCGCCTGCAAGCTTGCGCTCGCGCGCTTTCAGTACGATCGCCTCGTAGAGGGGCTGGTGCTCGTAACGGTCGGACTCTCCGAGGTGGATTCGCAGGAGGGCAGGGGAGTTCATGTGGACGACAGGGTTTTTTCGGATTTTAAGTGGTTCCAGGTCAGGCGCGAGGGAGGACTGCGTTGGCAAGTACTGAGCCCAGCCAGACAGCAACAAGGCAGAGAACAACCGAGAGGACGATATTCAGGCCGGCGTAGAGCCATTCGCCATCATTCGCGAGGGCGAGTGTTTGCAGGCTGAAGGACGAGAATGTCGTATAGCCTCCCATAACGCCAACCATTACGGCCTGGCGAACGATTGGCGACACGAGGAGCAGCGTATTTGGCCCCGTCGTAAGCCCTCCGAACAGGCCGATAATGAAGCAACCGGAGACATTCACGATAAGAGTCCCGAGAGGGAACGATGCGAATCGCTCCGCAATCCAAAGCGAGATAGCCATACGCAGGCCGGTGCCGACGGCGCCACCGGCCATCACAGCGAGATAGGTTTGGAAGAGCATCATGATCGACGAAAGAGTCGTCGCAGATCGATGCGCAGTCTGTCAACGGCGGGCGGAAAATCCAATGATTCCATCAAGATTCGGAATTGACAGCATTCCGAGGCTGGCCGCTATTGGTCACACAGATGAAGCTCCTTTCGCCCCTTCGCATATTCCTTTTCACTGCTCTCGTTGCCACTGCGGCTACTCCGGCGGCTCGCGCCGCCAGCCTCGCCCGCTTCGCTGGCTCCGGCTCGGGACTTATCCTCATTAACCAGAGCACCACGGTGCTGGAAGGGAATGCCAATCCCAAAGTGACGGCGTCGGCCCGGGCGGCGAAGTTCGTGATCAGTTGCACGATCAATAATGTGGCGGCCAAGCAGACGATCACGCTGCGAAGTGGCCATGCGAGCGTGGATCACCTGCTTCCGGGCATTAATGGGTTTCAGGCGTCGGCTTCGGGAACCTACAAGATCCATGGCACGACGGTGCGCGTGACGCTGCCATTCTCGGGCGGCACCATGTACATGGAAATCGACACCACGACCTTTGGCTCCATACTCCGTATTTCGAGCCAGATCTTGCTCAATGGCGCGCAGCCGATTTACTCGACAATCATCGCGACATAGTCATCGGCGGGAATCGCTGTATCTGGCTGGCTGCGCCCGGTCTCGGTCTCAGGACCGAAGGGCGTCGACCAGCACGGAGACGATGCGATCCATTTCTTCGCGCGTATTGTAAAAATGGGGCGAGAAACGCAGCCACTCGCCACCATCGCGCGTGTTGCGCAGTGAGGCGGTGATCTTTGCCGCCTCGAGCGCACGGAACAGTTTCGAGCCCTCGGCGACAGGGTGCCGTACGGTCAGAATGCCGGAGCGCATTGGCTCCTCGCGAGACGGAGAAATCGTTTCGAAGCCGAGGTTCTCGAGGGACGAGTGCAAGTAATCGCGCACATCGAGGATACGTGAAGAGACGGTATCGAGCCCGGTGCCAAGGAGCAGATCGATCGCCGCGACCATGCCGTACATCCCGGTGATATTCAGTACGCCCGGTTCGTAGCGCTGGGCGGTGTCGGGATAGGAGAGGTGCTCCTGCGTGATGAACTGGGGTGAGCGGACATTCCAGGCTCCGAGCAGGGTGGGGCGGCAAATCGGAAAATTCCGCTTCGCCACATAGACGATACCAATTGCCAGAGGGCCGAGGAGCCACTTGTGAGCGTCGGCGCTAAGGAAGTCCACATTCCGCACCGAGACCGGAAATGCTCCGAGCGTCTGAATCGCATCCAGCGAGAAGAGAATGCCCCGATCGCGCAGCAGCGCCCCGATGGCATCGACATCGATACGCCAGCCGGTGAGGAAATGGCAGGATGCCAGCGCAACCATGCGCGTGCGCGGCGTGAGTGCTGCCTCGACCAGATCGACGGTGATGCAACCCGTCCGCTCGGGTTTGAGGAATTTCACCACCACGCCCAGGCGCTCGAGGCTCAGCCAAGGGTAGACGTTGGCCGGGTAGTCATCCAGATAGCAGATCAACTCGTCGCCGGCCTTCCAATCGAGGCCGTTCGCGAAGAGGCTGAGGCCTAGCGATGTCGGGCCGAGGAGGGCGATTTCATCCGGCTGGGCATCGATCAATTCCGCGCACCGGGCGCGTGCACGGGAAATGTCACGAAGCACATCTCCGAATTCCTGATGCTGCGAGCAGGATCGCTCGACATGGCCTTGCATGGCGTCGGCCACCGATCGGGGCAGGGCGGTCACGCCGGCGTGCCCGGCGAAAATCTGAGATGCGGCGACTGGGAACTGCGCCAGGCGCTCGGCTTCGGATGTGAAGGGGATCATGGATGGGGAAGGGTCTCAGGTTTAAAGTCTAAAGTCCAAGGTCGCGCCCGCAACGCATCGCGTAGCGCAGCGGCTGGACGGGCAGATCCAAGGTCCAAGGTCCAAGGTCCAAGGTCCAAGGTCCAAGGTCCAAGGTTGCGCCGCAAGACTTCGTATCTGACGGCTCTGGCGGATTCAGAATCGGCTCGGAACTCGGGAATCCGATTATCGGGAGGAATGTGCGCGGATCTCCGGCGAGACAAAGGCATCTCCTCACTGCTCACACGGAGCGAAGCCCTTACTTGTGGGCTTGGGCTTCGTGGATGAGATCCCAGAACTCTCCGTGCTCGGCGAGTGCTGCATCCTCCTCCGCCATGGGGAGGTTGGATCGGAAGAGAAAGTCGCGGATGGTATTCTTGTGGAGCACGCGATGAACTTCGATCCCCTTCGGATGCGGGCTGAAGTAAATGCGGTAATCCGTTGCCCGATAACGGTAGAGCACCTTCCCGTCACGCTTCACCCGGCCGAAATGCTCCGCATTCAGCCGGTCGAGATCCTGCGGCAGGAATTGGAACTCCGCCAACAGCTCGAGCTGTAACTCCTTCGGAAGCGCAGCCATCTCCGCCGCGCTGATCTGATTGAAGACGACCTGGAACACGATGCGGGTAACCTAACAAGCCATTCCCATGCCATGCAACCGGCGAAATACAAAATGTCGGCCGCTTGCATCAATGTCGTATGAGGGGATATTTATCGGTTCATCGAGAATAGAGGCTTCGTAGAGGGGCGTTTCTGGGAGGGAGGGCGACTTCCATCTCGCGAAGATGGGCCATGCATGATTTGATGCGGCGGCGAAGGTCTTCTCCGCCCGATGTCCGCTCCCCACCATTCCTCCGATGCCTTGCTTCGCCGGGTCCTGATCATCGACGATGATGAAAAGCTGTGCCGGCTGATTGGCGACTATCTGGAGCCGATGGGCTATCGGGTGGAGGCTGTGCATGATGGGCCGGCTGGGGTCGAGCGGGCGCTGGGTGAGGAATGGCATGCCGTGCTCCTCGACGTGATGTTGCCGGGGATGGACGGATTCGAGGTGCTGAAGCGGATACGCGCGGGATCTGAGACGCCAGTGCTCATGCTCACGGCTCGGGGAGACGAGATGGACCGTATCGTGGGGCTGGAGATCGGAGCGGATGATTATCTCCCAAAGACGGCATCCACGCGGGAGCTTCTGGCCAGATTGCGCGCGGTGGCGCGCCGGAGCGCCCGGACTGTGGAGCGCGAGAATGGGGAGATTGCCGATATTGTGATAGGGGCATTGCGCGTCTGCCCGGCGACGCGTACGGCCACGATCGACGACCGTCCGCTCACGCTTACGCCCGTGGAATTCGACCTTCTCTTCAGCCTCGCGAGGAATCGGGGGCGGGTGCGCACGCGTGATCAGCTCCTGGAGGAGATCCGGGATCGCGAGTACGAGGTCTTCGACCGCAGTATTGATGTCCACATCTCGGCCATCCGGCGGAAGCTGGGCGACGACGCGAAGCAGCCGCGTTATATCCGTACGTTGCGTTCGGCAGGGTATCTGCTGGTGGATCCGGATTCCCGATGAATATGCCCGCCGTCAAAATTTCGCTTCTTGCCCGCATCGTGGGTTGGTTCGTGCTGAATGTGGCGGTGCTTGGGGCGGTCGCCGGATTCTTCGCGTGGAGGCATTTGGGATCGGATTGGATTTTTCCAAATAGTTCGCGAGCCCAGGTGCACGAGATGGCGGATCGGCTTGGGGCGGATTTGCGCCATACGCCTGTCCCGGAATGGAGCGGGGTTCTCGGGCATTTCAGTCAGGCTTATGGCTTTCATTTTTCGCTGCTGGATCCCCGGGGGGGAATCATTGCCGGCGAGTCGCTCGCAGTGCCAGCGGAGGTGCGGGATTTCATCGATCGGCGGATGCGTGAGGTCCGGCCAGAAGGTCCGCCTCCCGGAGCAGGGAGACCGTCGCCGCCCAATGGACCGCCCATGCGCCAGCTCCCACCGCAACCGCCGGAACTCCTCCGGTCGGCGGGCGCATATTGGCTCGTGGCGACGATGCCGCCGCTTCCCTATGCGCCGCAGCCCCGTCCCGCGGTGCTGGTCGGAGTGACGAGCGATATGGCCTCGAGCGGCCTGCTCTTCGATTACAAGCCATGGCTCATCGCGGCCATCGGGCTTCTCATCCTCTCGGCGACGGCGTGGGTGCCTCTGGTTCGAAACATGACGCGAGCCATTGCGGAGATGACGCGGGCCGCGCAGACGATCGCCGACGGACAATTCGACGTGGCGGTGAACGACTCGCGCAGCGATGAGCTGGGGCAACTCGGGCATGCCATCAATCGAATGGCGGGCAGACTCAATGCACTCGTCACTGGACAGCGTCGCTTCCTTGCAGATATCGCGCATGAGCTATGCTCGCCGATCGCGCGGCTGGAAATGGCCCTCGGCGTACTGGAGCAGCGCTGCGGGCCGGAGCTGGCCACCCGCGTGGCGGATGCGAGAGAAGAGGTGCGCGAGATGAGTGAGCGAGTGAACGAGCTGCTGGATTTCTCGAAGGCCGGGCTTCGGCAACCCAGCTCCCGGCCCGAACCCGTGGTGCTGGCGGATATCGTCGATGCGGTGATCCGGCGGGAATGCGATGGAGCCGCGATCCGCAATGAAATCCCGCGCGACATGGTCGTGAGCGCCTTTCCCGATCTGCTCAGTCGCGCCGTGGCCAATGGAGTGCGCAATGCGGTGCGCCACGGAGGCGGACCCATCGAGATCTCCGCCCGCTGCGCAGGGGAATGTGTGGAGCTGCTTATCCGGGATCACGGCCAGGGCGTGCCGCCTGAGGCATTGCCACAGCTTTTCGAGGCTTTCTATCGGCCCGATCCGGCCAGATCGCGCAAGCTCGGCGGCACCGGTCTCGGGCTGGCAATCGTGCGAAGTTGCGTCGAGGCATGCGGGGGTTCGGTTTCTGCCCGGAACCATCCCGAGGGCGGCTTCGAACTCATCATCACCCTTCCACTGATGGAGGGATTTACACCTGCTTAACAATTTTCCCGGCGCCGTTCATACGAGCTGAACATTCCGGTGCTTTATTGAATTTATGAAATCGACGCTCTCTCCCCACGGACCGACTCTGGCCATCAAGGTTCTCCTCATTCCCTCTGCAATTTTCGCCTTCGCGACATCGACCGCCGTGTACGCGCAGATGCCACCGCCGCAGCCGGGAGGAGGACAGCAAGGCCGTGGGCAGGGAGGAGGGTCCGGTGGTCCCCAAGGCGGGCCGGGAGGCCCACAGGGCGGAATGCACCGGCCGCCACCGTGCCCAATCGTCGTCTCCCTGGATGCAAATCACGATCGCGTCATTTCCGCCGAAGAGATGCAAAATGCACCGCAGACGCTCAAGTCGTTGGATCGAAATGGCGATGGCCAGCTTACGCCGGATGAATTTGCCCCGCCGCCGCCACGCCGCGGGAGCGGCGGTCCCGGTCGGCAGCAGGGCGGGAGTGGGGCAAACCAATCGAGCGGTTCAGGCCAGCAGTCTGGACAACAGCCGGATTCCTCACAGAGCGGCCAACAACAGGGCGGAAGCACCTCAGATCGGCAAAGTGGCGGTGCCAATGGTCCGCAGGGTGGCCAGGAAGGTCAGCAGCAAGGCGGGCATCGGTCGCCGCCATGCCCAGTGGTCGCAGCATTGGACGAGAATCGCGATCACGTGATCTCGGCGGACGAAATCCAGAATGCCGCGCAGGCACTCAAGTCGCTCGACCGAAATAATGACGGCAAGCTCACGCCAGACGAATTCGCTCCTCGTCCGCCACAGGGGGGCGGTCCGAATGGCCGGCAGAATGGCGGGAACACCTCGAACTCCTCGAATGGCCAGACAGATGGCCCGGACGGTGGAGCGACCGGGCAGTGAACAATTGCTCCGCGGGCCGGGGCAGGCCGGCTTGAAATATCCACGGCTTCATCGAAGCAAGGCATTCTTGCCGGGCGGGGACGCATGGCGTAGGTTGTGCGTTCTCGCAAATGCAAAAATCCGTCCAACTCTACGACACCACGCTGCGTGATGGCACGCAGGGCACCGGCATCTCTTTCTCGGTGCAGGACAAGATTCGTGTCGCGGAGCGGCTCGATGCATTTGGTATCGACTACATCGAAGGCGGCTTCCCGGGTTCGAATCCCAAGGATGCCGAGTTCTTCCGCGAAGTGCGCCGGCGTACATGGAAGCACGCGAAGATCGCGGCCTTTGGCGCGACGCGCCGCGGACGCATGAAGGTCGAGGACGACCCGCAGGTGCGGCTGCTTCTCGATGCCGAGACGCCGGCAGTGACGATCGTGGGCAAGACATGGCCGATCCAGGTGACCGAGGTGCTCGGGGTTTCCCTGGAGGAGAATCTCGCCATGATCGCCGAGACCGTCGCCTATTTGAAAAAGGAAGGCCGCGAGGTCTTCTACGACGCGGAGCATTTCTTCGACAGTTACCGCAACGATGCAGCGTACTCCCTGGCGACGCTCAAGGCGGCACATGAGGCAGGTGCGAACCTCGTCGTCCTCTGCGATACGAACGGCGGCTCGCTGCCCGATTTTGTCGGCCAGACGGTGCGCGAGATGGTCGCGGCACTGGGAGTGTCCGTAGGCATCCACACGCATAACGACTGCGGCCTGGGCGTGGCGAATGCGCTGGCCGCCATCGGTGCGGGGGCGAGCCAGGTGCAGGGCACGATCAATGGATATGGTGAGCGCGTGGGGAACTGCGACCTGGTGACGGTCGCCGCGAATCTTCAACTCAAGATGGGGACTCCGGTCGTGGAGGATCTTTCCCAGCTGCGTGATCTCTCGCTGTTCGTCGATGAACTGGCGAACGTCCCGCACAATATCCGCGCCCCATACGTGGGCTCGGCTGCGTTCACGCACAAGGGCGGTCAGCACGTGCATGCCGTGCAGAAGCTCTCGAGCAGCTACGAGCATGTGGATCCCACCCTCGTCGGCAACCGCCAGACGATCGTCGTGTCCGATCTCTCGGGCCAGAGCAACGTGCTCGCGAAGACTCGCGAGCTGGGACTCGCGCTCGAGAAAGGGGCGCCCGGGGTCGTCAAGACACTCGCCGAGATCAAACGCCTCGAGAATGAAGGATATGAATTCGAAGCTGCAGACGGATCATTCGATCTGCTCGTGCGCAAGATGCTCGGCATCTGGCATCCGCTCTTCGACCTCAAGGAATATCACTGCACGTTCCGGCGCTCATCGACCGGCTCGGAAAATACCTGCGAGGCCACGGTGAAGGTGATCGTCGATGGCACGCCGGAGTACACGGTCGCGGAAGGCGACGGTCCGGTGAATGCCCTCGACGCTGCGCTCCGCAAGGCGCTCCGTCCCTTCTATCACTGGATCGATCAGCTTTCCCTTACCGATTACAAGGTGCGCATCGTGGATGGCCGCGAAGGCACCGCCGCGCGCACGCGCGTCCTCATCGAGACCACCGACGGCCACAAATCGTGGGGCACGGTCGGCGTCTCCGGGAACATCATCGAGGCAAGCTGGCAGGCGCTCGTCGATAGTATCGAGTACTACGGCAACGCCCGGCGCTGAGTTCCGCCACGCACCATTGCGGTAGGCGGATCAAGTTGCCTCGACGATTTCCGCTCCGGTCGCCGCGGGCGCAGGCCAGCCCTTTTTGCAATGGGGGCAGGCATGCTGGCGTACCGGGCGCCTGCGCCGGCACTCGGGGCAGGGGACGCGTACGGGCCAGTCGGTGGCGAGGCGGTAGGCGAGAAGCCCGGCGATTCCGAAGCAGAGACTGAGGAGCGCCCATGTCGCGAGGCGAGGTGCGGACAACCCGGAGCGCCATCCCCACAGGAGTGCCAATGCGGCAAGAGCCACGGCAGCGTATGCTAGCGGAAGAAGTTCGCTATCTGCCAGGTCGAAGCGCAGGCCGGGAAATGCCATTAACATTGCAACGGAATAATCCGCTTGGTGCGGCCGCATCCACATCGTGCCGATCAGTGAAGGGGCGGGCGGAAACAGCAGATCGCAGAAGCGGGTCGCCCAGGAAATCGGAGTCGGTTGGCTCGGGATGGGAGCTTGATAGGCATGCAGGCGCTGGCCATGTCCATCGAAGACATCGAGAGACTCCGACTCTTCTTTAAATATGCCTCCAGAAAAGGAGTCCTGGTGATAGTTGACGAAAATCCGCGCTAGATCGTCGGTGCAGCCGATGCTGACGAAGAGAGACTGCGTCGGACGCTGTCCATAGGGAATGGTGCATAGGAGTGTGCCTTGCAGATCATAGATGCGAATTCCGGAATCGAGCGCCACGGCGACGTATCTCGATTTAGAGCCATTCGAGGGAAATGGCATTCCCACGGCACCGTAGATCGTCTCCGAGGCCATGTTTCTAAGATGGAACATCTGCCTATTTCCAAAATCGACTCCGAACAGGTCGTGCCCTGTCCAATAAAGCTGGGGATTGGCATTGTTCCAACCGCCGATGCCGAGCCGGTGCGGGAATGGATCGAGTGAAGCATGGGGTTGCTGAAAGCCGCTCGCATCGCAGGTTCCAATGGGGCGCCTGCTTAGTCTATCGTAACCGATGAAATACGGGCGAGAACCTGGAATGAGAAACCAGTATTCCGGGCTGCCATAGTCATAGCTGGTGACTGAGCGGATATACCCAGAGGATGTACGCGGCTCCCAGAACTTATAGATCGAATAGATCTTCAGGGGATCGATGTGGCCCCAGCTAACGGGGAGCGTGATTATGGAGGGTGTGGACTGATTTCCGACATACCGGGGATCGGTTACGGGTTTGCCATCCATGTCGGTGAGCAGACACCGTCCCTTGGCATCTCCCGTCGCGAGGAAGACCTGGCCTTCCTTGGAAATCCAGAAACGGGGGGGCATCTGGCTCGGAATTGCGGGAAACAGAAACTGCAAGATTCCACCCACCAGGAGCACTGCCATTTGAACGCCGAGCAGAACGATCAATCCGAGGGCCATACGGGGTATGAGCGGACGGCTTCCGACCGGCCCGATCATTGCGCCCCATCCGGCGAGCGCAATGACAGCCCCTGCAACAATGGGAACGAGGAATGGAAAGGGGCTGCTTGATCCGAGATGGAAAACCACGAGTCCCACAGCGGCGAGCACAATAGCCCCACGAAGTGCGAGCCAGCTGCCGGACTGTAGACCGAGGAGCAAGGCCATGAAATACACGGCTGCCCCAAGTACGATGTCGCTCGCCGCAGGAAGAGCGAGGCCCGGCACGAAGGGGACTGGAAATTGCCCTGGCATGGCGACATAGGCGATGCTGATGAGCAGGGGCAATCCTGTCGCCAGTAGGTAAAGGAATAGGCCGGAGACCGCCTTTCCCGCAAAGATCATGCCTCGAGATATGGGACGATGCAAAAGGCTCGCCCACTGGTCGCGACGCAACTCCGGCAGGATTTGGACAGCTCCAAGGCCCGCTCCAACGATGGCGCAGCCGAGGGCGCTCACCAGGAGAAACGTATGCTCGCACAAGGTGATACCTTTGTAGTCCTGAAACGGGCCGGCTCGGTGCGTCGAGAGCGCGTAGATCTCCGCAAGCACGAGTACGGCGGAGGCGAGCGCCGCCCAGCGGGCGTTTTCCCGAAGCTCCTTCCAAATCAGCATCTTCATATCGATGAGTTTCTTGAGTGAAATTTTAGAGCGAAGCGGCAGGGCTCTCGGATCTGGAGTGCTCGAAGATCTCCGTGCCCGTCGGAGCAGGACGGGACCAACCAGCTCCACACTGGCCACACTCGCGACGATCCACGCGCCGTGGACGGGCGCAGCTCTCGCAGGCGATTGTGCGGGGGCGCTCTCCGGCGAGCCAGAAGACGACAAACCCCGGTAGCGCGAGGGCAAAGACGAGCAACGTCCACCCCCAGACTTGCGCGCGGGTGAGATGCGCGCGGTGTGCCCAGAAGAAGGTGACAATGGCGAGGACCAAGCCGACCAGAGTCGTCGCGATAGCTACGCTTAAAGTTTCCTGCAAATGAGGCCCGAAGTCCCATGTGCTCGCATCGCGGAGGCGCTTGGAACCGAGCATCCCACCGATCCTACGATAGAGGAGTTCCCCTGCATACAGGGCGGGAGACTTCAGCCGATAGCCGATCCAGTCTTTCCATAGCGGCGGATTCACATCCGGCGGAGCGGGGGACATTGTGTAAGAGGCGAGGACGTTGCCATGGACATCCATCAGATCTGCATAGGATGGCATCTTGCGTGCCTGGTCCCCGGGGATCCATTCGCTCGGCTCGTATTGCAGGATAAAGCTGTCCTGCGTAATGGCTCCGAGTGACAGGTGGCCCCACCGGCTGACGTCGTGGTGATAGGGAAGCATAGCCACGAGTCGGCCATTTTCTTCATACGCTGCCATGCCGGTCTGGAATGCGACGGCCAGGAACGATTTGCTTCCGTTGCCGAGATCGATCCACGTATTGCTTGTCCCATAGATAGGAGGCGGCGCCGCGAGTTGAAGCGGGATGATGGTTTGCGCAGCGAGATCGACCAGGCGGAGGGAATCGCGTGACTGAACGGCGAGAAGGCAGCCGCTAATTTCGTTCAGGTCAATATCCTCCGAGAAGCCTGGCATATGCCGGCCGGGCAACCCGAAGCCCAGGCTGCCAAACGTGGCATATTCTCTTTGATCCGCGAGATGGAAGCCAACGCACGACTGCTCCTTCCTAAGCCTGAACCACTGTCCAGGCTCGGGATATTCAAAATTGCCGTAAGACCAAAGATAGAGAGATGACTCTCGATAGCTGTATCGATAGAAACGCGGCTTCCACCCATGGCTTTCGCCGATATATGGCGTCGTCGTATTGAGATAGGAGATGTTGCGCCGGATATTTATGGGATTGTTCTTGGTGTCTGCGAAGGCCCGCCCATGCGAATCCGTCGAAGCGACGACGACATCATCCTCATATTTCAAAAGAGCCGGTTGTCCGTCCTTGAGGATGTCCCATCGATAGAAAACCTGGGAACCCATCCGGCCAGCAATGCCCCCCATCATTTTCACCAACTCACCGACGCCGCATGCGCCGTAAAAGACGACGACGAGGATGGCGATGCGGCTGATCCACGGGCGCAGGCGGATGGATTCCCGATCATAGATCGCGCCCCATCCGGCGACGCAAAGAACAGCGATCATGGCAACCGAGGCCTCCAGAGCGACGCGAAAGAGCTCTTCATCGAGGATCGCAAAAGAGAGATGGAGTGTGGCGAAAAGCGGCAGTATCCGGAGAAGGATGGATCCGCCCTGTAGAGCGACCAGGAGTCCCGCGAAGTAGTACGCGAGACCGGCGATGAGATCCATCGCACCGGGGCGAATCATAGCCGGCAGGAAAGGTGCGGCGAAGTTGCCCGGAGTCGCAACCACGCAGATGGAAACGATGAGCGGAATGCCGGTCGCAAGTAAATAGAGCAGTGTTCCCGCAGCCGCCTTGCCCCAGAAGAATTGCCCGCGCGGCACGGGGCGGTGCAGAAGTGCTGCCCAGCGGTCTCGCTTGAGTTCCGGCAGGACCTGGAGCAGGCCGAGCAGGAGGCCGATAGCGGCGCAACCGAATGTGGTGACCGTCAGGAAGCTCGTATTGCAGAGAGTAATTCCATCGTTCGTATTATAAGAAGAGGGGCCATACTCATTCCGCGGGCCATATAGGACGTAGATCTCGGTGGCGCCCAGGATGAGCATCCCGAGAAGTGCCCAGCGGATATTTTCCCGGAGTTCCTTCCAGACGAGAGTTCTCATTTGGCCATGGCCCGATCCCGGGTGAAGAAGGTTTTCTCGCCGCGCTCGCCCACATAGCTCACGAAGGCATCCTCGAGCGTCATCTGGACCGGCTCCATCGACTCGGGATTCAGGTTCGCGAGAAGCGTCTCCGTTTCGGGATGCACGTTAGCCAGGGTGAGAAGAAGCTCCCGATCGGTGCGGAAGCTCTCTAGTAGGCCTGGCAGCGCGGGAGTGGGAGGCGGTGTGTCGCGGAAGGTGAGTACGTAGTGGCGAAGATTCTGGCGGAAGGTATCGACGGTGCAGTCCGCCCGCACTGTACCTCCATCGAGCACGATAATGCGATCGGCCACGCGCTCGACATCGGAGAGCAGATGAGAGGAGAAGAGGATCGTCCGATGCGGCTGGCGGGTGACGTAGAGCATCGACTGGAGCAGGCTGCGCCGAGCCACGGGGTCGAGGCCCAGCGCGGGATCGTCGAGGACAAGCAGCTCGGGCTCCGGAGCAAGCGTAAGGGCGAGGCAGAGGCCGGCTCGCTGGCCGCGCGATAGATGCCCGGCCTTCATTTTCGGCATCAGGCGGAAGTGGGTGATCACCGCTTCGAAAACGTCCTGATTCCAATTCGGGAAGAAGCTGGCCTGGAATTGGCCGCACTCACGCACGGTCATCCATCCATAGACATGATGACCCTCCGGCAGATAGCCGATCCTGGCGCGCGTTGCCGGGTCCAGCTTGCGGGAATCCTCGCCGAATACGCGAGTGCTTCCCCGTGTAGGCTCCTCGAAGCCGAGCAGGATCCGAATCGTCGTTGTCTTGCCCATGCCGTTGCGGCCGAGAAAACCATAGATCGAGCCGGGCGGGACGGTAAGGCTCAGGTCGCGCACGATCTCGCGCGAGCCGTAGAATTTCGTGAGACGGTCTACCTCGATGACGGGTGAGGGGTTCATGGTTGAGTATTTGGAGAGTTGGATCCTCGACTGTTATGCGATCCGGAGTTCCTTCCATGCGGCTTCCACGAGCTTCGTGAGGTCGGAGCCGCTCAGGCCGAAAAGAATGGCCTCATGGCAAAGCTGCTCTGCGGAATGGCGCAGGCGGCGCGTCTTTTCTTCCTCCGAGAAAACCTGCCGCCGCTCGGCGACAAAAACGCCACGGCCGGCCCGGCTCTCGAGCAAGCCTTCGCGCATGAGCTCCTGATAGGAGCGCGCCACCGTGTTGGGATTGATCACCAGACTCTCAGCCAGCGTCCTTACCGGGGGAAGCTGTTCCCCGACATGCAATGTGCCCACGGCGACCGCGCGCTGAATCTGCTGCATGATCTGCCGGAAGATCGGCACTTCGCTCGCAGGGGAAATAGTCAACCCAAGTGACATGGGTGTACTAGTGAACTAGTACAGTAGCTATGTCAAAGAGAAATTCCGATCGGATCGGATATCGGTGGGAGATTCTCGGCGGCTACAGAGCAACCAGCTCTGGTAATTCCTCGAAAAGAAGTCCGGCCGCGGGATCGAACCCCGCGGCCGGTCATTGAGGAAGGCGTCGTTACGACTGTTCGCTAGCGGCAGCGCGTGCTGTCGCGGCGGCGAGGTCGTCGAGCGCCTTCGTATCGCCTGAGGCGATATCGAGGCCGGCCTTCTCGCTCAGGAGCAGGGTGATGAGCTGGCTGAAGATGCCGGGCATGGCCTGGCCACCGGAGCCATCCTTGCTGTGCTCCCCGCCCGTGATGAGGAGTCGCTCGGGAACGAGCGGCTGCGCGCTGCCGGCGAGGTGCTCGGCGACGAGGTTGAGCGCGAAGAGGCGAGGGTCGCCGTACGCGCGGATTTTCTGCAGCGAGACCGTGGCTTCCGAGAGACCGACCTGCGCGATCTTCGAAGCCTCGCCCTTGCCGAGCAGCTCTTGCGCGCGGGACTGACCTTCCGCGAGAGCGATCTCGCGCTTCGAGAGGCGCTGCGCCTCCGCGAGCTGGGCCTCACCGCGGTTTGCGGCGACTTCGACCTCGATGCGAGTTTCGGTCAGTTGCTTCTGTTTTTCGGCAGCAGCATTCGCCTCGTTGAGCTGCTTGAGCTGCACGGCGGCGGCCTCCTGCTTGGAGTAGGTTTCCTTCTGCTCCTCGGCCAGACGGCGGAGTCGGAGCTGATCGAACAGGCGATCGATGGGATCTTCCTGGCCGGGGGTATGCTTCGACTCGGGGCGGCCGATGAGTACGGCGACGCAATTGATGTCGTAGTCCTTGAACCGGCGGCCGAGTTCCTCGGTGGCGCGCTTCTGGATTTCTTCACGCTTCGTGAGCAGGTCGAGCATGCTCGAGGACTGCGCGACGTCGCGGAAGTAGGCGGTGAGGATGGGATCGAGCGTCTGGCTGATGAGCCGTTTCACATCGCCGAATCGCTGCACCACGCTCGACGCCTTTTGGTAGTCGATATGGAGCACGAGTGAGAGCGGCAGCACGGGCTCGTACGCATCGGCGGTGACGAGTTCGATGCTGTTGAGACCCTCGTCGTAGCGGTGCATCTCGATGCGACCCGTGATCCAGCGGAGCACGAAGTTCACCGTAGGCACGAGCTCGACCTTCTGCGCGTAAGGGTTGAGCGCATATTTTCCCGGCGGCAGGGCCTGGCGCCAGACGCCGCGCTGGCCATTCTCGACCTGCTCGCCATATCGGAACGCCTGGCCGGTGACATCCGCGCCACGGGTGCCGTAGTACGATACGACGACGCCCACATAGCCGATCGGAATAACTGTCTTCGGCTGAATCTCGACCGTCGCGAACCAACGGTTGATGAAGAACGTGCCGTCGGTGAGCACCTGGAGCTGCTTGCCTCGCTTGCCACCCATGGCAAGAAACGCCTCGGGATCCTGGAAGTTGTTGTGGCTCGTTCCCTCTGTACCCAGGACTTCAGGCGCGATGATGTCGCCGGACTCGATCGCCGGGCCATCCTGCACGCTCACCACGCCGAGGTTGTCGGTGGGCAACAGTGCGGACTGTTCCAAAGTGTCGGCCTTCATATCCGGCTTCGTGCCAGCCAGTACGCTGCCAAAGCCGATCACGACGGGGTCGAAGCCTCGGATCGTGCGAAGCTGGATCTGCCATTCGTTGTATTTCGTTTCCTCCGAGTCGCGGATCGGGCCGGAATAGACGTAGTCTTCCGTGATCACGACAAAGAGGGCGAGGTTGAGCGCGTACACACCCTCGCGCAGGATGAGGCGCTGGCGTCCACGCTGACCATCGCTCGACAGGAAGGCGCGGGCATCCTGGAAGTGATTGCATCCCACCACGCGACCGAGAGTCTGCACCGGCGGCAGCGGCTGGCCATCGCGAGCGTAAACGTAGGCGATCTTGCCCTCGGACACGGTCACAAGTGGCTGACGGTGGATGCGATATTGCCACGGGAAATAGGCAAGGTGCAGGCCGCCTCGCAGAATATCCGCCTGGAAGCCTGCCTCTTCATTGAGGGCAATAATGCGTCCGCCGGCGAGCGAGCCTTTACCGGACCAGAATTTCTCAACGAGGCCGATGGATGTATGCGAGATGTACCGCACGCCGAGCAGCCAAGGCGCGAGGAGGAGCAGGAGGACAATGGCACCAATGCCAAGTCCCCAATGCACGTAAGGGCTGAGGGTGTCGCTGATTGTGTTCATGTGGTGTGTTTTTGTTGGTGTGTATCCTGGGGAAATTTTGCTTCTCACTTGTATGGGGCGCGCGGCTTTGGCACGCGGAAGGAATCCGGGCACGACAACGCGCCCATACGATACGGATGGGTGGGGCGGAGCCCGCGACGGGCGGCTCCGCAGCGAATTATGGCCTAAATATCGCGGTGCGACCGCCTGCCAGCCTGTGGGCGCCGCACGGCTCGCACCCGGATTGGTGCGGGAGTCATGCCTGCCGCATCGTCATACGACGGTGCAGTGCCGGAGGAGCGGGGAGACGGTCCTCGAAAATCGAGACCAAAGAAAAAGGCCAACCGCGAACGGCTGGCCCAGTGGAATGCGACGATCATAAGATCACCTGTGGGCTGGATGATGGACCTTCCCGAGGGAGAAGCAAGGAAAATCGAACTTCTCAGGAGCAGGAGGTAGTAACAAGTGGCCTTGGGATGCCTTGAGCTTTGGCCTATCCCCGGGCTAGAATCCCGCCACGATGAGACCGTCCCCCTCCGCTGGCGACCTTGCAAACGAAGTTCGAGCTCTCGATCGCGCGGTGCGTGTGGGCTTTCTCGTATTTACCGGGCTCTGCAGCTACTTCGCCATTCGGCTCTCGCTGTCGATCGATGACTTCGCCCGAATCTTCGCAGACATGCTCGCGGGACCACCATTGGGCATCGGAATTCACGTAGCCATTGCCGGAAAGCCTGTTTGGATCGCATTGAGCTTTCTTCTTCCGGCATTCGCTCTGGCCTTCGCCGTCAAAGCGAGGAGAGCATCGACCGCGATGTATGGAATTTCGCTGTCGGCCGCCTTGCTCCTGGTGCAGTCGATCTTTCTCTGGACGGTATTGACTGCGCCCATAGCGGGCATCCTGAGCGGTCTTTCGTCCGGGCATTAGAAGCGGAAACATCGAATGAAGGGGAAGGGAACGTGACTGGGCATGGCTCGACGATGCATCGCATGCCGCACCCTCAGATTTATCTCTGATCGGGGCAGGGATGGAGGTTTGGAAATTGACGGCTTCGGCAGACGGTGTGTATGACGGTGACACTTTCATGACGCATTTCATCCAGGCCATTTCGCTCAAGCCGACGACCAAGGCGGTCGCCGCGTGGGGCATGGCTTGCGTCAACGCCCGATTCCGCACCCTTGCGGAAAAGCCAGGCAGCTAGAAAGACCCGGATCCAGAATCCACGATTTTTCAAGGCCCTGTCTGGCGAACCAAGCCGGACAGGGCCTTTCCTTTTTATCCAATTTCCAAACCACATCGACATGAACAACATCAGCCACCAAATTCGCACTGAGCTGGGCCGCATCGAGCGGGAGCATGGTGTGCGCATCCTCTTTGCCGTGGAGTCCGGGAGTCGCGCATGGGGCTTCGCTTCGCGAGACAGCGACTACGACGTGAGGTTCGTGTATTCGCATGCCTGCGATTGGTATCTCTCGGTCAATGAAGGCCGCGATGTAATCGAGGAGAAAATCTCCGACACGCTCGATATCTCCGGCTGGGATTTGCGGAAGGCATTGCGGCTCCTGCGGAAGTCGAATCCATCGCTGCTGGAATGGCTGAAGTCGCCAGTGGTCTATCAGGCGGATCCTGCGTTTGCCCTGCTCTTTGGCCTGCTGGCCAGCGAGTATCATGCGCCGGGGCGGCTCTTCCAGCACTACCTGCACATGGCAAAGGGAAACTGGAGCGCGCAATCCCGCGGCGATCGGGTGCGGCTGAAGAAGTATCTCTATATCCTGCGGCCGCTGCTGGCATGTCGCTGGATCGAGCGGGGACTCGGTCCTGTTCCAATGAGCTTCCAGGTTCTCACGGACGCCATGCTGGAGGATGCGAATTTGCGTTTCCACATAGCGGTACTCGTTGCGCGCAAGCGTGCGGGGGACGAGCTTGCCGACGCGCAGCGGATCCCGGTGATCGATGCATTCATCGAGGCGGAACTCGCCCGATTGGAAAAGCTGGCACCCATGGAGCATGCCGACGCAGGCAGTGAAAAGCTCGACCAGTTCTTCCGGGAATTCTGCACCGCGGAGGCGGCGTAAGGCATGGTCGCGACTGATCTTGGCTATCGGTACCTTTCCACGGCCGGGCTCGATGATGAGCCCGGTCGGGGAGAGAGCAGGGGATCTCGGCGATGAGCGACCAGCAGGCCTCATTTCGCAAAGGCATCACCTGTGCCCTGCTCGCCTATGGTGCGTGGGGTCTCTTCCCGATCTATTGGAAGGCATTTGGTACCGTCCCCGCGGTCGAGGTGATCGCGCATCGGCTCGTATGGTCGCTGGTGTTTTTGATCGGGGTCGGAGTGGCGACACGGCAACTCGGCACCTGCGCACGAATCGCGCGCAATCCCCGGCTCGTTGGCATTCTCTTCACGACGGCGACGCTGCTGAGTGTGAATTGGATCATCTTCGTGTATGGGGTGAACTCGAAGCAGATCGTCGAGACCAGCCTGGGGTATTTTCTGAATCCTCTGCTGAACGTGATGCTCGGCGCGCTGATCCTGCGAGAGCGGCTCACCCGGGCCCAGATCGTGGCCGTGGCTCTGGCGGCGGCCGGGGTGTGCTACTTCGGATGGCATCTCGGCCATGCTCCGTGGATCGCCCTGGGGATCGCGACGAGCTTCAGCCTTTATGGATTCCTGCGCAAGCTGGCTCCCGTAGAGGCGCTTCCGGGGCTCATCGTGGAAACGGCGGTGATGTCGCCAGTGGCGGTCGGGGGCCTGCTGCTTCTCGCGGCACATGGCTCCGCGCATTTTGCGGATTCACCGGTTCACACGATTCTTTTCATCGGAGGCGGTGTGGTCACGGCAGTGCCGCTCATCCTTTTCGTTTCCGGAGCGAAGCTGCTGCCATTCTCCATGCTCGGTATCCTGCAGTATCTCACTCCGACGCTTCAGCTCCTCGTAGGTGTCGTCCTGTATCGCGAGGCATTTACGTCGCGGGAGGCAATTACGTTCGCATTGATCTGGAGCGCCATTGCCCTGTTCGTGAGTTCTTCATTCCTGAGGAGGTCATCCGGGGCGAGGCAGATTCCGCTGAAGAGTCGGGATCAATGAACCGAGGTCGGGTGCGGCCCGGTGCCTGAGTTTCCCCGCCAGAAGGGAAATTGGCATCTACCGTCCCGTGACAGAGGCGGATTTGTGATGTGGGACAAGGGATTGCGTTGACGGGCTTGCGAAAGCGAGGCGGCGGACAGTGACTGCCATGTCGTCGTCACCATGAATGTCCTCCTTGTCTATCCGCAGAGCCCCGAGACCTTTTGGAGCTTCAAGCATGTGATGCGCTTTCTAGGGAAGAAGGCCGCATTTCCCCCGCTGGGATTGCTTACCATCGCAGCAATGCTTCCCGCCGAGTGGAATCTCCGCGTGGTGGACATGAATGTCCGCGATCTTCATGACGGGGATATCAAGTGGGCCGACTACGTGATGCTGAGTGCGATGATCGTGCACAAGGATTCGGTGAGGGAGATCGTGGCCAGGTGCCGTGCGGCGGGAAAGCCAATCATCGCGGGCGGACCGCTTTTCACGACCGGCAGTAGCGAATTTCCCGAGATCGAACATTTCGTTCTGGGGGAGGCGGAGCATCTCATGCCCGAGGTCGTGGCCGACATGCAGAGGCGAGGGGGCGCGATTAAAAAGACATATCAATCCGAGCGGCGCCCCGATCTCTCACTGACGCCCATTCCCAGATGGGATCTCATCGATCTCCGAAATTACGTAACCATGTCGGTGCAGTTCTCGCGGGGCTGTCCGTTCAACTGTGAGTTCTGCGACATCATCATCATGAACGGCCGCACGCCGCGCACGAAGCCCGTGCCGCGGCTTATCGCCGAGCTCGAGGCGCTGCGTTCGCGCGGATGGGAGGACATGGTCTTCCTCGTCGATGATAACTTCATCGGAAACAAGATGCGCTCGAAGGAACTCCTGCGCGCGATCATCGACTGGCGCCTGGCGACGGGAGCCAAAATGGGGTTTCTGACGGAGGCGTCGGTGAACCTCGCCGATGATGCGGAATTACGCGATCTCATGGTGTGCGCGGGATTCAAGAAAGTCTTCGTCGGCCTTGAGACACCATCCGTCGAGAGCCTGCAGGAATGCCAGAAGGTCCAGAATACGAAGAAGGATCTGACGGAGGCGGTGAAGGTCATCCAGCGCAGCGGCATGGAAGTGCTCGGCGGCTTCATTGTCGGCTTCGACAACGATCGGAGCGATATTTTCCAGCAGCAGTTTCAGTTCGTGCAGCGCTCGGGAGTGGTCGTAGCCATGGTGGGCCTTCTCACGGCGCTGCCCGGGACGCAGCTCCACAAGCGCCTGCAGCGCGAGGGAAGGATGGAGGCCGGCAGCACGGGAAATAATACGCAGGCGGAGCTTAACTTCACGCCGAAGCTCGACCGGGAATTTCTCATCGATGGATATCGTGCTTTGATGCACTCGCTCTACGAGCCGCGGCATTACTACGCGCGCATCCGTACATTCCTGGATAGCTACCAGCCGCGCGGCCCCATCATGCGGACCTCCAGGAGTGATCTGCGGGCATTCTTTCAATCCATATGGCTGCTCGGCATTCGCTCACGCGGCAGGCGCGGTTACTGGAGGCTTTTCTGGAGCACATTGATTCGCCGGCCATCGCATTTCTCCCGTGCGATCGAGCTCGCGGTGATGGGGTATCACTTCCGCAAAATTGCCGTTCAGCTGTAAACGCGGATCCCGAGCTTGCCGGCGTTCGGGACGATTACGCGAACTCCTCTGCGGAGGAGCGTTCATTTTGCGAGAGTGAGCTTGCACCGTCCTTGGCATGCGGGTAGGGACTCGACCGGCATGGGGAGGGGTTTATGAAATGGGTCTTTCTGACAATCGCAATCTTTACGGAAGTGATCGCCACATCGGCGCTCAAGTCGGTGGACGGATTCTCCCGGCCTCTGCCCCTGGCGATCGTGGTGATCGGATATGTCACGACGTTCTATTGTCTGGGCCGGGCGCTCCAGTCGATGGATCTGGGGGTAGCGTACGCGATCTGGTGCGGCGGAGGGATGACGGTGCTGCCGTTCGTGGGCTGGCTCGTTTATCGCCAGACCTTGGATATCCCCGCCGTGGCGGGGATCGCACTCATCCTCAGCGGCGTGCTCGTGCTGACGCTGCTCTCAAAATCGGCAACGCACTGACGTCGGCTCGACTGACCTAACTGCGCTCAGTTCTGCGGGAACGAGGCGATGGCCGAAGTGCGGTCGTCGAAAATGGGGTAAGCTGTCGCAAAGCCGGCGAGGTCGAACACGCGCTTCACTTCGCCCTGGAGCGAGCAGACGGCAAGGTGGCCGCCCTTGCGCGAGAGCGCGCGGCCGGCCATGAAGAGTTCGCGGAAGCCTGCGCTAGCCGTGTATTCCAATGCGGCAAGGTCCACGACGAGATGCTTTGTCTCGGAGGAGTCCGTAATCTTTTTGAAGACCCCGTTGAGTTCCTGCCAGTTATCCGGCTCGATGCGGCCATGGATTTCCAGAATTGTGACGGGTCCTTCGTGGGTAGTGCGGTATTCGGCCATGGAACGGGGAAATGAGACATCGATTTGGAATCAGGAATTGACGGAAATGGCAAACCCGGAAAGCGAGGTCATGCGGGAACGGTGGAATCCGTAACTGAAAAATGCATGGCCAATGGACGGTGCGGGAGATGAGAACTTGAGGCGGGCAATGGCTGCGCGATAGGGTAAATGGGATGTTTCAAAGGCTCGCGTTGTACTCGACAGTCTTCTCGCTCGGGCTGCAAAACGCCTTCGTCTATCGGTGGAATTTTTTTCTGCGGGCAGCATTCGGCCTGGTCCCGCTGGCTGCCACGGTCTGGATCTGGCGGGCGATCTTCGATGCGCGAGGCTCGGATGTGAGCGGCTATTCCTTCGGGCAGATGGTGTTTTATTTCGTCGCCGTGACGGTGACCGAGAGCCTGGTGAGCCCATCGGACGACGAATGGCAGATCGCGGCGGACATTCGGGAAGGACGGATTAGTGCGTTCCTTCTGCGGCCGGTGAACTATCTCGGTTACCGAATGAGTCTCTTCCTGAGTTCCCGTGTAGTGTATTCGCTCGTGGCGATCATACCACTGGTGGCGATTATTTGGTGGTTCCCCGGAGAGATGAGATATCCTGCGAACGGGCTGACCTGGCTGGCATGTGCAGCATCTCTAGTGATGGCGGCTGCCATCCAGTTTTTCATCGCATTCCTTCTCGCGACCCTCGCGTTTTGGGTGCTGGAAATCTCGACGCTGGTATTCATTCTTTATTCGTTCGAGTACTTCCTGAGCGGTCGGATATTCCCGATCGATGTCCTTCCTGCCGGACTGCGCATGATCCTGCAGGCGCTGCCATTTCCCTACGAGCTGTACTTCCCCGTGGCGGTATGGATGGGGAAGGTGTCCGGCGCGAGTTTGTGGTCCGGCCTCTGCATCCAGGCGGGGTGGACGGCCGTCTTATTTGGCGGCTGCGTCTGGCTTTGGCGCCGCGGCGTGCGCCACTATGGTGCGTACGGCGGATGAACCCGGCGCGCGATACGAAGCCGCTTATCCTCCGCATTCGGGCTGTGCGGCCCGGGCGAGGATGGCTGTCGTGGATCGACCGGGGACGAGCGGCAGGATGTGAATTTCCGTGCCGACTTCCTGAAGGGCTGTGCGCTCCTCGGGATTGAGCGTCTCCACCGTGTAATCGCCGCCTTTTGCGTACAGTGCAGGGCGTACGGCGCGAATCACCTCGGTGACCCGTAGCGAGTCGAAGACGACCACATAGTCCACGGCGCGCAGCGCGGAGAGTACGCGGGCGCGGTCGCTCTCGGCATTGACAGGCCGGGTGGGGCCCTTCAACTCCCGCACCGACATATCCGAATTGATCGCCACCGCCAGGGCATCGCCGAGGGCGCGTGCGCGCGCGAGGTAGTCGACATGCCCTGCATGAAGGAGATCGAAGCAGCCATTGGTCAGCACGAGGCGCCGCCCGGAGGCCTTGAGCCGATCGGACTCGCTGGCAAGGTCGTCGAGCGATAGCACGGCGGCGGAAAAGGTCTCAGACATCGATGCGGAGGTTCAATTTCACAGGCCGCAAATTCAATGCAAAAATCGCTGGCGTCGAATACAGAAACACCACTACCGTTCATGGCAAAATTTCTCCTGCCATGCGCCCCATCACGAAAATCTTCCTCCTAATTGTCGTCGCATTCGTGGTCTATCTCCTGTGGCCGAGGACACCGAGCCTCAAGAACTTCGACCCCGCCGCGCTTGCGAATCTGAGCGTGAAAACATGGGAGGCCGAGAAGGCCCACAAGGGCTTCGATGCGTTGATGGATCGCTATCAGATTTACACGTCGCAATACCACTTCTCGCCAGTGGCGGCATTCCGCATGGCGCAAAGCCAGGGGGCAGCCATCTCGTCCATGGCGAATGCGAAGCAGAGCGGGGGAGACCCCGGATCGGACGACCAGGCCGTGCATGCATTCACGGAGAAGTTTACGTTCTGGAAGACAGACGCGCGGGCGAACATCGATCCGGATTCCATCGCGCGTGACGAGGTCGCCTGGCGGTCCATGGAGATGGATGGATCGAGCAAGCCGGAGGAGATTGCGGCGCCTCTTACCCGTGTGTTGGCGGCGATTTACGGGGGCTCCCCGGCGGATTTTACTGATGTAGCAAACGAACTCGTCGATGCTAGAGGGATGATTTTAGGAAATCAGACATCGGATGGGGCGGATCCAAGAGCGGAGGCACAGGTCAAGGCGCAGGATGCTTTCAAGCTGCTTCACGATATTGCACTTACACCACCGGCGACCCAGGATAACGCTCAGCAGAATTGATTTCCGTTGAGGTGGCGTGTGCGGAAGCGCACACGCCCTCGAGCGGAGCGGCGATCAACTGATCGACTGAGAGACGAGCGGTCGCAGATCGCCAGTGATGTGACCGTCGTAGAGGGCCTTGCCAAGAATGGCGCCATACAAGCCGGGCATGGAGGCGAGGCGGCGGACATCCTCGGGCGAGGAGACGCCACCGCTGGCGACGAGAGGGCACTTCAAGACGCCCAGGAGCTTCTCGAGTTCGGCAAAGTTCGGCCCCTGCAGCATACCGTCGGTCGCAATATCGGTGTAGATGATTGCGCCGGCTCCGGCCGCTTGCACTGCCAGGGCGAGTTCCGAGGCATCCTGTTCGGTCGTCTCGGTCCAGCCTTTGACGGCCACCTTGCCATGGCGGGCGTCGATGCCGACGGCGATCTTTTCTCCGCCGAAGAGGCTGCACATATCGCGTACGAAATCGAGTGACTCGCAGGCGCGCGTGCCGATGACAACACGGGAGACGCCGGCGTCGAGCGCCGCGCGAATCGCGGCCTCGCTGCGCATGCCGCCTCCGAGTTCGCAGGGAATATTCACGGCCGAGCAGATCGCACGGACGGACTCGAGGTTGCGCGAATCTCCACTGAATGCCGCGTCGAGATCGACGAGGTGAAGCCAATCGCCGCCCGCGGCTTCCCACTTCCGCGCGAAGGCGGGAGGGTCGTTCGAATAGACCGTTTTCTCAGTGGCTTCTCCGCGGCGCAGGCGCACGACCTCGCCGCCCATCAGATCAATGGCGGGTAATAGCAGCATCCGAATCTAAAATAGTGGAATTGGAACTCCGACCGATCGACTCGACGAAGTTCTTCAAAATGGCAAGACCTGTGCGCTGGCTTTTTTCCGGATGGAACTGCACCGCGCTGAGGGCCCCTCGCGTGACACTCGCGGCGAACGGAGCTCCATAGTCGCACGTAGCCGTAACGACCGACGGATCGGCGGGCTGAGGGAAATACGAGTGAACGAAATAGACACTTGGATTCTCATCGAGGCCTGCATAGAGGCGGTCGACGGGTTGGCGCAGATCGAGTGTATTCCACCCCATATGAGGAACCTTGAGTCCCGAGGCAGGAAACCGACGTACGATGCCCGGCAGCGCGCCGAGTCCGGCAACCCCTGGAGTCTCCTCGCTGGCTTCGAAAAGCAGTTGGTAACCCAGGCAGATCCCCAGGTATGGGCGGTCGGAAGCGATCCACTCACGGAGAGGGTCCCACAAGCCGGTGGCTCGCAAATTCTTTGCGCAATCGCCGAAGGCACCCACGCCGGGCACAACAATCGCATCGATCCCGGCCAGGGCGGCGGGTGAGGTGACCAGGCGGGGTTGCGCGCCAACGGCTGCAAGCGCCTTGGTTACGCTTCGGAGATTTCCGCTGCCGTAGTCGACGACGCCGAGCACGGCGGAAGTTGAAGATGGAGTGTCGATGGCTGGTGAATGGGTGAACCGGGAAGTGTTCCCTGTCCCGGAGCGACTATCAACTCTCAACTGCCGTTAGAGCACGCCCTTGGTGCTGGGGACGCCCTGCACTCGCGGATCGATCTGGGTGGCGGTGTCGAGTGCGCGCGCCAGAGCCTTGAAGACGCCTTCCGCCATGTGGTGGGCATCCCTTCCGTAGAGGATCTCGATATGCACATTTGCGGCGGCATTCATCGTGAACCCCCGCAGGAACTCCTCGACGAGCTGAAACGAAAATCCATTGATCGCCTCGACGCCGCCTGGGGCGCGGTACTCGAGGAAGGGGCGGCCGCTCAGATCCACCACGGCACGTACGAGCGTCTCGTCCATCGGCACATAAGCATGTCCGTAGCGACGGATGCCTTTTTTATCGCCCAAAGCGCGGGTGAAAGCCTGACCGAGGCAAATGCCGGTGTCCTCGACCGTGTGGTGCAAATCCACGTCGAGATCACCGACGGCATTCACATCGAGATCGAAAAGCCCATGCCGAGCAAACAGCGTGAGCATGTGGTCGAAAAACGGAATCCCGGAGCGAATCGCGGGTGTGCCGGAGCCGTCCACATCCAGCGCAAGCTGGATGTCGGTCTCTGCGGTCTTTCGGTCGATGGAAGCGGCGCGTGCCATCGGGGAATCAAGCACCGCAGTGCGGGGCGGGGGCAAGCGTTTTCGTATGCGGACGGAGCATGGACCATTGGCGAGCGCCGGCGGCCCCGGTCAGATCAATTCGTGGGGCTCGGGGCGGATGAGCCTTGCTGGAGGAATTTCTCCTGGTGATCGGAGGAGGCTGTAGCGGCATCCTTCTCGTTCTGAATCCGGCTCTGGAGGCGGGCAAGGCCCTCGTACTCCGGCCACGTGGACTGGAGTTCACTGAGCGTCGTGCGCGCCGCCGCCAACTCGTGTCCCGCAAGTTCAGCGTCGATCTGGTGGACCAGTTTGCTGCCCTCGGTGAGCTTTGTCTCGTTGACCGTCTGGAGCTGGCTTTGCAATTGGACGGCCTGTTGTTGCATGGTCTTCAGTCCATTCTCGTCATAGGGCAGGATCGCAAAGAATGGCTGGTTATTCTTTTGCGCGGCCTCCGCGAGGGCCTTTGCCTTGACGAGATCGGCGTCAAGCGCCTGTTGAATCGGCTGACGCTGCTCGACCGGGGTGCGGTCGAGTGTCGCCTGTCGCTCTGCCTGGATTTGCGGCAGATTGCTTATGGCGAAGCTGAGCTGCTGAAGAAGCTTCGAAAAGACCGTACGACCGAGAGTCAACCCATCGGCGAACGCCAGCGAATTCGGATACGTCCTAAGAAGGGTGGCGAACGCGTTCATCGCTCCGACATAGTCGAGCTTCGCATTGCAGGCCTTCATTGTCTCGAGGGCAATCGTTGCTGAGATTTGGTATGTCGCGGCGTTGTAGGCTTCCTTATTATACCAAACTCCGGCGACCTTCACATCTCCGGAGCGTACGCGATCGAGCTCGGCCTGGAATGCCTTGATCTTATCTTTTACATCCTGGGCGAACGGCGAATAGCCGTAGCGCTTGATGAATGGAAGGAACTCATTATCGAGCACGGTCTCGTATGGCTGGGCATCAAGAGCGGTCGTGGGAAGCTGGATATCCCGGATTTTTGCATAGGCCGCTTCGTCTCGCGCAGTGACTGCGACATTTGCAATATCACTTCGCTGGATGACCCGCTCGTCGGTGATCGTGGCGGAAAAGGGGACTTCTATGGTGATCGTCGTGCCATCCGTATGAGAAATTTTGCCTTGGACGATTTCACCCGATTTGAGCTTTACCGTGTCGGCAAGCCCGCTGGCTGTCGGGATGGCGATGGCGAATACGACTGGGAGGAAGTGCTTCACTTGGGCAAAATACATATTGGTTGCACGATGTAAATAACGCTTACCGGTGTAACTGGTCGAGGCAAAGCCGGGCGGCCTGCTCGATCATCACGACATGGGCGGCCACCCTTGCATCAATATGTGCCTCCGATGGGGTTTCGAGGGTGAGCATGCGCCCGGTGTGATGGAAGAAGAGACGAAATGCCTCCGGATGCAAGGGCATGAGATCCGGAGTGATCGAGCGTCGGACGATCCCGCTTCCATTGCTGCGCCGGCCTTCGATTGTACGGCGCGGATCGATGGGAAGGTGATCTGCCGCGGCTGCGATGAGGGTCTCGCCCCAGTAGGGTTTCACCCCGGTGATTTCGTAGAGATAAACTCCATGGGCGTCGTAATCCTCGTGCAGCGCGAGCGCGAGATCGAAGCGGCGATTCGAAAGCAGAGCCTTGTGGGCGGCGGTCTGGGGCACGCTGTCGTCGTGATACGTGCGATTGAGGTCCCGTCCCTCGGCATCCGTACGGAGATTGTTGATGAGCCCCCATGGATTCAGACACGGGAAGATCATCAGATTGAAGTCGTCGGCTGCGGTGCGGCTGACTGAGAACCACTCGAGGCAGGCTTCGGTGGATGCCGGCTCGTCTCCATGAATGCCCGCAGAGAGATAAATCCAGGGCTTCGCAGGGTCGGGTTTCCGCGTCTCCATGTAGTAGAGCGGATGGCCGTCCGCCTGTGTGTAGGCGGAAAGCTTCGCTCCTCGCGATTGTGCGGCGGCCCGCCACCGACGGATCAGATGTTTGTAATCGTGAGCGCGTGAGTGGCGGATCGTCATTTGCCGGCCGTCGTGGCGTTAAAGGCTGCGGAGGGCCGGACGATTCGATCCCGGCCCGCGGGGCATCAATCGATGAGTCGCTTCGTGATTTCTCCGTAAGCATCGATGCGCCGATCGCGGAGAAACGGCCAATGCGTGCGCTGGGTGTCCACGTTTGCGAGATCGATCTCGGTCACGAGTATGGCCTCTGCGTCGGACGGCGCCTTGTCGAGGATCTGTCCGGACGGGTCGCAGATGAAGCTCTGTCCCCAGAATTCGATGCCATCTCCGCCTTCCGGCGTCTCGAGACCGACGCGATTCGGCGCCGCCACATAGCAGCCATTGGCGATGGCGTGGCCGCGCTGGATGGTCTCCCACGAGCTATGCTGGCGCTCGCCATACTTTGCTTTCTCGGAGGGATGCCATCCGATGGCAGTCGGATAAAACAGGATCTGCGCCCCTCGCAATGCGGTAAGCCGCGCCGCCTCCGGATACCACTGGTCCCAGCAGATGCAGACGCCGATGCGGCCGAACTTCGTATCCCATGCGGAAAAGCCCAGATCTCCCGGCGTGAAGTAAAACTTCTCGTAGAAGAGCGGATCATCCGGGATGTGCATCTTGCGATACTTGCCCAGGAACGTGCCGTCCGCGTCGATGATGGCCGCGGTATTGTGATAGACGCCCGCCGCCCGGCGCTCGAAGAGCGAAGCGACGATGACAACGCCAAGCTCCCGAGCCAGCTCGCACAGTGCATCACTCGATGGTCCGGGAATCGGCTCCGCCAACTCGAAATATTTGTGATCCTCTGCCTGGCAGAAATAGAGCGAGCGGAAGAGTTCCTGGAGGCAGATGATCTGCGCTCCGCGGCCGGCTGCCTCGCGGATGCCGCGTATGGCGGCAGCGAAGTTTTCCTCGATGCTCGCCGTGCATCGATTCTGGACGAGCCCGACTTTGACTTTCATGGCGGTTGGTTGGTTAAGGACGGACGGGGTGTTCCGATGTCCGGCTACTTGAGTCCAGGCACCGACGCCTTCGGCACGATATCGATGCTCTTGATCTCGACGCGCTTGGTCGGCTTGCTGTTCTCGCCATTGGCTGAAAGCGTCGTCGGAGTCTGCGAGATCTTGGTGAGGACGTCGTCGCCTTTGATCAGATGGCCGAAGGCCGTGTACTGGTGATCCAGCTGCGGGACGGTACCGAGCATGATGAAGAACTGGCTGCCGGCGCTGTTGGGATCCGATGAGCGAGCCATCGAGAGGACGCCGCGCTCATGCGGATGATCGTTGAACTCGGCATTGATCTTGTAGCCGGGATCGCCCGTGCCGTACATGGCTTCATTCGAAGGGTCCTTCGTAAGCGGATCGCCGCCCTGGATCATGAATCCGGGGATGATGCGGTGGAAGATCGTTCCCTTGTAGAAGCCGGACTTCGACAGCTTGATGAAGTTCTCCACGGTGTTTGGAGCGGATTCGGGCCAGAAGGCGGCGACCATTGTCCCGTCGGTGGTGTGGATCACGGCGACGAGATCCTTATCAGATGCGGCGGCCGGAGCCGGGTCGGCGGCGCGGCTGATTCCCGCAAGGGCGCAGACGATGAAGGCGAGGGAGAGGATGCGTTTCTTCATTGGAGATATAGAGGGTTTACTGAGTGAAGGAAGTTGTCACGTGCGAAGGTGAAATGCGGCGCGGTCAGATCTCCGTCGAGGCGAGGAGGTGCTCCAACTCGTCCACGCGTTGTGCGAAGAGGGCAAGTGCGGAATCCACCGCGGCCGGCGTGCGCATATCCACGCCCGCATCGCGCAGGGTGTCGATCGGGAACGACACGCCGCCCGACTGGAGGAATCGGATGTAGCGGGACGCATCGCCGCTTTGCAGCACCTGCTGGCTGAGGGCGACTGCCGCGCTCAGGCCGGTGGCATATTTATAGACGTAAAAGGCATTGTAGAAATGCGGGATGCGCAGGCACTCCAGCGATAGCGATTCGTCGATGACGAAGTCCGGCCCGAAGTAAGCCTCGAGCAGCTCGCGATAGATCGCCTGCATCGTCTCGAGTGTGAGCGCGTCGCCAGCCTCCTCGACGGCGTGCACCTTTTTCTCGAACTCCGCGAACATTGTCTGGCGATAGAGGGTGCCGCGGAAATCGTCGATCTGACGGCTGATGAGATATGCGCGCATCCGGGGATCGGTCGTCTCATCAAGGAGATGGTTCGTGAGCAGCATCTCATTGAACGTCGAGGCCACCTCGGCCAGGAAAATCGGATAGTGGTAATTCTGGAAGCTTTGAGAGCGCTTCGAATACCACGTATGCATCGAATGCCCGGCCTCATGCGCGAGGGTGAACACGTCGGAGAAGACGTCCGACTTGTAGTTCATCATGATATACGGAGGCGATGTATACGTGCCGTAGCTGAAGGCGCCACTGCGCTTGCCCTTGTTTTCGTACCGATCGCACCAGCGACCCTCGCGCAAGCCATGGGCGAGGGTGGCGATGTATTCGTCGCCGAGAGGTTTGACCGCGTCGAGCACATGATCGACTGCGCCATCCCAATCGATATGGGTCTCGATACCCTCCACGAGGGGCACGTACGTATCGTACACGTGAATGTCGTCGAGGCGCATCACGCGTTTGCGCAACGCATAGTATTTGTGCAGGGCGGGAAGGTTTTTCCGGACCGACTCGATAAGGCTGTCGTAAACGTCAACCGGCACGTCGTCGCGGAAGAGGGCCGCCTCCAGCGCGCTCGGGTAATTCCGGGCGCGTGCGTAAAACACGTCGCCCCGTACCGAGCTGGCGAATGCAGAGGCCAGCGCAAATTTGTGGTCCGAAAATTCCGCATAGAACTTCGTGAATGCATCCTGCCGTACCGCACGATCGCGCTGCTGCAGAAGTGACGAAAATGAACTCTGCGTGAGCTCGATGTCGCGGCCCTTCGCATCACGCACAGTGCCAAAGCGCATGTCCACATTCGTCAGCTGCGAGAAGGTCTCGTGGTGGCCGCCGACCGTCGCGGATCCCAATGCGAGCAGGCGCTCCTCCGCGCCGCTGAGGGTGTGAGCCTTCAGCCTGCGGAGCTTGCGGAGCGGAACGGTCCATTCGGAAAGGGCGGGGTCGGAGACGAAGGCCTCGAACTTCGTGTCGTCCAGTTCCTGAATTTCCGGCCCGAGAAATGAAAACGCCTCGCCGACATGGACCATCAGCGCCTGAAAGCGGGCTTCGCGGGCGAGAGCGTCGGAATTCGAGCTGTCCTCGGTCGTGCGTAGCGCGACGAATTGATTGAGGGCTTCGACCTGCAAATCAACGGCCTTTTCGCACTCGAGAGCATCGCGCAGGACGGATGGCGATTCTGCAATCCGGCCGCGGAAGGACTCGATCGTCTTGTAGTCACGACGCAGGGACTCGAAAGCGTCTTCCCATCCCGCATCGTCCGCAAACAAAGGCGTGAGATCCCAGGTGTCTTCCAACGCGACTTCGGAGCGAAGCGGTGTTCGTTTTGCAGGTGCGGCCTCGGCGGTTGCGGACAACTTCATTCGGGCAACCATAGCAATCCTGCGCTGTCGTACAACCGCGCAGCGCTGGATGCACTCGAGCATGCATGCGAGGTGGCATTCACGCGTCAATTCGATCGCTTTGATGCGCGAATTGCTTGAGATTGCCCACCATTCCATGGTTGAGAATAGGCGTATGGATTGGAAGCGCGCCCTTGCGACGTTCGCGGTGTTCGCTCAAGTGACGTCTGCTGTCGCGGCGAGCTTCTCCACCGTGGTGATTGACGCTGGTCATGGCGGCCACGATCCGGGGGGTATCCCTTCGAATATCATCCCCGAGAAAGGAGTCGCTCTCGACGTGGCGCGACGCCTGCAGGAATGTCTAGCCGATGCGGGGATGCGCACCGTCATGACGAGATCGTCGGACGTATTCGTCCCGCTGTCCACGCGCGTCGCGATCGCAAACCAGCAAAGGCGCGCGATCTTCGTGAGCATCCATTTCAATGCCGCGCCGAGACGAGGTGCCAGCGGCATCGAGACCTACTACGGATCGGCATCCAGCAAGACGCTGGCGAAAATGATCGAGCAGCGTGTCACGGCGGCCACCTCCGAGGAAAATCGCGGGGTGAAGACGGCCAGGTACTATGTCCTGAGAAAGACGAGGCTCCCTGCTGTACTGGTCGAGTGTGGATTTCTCACCAACCCCGGAGACACAGGGCGTGCCTTGCAGAAGAGCTATAGGCAAAGCATCGCCGCACAAATCGCGCGCGCGATATTGGCCTACAGGAAGCTCTGATCGGAGCTTACTCCGAAGGGAATCTCTCGAGGAAGTAAGAGACCTCCATCGGCTGGGACTCCACGGAATCCCACCGCGAACGAAACGAGGGATCCGCCATGGATTCACCTGTCCAATCGATCAACCGGCCGCTCACATCGAAAATATAAACCGGATTGCCTTGAGGGAAGCCGAGGGGAGCAGGGATGTCTGCAACAATACGATAATAATGGCGGTCGCCGATCGTGAGATAATCGACACGCGGCGGGTTTCCATAGCGCAGACAAAATTCCTGAACGGTATCTACCCCGCGCGGAATCACGCGCTCGTGATTGTATAGCACGGACCCGACGTAGAGAGCGGCGACGAGGACGGATAGCGAAACCAATAATTTCGACGAAGTCCGCGTGCGCTCACCATCAGTCGCGGTGCCGCTTCGACCGGACTCGAGCTTTTGATCGCCGATATCGGAATATGGTATCATGGGTACCCGGTGGTTGGTTGGTAGGAAAACGAATGATTTCTAGGAAGGTTGGATAGGAGGGCAAAACCCCGGGTTAGATGCAAGTGTTTTTTTATACACGGCTGAGCCAATTTTGTTCACTCATCTCGCGGACCTCGGCAGTCAATCTACACGTCCCTAGGTGCATGCAAGGGGCATTCATTGACCACTCTGCCCGCGAATGGTATCAAAGGCGGTTTTCTCGATGAGCGATTACAAGACGACGCTGAATCTCCCGAAGACCGACTTCCCGATGAAGGCGGATCTCACTCAGCGCGAGCCCGCGCGGCTGGCGAAGTGGGAAGAGGGCGGCCTTTACGCCAAAATCCAGGAAGCCCGGCAGGGTGCGCCGCTTTTCGTGCTGCACGACGGGCCGCCGTTCGCGAATGGCGATGTGCACATGGGCACCGCGCTCAACAAGGTGCTCAAGGATTTCATCATCAAGTCGCGCACGATGCTGGGCTATCGGGCTCCTTTCGTGCCCGGCTGGGACTGCCACGGTCTGCCGATTGAGTTCAAAGTGGTGAAGGAGACACGCGGCCTGTCGCCCGTCGAGGTGCGCCGACGCTCGGAGGAGTACGCCAGACAATTCATCGATATCCAGAGGCGGCAGTTCCGCCGGCTCGGGGTCTTCGGCGACTGGGAGCATCCCTATCTGACGCTGGATCCCGGCTACGAGGCGGAGATCATTCGTGCCTTTGGCCGCTTCGTCGAGCGTGGGCTTGTCTATCGCAGCAAGAAGCCGGTGCTGTGGAGCACGGGCGCGCAGACCGCGCTTGCGGAGGCCGAGGTGGAGTACGCCAAGCGCACCGATCCGGCGATTTATGTGAAATTCCCGCTACCGGCGGACGCGCAGGGAGTTCTCGCAGGTGCATCGATGGTCATCTGGACGACGACGCCATGGACGCTTCCGGCGAACGTCGCCATCGCGGTGGACTCACGCGCGGAATATGTCGTCGGCGACTTCGGTGGGCAAAAGCTCGTCGTCGCGCGAGCCTTGGTGGAGTCTTTTCAGAAGGACACCGGGCTCTCACTGCTCTCGGAAGCGGGAGTATTGAAGGGTCAGGATCTCGCAGGCCTGGAGGCCGCTCATCCATTCCTGCCGCGCACATCCCGTGTGATCGTCGCGGATTTCGTGACGATGGAAACGGGCACGGGCCAGGTGCATATCGCGCCGGGTCACGGTAAGGACGACTATCTCGCGGGTCAGCAAAACGGCCTGCCGACACTCTCGCCCGTCGATGATACCGGTCGCCTTACCGAGGAATGCGGAATGCCGGAGTGGGCGGGTAAGTATGTCTTCGATGCGAACAAGGAAATTGTGGAATTCCTCCGCGGGCATGGCTCTCTACTGGCGGCGCACGATTACACGCACGACTATCCGCACTGCTGGCGGTCGAAGACGCCGGTCGTCTTCCGCGCGGTGGAGCAATTCTTCATCCGGGTCGATGACATTCGAGCCGAGGCGCTCAAGGCCGTGGACGAGGCGAGCTGGCTGCCGCACTGGGGCAGAAATCGCATCGCCGGTACGGTCGAGTCGCGGCCCGACTGGTGTATCTCCCGCCAGCGTACCTGGGGCGTGCCGTTGCCCGTTTTCTACGATGCCGCGGGTCAGCCGATCCTCGATCCCGCGGTGATCGAAAAGGTGGCTGTCCTCGTGGCGGAGGAGGGGACGAACCTCTGGTTCGAGAAAGACGACGCATGGTGGGCTGCCGAGCTGGGGCTGCCGGATGGCACGACGCGACGGAGCGATACTCTCGACGTATGGATCGACTCCGGCGTTTCGCACGAGGCGGTGCTCCGCCATCGGCCGGAGCTGGCGTTTCCCGCGGATGTTTATCTCGAGGCGACGGATCAGCACCGCGGCTGGTTCCAGAGCTCGCTCATGACGAGTATCGCGCTCAACGATTGCGCGCCCTACCGCGAAGTCATCACGCACGGGTTCGTTGTGGACAAGGACGGCAAGAAGATCTCCAAGTCCGCCGAGTACAAGAAGCCCACGCATGCCGAGCATTTCGTCGGGCAGTATGGCGCGGACATTCTGCGCCTCTGGGTCGCTACCGTAAACTACACGGACGAAGTGCCATTCGGCGAAGAGATGTTCAAGCAGGTGGCGGAGCGCTATCGCGGCTTCCGCAATGTGCTGCGCATTCTCCTGGCAAATCTCCATGATTTTGCGACGAAGGACGCATCGCTCGACGGGGCAACGACGATCGACCGCTGGGTGCTCAGCCGCCTGCAGGATGTGATCGCGAAATGCCGCTCGGCCTACGAGAGCTACGATTTCCGCGCGGTATTCGAGGTGCTCAATCAGTTCTGCACCGTGGACTTGAGCGCGCTGTACATCGACATCACCAAGGACCGGATGTACTGCGATGGTCCGGCCAGCCCGAGGCGTCGCGCGACGCAGACCGTCATGCAGGCGGCATTCGACGCAATCACGAGGCTTCTCGCTCCGATCCTCGCGTTCACCGCGGACGAAGCGTGGGAATTCGCCGGTCGCGGCGGCAGTGTGCATCTGGAGGAATTTCCGCAAGCGGACGAGACTCTGCGCGATCCCGCGATCGAGGCTCGTGTCGAGGAATGGCTCAAACTTCGCGCCACCGTCTATCAGCAGGCCATCGAGCCGGCGCGGCAGGCGAAGACGATTTCGAAATCGCTCGAAGCCTGCATCACGCTGGAAATCCCGAGCATCGCGCATGCGCAGCAGCTCGAGCCTGTGAAGTCGGAACTCGAGGAGTTCTTTATTATCAGCGAGTTGAACTTCGCGCCGGGTCTGGAGATCTCGGCGACGGTAGCGAAATCGACGCATATGGGATGCTCCCGTTGCTGGCGGTACCAGCCCAGCGTGGGCATGGATGCCGCGCATCCGGGGCTGTGCGATCGCTGTGCCGAAGCCGTCCTCTCGTGCGTGCCGGCGTGAAACGTCTCGTCCTCTGTCTCACTCTGCCGCTCTACGCGCTGGACCAGCTCACAAAAGCGCTGGTCCTCCGCTTCATCGAGCCTGACCAGACCGTGCCGGTGATTCCCGGCTGGTTCTACCTCGTGCAGTGGCATAACACGGGCGCCGCCTTCAGCATGCTGACGAACAACAACGTGTTCTTCATCGCACTGGCGACGGTCGCACTCGTGGCTCTGGGAATCTTCTGGCGCAAGGGGGCATTCCGCGATCGGATGACCGGTATCGGGGCGGCTCTGCTCATGGCGGGAATTTTGGGAAATCTCACCGACAGACTCATGCACCGATTCGTGGTGGATTTCCTCCTCTTCGATTTGCACGTGCCATTTGCCAATCCCTGGCCGGCTTTCAATGTGGCGGATTCATGCATCTGCATCGCGGCGGGACTTTTCGTCATCCACTCGCTGTGCGAGCGGCCGGGAAAGACTCGCTAGAAAAAGCCATCGGCCATCGCGCGGATCGATCCGAATGATCGGTCCGCGGGGAAAGCGGAGTTGTGGGGCAGGGATGTTCCGCACGTGAACTCGTTGCAATCGTGTGCTACTGCTCGACCGATGAAAGTCCCCACGTCTCCCTATACCAGCATTCAAGGCATCGTTTATTTCCCGCGAATGCTCGAAAAGATCCGGCTGCACGATGCGGGCGAGCTTCGCACCGATCTTCACGCAAATCTCGGCAAGTCTTTCGATGACGTATGTTGCAAATTTCTCGGAGTTCGCTATGCGGACGTCGAAGCACGCGTGCGCGAAGGACTCGACGATCGGCAGATCCTCGATTGGTGCTTCGCAAATGGTTCGCGCCCAACGGAGGACCAGATCAAGGTCTGGAGCGAATACATGCGCAAGCGCGGCTGGAACGATGAGGTGAGCGAAAAGCTCGCATCCCGCATCGAGGAGAGCGGATTCGGCGGACGTGACGACATTCTCGTGATGTTCGACTACATCGACGCCGACGAGAGCCGTCCCACCGGTGGTGCAGCGGCGCGCCCCGCTATATCCTGAGGATACTTGCGGACGTTTGGATGACGCGATCGGCGGCTCTACCCGTCGATCGTAAATCCGACCTTGATCGTGACCTGCCAATGGGCCACGCGTCCGTCCTCGATCTGCCCGCGAGTTTCGACGATCTCGAACCAGCGCATATTGCGGATCGAGGATGATGCCCGAGCCAGCGCATTTTCGACGGCCTTTTCGATGCCTTCGGGGGACGTGCCGACCAATTCGATTTTTTTGTAAGTATGGTCCATGGGAATGGTGGGTGGGGACAAGATCGCACGCGATGGCAGTCTTGACCAGCGGCGGCAGGTTCCTCACCATGTGGCGCTTGATCGAAACGACTTACCGCCCCCTCGACTGGGACATCAACTTTCTCGCCACGAATCCCGTGGTGCGCACGAAGCGCTTTGGCATCCCGGCGGAGGCCAAGTCGGTGCGCTATCCGATTCGGCTTCTGCGTTACTGGTTCGGATATCAATTGCTGCGCCAGGAGGCCGCGCGGGCGGACAGGCCGCTGGATGTCGCCGAGATCGGTGTGCACACGGGGCAATTCCGCGAGTTCGTCGCATCCGCACCGGCCCGGCCGCAGTTTCGGAAGTGGACTGCCGTGGATGCGGTGATGCTTACCGAGAAGCTTCGCAAGGCGGGATACGACGACTTCGTCGAGGCGAACCTCGAGGATCCTGCATTCGATCTGCCCCAGGAATACGACGCGGCGATATTGCTCCATATCCTGGAGCACCTGTTCGAGCCCGAGAAGGCGCTTGCGAAGATTGCCGCCCGCATTCGACCAGGGGGCGTGATCATCGGCGGTTTCCCAGTGCTTCCCAATTTCCTTGTCGCCTCGCGTGAGGCCTCCGTGCGGCGCACTGCCGGGCCGCTCGGCCATGTGAGCGTGTTCTCGCCGGAGCGCGTCGTTCGTATGGGCGAGGCAGCCGGCTGCGACACGGAATTCATTTCCGGTGCATTCTTCATGCGCAGCAAGGGCTTCTCCCTGGAAAATTCCGCGGCATGGATGCGCTTCAACCTCTGGTGGGGGCGGATGTTCCCCTGGTGGCCGGGAGAAGTTTACTGGCTCATGCGCAAGCGGTGAATTTGCCTTTCGGCTCAGTCCCTGTTATTCGGCTCAATCTCGTCATGAAATCTTTCCGTCGTTTCATCGCATCAAGCTTCCTCATTGCCCTTGCGGCAATCTCGTTCCAAGGCTGCGAAACCATGCAAGAGCAGGCGCAGGAGCGCGCCGCAATGAACGAAGCCATCCGCGCCGAGGTGCCGGGCAATTACTTCATCGGCCGCCGCATGTACAAGGAAGACTACAAGATGTGGGGCTGGGTGCGTGAGCCCGGCCAGCCGTGGAGCACGGCAAAGTACGTAATGTTCAACGAGCAGAAGATGCTCGCCCCGGACCGGCAGAAGGGCGACATCGGCTTCGACAACAACTTCGAGTATCGCCTCACCGGCTACTACTCGGGCGACAAGGTCTACGAGCCCGCCAGCGACCGGTATTATCCCGAGTTCGTGCTCACCGGCTACGAGGTGCGCTCGACGACCCCGCCGATGATCTACGAGAGCAAGCAGGAACTCGATCCGAAGATCCGTCTCCTCGAGCCGCCGCAGTAGGCGGGCGAGCGCAGGTCGCAGAGCGGTTGACGCTGGCGAGCCGCCCTCACGTGCCGAAATACCTGTCTCCGGCGTCGCCGAGTCCGGGCAGAATGTAGCCTCGCTCATCGAGGCCTTCATCGATCTTGGCGAGGAAGATCGGGACATCGGGATGTGCGGTCTGCATTCGCTCGATGCCCCGAGCGCAGCCGAGGATGCAGATCATGCGGAGTCTGGTGGCTCCGCGCGTCTTGAGCTGATCGATGGCTGCGACGGCGCTGTTGCCCGTGGCCAGCATGGGGTCGACGCAGACGACATTCGCATCGGCCAGCCCGGGTGGCACCCGGAAGAAATAGGACTCAGGCTCGAGCGTGACCTCGTTCCGGAACATGCCGATATGGCCCATATGCACGTCGGGCAGCAGCGTGGCAATCGCGCCAGCCATGCCGAGGCCGGCACGCAGGATGGGCACGAGATGAATCGGGCGGCGTATCCGCGAGCCGGTGCACGGGCGGAGGGGAGTCTGCTGCGGGAAGGTCTCTTCCTCGAGATCCCGGAGAGCTTCGTAAGCGAGCATGCCACTGATCTCATGCATCGCGCTGCGGAAATCGCGGACGGAAGTGTGTTCGTCGCGAAGGAGGGTCAACTTTGCCCTTACCAGCGGATGATCCACGACATGGCAGTCCATGAGACTTTCCTTTAGCAGGGATTCCACTTGCGCTGCAAGTGGAGCCGGTAATCGGATTTGAACCGATGACCTGTCGCTTACGAAGCGAATGCTCTACCGCTGAGCTATACCGGCCTTGTCGTTTCGGCAGGAATGCCGAGAGCGGTTAAGAATGCACGACCTGCGCATAAGCTCAACCAAAAAGTGGCTACCCGACATGGATTCGAACCATGAATAAAGGCTCCAAAGGCCTCTGTGTTACCGTTACACCATCGGGTAATCTGAGTCGGAAAGTCATACGCGAGTTTGCGCGATGGTGCAACGGTCAAAAGTGCCGGATTGCCAATGTTGCGACTCTGTGATGGAACGGAGGTTCACTCATGTCCAAAAAACTGCGCAATCGCTTTATCGCGCTCTTTTGTCTGTTGGCTTTCGCGGGCGCCGGCTTCGTGTTTTATACGAGCTGGGTCGTCCAGCGGCCTTTCGCAATCATCCTCTTCATCGGCGATGGCCTGACCACCGGGATGCTCACTCCGGCGCGCATCTACCACGACGGGGCGCAGAGCCGCTTCGATCTCGAGAGGTTTCCGCACCTCGCGCTGCTCACGACCTATGCGAATGATTTCGCGGTGCCCGACGACGCCTCGGCCGCGAGCGCGCTCGCGACGGGCCGCAAGGTGAACAATGGCGTGATCTCCGAGGATGCCGGCGGCAAGCCTCTGGCCTCAATCGTGGATTACGCACAGCGCAGCGGCCGTGCGGTCGGCCTGGTGACGAATGCCTCATTGTCCGATCCCACGCTGGCCGCCTTTTATGCGAAGTCATCGAATTCGCAAGACCGGCAGGGGCTGGCCGCGCAGCTCGCCGGCGCGAATATCGATCTGCTCCTCGGCGGCGGTGCCGATGACTTTCTACCCGACTCGAAAGAGGGCAAGCGCACCGATGGTCGCGATCTGCTGCTCGAGCTGCAGAAGCGCGGCTACGAAATCGTCCACACGCGCAATGGCCTTCTCGATATTCCGGCCTGGCATGCGCCCCGCATCTTTGGCGCGTTCCGCGGCGGGGACCTTGATTTTGCGGACATCGCGGGCGGAAAGGAATCCGAGCCCTCACTCTCCGATCTCGTGCGGCAGGCGATTCAGCTCCTTCAATACAACCGCAAGGGTTACATTCTCGTCGTGGATGCCGGCCTGATCTCGAAGGCCGCTCATGCCAACGAGGGCGAGCGCGTATTGCGTGAAATGGCGGAACTCGATCGAGCGGTCGGCACAGCGATCGACTACGCCGGCGACAAGGCTCTCATCATTGTCACGGGCAAGGAATCCGTTGGTGGCCTGCACATGAATGGCTATCCTTTCAAAAACGATCGGGGTGTCTCGGTGGTCGGCATGAATCCGCAGAATATCCCGTCGCTCACGTGGTCGACTGGCCCGAGTGCGAATCAGGCCCAGGATCGTTCCTTGCCGGATCAGCCGCCGAAGCCAAGCGAGCCAGTCGCCGTTGGGCAGCCAACCGCGATCGGTGTGGCTGAGGACGTGATCGCCGTGAGCCGCGGGCCCGGGTCGGAGAAATTGCAGGGATTCAAGGACAACACCGATGTCTTCAAGGTGATGTCCAAGAACCTGTAGGACGCTCCGCCGAAAAAATCAGCCGCGAACTGTAAGGGCGGCGACCTGTCCGTGGTATCCTGCCGCGGGCACGAGGGCGCGAGCTCCGGCCGGAAGAGATATCGCGGCGCAGGCGGTCTGTATTAATGTCGAGGCGGCAAATGCCTCGCCAAGGATCAGCTTCGGCGCGAGGCGCTCGATGGGTGTGGGAAGATCGGATTCCACAATATCGAAACGGGCCCCGGAGGTGCCGGAGACGAGCCTCGTGCAGGAGTGCGCATCCATATCGGCACAGAGCGATGTCATTCGCCTGCGCGCCTCATCGAGGGATCGGAATGCGGCTCCCGCCCGCACATCCTCGATGGCTGGGCATCCGTCTTCCCGGCCCAGCAAAAGCGCGGCAGCGCCTTCCGAAAAGATGGCGCCGGAGCCGGACGTGACGGCGTCTTCCGGATGCCGGGCGGAAAGTCCCCATGCCGCATAGGCTTCGCAGAGCGTCCAGTCCGCCTCCTCTGCGGCCACCACCAGGCAGTGATCGCATGCATCCGAGGCGAGGAGGTCCATGCCGGCAGCGAGCGCATCGGCGCCAGCGGTCGAGTCGCCGACAAGAGTCAGTGTGGTTCCGGTGACGCCCAGTGCGGCGGCGATGTGGCTGGCCGGGGCGTTGTAGACTGTCTCGGGAAAGAGGAGGGGACTGCCGGCGTGCGGGCCGGATTTCGAGACATCCGAGAAGAAGCGGCGAGTATGGATGACGCCGCCGTTGGTCGATGCGAAGACAAGGGCGAGGCGGCTCGAACCAGGTTGATAGCCCGCGGCTTTGATCGCATCGAGCGCTGCGGCGACCGCGAAATGCGAAATGGCGCTCGAGCGACGCAGTCGAGGCAGGCGGGTGACATCCGCCACCATCGTCGGATCCACGAGAAGAACCGGATGTGCCTGCCCTGAGAAAGGATTCTTCAGCTCGCCCAGCGTGGGTCTGCGTTCGTCGCGGATGGCGGTGAAGACGCCATTAATGTCGCGGCCGGCTGGAGTGACCCAGCCGATTCCCTGGATATGCGGGCTCATCACTTCACGGCCTCCATGACGATGGCGGCATTTGCTCCGCCGAATCCGAGCGAACTCGACAACGCACAACGGGGAGAGGCTTTGCGAGATGCATTTGCGATGATGTCGAGGGTGACGCCGTCGTCCGGTGTACGGAAATGGATGTTCGCCGGAAGGAACCCCTCCTGGATCGCCTGAACGCAAAATGCCGCTTCGATCGCGCCCGCGGCGCCGAGGGCATGTCCCATCTGTCCCTTCGTGCTGCTTACGGGTGCTTGCGGACAGACGGCGGCAAGCGCGCGTGCCTCGCAGGCATCGTTGAATGGCGTGGCAGTGCCGTGCGCATTGACATAGTCCACATCCGCTCCCGTACGGCGCGCATCCGCCAGTGCGATCTCAATGGCCATGCGGGGGCCACTGCCATCCGGGTTTGGCTGCGTGAGATGGTGGTTATCCGTCGAGGCGCCGTAGCCCGACAGCTCGGCCAGAGGGGGATGGGTGATCTCATCGAGGCGCTCGACGAGGAAAACCGCAGCGCCTTCTCCGAGCACGAGTCCGGTCCTGCCAGCATCGAATGGACGGCATTTTTCACCGGTGGCGGCCTGGAGCGACGAGAAGCCGGCAAAGACGAGCTCGCACAGGGCATCGTATCCTCCGCAGAGCACACGACGCGCGCGGCCGGACCGCACTGCCTGGCATGCGATGCCGAGCGCATTTGTGCCCGAGGCGCAGGCATTCGAGACTATGCGGATCGGTGCGCCGAGGTTGAAGACATCCATGGCATCGCGCACCGGCTGCTGCGGCACATATTCGCGTACCCACATGGCCGCGCGTCGCCGCCGCTGCATCCGCTCGTGCATTCGGTAGAACTCCTCACCGAATGGCATCCCACCGCTCGTTGTGCCGATGACTACGGCATCCGGTTCGAAATCCGATCGATTCGAGAGGGCCTCGGCCAACGCGAGCAACATCATTCGCGAGGCGCGGCTCCAGTGCTGGGCGCGGCGGGTGATGTCTGTAGCCTTCTGCAGCCATGCATCGGGAATCTGGCCCGCGCTCTGGCACTTGCAGCGGGAGACATCGAAAGCCTCCACGGATGTCACACAGTCTGCCGCATCGATCAGCGAGCGCGTGGCGGCTGCGGAGTCGGCTCCGAGCGGGCTGATACACCCCATCCCGGTGATAGCGACCCGATGACGTACTGCTGAGGACATCCCGCAAGGTACGACAGATCCCGGGATTTACGCGACGCCTTCCTTGAAATGTCGGCAGAAAACCTCGGCGGACGAGAAGAACGCCCCGATACCGGTCAGGCAAAATGTGCTAGCGGCGGACGACAGCCTCGATTCGGCCATACGGCTCAGCCTGCGGCACGAACGTGACATTCGGATTCTCGATTCCAAATGGGGTCAGGTCGGCGAGGAGATAATGTTTGTTGGGCAGCGCGATCCGTATTTCCGCAAGCTCTGGCGCAGCACGAAGCGCGGCCTCGCCCATCTCGAAAATCGTCCGCTGGACCGACGGGCTGAATTTCGTCGCAAACGTCTCGAGTAGCGCGGAGAGCACACGCGAGTTCGCCGAACGGTAGTCGGACTCGTCGAGATACTTCCATCCCGCTTCAATCTCCGTGGAGAGGATGCGGTCCGTCGCATCCTGGAGCGTGGTGAGCTCCGTATGGTCGAATCCGATGAAAGCGGATCCCGTGGAATTCAGAACGAGCAGTTTGCGTACGCCGGACTCCATTTCGTGACCGACTCGGGAGAGAGTCACCTTCGTATAGGGCTCGCCCAGAGACGAGGCTTTGAAGGAATGGGGAGCAGGTTTTCCATCAATGACCAGCCGCTCCCAGAGCCGCTCCTCGGCGGCGAAGCTCCGATTCCCGGCGCGCGTTCCGTTAATGCGTTCCTCGGCGGCGAAGGTGCGGTTGCCGGCTCGGTTCCCGTTCACGCGCTCTTCGGCGGTGAAATTGCGATTGCTCGCCCGGGACCCGTTCA
>Ga0207702_10000242_pt1 | contig 63808 bp, 56 predicted proteins | sample KBSCornC62_FD_184302 | JGI IMG/M metagenome (GOLD analysis project Ga0207702, IMG submission 184302) | Corn rhizosphere microbial communities from Kellogg Biological Station, Michigan, USA - KBS Corn C6-2 (SPAdes) (version 2) | ecosystem: Host-associated > Plants > Roots > Rhizosphere > Soil ...
CGCCAACGAGGAGCTGTTCTGGGGCGACGCCGGCATCGGCATGGCGATCATGGGCACGACGCTCGCGGTCGCAGCGATCTTCGGGCAGGGAACCCCGGAGCAGATGGGAGAGTGGATCCCGCAGTGCTTCGGCACTGCGGACGACGTCAAGCTCGGCGCGTTCTGCGCCTCGGAGCCCGACGCCGGGTCCGACGTCTCCGGCATCCGCACCACCGCCAAGTACGACGAGGCCAAGGACGAATGGGTGATCAACGGTCAGAAGGCCTGGGCGACCAACGGCGGCATCGCCAACGTCCATGTGATCATCGCCTCGGTCGACCGCGAGCTCGGCTCGCGCGGCCACGCCGCCTTCGTCATTCCGCCCGACACCCCCGGCTGCGAGCAGGGCGCCAAGGTGAAGAAGCACGGCCTCCGCGCCTCCCACACCGCAGACGTACACCTCGACGACTGCCGCGTCCCGGGCTCCTGCCTGCTGGGCGGCAAGGAGAAGCTCGACGAACGCCTCGCCCGCGTCCGCGAGGGCAAAAAGGCCAAATCGCAGGCGGCGATGCAGACCTTCGAGGCGAGCCGGCCGACCGTCGGCGCGCAGGCGCTCGGGATCGCCCGCGCTGCCTACGAGTACGCGCTCGACTACGCCAAAGAGCGTGAGCAGTTCGGCAAGAAGATCATCGAGAACCAGTCGATCGCCTTTGACCTGGCGAACATGAAGCTCGAGATCGACGCCGCCCGCCTGCTGGTCTGGCGCGCCGCCTGGATGGGCCGCCAGGGCCACAAATTCGAAAACGCCGAGGGCTCGATGTCGAAGCTCAAGGCCGGCGAGGTCGCCGTCTGGGTGACCGAGCGGGCGATCCAGATCCTCGGCGGCAACGGCTACACCCGCGAGTTCCCGGTCGAGCGCATGCACCGCGACTCGAAGATCTACACGATCTTCGAGGGCACCTCCGAGATCCAGCAGCTGGTCATCTCCCGCGCAATCTCCGGGCTCCACATCAAATAAAGACTTACGGCGGGAGAGCAAGGACCGGCTGGGGGAGCCGGTCCTTGTCGCCTGCCCTGAAGCAAGCGCTGCGGGGGAGGGAGCCGGTACTCCGCCTCTGGAATTGACCTCCCCTCCGCTTCGCTCCGGGGAGAACATGCAGCGCGGCTCCGCCGCGCCCCAGGTCAGATTGCATGTCGCCGAACATTCCTCCGGAGGAGTACCGGCTCCCTCTTCGACACGCTCAGCTAGACGACTTTTGATCCCACGAGTCCGCGAAAACCCGTGCTGTACAAGGGTTTTCGCGGACTCGCGAAAAAGGATCTGCCAGAGACTGTCGCTCGGAGGGATGGGTGTCCCTCTCGGGGCCAGCGTCCTGTTGCCGGCACAGATCACTCGGCGAGAGAAGCGCACTTAGAGGCTGGCAACCCAGGTCTCGAGAGGGACACCCACCCCTCCCTACGAGTGCGGCTACGAAGCTCGCCTTTTGAGCCCTTCGCGACGCAGGCGCTTCGCCAGGGTTACTTCGGCTTTCGTGGAGCCTTTCTTTTCCGGCCCAGGGGTCTCCAGGGTGGCGGGGAGGCCCTCGAAGCGGGGCTCGGAGAGGAAGGCGGAGAGGCCGCGTTTGCCCATCTCGCCTTTGCCGATGTTGGCGTGGCGGTCGAGGCAGGCGCCCAGGGGGACGGCGGCGTCGTTTACGTGGACTGCTCCGAGGCGGTCCAGGCCCACCTTGGCGTCGGCTTCGTCGAGGACGTCGGACAGGTGCTTCTCGTCGGTGATGTCGTAGCCCTGGACGAAGAGGTGGCAGGAGTCGAGGCAGAGGCCGAGGCGCTCGCCGCCGCCGGCCAGCTCGATCAGTTGGGCGGTCTCGTCGAAGTTGCGGCCTAGGAGGCCTTTGTGGCCTGCCGTCTGCTCGATCAGCAGGCGGCAGTGGTCGGTCTGCTTCACCGCCTCGGCGATCACTTTCGCGGCCCGTTTCATCGAGGGGCCGTGGGGCTCGCCTTTCTGGGCACCGGGGTGGAGGACGACGCCCGCGGCGCCGATCCCGTCGCCGATCGCCAGCGCGTGGGTAAGGGAGGTCAGCGACTTCTTCCGCAGCTCCTTGTCGTTGGTCGCGCAGTTGATCAGGTAGACGGCGTGGATGATCACCGCTTTGACCTTGGAGGCGTCCATCGCCTCGCGGAAGGCGGCGAAATCGGCCTGGCCGTATTTCGTCGGCCGCCACATCCGCGGGCTCTGGTGGAAGATCTGGATAGATTCGCAGCCACGTTCCTTGCCGCGCACGATCGCGTTCGGCAGGCCGCCGCCGGTGGAAACATGCGCTCCGATCAACATGCCAAGCGATAACTCCCGTCTCAGGTTTGCCCCCTCGCCGACCGGTGCGCTGCACATCGGCGGAGCGAGGACGGCACTCTACAACTGGCTCGCGGCGCGCCACGACGGCGGCGCTCTGATCTTGCGGATCGAGGACACCGATCGCGAACGCTCCACGCAGGAGAACTGGGACCAGATCATCGATGCGCTGGAGTGGCTCGAGCTTGACTGGGACGAGGGGCCGATCTCGCAGGCTGGACGCGCCGACCGTCACGCGGAGGCGCTCCAGCGGTTGCTCGAGTCCGGGCACGCCTACCGCGACCACGCCACCGCAAAAGAGGTCGAGGCGTGGAAGGCCGAGCACGGGGCGGGTCGCGGCTACCGCGGTACGCCGACCGACGACCCCACCGCCGCGATCCGCCTGCGGGTGCCCGACGAGGGGGAGACCGTCGTCCACGACCTGATCCGCGGTGAGGTCGCCTTCCCCAACGCCAGCTACGACGACTTCGTCATCGCCCGCGCCGACGGCTCGGTCCTCTACAACTTCGCCGTTGCCGTCGACGACGCCGAGATGGGCGTCACCGAGGTGGTGCGCGGCGACGACCACCTCTCCAACACGCCGAAGCAGCTGCTGGTGCTCGAGGCGCTCGGCTTCGAGGCGCCCCGCTACGCCCACCTGCCGCTGCTCCACGGCCCCGACGGCAAGAAGCTCTCCAAGCGTCACGGCGCTGCCTCAGTGCAGGAGCTGCGCGACGCCGGCTACCTGCCGGCGGCAGTCCGTAACTACCTGGCGCTGCTCGGCTGGGGAGCCGACGACGACACCACGATCATGTCGACCGAGGAGCTCGTACGGCGCTTCCGGGTCGAGGACGTCGGCAGATCTGCGGCGATCTTCGACGAGAAGAAGCTGCGCTGGCTGAACGGCCGCTTCATGCGTGAGATGCCGGTGGAGGACTACACGGCGGCCGTCGCCCGCCACCTCGGCCGCGAGCCCGATGAGGATCTGCGGGCCGCCTGCGAGATCGCCCAGGAGAAAGCTCAGACGCTCGAGGAGGTCTGGCCGCTGATCCGCTTCCTCTTCGGGCCGCCGGTCGATGACCGCCAAGCCTGGGGCAAGGTGATGAAGGAGGGGACCGGCGAGGTCCTCGAAGCGGTCGCGGATGCCCTGGAGCCCGTCGATCCCTTTGCGCCTGGAGGGATCGAGTCCGCGCTGGCGCCGCTCCTGGAGCGCTTCGGCCTCAAGCCCGGCAGGCTCTACCAGCCGATCCGGGTGGCGATCACCGGCACCTCGGTCTCGCCGGGGATCTTCGAGTCCCTCGCCACCCTCGGCCGCGAGCGCTCGCTGGAGCGCATCCGCGCCGCCGCCGCTCGCCTCACCGCTGCCTGATTAGAGCGCAGACAGCACCTAATTTTGGGGAGTGAAAGGGGAGTTTGGGCTAAACCTGGGCGCGGTTGATGCCGATGGGTTGCCCAATGAGCGTCACGGCTCCCCACAGCAACGGCAAAGTTCCCCTGCACGAAGGTCCAAAGGCCGGACGCGCCGCACCGGCGCCGGGAAGCCGGCTCGCCGAGGCCTTCGAGGCCGTCGAGCGCTATCCCGTCCTGACCGAGTCGCGCGACCGGGTGATCGCGGCGGCCACGGCTGAGACTGCCCGCAACGGCGAGATCATCGAAGCCGTCGAGAGCGACGTCGCGCTGGCGATCTCGGTCCTCCGCAACGCCAACCGCAGTGGCATCAAGGCCGGGGGGGTGGCATGCGTCCCGACCGCGGTCGAGGCGCTGAAGCCAGCCGGCGTCCTCGCGATTGCGGGAACCGCGCCGAGCTTCGACTTCTTCGAGCCGAACGGAAGCTGGGAGCTGAAGCCCGAGCGCTTCCGCGTCCACGCACTCGCGACCCAGCGCGCCGCCGATCGCATCGGCCGGGCCGTCGGCTGGGTCGAACGCGACGAGCTGGCCGCCGCGGCGCTGCTGCACGATGTCGGCCGTCTCGTCATCTCCCGCCTGCACCCCGGCTACAAGGTCTACTTCGACTCCGTCTCGCGTACCCCCGAGCAGCGCCTGCGCGAGGAACGCGAGCAGCTTGGCATCGACCACGCGCTGGTCGGCGGCGTGCTCGCCCGGCGCTGGAACCTGCCGCAGCGGATCGCGATCGCGATCGAGCGCCACCACGCCGACGACGCCCAAGGGCTGGCGGCGATGATCGCCACCGCCGACATGGTTGCCCACTACTGCCAAGGCGAGGCGATCGCCCCCGAGCGCATCCGCTCCGCCGCCGAGCGCTGCGGGCTCAATGAGGCCGGGCTGCGCGACCTTCTCTACGAGCTGCCGCTGCCGACCCATGACGCGACGCGGATCAGCGAGCCCTGCCCGCTCTCCAGCCGCGAGCTCGACGTCCTCCGTCATCTCTCCGAGGGCATGGTCTACAAGCAGATCGCGACCGAGATGCACCTCTCGGTCTCGACCATCCGCACCCACCTCCACAACGTCTACGGAAAGATCGGCGCCGTCGACCGTGCCCAGGCTGTCCTTACCGCGCGCGACCGGGGCTGGATCTAGCTCAGCGGGGCGCTCGACCCTTCGCATCCGCACCCGCGATGAACCGCCCGACCGGCGCATCTCGCCCGCCTCTTCCTCGCGAATGGCGCCGCCATTCACTCGTCAGAGTCAGACGACCTGCTTGGTCGGATCGGTCCCTCGCGGGCACGGCTGCTCGGATCGAGCGCCCCACTTCGCAGCGCGCCGCTAATCGATAAGGCACTCGCGTACGGCGATTGCGACCGCGTGGGTACGGTTTTTCGCGCCGAGGCGGGCGAGGGCGTGCTTGGTGTGGGTCTTCACCGTCTCCTCACTGACGTCGAGCTCGCGGGCGGCGAAGGTGGTGGACTCGCCGTTGGCCAGAAGCTGCAGGATCTCCCGCTGGCGGCGGGTCAGCTTGCCGCGGCTGCCTTTCGGGGGGACGGCGGGGTCGACGAAGCGCTCCTGCGCGATCGCCGCCTCGATCGCGCGTCGCAGTTCCTCGGGCCCGGCGGTGCGGGCGATGTAGGAGCTGGCGCCTGCTTGCATCGCGGCGCTCGCGAGGTGCCGTTCGGGCAGCTCGCCGTGGGCGACGATCCCGAGGCCCGAGGCGGAGCGCTGGAGCATCCGGATCGCTTCCGTGCCGCTGATCGAGTTGCCGTCGCCGGTGCCGCGCCACCGCATGTCCACCACCGCGACGTCGAAGTCGCCGACGTCGCGGACCAGGTCGATGGCCTCGTCCCGGGTCGGGACCTCGTGGACGACGAAGCCGTCCTCGATCGCCTCCCGGATCCCCAGTCGGACGAGTGGGTGGCCGTCGATCACAAGGCAGTGGTGGCGCTGGCTCAGGATGCTTCCGATCACTCGCGGGGGTCTAAGTGGGCGCCGTCCCAATGGGCCCAGTGCGGCCGATCCTAACCCAGCCCACCAAGGGTGCGGTAGAAAGTCCGGGTGATCTCCATCACCTCGAAGTCGAGATACGCGGTAGTTGCGCTCGCCGAGCTGGCGCGGGCGGGAGAACGTCCGGTCCCGATCAAAGAGCTGGCCGAGAGGAGGGAGATCCCCGAGCAGTTCCTCGAGCAGCTCTTCTCGACCCTACGCCGCAACGGCCTGCTGACCAGCCACCGCGGCATGCGCGGTGGCTACACCCTCTCGCGCCCGGCCGAAGAGATCACTGTCCTCGACGTCGTCCAGGCCCTCGACGGCAAAGTCGGCGACGAGGCCGACGAGGCCGGCGGCATCTGGGCCGAGGGCGTCGCCGCCCTCCGCAAGGTCTTCGGCCAGACCACGATCGCCGAAGTCGCCCGCCGCGAGGCCGAAGAGGCCGGCAGCGGCATGTACTTCATCTAGGTACATCCGACCCGACTGCAACTATGATCGAACACCTGTTCGATGGCCCCTTTTCTTATGTCGACTCCTTCGCTCCACTCACCCGCCAACCCCAATCGGCAAGCGATTGCCTGGTACGTGGAAGAGGCTCAGCGTTTGTTGGAGGACCAGCAGCGGCGGGCCGAGTCTTTGCGGACCCGCGGAGGGCAGGTGGCGGGTTTCGGCGCTGTGTTCTTGGCGCTGATCGGCGCTAATGCAGCCCAGATCCTCGAAGACGTTGGCAGCTTCGCCGGAGCGGTCGTTGGAGTCGCGATGATTTGCGCCTTCCTCTGTCTTGCAGCTTCGGTGGTGATCGCGGTTATGGGCGTCATCAAGCCGCAGCCGTTTGCGTCCATATCTGCCGACGAGATCAGCAACTATTTGAGCGACCGTTTCTTGACTGAGCCGGACCTCTGGCGCGTCCACGTCCGCTCCCTCCGCGCCTTGGAGACCGCGACTCGGGACGCGCAAGCGGGTGGCAATTCAGCCGCCGAGGCCATAAATCGCTCCCTTTACGCATTCCTAGCGGGCCTTGGCTTTTCCGTGCTTGCTATTGGTACCCTGATCCTGGAGTTGATCTGATGTCGAAATCACCAAATCCTTCCCCCCCTCCTCCTGAAGTGCCGCTGGATCAGACCACGGCGCCGATCGACTACGAGGGTCGCGGTGCTCCTGGCGGAGGTTCGAAATGAGCGATCCCGAAGATCGTCAAGAACCCGTGGATCTGGCTCCAGAGGTGCCGCTAGATCAGACCATCGCACCTATCGACTATCTGCAAGAGGGTGAGGTCGGAGACATGCCTCTCGATCAGACGCGATCGGAGATGCGAGAGGTTCTCGGGTCCGAAGGGGCGCCTCCTCTATGGCGGCGTCCACGCAACCGGCCATAGAAGGCTGGTGACCCCGAAGCGCTGATGCGGATCGGCTCTGAGGCTTCCGCTGTCGTCGGCAATACGCCGATGGTGCAGCTTGACCGGATGGGGAAGGGGCTGGCTGGGCGGGTCTGTGTGAAGCTGGAGTACTTCAATCCCGGTGGGTCGGTGAAGGACCGGATCGGGGTGGCGATGATCGACGCCGCCGAAGAAGAGGGGCGGCTCCGGCCAGGGAGGTCGGTGGTGGTGGAGCCGACCAGCGGCAACACGGGGATCGCGCTGGCGATGGTCTGCGCGGCCCGGGGCTACGAGCTGATCCTGACCCTGCCGGAGGGGATGAGCCGCGAGCGCGGCAAGCTGCTGCGCGCCTACGGCGCCGAGGTGCGCGAGACGCCGTCGCTGGGCGGGATGAACGAGGCGGTCGCCCTGGCTGAGGAGATCCGCGACCAGCGCAAAGGGTTCATGCCGATGCAGTTCTCCAACCCCGCCAATGCTGCGGTCCACCGGCGCACGACCGCGGAGGAGATCTGGCGCGACACCGACGGGGAGATCGGCGCCTTCGTCGCCGGGGTCGGCACCGGCGGCACGATCACCGGCGTCGGCGGGATGCTGAGGGAGCGCGCGCCGGAGGCGCTGGTGGTGGCGGTCGAGCCGGCCGGCTCGCCGGTGCTTTCCGGCGGCAAGCCCGGACCGCACAAGATCCAGGGCATCGGCGCCGGCTTCGTGCCCGAGGTCCTCGACCGCAGTGTCATCGACGAGATCCTTCCCGTTGGCGATGAGGACGCGCTGGAGACGGCGCGGCGGGTCGCCAAGGAGGAGGGTGTGCTCGCCGGGATCTCCGCCGGCGCCAACATCTGGGCGGCGCTGGAGGTGGCGGGGCGCCCGGAGATGGCCGGGAAGCGAGTGGTGACGATCGTCTGCGATTCCGGTGAGCGCTATATGTCCTTACCCTTCTTCTCACCATGAACCGCTGGAAACGGCTGCTCAAGGAGATCCGCGCGGACGTCAAGGCCGCGCGCGAGCGCGACCCGGCCGCGCAGGGCGTCTCCAGCTTCGAGATCCTCACCAGCTGGGCGGGCGTGCAAGCGCTGCTCACCCACCGCGCCGCCCACGCGCTGATGGAAGCGGGCGTGCCGCTGCTGCCGCGCGCGATCGCGTACCTGACCCGGGCGATCACCGGGATCGAGATCCACCCGGCCGCCCAGATCGGCAAGGAGTTTTTCATCGACCACGGCTCCGGCGTCGTCATCGGCGAGACCGCCTCGATCGGCAGCTGCGTGACGCTCTACCAGGGCGTCACCCTCGGCGGCACCGGATTTCAGCGCGGCAAGCGCCACCCGACCCTCGGCAACAACGTCACCGTCGGCTCCGGGGCGAAGCTGCTGGGGCCGATCGCGGTCGGTGACGGGGCGAAGATCGGCGCCAACACGGTCGTCGTCGAGGACGTGCCGCCAGGCGCCACGGTGGTCGGCAACCCCGGCCACCCGGTGAAACTGGAAGGCCGACGGGTCGAAGGCCCGGACGCCGACTGGATCCACCTGCCGGACCCGATCGCCGAGGCGATCAAGGCTCTCTCCGAGCGGATCGCCGAGGTCGAGCAGCGCCTCGCGCAGCTCGACGGCGGCAAGGGGCCCTCCGCCGAGGTGGCGAGGATCGAGCCCCGCACCGGCCGCTCCTCGGCGGGCGGCTGAACAGGCGACTTTGTCAACCCCCGGTTTGCAAAGTCGCCTATCGCGACGCGCCGGTTCCGGCCTGCGGCTCTTGTAGCTTGGCCCCGCGATCCGACCCTCGTCTGAAAGGCCCTCCCTTGAGAAAGCTCTACCTGGTGCTTCTTCCGGCGCTCCTGCTCGCCTTTGCCCTCGCCCTCACTGCCTGCGGCGGCGGGGAAAGCGACGAAACCAAGATCGAAGAAGCGATCGAAACCTCTGCCAGCAGCGATCCTGCCGCTTGCACCAAGTACCAAACCCAAAACTTCGTCGAACAGACGAGCGAAAAGAGCGGCAAGGCCGCGATCTCCGAATGCGAAGAAGAAGCCGAAAACGGGGAAGCCCCCGAGTCCGCCAGCGTCTCCAACGTTGAAGTTGACGGCTCGAAGGCAACCGCGGAAGCCGCCCTGACCGGCAGCGTCTTCGACGGACAGGCCGTTGAAATCGCACTGGTGAAGGAAGGCGACCAATGGAAGATGAACGAAGTCGTCAAGTTCACCAAGCTCGACCAGGCAAAGTTGGTCGAATCGTTCGAACGGGAACTCTCCAAAGCCGCGAACGAAGTCAACCCGAAAGGCGCCGCCTGCTTCATCGGAGCTCTCAAGGAAGCAGATCAGGGCGAAATCGAAGAATTGCTCTTCGGCGGCAACGAAAAGGCGTTCGAAGAATTCGCCAAGAACTGCTCCTAGCCTGATCGTGGCATCGCCCGCCGAGCGCCTGGCTATGCTCGGCGGGTGAGCCTGCAGGAGCAGTTCGACAATCCCGCCGAGGCGCACGAGCAGCCGCCGGCGGCGCCGACCGAGCCCGGCGCCGATCGCATCGAACGGCTGCTCTCCGGCCTCAACGGGCCCCAGCGCGAGGCCGCCGAACACAGCGGCGGGCCGCTGCTGGTCCTCGCCGGCGCCGGTTCGGGCAAGACCCGGGTTCTCACCCACCGGATCGCCTACCTGCTGGCGACCGGCGAGGCGCGGCCGGGGGAGATCCTCGCGATCACCTTCACCAACAAGGCGGCGGCGGAGATGCGCGAGCGGGTCGGCCAGCTGATCGGGCGCTCGGTGCGGGCGATGTGGGTGACGACCTTCCACTCGGCCTGCGCGCGGATGCTGCGGGTCGACGCCGAGCGGCTCGGCTACTCGAAGGGCTTCACGATCTACGACCAGGCGGACTCGCTGCGGATGCTGAAACGCTGCCTCTCGGAGCTCGGGGTCGATCCGAAACGGTTCCCGCCGCGCGCCGTCCACGCGAAGATCTCCGGTGCCAAGAACCAGCTGGTCGACGCCTCCGCCTACGCCGAAATGCAGGGCAGCGTCTTCGAGGAGGTCGTCGCCGAAGCCTTCCCCCTCTACGAGAAGCGGATGCTCGAAGCCAACGCGATGGACTTCGACGACCTGCTCGTCCGCACGGTCAACGCGATGGAGCTGTTCGAGGAGGTGCGCGAGCGCTGGCGCCGCACCTTCCGTCACGTCCTCGTCGACGAGTACCAGGACACCAACCACGCCCAGTACCGGCTGCTGCAACTGCTCGCCGGAGAGCACCGGAACCTGATGGTGGTGGGCGACGACGCCCAGTCGATCTACAGCTTCCGCCACGCCGACGTCCGCAACCTCCTCGACTTCGAGAAGGACTTTCCGGAAGCGTCGGTGGTCAAGCTCGAGCAGAACTACCGCTCGACCGAAGTCGTCCTCAGTGCGGCCAACGCGCTGATCGAAGGCAACCGCGAAGGCCTGAAGAAGGAGCTCTGGACCGAAGAGAAGGGCGGCGAGCTGGTCCAGCTCTCCGAGTTGACCGACGAGCACGAGGAGGCGCGCTGGGTCGCGGCGGAGATCGAGCGGCTGGGGGAGGAGCACGGGCTCGCCCGTTCCGAGGTCGCCGTCTTCTACCGGACCAACGCGATGAGCCGGGTGCTGGAGGACACGCTCAACCGCTTCGACGTCCCCTACCAGGTGATCGGCGGCACCAAGTTCTACGAACGGGCCGAGATCAAGGACGCCGTCGCCTACCTGAGCCTGCTGGTCAACCCCGCCGACCTCGTCTCCTTCACCCGCGTCGTCAACTCGCCGCGGCGCGGGATCGGCAACACCACCCAGGGCCGGCTCGCCTCGCACGCGAACACGACCGGGCTGCCGATCTGGGAGGTGATCGAGCGGGTCGAGGAGGTGCCCGGGCTGAGCGGGGCGGCGATCAAGAGCGTCTCCCGCTTCTACGAGATCGTCGCGACGCTGCGCGAACGGGCCGACGAAGAAGGCCCGGTGGCGACGCTGCTGGAGACGGTGCTGAACGAGAGCGGCTACCTGGAAGCGCTGGCGGCCGAGCGCACGGTCGAAGCCGAAGGGCGGGCCGAGAACCTCGAAGCGCTGATCGCCGGCGCCGCCGAGTTCGACATCGAGCGCGAACGCGAGGGCGAGAGCGAGGTCTCGCCGCTGGAGGAGTACCTGCAGCAGATCTCCCTCTACAGCGAGCAGGACGCGCTGAAGGAGGAGCAGGAGCTGGTGACGCTGATGACCCTGCACAACGCCAAGGGGCTTGAGTACGACACGGTCTTCATCGTCGGCTGCGAGGACGGCGCCTTCCCGCACATGCGGGCGCTGGAGGAGGGCGGCGAAGAGGAGGAGCGGCGGCTCTGCTACGTCGGCATCACCCGTGCCCGCCGCCGCCTCTACATGACCTGGGCGCGGGAGCGGAGCCTGTTCGGCCGGTCCGAGCGCAACCTGCCCTCGCGTTTCGTCGATGAGATCCCGGTCGATCTGACCGAGCGCCACTCGACCGCGACCCAGGGCCTAAGTACGAGTTGGGGGACGCCGACGGTGGACGCGGTGGAGCCGGTGCAGCCGCTCGATCCCGGCCCGGCGCTGGAACTGCAGACCGGCGACGACGTCGTCCACGCCAGCTTCGGCGACGGCGTCGTCACCGGGATGGAGCCGGGCGGCGTGATCATCGTCCGCTTCTCGGGCGACGGCGCCGAGCGCAAGCTGATGGCCGACTACGCCCCGATCCGCAGGAGGTAGCCGATGGCGGCGCGGGTGATCGACGGCAAAGCGGTTGCCGCCGCGGTCCGCGAGCGGGTCAAGGTCGACGTCGCCGCCTACAAGGAGGAGGTCGGGCGGACGCCGGGGCTGGCGACGGTGCTGGTGGGCGACGACCCCGCTTCGGAGATCTACGTCGCCAACAAGCGCCGCACCACCGAGGAGGTGGGGATGCGCTCGATCCACCACGGGCCGGAGGCCTCGATCCGCGAGGAGGAGCTGCTCGACCTGGTGCGCGAGCTGGGCGAGGACGACGAGGTGGACGGCATCCTCGTCCAGCTGCCGCTGCCCGCCCACATCGATTCCAACGTCGTCGTCCAGGCGATCGACCCGCAGAAGGACGTCGACGGGCTGACCCCGGTCAACGCGGGCCTGCTCGCGCACGGGACGCCGGGACTGGTCCCCTGCACGCCGGCGGGGGTGATGGAGCTGCTCGCCCACGAGGGCGTCGACCTCGAAGGCGCTGAGGCGGTCGTTGTCGGCCGCTCGAAGCTGGTCGGGGTGCCGATCGCGCGGCTGCTGCTGTCAGCCGATGCGACGGTGACGATCTGCCACTCGCGCACCCGCGACCTCGACGCCACCTGCCGCCGCGCCGACGTGCTGGTCGCCGCGGTTGGAGTGCCGCGCCTGCTGGGGGCCGAGGCGGTGAAGCCGGGCGCCGTGGTGATCGACGTCGGCATGAACCGGCTCGAGGACGGCCTTGCCGGCGACGTCGACTTCGAGGCCGCATCCGAGGTCGCCGCGGCGATCACGCCGGTCCCCGGCGGCGTCGGTCCGATGACGATCGCGATGTTGCTCTCGAACACGCTTCAGGCTGCCCGCCTTCGAACCACCTGAGACAAGGTTTTTCCCCTTCCCCGGCGTATAGGTGCCTGAACTCGGATTAGGAGGAAGAGATGGACGTCGACAGGCTAAGCACGGGGGAGAAGATCGCGGGGGTCTCGGCGATCCTGCTCTTCATCTTCATGTTCTTCGACTGGTTCACCGTCAGCGCTTCGAACGGCTTCGTCAGCGTCAGCGTCGGCGGCAGCGCCTGGGACGCGCTCGACGTGATCCCGATCATCCTCCTGATCGCGATCGTCGCCGCCGTCGGCGTAGCCGTGGTCCGCCTCACCGAGGCCGACTTCGAGCCCACGATCTCGATGAACGCGGTCGTCTCGGTCCTCGGGATCGTCTCCGTGCTGCTGATCCTCTACCGGATCATCAGCCCGCCCGACTCCGGCTTCTCCGGCGTCAGCGTCGACCCCGCGGTCGGCATCTTTCTCGGCCTGGTCGCCGCCGCCGGCATCGCCTACGGTGGCTACAGGGCGATGCAGGAAGAAGGCGCCAGCTTCGGCGAGATCGGCGACCGGCTCGGCAGCGGTGGCCGCGGCGGACCCGGCAGCGGCGGCCAGCCGCCCTCGTCTACCCCGCCCTCGCCGCCGCCGCCGCCGCCGAGTAGCTGAGCGGCGCTTCGGCGATACCTCTGGACACCTGCTTGGCGAAGGCGACGATCGTCATCATCGGGTTGACGCCGACCGAGGTGGGGAACAGCGAGGCGTCGGCGACGTAAAGGTTCTGCGTGCCCCTGACCGAGCCGTCGGGGGCACAAACCCCCCGCCGCTCGTCAGCAGAGATACGGGCGGTCCCCATCGGATGGAAGGCCTCGAGCCGCAGCTCCGAGGGCTTCAGCTTCGCTGCTTCGAAGGCCGCCAGCTGACCTCGCTTCAAGGTCGCGAACCGCGGGATGTTGGGATAGACCTCGGCGGCGCCGGCGGCGAAGTGGACTTCGGCGGCGCGGGCGATCCCGAAGTGGATGCGGTCCGCGTCCTCGCGGGTCAGCTCGTAGGAGGCGCGGATGGCGCCGCCGTTGCCGAGGCCGATCCGACCCTCGGAGCGGTCGGAGAGGTGGACGCCGATCGAGCCGACGTGGCCGAACTCCAGCAGCGAGCGCTGGTGTTCGGCGCCGGTTCCGCCGAGCCAGGCACCGCCGAACGCGAGCGGCGTGAAGGTCGCCTCCAGCAGCACGCCTCGCGGCTCCCACTCGTCGACGTAGAAGCTCTGCATCACCCCGTCCCAACCGCGCACCTCCTCCACGTAGCGAGCGCCGACCCAGCAGGCAGGGTGGAGGTGGAAGTTGCGGCCGACCTGTGGGCCTCCGAGATCTGAGCGCAGCAGCAGCTCCGGCGTCCCGAAGGCGCCGCCGGCGGCGACCACCGCGCGGCGGGCGCGAACTTCGTAGCGGCGTCTGCGCCCGCTCGCGTCGCGGGCGCTGCAGGCGAGGCCGACCGCCCGGCCGTCCTCGACCAGGACCCGCTGCGCTTCGACCCCGGCCCGCACCCGGGCGCCCGCCGCCACCGCCCGCGGCAGGTAGGAGACGTGCATGCCGCGCTTGGCGTCGATGGTGCAGCCGTAGGGGCAGGAGCTGCACTGGACGCAGTTGCCGGCGTTGCGGAAGATCGGGGCGCCGCTGGCGCCGAGCGCCGCCGCCCCTTCCATCGCCAGCTGGCCGTTGCGGCCCATCCGGTCGGGGTCGAGCTGGGTGACGCGGAGAAAATCCTCGGCCTCGGCGTAGTCCTCATCGAGGTCGCCGGCCCAGGGGATGCCGTGCTCGCTGCGCCAGTTCTCCAGCACCTCGTCGGGCGCTCGGAAGCAGGTGCCGGAGTTGATCACCGTGGTGCCGCCGATCGCTCTCGCCACCGGCACCGGGATCGGCGGCCGCCCTTCGGCGATCGTCAGGCCGGCGTCGCGGTAGAGCTCGGCGATCGCCTGCAGGCGATCGGCCGGGTAGCTCTCGCGGTTGTAGTGGTCGCCCGCCTCGAGCACGAGGACGTCGAGGCCCGCCTCGGCAAGGGTCGCGGCGGCGACCGCGCCGCCGGCGCCCGAACCGATGATCGCGACGTCGCATTCCTCACCCTCGCCGCGCGGCTCGAGGTCGCCGAGCGTCCCGGCCGGCTCCGGCAGCGACCCGTCGGCCAGGGCGCAGCTGGTCACGGTCCCGATCTTCGCCTCGACCTCCGGCACGACCGCATAGCCGAGCGAGGAGAAGATCTTCGCCATCAGCAGCAGGTCGTGGTGGAGCGGGAGGCGCGATCCCTCCAGATGCGTCAGAAAGTCGGTCGCAGCCTCCGGTCCGAGGCGGCTGAAGCGCCACGGAAACGGCAGCCACTCGAAGGCGCGCAGGCCGAGGCGCATCCGCAGCAGCACCGGCGGTGGGACCGAGCGCAGGAAATTCGCCACCGGCCCGGAGACGTCGACCTCGCGCTCCGCCGCCGGCAGGCCGTCGACCCCCGGCGCCATCGCCGCGCAGATCGCGCTCAGGGTGCGCTGCTCAGCGGCCGAGAGCCCTGGCGCGCGCCTTCAGTCCGGCGCCGCGGGGCGGCCGACCCGGCCCGCCAGCGACCAGAGCCAGAGCGAGAGCAGGGCGAGGAAGCCGTCGACGAGGAAGTTCAGCAGGTAGATGAAGACGTGCTCGTCGACGAGGAAAAAGGCGAGCGAGCCCAGTGAGGAGGCGGTCTTGCCGGCGGCGAGAACGAGCAGCAGCGGCCGGTAGCGGACGACGTCGGCCTGGGTGACGAGGCAGATGCCGGTGATCACGACCATGTAGGCGAAGGCCAGCGCCAGCCAGAGGTCCTCCTGCGTGTGCGGGGCGCGGTTGTGGTTCCCGAACCATTCGCCGACGTCGGAGATGACGTCGAGGACGCCGCTGGGAACGGCGATGAAGAGGACGCCGACGACGGCGAAGGTGACGGCGAGCAGGCGCAGGTTGAGGACGACGAATCTCTCGGCGCGCGGACCCTGCATCGCGGAGGACAATACTGGCTGGGCAGCCAGTCGTGGCGGTGCTAGCTTGGTCACATGGCTCGCGGAGTATTTGCAGCTTTGGTCGTGCTGCTCCTCGCCGTGGCGGCAACCGCTCCGGCCGAAACCACCCACACCTTCTCCGTCACGGTGACGATCAGCGTCGATCGCGCTACCCACCGCCTCAACGGCAAGGTCGAATCGGAAGCTCCCTCGGAATTCTGCGATGGCGCCGCCGTGCGAGTCATGCGGTCCCTCCCCGGGAAGGACAAGGTGGCGGCGCGCGTCACCCCGAACGATTTCAGCGAATGGAGCCTGAAGTCGTTCCCGGCGATTGCCGGGAAGCGGGTCTATGCCGAAGTCCTGCAGTACCACCTTCCCTCGCGGCCTGTGATTTGCCTCGGCGCCCGCTCGCGAACGGTGACCGCGCCATAGAATCGCGCTCGTGATCGAGCGGGAGCAGGTACTGCACGTTGCAAGACTGGCTCGGCTGCGCCTCTCCGAGGCGGAAGTCGAGCGGATGGTGGGAGAGCTGTCGGGGATCCTCGAGCACGTCGACCGGATCGGGAAGCTGGACCTGGAGGGGGTCGAGCCGACTTCGCATGTGGTCGCGCTGGAGAACGTGCTGCGGGCCGACGAGCCGCGGCCTAGCTTGCCGCGCGAGGTCGCCCTGGCCTCGGCACCCGAACCGCAAGAGGGCGCCTTCCGCGTTCCGTCCCCGCAGGCGGAATAAATGGCGGACATCCTCGACCTCTCGGTCCTCGAGGCCCACGACGCCAAAATGGCCGGCGAGCTCTCGCCGCAGGAGCACACGGAGGCCTGGTTCGAGGCCGCCGGGCGCGACGAACTGAACGCCTACCTCTGGCGCAACGACCGCAGCGCCGAAGCTGCCGCGATCGAGGTGGACCGGGACTGGAACGCGCCGATCGCCGTCAAGGACATCTTCTGCACCGAGGGGGTCCCGACCACGGCCGCCTCGCGGATCCTCGAGGGGTACCGGCCGCCCTATACCGCAACCGCGGTACGGCAGCTGATCGAGGCCGGCCTGCCGATCCTCGGCAAGACGAACATGGACGAGTTCGCGATGGGCTCCTCGAACGAGAACTCCGCCTACGGGCCCGTGCTGAACCCGTGGGACCGCGAGCGGGTTCCCGGGGGCTCCTCGGGCGGGTCCGCCGCCGCCGTCGCCGGCGGTCTGGCGCCGTGGGCGATTGGCACCGACACCGGCGGCTCGATCCGCCAGCCCGCTGCCTTCTGCGGCATCGTCGGCCTGAAGCCGACCTACGGCGCGATCTCGCGCTACGGGATGATCGCCTTCGCCTCCTCGCTCGACCAGTGCGGGCCGCTGACCCGCACCGTCAGCGACGCGGCGCTGTTGCTCGCGATGCTGCAGGGGCGCGACGCCTGCGACTCGACCTCGGTCGGGATCGAGGGCGGCATCTCCCTGCCCGACCGCGAGGACCTCGCCGGCCTGCGCTTCGGCGTCCCGGCCGAGCTGGCCCGCGACTCGGTCGACGCGGGGGTGCGCAAGGTCTTCGAGGCGGCACTGGTGAAGATCGAGGCCCTGGGGGGCGAGGTCGTCGAGGTCTCGCTGCCGAGCGCCGAGCACGGCATCTCCGCCTACTACGTGATCGCACCAGCCGAGGCCTCCTCCAACCTCGCGCGCTACGACGGCGTCCGCTACGGGATGCGCGCGGGCGGGGACGGCGACCTGATCGAGATGTACGAGACGACTCGCTCCGAGGGCTTCGGCGCCGAGGTGGAGCGGCGGATCATGCTCGGCACCTACGCGCTCTCCTCCGGCTACTACGAGGCCTACTACGGCCAGGCGCAGAAGGTGCGGACGCGGATCGCCGAAGACTTCAGCGGCGCCTTCTCGGCGGTCGACTTCGTCGTCACCCCGACGGCCCCCTCGGTCGCCTTCAAGCTGGGGGAGAAGACCGACGACCCGCTTTCGATGTACCTGAACGACTTCTTCACCGTGCCGATGAGCCTCGCCGGCATCCCCGCGATCTCGATCCCGGCCGGCCTCGCCGAGCCCGAAGGCGGCGGCCCGCAGCTGCCGGTCGGCTTCCAGATCGCCGCCCCGGCCTTCGCCGAGCAGAAGCTGCTCGATGCCGCCTTCGCGCTCGAGCAGGGAATCGGCTTCGACGATGAGCACCGTTCGCAACTCCCCTGGCTGCAAAGGGTCGCCGATGCCTGAGCTCGAAGCGGTCATCGGGCTGGAGATCCACGTCCAGCTCGCGACCAAGACGAAGATGTTCTGCGGCTGCGAACTCTCCTTCGGCGACGAGCCGAACGTCCACACCTGCCCGATCTGCCTCGCCCACCCCGGCGTGCTGCCGGTCCCCAACGAGCAGGCGATCCGCTACGCCCTGCAGATCGGCTATGCGCTCGGCTGCGAGATCGCGCCGCGCTCGATCTTCCACCGCAAGAATTACTTCTATCCCGACAGCCCGAAGGCCTACCAGATCAGCCAGTACGACATTCCCATCTGCGGCGCCGGACGGCTCGGCGACATCCGCATCCATCGCGCCCACCTCGAGGAGGACGCGGCGAAGACGATCCACGTCGGCGCCTCCGGCCGCATCCACGGCTCCGACGCCTCCCTCGTCGACTTCAACCGTGGCGGCACCCCCTTGGTCGAGATCGTCACCGAGCCGGACCTGCGCGGCGCCGCCGAAGCGGCCGAGTGGGCGCGCCTGCTGCGCGAGACCGTCCGCCAGCTCGGCGTCTCCGACGTCAACATGGAGGAGGGGAGCCTGCGCGTCGACGCCAACGTCTCCGTCCGCCCCGCCGGCAGCAGCGAGCTCGGGACCAAGACCGAGCTGAAGAACATGAACAGCTTCCGCTTCCTGCAGCGCGGGATCGAGGCCGAGCTGGCCCGCCAGCGCGAGCTGGTCGAGGGCGGGGGAGAGGTGGAGCAGGAGACCCTCCACTTCGACCCGGCGAGCGGCACCCTCACCTCGCTGCGCTCGAAGGAGGAAGCGCACGACTACCGCTACTTCCCCGAGCCCGATCTGGTGCCGCTGGCGCCGACCGAGGAGATGCTGCGCGAAGCCCGCGAGGCGCTGCCCGAGCTGCCCGCGGCGCGGATCGCGCGCTACGAAGGCGAGCTCGGGCTGGCGAGCGACGTCGCCCTGACCCTGGCGACCGACCCCCGTACGGCGGGCTACTTCGAGAACACGGTCGAGGCGGCCGACGGCATCGAGCCACGCGTCCTCGCCAACTGGGTGACCGGCGAGCTGGCCGCGGCGCTGCGCCAAGCCGAGGTGGAGGGCGGCGCGGCCGACTCCCGCGTCTCGCCGCCGGCCCTCGCAGCCCTGGTCCAGATGGTCCAAGAGAAGAAAATCTCCCACGGCAGCGGCAAGACCGTCCTCGCAGCGATGGTCACCGAAGGCGGCGACCCGGCCGAGATAATCGAGCGCGAGGGCCTTGCCCAGATGGCGCATGCGGGTGAGCTGGAGGCCATAGTCGAGCAGGCGATGGCCGACAATATGGATGCCGTCAATCAGATTCGTAGCGGCAACCAGAAGGCGATCGGGGCAATAGTAGGAGCGGTGATGCGCGAAACCAAAGGTCGGGCGGATGGTGGAGAGGTAAACCGATTGATCCAAGAGCGCATCCAATGGTTCCCTGCTTAGTGCCTGTCGGCACTTTGTAACAACGTGTTACAAGCGTGCTAGGTTGAGGTCATGGCCTGGAACGTCGTGATCGCGGGTGGTGGCTTCGGCGGCGCGGCTGCTGCGCATGAGCTGGAGCGGGTGATGCCGAAGCAGTCGGCGCGGCTGGCTCTGGTCAACGAGACGAACTTTGCGCTCTACACGCCGTTCCTGCCCGAGGCCGCCGCCGGGACGCTGGAGCCGCGGCATGTGGTGACGCCGCTGCGGGAGATGCTGAAGCGAACCTACCTGCGGATCGGGGCGATCGTCGGTCACGATCCCGAGGCGAAGACGGTGACGCTGCGGGCGAAATACGGCGAAACCGAGACGATGCCCTACGACCAGCTGCTGCTGGCGCTCGGCTCGACTTCGCGGGTGCTGCCGGTCCCGGGGCTGGCCCAGCACGCGGTCGGGTTCAAGAGCCTCGCCGACGCGATCTTCCTGCGCAACCACGTCGTCGAGACGCTGGAGGAAGCCAATGCAACCGAGGACCCGCGGCGCCGCGAAGAACTTCTCACCTACGTCTTCGTCGGCGGCGGCTACGCCGGGCTCGAGGCGCTGGCCGAGTTGCAGGACTTCGCCGCCGACGCGATGGACAGCTACCCGCGCGCCCGCCTGCACGGGATGCGCTGGGTCCTGGTCGAGGCGGCCGACCGGGTGCTGCCGGAGATCGACCGCGAGCTCGCCGAGTACGCGCTGCGGGAGCTGCGCGGGCGCGGCATCGACATCCGCCTGCAGACGACGCTGGAGGAGGTCACCGCCGAGACCGCCCGCCTCTCGACCGGTGAGGTCCTGTCGACCCGGACCGTCGTCTGGACCGCCGGGGTGAAGGCGCAGCCGATCCTCGCCGAGCTGAACCTGCCGCTGGACGAGCGCGGCCGGGTGCCCGTCGACTCCTACCTGCGGGTCCAGGGGATGGACTCGGTCTGGGCGATCGGGGACTGCGCCGCCGCCCCCGACCCCCGCGGCGGCACCTGCCCGCCGACCGCCCAGCACGCCGTCCGCCAGGGCCCGGTCGTCGCGCGCAATATCGCCGCCGAGCTCGGGATCGGCTCCCCCAAGCCCTTCGACTACCGCAGCGAAGCGAGCTTCGTCAACCTCGGCCGCTACAAGGCGGTCGGCCGGATCGGCAACCGCACCTTCCGCGGCTTCCCGGCCTGGTGGATGGCCAGGACCTACCACATGAGCCAGATCCCCGGCGCCGCCCGCAAGGTCCGCGCCGTCCTCGACTGGACCGCCGGCCTCCCGTTCCGCCGCGACATCGCCGAGGTCGGGACGATCGGCAAGCCGAAGCCGCTGGTCTAGCGAGTCCGAGTGAATGCGCCTATACGGTGCACGGAGCGGACTCGCGTAGTACTCGTGCGATTTGACTGCGAGGCGGTCGGCTTCGGGTTCCGGTTCGGGTTCGGCCGGCGGCGCGGAGTCGGACACCCGTCCCTTGCCGGAGAAGGACCGCGCGCCTGCAGGCGCGGATAGACGGCGAGCCCTCGGGAGGCGGCCAGCTTGAGAAGGACACATTGTCCAAAGCTGGGCGCAGAATCGGCCAAAGTGGAACCTCAGGACCTTCATGGCGTAGGCGAGACTCGGGTCGGGGCGTTCTGGCGAACGCTCAGCAATCCAAATAACAGGAGAATAAATATGCCACGATCTCTACCCGGTCGACTCGGGCTCTTTCTTGTGAGCCTGCTCGGCTTGATGTCCCTCTCTTCGGCTTCGGCGTTCGCATCCGGGCCGCCGATCGTAACGGTGGGCGCCGCCGGCAATTTCACGCTGAACGGTGCCACGCTGAACGGCACGGTAAACAACAACGGCGGCATTGGAACCACGTACAAGTTCGAATACGGCAAATCCAAAGTTTACGGGACGAGCACCAAGGTTACCTCGCTGAGTGGCTCGGGGACCGTTCCGGTGAGCATAACCCTTCTCGGCTTGGAATCGCTGACCACTTACCACTTCCGTGTCTCGGCGACCAATTCGCTAGGCACCACTGTAAGTGGAGATGCGACTTTCGAAACGCTGATCTCATGGAGAGTCGGGGGTAAATACCTCTTTGAACTTCCTGAACCCCCTACTCTCACCAATTTAGGAGAAACCCTGCCATTTACGGCTGAAAGAACGTCGGGAGGGAATACCCGCAAAATAAGCTGCGAATGGGGAAACATTAGCAACCGCGCGGTGCTCGGTGTGGAATATAACTGGCCACTGAACAACTGCAAAACCACCTATAACGGCGTGGAAGAAAAAAGTTGCAACCCGAATCCCAGCAGCATGGTGCTACATCTGAATGGCAATCTGGTGCCGACCCCCGGACAGAAGTTCGTGCTCGGCGAAGCATGCTGGATGGGCGAACAGATCGGCATCGAAAATCCGTTCACCGTTGCGCCCACGGCCCCGGCCGTAGAACCTACGCTCACCTTCACCTCTCCGGCGAATAAAGTGGGGTGGACGATGACGTTAGGCCCACGGCCCTGGTTCCTGTGGGGGCAATATACTGGCCTGACGTTGGGAGTCGAATAGACACTATCCATCGCAGCGTTCCCGAAGGGCGGGCCGTAAGCCCGCCCTTCGGCGTACGGTGCCCGTGGTGCTTCCGCTTCTGGTCGGTTGGTTCGTGTTTTGGGGTCAACCCTGCGCGCGTAGGTCCCTACGGGCACCTCCGGTCTGGTCGGCCGCGGTGCGCGCCCGCTTGAGCCGCCTCGGCGGCCCTGGACGTGAGACTTACGAGCGACGCGCAAGAATGGTTACGTGGAATACCTCGTCATCGCCTTCAGCTTCGGCCTCGCCACCGGCATCATCGGCCGCGCCAAGGGCAGCTCGTTCTTCATCTGGCTGCTGATCGGCGCGGTGCTGCCGCTGCTCGGCCTGGTCGCCGTGATCCTCTACCGCGTCGACAAGGACGAACCCGAACGCCGGTGCCCGAACTGCCACAAGCCGCTGAAGCTCTACGTCCAGGTCTGCCCCCGCTGCGGCACCGACCTCTACCTCCCAGACCCCTCAGCTGTAAGACACCCAGGCGTGCGCTAAGGGAGAGGGCACCCTCTCACAGAGGCTCCAGAGTCCACGTCGGCGCCCAGCACCACGCCCCAGCTGCGCGACGGTCTCTGGGAGAGGGTGTCCTCTCCCTTTACCGCAACCAAGCCCTGACGATCGCGTTGGCAAACCCGGCGCCGTAGCGAAACGCCGCGGGCTTCTTCGAGTGGCCGTGGAGGCGCTGTTCGACCGTGATCGGTACCTCCTTGGCGGGGATGCCGCGCTTGATCGCCTCGATCATGAACTCGGAGGTGTGGAACTGCTCTTGACGGAGGACGAGCTGGGGGAGGACGGTGGTGCGGACGGCGCGGTAGCCGTTGGAGCAGTCGGTGACGTGGGTGCGGGTGATGAAGGAGACGAGGCGATTGAAGAAGACGATCCCGAGCTCGCGGGCGAAGTGGTTGCGGTCGGCGTGGCCGAGCACGCGGGAGCCGTGGGCCATCTCGACCTCGCCGTCGAGGATCGGTTTGACCAGGCGCTCCATCTCGTCGGGGCGGTGCTGGCCGTCGGCGTCGAGGGTGACGACGATCTCCGCCCCCGATTCGACCATCAGCCGGTAGCCGGTCCGCAGCGCCGCGCCGCCGCCGCGGTTGGTGACGTGGCGGGCGACCAGGGCGCCGTGCTCGGCGGCGACGTCGCCGGTGCCGTCGCGGGAGCCGTCGTCGACGACCAGGACCTCGGTGCGGATGCCGCAGACCGCGGGTGGGATCTGGTCGAGGACGGTGGCGATGTTGTCGGCCTCGTTGTAGGCGGGGATCAGGATCGCGATCTTGCCCTTGAAGCGGTCAGGCAGGCCGGCCTGGCGGAACTCCTCCCAGGCGAGGCCCTCGAGCGCGGCGGCGAGCTGGCGGGCGTTGCGGGCGCCCTGGGAGAGCGCCCGGAGGATGAGGATGAAGAGGATGAAGATCGCGAAGACGGCGAGGCCGAGGATGCGGCCGCCGTTGCCCTTCTCGAACGAGAACGCCGAGAGCAGCCCGTTGACGATTTCGGTCCCGGTGACGATCAGCAGTCCGAGCCCGGCGAGGACCAGGATCAGCGCGTCGGCGTTGCGCAGGGTGCGACGCCGCGCCAGCGCGTAGCCGACCATGCCCAGCGCGATCAGCACGCCGAGGGCGCGCAGCGCCGTCAGTTCGGCGGGGAAGATGCCTGCTGTCGGGGTGGCCATCGGCGACCGGAGGATATGGCCGCGACGGCGGAAGCGAGGGTCAGGCCGACCAGCGGAAAGACGAGCGTCATCAGCACCTCGTTGCGCCGCGGGGCGGCGAGGGAGACGGCGCCGACCAGGGTGACGAGGGCGATCGGGGTCGCCAGGGCCACCAGCTCCCACCAGCGCCGCCACAGCGCCAGCAGGACGAAGCTGGCGAGGCCGAGGAAGATGAGGAGGATCTGGACGACCCGGCCGGCGCTCGTGTCCATCGCTTCACCGACGCCGCTGCTCCACATCCGCCCGACCTTGCGTGCGGTCATGGCCAGGTAGCCGCCCGGGTCTTCGCCGAAGTACTTCGAGAGGTTTTCCTTGCCGATCTTGCCCAGCGCCTGGTCGCGGCTCAGGCTCGGGTCCTTGCTCATCTCTTCCTCGGCGACCCGGTTGAAGAGCGGGGTGGGGTTGACTTCGTTCAGAGCTTCGGAATTCGGTGCGAGGTCGCGGTGTTGGTAGCGCTGGACCAGGAGCGCCTTCACCCGCTGGTATTCGCCGTCGGCCGGCAGGTAGGTGCCGGTATAGAGCGCCTTGCCGCCGCCGGTCGAGATCGGGACGACGCGTTCGAGGACGACGTAGTTGCGGATCGTCCAGGGGAGGATCGGGAGGACGATGGCGACGAGGAGGACGGCGGCGGCCGCGAGCCCACCGCTCCAGTCGCGGCCGGCGCCGGCGCCCGTTCGCCTCCAGGCGATCCGGATGAAGGCGAGGACGACGAAGGCGGCAGCGACGAGCAGGTACTCGGGCCGGAACATGGCGCTCAGGCCGAAGAGCAGGCCCGGCACCGCCCAGGCCAGTTGAGAACGCTTTTGTCTCCGCATACCGGAGATAAGTGCGTTTTCACCGTGATCAGAGGCCCAGAGGAAGGCGAGAATCGCGGCCGGCAGGGTCAGCATCGCCGGTGGCTCACTCATCAGCTCGCCCGTCGTGTGGAGGAACGGCGGGTAGACCGCGACGGCGAAGGCGGCGAAGAGCCCGACCCAGCGCCCGAGCTCACGGCCGCCGAGCCGCCAGCCCAGCGCGAAGACGACGAGGATCGTCGCGACCCCCAGCAGCGCCTCGATGATCCGCGCGGTCCCTTCGCGGGCACCGCCGGTCGCGTAGAAGGCCGCGGCGTAGAGGAAGGGGGCGCCAGGGGACCAGTCGCTCGAGTCGTGGAATTCGGGGCCGCCGAAGCTCCCTTCCTCGTAGAGGGCCTTCGAGATCGCGTAATAGGCGTGCGAATCGTCGGCCGGGTTCGAGACCGGGTTGACGACCACGTAGGTGCGCACGACGAGGCCGAGGGCGGCGATCAGCGCGAGCGCGACGAGCGTCCGCTTGCCGTAGTGCTGAGGCAGGGTGCGAAACCAGTCGGCGAGGGCGGTCAAGGCGGGGTCAGGCTATCCGGGGAGTGGGGTGGAGAGAGCGCATCCGATCGCCGCTCTGGCTTTGTGAGGCGGCGATCGGATGCGCTCCCGAAGGAGGCGGTGAGCCAGGTGAGGGCGGCGGCTGCGAGGGCGGCGAGGAGGGGGACGAGGACCAGGGTGCGGCGGGGGGAGGCGACGAGAAGGGCGCTGATCAGGGTGATTGCGAGGAAGATCGTGGCGATGAGGAGTGCCTCCCATCGGCGGCGCCAGGCGAGGATCGCCAGGCCGAGCAGGCCGAAGAGGACCAATGCCCACAGCAGGACGATCCAGGGGAAGCCGCGCATGACGTCCCGGGCCGGGTGGAACCAGATGCGGCCGATCTTGGTGGCGACGAATCCCGCGTATTCGCCAGTGTGGTCGGAGACGTCGTCCCAGAGTTGTTCCTTGCCCATCTTCGAGAGCGCCTGGTCGGTTCCCGTGCCGGGGTAACGGGCGTGGGCGAACCGCCCGAGGATCTGCTCGAGCCGCAGGAGCTGCGCGTCTTGTGGCGCGAACAGGTGGGGGTTTTCGTGGACCACTTCTGCTCCCACCTTTTCCGGGTCCCCGTCGGAGGGCAGGTAGGTACCGGCGTAGAGGACCTGTCCGCCGCCGGTCGAGATCGGAACGACACGGTCGAGCGCGATCGCGTTGCGGATCGTCCAGGGCGCGATGAGCACCAGGGCCGCGCCGAGAAAAACAGCAGCACGTAGAAGCGAGCCACGCCAGTCGCTCCTCAGTTCCCTCACCGCAATGACAAGCGCCACGAGCACCGCCACCCCCAAGTACTCCGGCCGCACCATCGCCAGCGCCCCGAACAACCCGCCCGGCAAGAGCCACCGCGTCCAGCCCCCGTCCCAAGCCCAAAGCGCCGCCAGCACCCCACCCGACAAGAGCGCGGCCGCCAGCGGCTCACCCATCAGCATCCCCTGGTACTCCAGTAGCGCCGGATAAACCGCCACCGCCAGCGCCCCGAGCAGGGCCGGCCACAGACTTGGCGACTTTGGGGGCCTATAACCGCCCTTTTTCGCCAATCGCGCCTGACGGGCGGGCACTCCAGCGACCTCACTTGCTTCGGGTCGCTGGAGTGCACGCCACAGCCGCCGCCCGATCGCGTACGCGAAGAGAATCGAGAGCGCCCCCACAACCGCCAGCACCACCCTTGCCAGCCGTTCGTGCACCCCGTCCGTCACCTTGTAAACCCCGGCCACGAACAGCGGCAGCCCCGGCGAGTAGTTGCTCGACGGCTGCGTCGCTCCCGACCCGACCGTGAAGCCGTTCCCTTCGTCGAGGTTCCTCGCAATGGCCGCGTAGGCCTGGGCGTCGTAGACCGGCGCCCGCCCATCCCAGGCTTCGCCGACCCGCAGCCCCAGCCCCAGCAGGAAGATCGCGATCAGCGCTCCGACGCCGAGCCGGCCTCCGTTTCGCGCCGCCAGTGCACTCGCCATCGCTGGGATTCAACAGGTACACGCGGCCGACCGACCGATTAAAGTCCCGCCCTCATGCGAATCCTCATCCTCGGGGGCGACGGCTACCTCGGCTGGCCGACCGCACTCCGCTTCTCGGCCCGCGGGCACGAAGTCTCCGTCGTCGACAACTTCTCCCGCCGCCGCTGGCACACCGAACACGGCACCGCCTCGCTGACCCCGATCGGGAGTCTCGACGAGCGGATTGCCGCCTGGCGCGAGGTCTCCGGCGAGCAGATCCGCAGCTACATCGGCGCGGTCGAGGACGGCGACTTCCTCGAAGAGGTAGTCGCCGAGACCAAGCCCGAGGTGGTCGTCCACTACGGCCAGCAGGCCTCGGCGCCGTTCTCGATGCTCTCGCGCGAGCGCGCGGTCGAAACCCAGCACGCGAACGTGATCGGCAACCTCAACCTGCTCTTCGCGATGCGCGACCACGTCCCCGACGCGCACCTGGTCAAGCTCGGGACGATGGGCGAGTACGGCCAGCCCGAGATCGACATCGAGGAGGGCTACATCACGATCCAGCACAAGGGACGTGAGGACACGCTGCCCTTCCCGAAGCTGCCCGGCTCGCTCTACCACTGCTCGAAGGTCCATGACTCGACCAACATCCACTTCGCCTGCCGCACCTGGGGCCTGCGCGCCACCGACCTCAACCAGGGCGTCGTCTACGGCGTCGAGACCGAGGAGACCGCCCGCGACGAGCGCCTCGTCACCCGCTTCGATTACGACGAGCTCTTCGGCACCGTCCTCAACCGCTTCTGCGTGCAGGCGGTGATCGGGCACCCGCTGACCGTCTACGGGGCCGGCAACCAGACCCGCGGTTTCCTCAACATCCGCGACACCCTTGCCTGCGTCGAACTGGCCGCCCTGAACCCGGCCGAGCCCGGCGAGTTCCGCGTCTTCAACCAGTTCACCGAGCAATTCTCGGTGCTTGAGCTGGCGGGGCTGGTCAAGGAAGCCGGCGAGCACCTCGGCTACAGCGTCGAGATCCAGCACTACGACAACCCACGGGTCGAGAAGGAAGAGCACTACTACAACGCGATCCACACCAAGCTCCTCGGCCTCGGCCTCGAGCCGACGCTGCTGGGCGAGGAGCTGGTCGAGTCGATCATCCACGCGATCGAGCGCCACAAAGGCCGCGTCGTCGAGACCGCGATCGACCCGCAGACCCGCTGGAACCCGGCCAAATCGCCCGCAGGGCAGGCTTAGCGAAGCCCCCGATCCAGGCCGATCCGACCGGCGGGCCCGAGCGGGTGCCGCTGGTACCATCGCCAGTTCCTATGCGCGCCGCCGACACGTTGATGGAAAGCCTCAAGGCCGAGGGGGTCAAGGACGTCTTCGGGATCCCGGGCGGGGCGAACCTGCCGACCTACGACGCCCTCGTCGACGCCGACTTCCGCCACGTCCAGGTGCGCCACGAGCAGGGCGGCGGCCACGCCGCCGAGGGGTACGCGAAAGCCTCCGGCCGGGTCGGCGTCGCCTTCGCCACCTCCGGCCCCGGCGCCACCAACCTCGTCACCGCGATCGCCGACGCGATGATGGACTCGACGCCGACCGTCTTCATCACCGGCCAGGTCCGCACCGAGCTGATCGGCACCGACGGCTTCCAGGAGGCCGACATCCTCGGCGCCACGCTGCCGTTCGTGAAGCACTCCTTCGCGGTCACCGACCCGCGCCAGATCCCCGAGTACGTCCACCAGGCCTTCCACGTCGCCTCGACCGGGCGCCCCGGGCCGGTCCTGCTCGACATCCCGCAGGACCTCTCGCGCGCCGACATCGACTACGAGCCCCGTACCGAGCCGGTCGAGCTGCCCGGCTACAAGCCCTCGACCGACGGCAACATCAAGCAGATCCGGATCGCCGCGAAAGCGCTGGCGAGTGCCCGGCGGCCGATCTTCTACACCGGCGGCGGCGTGATCAACGGCAATGCGAGCGCCGAGCTGCGCGAGCTCGCCGACTCCGACCGCTTCCCGGTCACCTCGACCCTGATGGGCCTCGGCGGCTTCCCGGCCTCCAGCGACCGCTTCCTCGGCATGCTCGGCATGCACGGCACCTGGACCGCCAACCAGGCGATGGACAAAGCCGACCTGATCGTCGCGATCGGCGCCCGCTTCGACGACCGCATTACCGGCAAGCTGAGCGAGTTCGCCCCGCACGCCAAGGTCATTCACATCGACATCGACCCGGCCGAGATCTCGAAGAACGTCGGCGCGCACATCCCGATCGTCGGCGATGTCAAGCAGGTCCTGCCGAAGCTGACCCGCGAGTACCGGGCGCTGCAGACCGACTCCGCCCGCCTCGACGAGTGGTGGAACAGCTTGCGCGGCTGGCAGGAGGCGCACCCGCTCTATTACGAGCCCGGCCAGAACGGCGAGATCAAGCCCCAGTTCATGATCGAGGCGCTGCACCGCGCCACCCAGGGCGACGCGATCATCACCTCTGACGTCGGCCAGCACCAGATGTGGACTGCGCAGTACTACGGCTTCGACAAGCCGCGGCGCTGGATCAACTCCGGCGGCCTCGGGACCATGGGCTTCGGCCTGCCGAGCGCGATCGGCGCCAAGGTCGCCTGCCCCGACGAGCAAGTCGTCTGCGTCGCCGGCGACGGCAGTCTGATCATGAATGCGCAGGAGCTCGCGACCTGCGTCACCGAGGACATCCCGGTGAAGATCTTCCTCCAGAACAACGGCTACATGGGCATGGTCCGCCAGTGGCAGGAGCTGTTCTGGGACCGCCGCTACAGCTCGGTCGAGATGGGCGCCAGCCCCGACTGGGTGAAGCTGGCCGAGGCCTTCGGCGCCAAAGGCATGCGCTGCGAGGACAGCGCCGACCTCGAAGAGCAGATGACGGCGGCGCTGGAGCACGACGGGCCGGTCCTGCTCGACGTCCGCACCGTGCCCGAGGAGAACTGCTATCCGATGATCCCACCCGGCAGCGCTGCCCGCGACATGGTCGAGGCACCGCGCAAGGCGGTCGGTTGATGGAGGCCGGGACCCCTCAGGTCGTGAAACTCGAGGATCTGCATGTCGCCGGTCAGCTCAGCGGCCGCAAGCACATCCTCTCGATCCTGGTTGAGAACAAACCGGGCGTCTTGGCGCGCGTCGCAGGCCTCTTCTCTCGCCGCGGCTTCAACATCGACACGCTCGCGGTCGGCCCGACCGACGACCCCAGCGTCTCGCGGGTCACGCTGACGCTCGACGGCGCCGTCCACCCGATCGACCAGGTGACCAAGCAGCTGCACAAGCTCGTCAACGTCCTGAAAATCCGCGACATGGAGCCGGAGGAGACCGTTGCTCGCGAGATGGCGCTGTTCAAGGTCTCCTCGGCGGTCGAGAACCGGGCCGAGATCATCCAGTTCGCCGAGATCTTCCGGGCCAAAATCGTCGACGTAGCGCGGCGGACGATGACGATCGAGGTGACGGGCTCAGCCGACAAGATCGAGGCCTTCGAGCGAATGGTCCGGCCGCACGGGCTGGTGGAAATGGTCCGGACGGGCGAGATAGCCATCGGCCGCGGGTCGGACTGAAGATGACGGTCCCAGACGCCGGCAGGCGGTGTCCTCGGAAGCCGAAGTAGCGCTGCTACTCCGGCTTCCTGCGTCCGTGCCTGCCGACCTCTGGACCTCGTCATATTCAGCCCGACTCGAGTCGGCGCTGGAGCGCGCGTCCGAACGGGGCCGACGCACCCTCGTAAGCGTTACCAGGGAGGTCGAGGTCGCCGACCCGTGCGCGGTGGTCTTCGCCTCGCGCCTGGCTTCCGATCGTTGGTTCTGCTGGGAGCAGCCCGACCGCGAGTTCGCGCTCGCCGGGCTGGGGGTGGCGCACGAGGCCGCCTCGCGGGGGTCGCGGCGCTTCGAGGAGGTGGCCGACGAGTGCCTGCGGCTGGGGGATCGCCCGATCCTCGAGGAGCCGCGGGGGCTGCCTGCCGGGGCCGGGCCGGTGTGGCTCGGCGGCTTCGCCTTCGACCCCGAGGGCGGCGGCAGCTCGACCTGGTCCTCGCTGGCGCCCGCTTCGCTGGTCCTGCCGCAGGTCTCGGTCTGCCGCCGCGGCGAGCGGTCCTTCCTCACGGTTAACGCTGTCATGCGGCCAGGGGAAGGGGTCGAGCGCTTGGCGGAGGAGCTGGCCGCGCGGGTCTCCGGTGTCCGCCTTGACGCGTCGCTGCCGTTGCTCGACCCGCACCCGACCGCGCATCCCGAGATCCGCAGCGCCCGGCTGCCGCGAGAGTTCGAAGCCGCGGTCGAGGGCGCCACATCCCGGATCGCCGCAGGCGAGTTCTCCAAGGTCGTGCTCGCCCGTGAGGTGATCGTCAGCGCCGGCGCCGCCCACGACCCCGCCGCCGTCTTCGGCGCGATGCGCGAGCAGTTCCCGGCCTGCTTCTGCTTCTGCTGCGGGACCCCGCAGGCGGCCTTCATCGGCGCTAGCCCGGAGCTGCTCGTCCGCCGCGCCGGCGCCTCCGTCTCCACCGTCGCCCTCGCCGGCTCGACCCGCCGCAGCTCCGACCCCGCCGTCGACGACCATCTCGGCGAGCAGCTCCTGCGCAGCGACAAGGACCGCCGTGAGCAGCGGATCGTCGCCGAGCGGATCGTCCGCGCCCTGCGACCGCACGCGGTCTGGGTCGAGGCGGCGCCGGAGCCGGAGATCGTCAAGATCGCGAACATCCAGCACCTGGCGACGCCGGTGATCGCCCAGCTCGCCGAGCCCCACTCGGCGATCGAGATGGCCGGCCTGCTGCACCCGACCCCGGCCGTGGGGGGCGAGCCCTGGCCCGCCGCCGCCGGTGCGATCGCCGACCTCGAGGGCATGGACCGCGGCTGGTACGCCGCCCCCGTCGGCTGGATGGACGCCACCGAAGACGGCGAATTCTGCGTCGGGCTGCGCAGCGCCCTCCTCCGCGACCGCGAGGCCCACCTCTTCGCCGGTGTCGGCGTGGTCGCCGGCTCCGACCCGGCCGCGGAGCTGGCCGAGACCGAGGTGAAGCTCGGGGCCTTGCTGCCGCTGCTTGCCGAGTAGGGGCGCGAGGATGAATCGCTTCGTGTTCGTCTTGGTACTTGCCGCTGCTCTGCTTGGGGTGGCAGTGCGTGCCGCCGCCGCGACGCCTGAGGGCCCGCGCCTGGCGATCTCCGTTTCCACGTATGGGAGTAGGGAGAACGGCAGCTCTGAAGTGATCACGACCGGCCCATCGGGTGAGGATCCGCAGAGGCTCGTCGGAGGCCCGGGTGTGCTGATCGGCGACTCCCTCTCCTGGTCGGCTGCAGGGGACGTGCTCGCGTTCTCCGTCCCGGGGGCCAAGAGCGCGGCGTCGGGGCCGTATGGAAGCGGATGGCCGGTGGCCGGGGTGGTTCGGGCGGACGGAAGCGGCGCCCGGGTGTTCCCACATGCCTTCCTCAACGGCGGCGATCCGGTCATGAGCCCCGATGGCGCCTCGGTCGCCTTCCAGCGACTGAAGATCGTCAGAAATTCGCCCGACGGGGAAGACCCTCTCCTCAAGAGCGCGATCTGGTCGCTCGACGTCAAGCACGGCTCTGTGCGGCGGTTGACGAAGTGGAGGATCGGAACGTTCCTCGAGCCCAGCTCCTACTGGGCCGACGGCTCGATCCTGGCCGCCGAACTGCGCGATCGACGGGGGCTGCGCGCAGTCGCGATCGATCTTCGTAATAAGCGTCTGGCTCCGCTTGTGCGCGAGGCATCCGAACCTACTTTCTCCGCCGACGGGAGCAGGCTGGCTTTCGTCCGCCTGGAGGACAAGACCCCCAACTCCCTGCCAAGCCACCCTGTCAGCGAGCTCTGGGTTGCCCGCGGCGACGGTTCCGCCGCCAAGCGCTTGCTGCGCAGGAAGGGCTACATCTCGTTCCCGAGCTGGGATCCGTCGGGCAGCCGCCTCTCCTTCACCGTCAATCCGCCTGCCGAAGCGACGGGGGACTTGGAACCGGAACCTGGTAACAAGGTGATGGCGATCAACGCTGACGGGACCTGCCTGACGACGGTTTTCTCCGCTCCCGAAGTAACTGTCTCGGGCAGCGCCTGGCAACCGGGTCCCGGGCGAGAAGCCGGCCCGATCAGCTGCTGAGCGCGGCCCTTACGACGGTCGTCAGCGCGCGGTGCGCTTCGACGTTGGATCGGCGGTCGGTCCTGACCTCGATCAGGCCGGTGCCGGCGGCGAGCGCTTCGGGTAGCTCGGCGGGCGAGTCGAGGCGGCGATGCGGGAGGTCGAAGAGCCCTGCGGCCTTGGCGGCGTCGATCCCGCGGGGGGTGCCGAGGAGGCCCTCGAACTCGTCCTCGGGCATCGCCCCCTCCTGCGGAAGGAAGTGGAAGATGCCGCCGCCGGCGTTGTCGATGACGACGATGCGGACCGGGGTGGAGACCTCGCGCAGCGCGGTGAGCCCGCCGAGGTCGTGGAGGAGGCCGAGGTCGCCGGTGACGATCGTGGTCGGGCGACCCGAAATGCGGGCGGCGCCGATGCCGGAGGAGATCAGGCCGTCGATGCCGTTGGCGCCGCGGTTGGAGAGGAAATGGACGTCGGCCGTGGATGTGGCCAGGAAAGCCTCCTGGTCGCGGATCGACATCGAGGAGCTGGTGTAGACGAGGTCGCCGTCGCGGTGGGCGGCGCCGAGGGCACGGTGGACGGCGGGCTCGGTGAGCTTGTCGCTGCTACTGAAAGCACCGTCGAGGGTGGTTTGCGCCGCCTCCTCGGCGGCGAGCCAGCGGTCGGGCAGGGGGCGTTCCCGTCCCTCCAGCCCTTCCAGGCGACTCGCCCAGCCCGAGGCGAGCGCGGTCGGGTCGGCGCGGAGGATCGCTGCTGCCCGATTGCCCGGCTCGTTCCAGCCGCCGTAGGGGTCGATCACGATCTCGTCAGCGCCGCTTTCGACGATCCAGGCCCGCAGCGGCTTGCTGGTCGGCATCTCCCCGAAGCGGAGGACCAGCTCCGGCACGACCGAGCGGGCAAAGTGCTCGTCGCGCAGCAGCAGGTCGTAGGCGGCGACGACGTGCGAGCGGTCGTGCGGGCCGCAGCGCAGCTGCGAGGTCGGGTCGGCGAGGATCGGGAAGCCGGAGACCCGCGCCAGGTGGGCGAGCGGCTCGCGTAGCTCGGGGTCGAGCTGGCGGCCGGCGACGATCACGCCGGAGATCGCGTCGCCGATGTGACCGGCCATCTCGTCGAGGAGGAAGACCGAGGGCTCGAGGTCGATCCGGGTGACAGCGGTGAGGGGTCGCTTGTCGCGCCCCGCCAACGCCAAGGGGTCGGTCGCGGCCACCGCGCCCTCGACCGGCAGCGGCGCCAGCGGCTCCCTCCACGGCAGATTGAGGTGGACTGGCCCGGGGCGCACCTCGCCACGCGCTTTCGCCACGGCGCGGCAGGCGACCGAGCGGCAGTGCAGCAGCCCCCCGTCGTCGGCCTCGTGAGTCCCGACTTCGCAGAACCAGCGGACCGAGGCGCCGAAGCTCTTGATCTGGTCGATCGTCTGCCCGGCTCCGATCCCGCGCAGCTCCGGCGGCCGGTCGGCGCTCAGCACCAACAGCGGAACTCCCGATTCGTCGGCCTCGACCACGGCCGGGTGGTAGTTCACCAGCGCCGTCCCCGAGGTGCACAGCAGCGCCACCGGCTCACCGCTCGCCTGCGCCGCCCCGAGGGCGAAGAACCCCGCGGAGCGCTCGTCGACGATCACGCTCACCTCGATCTCCGGCTGCCGCCAGAGCGCCACCGCCAGCGGCGTAGAGCGCGAGCCCGGTGAGACCACCGCCAAACGCAGCCCCGAACGCGCCAGCTCCTCGGCAAAGGCAGAAGCGAGAGCGGTGTTGGCGTTGGTGGGGTCCATATTGGCCACGCCAGCCCGAACTGCATCAAATTTCCGCGCTGGCAGGCAGGGAATTTGATGCAGTTCGGGTCTCGGGCGTCCTCGGCAGGCTAGAGCCGGTGCGCTTGCAGCGCCTCCTCGTCGATCTCGATTCCCAGGCCGGGACCGGGAGGGAGGTGGAGCATCCCGTCCCGCAACTCGCACTCGACCGAGGCGATCGTCTCGGCGAAGAGGCGCTGGGTGGCGAGGCCGTGGGCGAGGTGAAGGCGTTCGGGGCGGGAGGTCTCCGCCAGGCTGAGGGCGACCTGAGCGGCGGCTGCGATCCCGACGGGTCCGTCGAGAGCGCTGGTGATGAAGGCGGGGAGGACGTCGGCGATCTGCAGCGCTGCTTCGTGGCCTCCGACCTTCGAGAGCTTGATCCCGGTGTAGGCGCAGGCGGCCATAGCTGCCGCTCGCTCGGCCTCCGCGAGCGAGGCCACGCTCTCGTCGGCGGCAAGGGGGATCGACGTAGCCGCGGCGAGCTCCGCCATCTCCTCCAGCGTCGCGACCGGCTGCTCCGCCAGCTCGATCCCGAACGGCTCCAGTTCACCCAAGCGCTTCTTAGCCGTCCCGAGATCCCAAGTCGCGTTCACGTCCACCCGAATCCGCGCCGAAGGCCCGACCGCCTCTCGAACCGCCCGCACCTGCTCGACATCATCCACGCGAGTCCGCGGTTTTCCTTGCTCTACAAGGTTTTTCGCGGACTCGGCACCGAGCTTGAGCTTGAACGTCGTGAACCCGTCAGCCGCCCACCGTTCAGCGTCAGCCGCGACCGCCTCTGCCTCGCCCGCCACCAACGTCGCATTGCACGAAACGGATTCGGCTTCGCCACCGACCCCGGCCCCCGCCCTCCTACCCAGCAAATCCGCCTGCGCCGTCCGCATCGCAAAGAGAGACGGAGCCGACAGTCCCTCGGCCGTCTGCCTCTCCGCCCACCCCTCGAGCTCCGCGACCACCTCGCTCAACCCAATCCCGCCCCGCAACGACAGTGGCACCGCTTCGCCCAGCCCGACGATCCCGTCCGCATCCCGGACCCGCAGCAGCACCATCTCCCGCCGCTCCAGAACTCCGCGCGCGGTCACGTACGGCTTCTTGAACGGAAGCGCGTAGGGGATGACCTCGACGGAAACGAGCTGCACGCCCCCACCCTCTCAAAGACGTTCCGTGGTTCCTTTGCCCGACCCGCACGACAAGGGAACCACGCGCTTCGCGTGGGTCTACCGCTCAGGCCGAGATCAGCAGCCCGATGGTGACCAGGACGCTGAAGACCGCAAGGACGCCCCCGGTCGCCGCCAGCACGCCGTTCAGCGCCGGACCGTCGCGGCGCTCCTGCAGCGTCCGGTAAGGCTTGACCGCCAACGGCGCCGCCAGGAGGCCGATCAGTGGCAACATGCTCGCTTCGCCCGCCACCAAGGCGATCGGCAGCACCACAAACGCGCCCAGCACCAGCGTCCCGTAGAGCCGCACCGCCGCCTCGCGGCCGACCCGCACAGCCAGCGTGTTCTTGCCGGCGCGGCGGTCGGTCTCGACGTCGCGGACGTTGTTGACGACGATGATCGCGGTGGCGAGGAAGCCGATCGAGATCGAGAGGCCGAGCGGCAGCGCGTCGAGTTCCTCCAGCTGCACGTAGTAGGAGCCGTTGACGGCCACCAGGCCGAAGAAGAGGAAGACGAAGACCTCGCCGAAGCCGCTGTAGCCATAGGGGCGGGGGCCGCCGGTGTAGAGGACGCCGGCGGCGATCGAGAGGACGCCGATCAGCAGGATTACCGGACCGGTGACGAAGGTCAGGTAGATCCCGCAGACGACCGCGACCGCGAAGGCGATCCAGGTCGCCCGCATCACCCGCTGCGGCGTCACCATCCCGCTCGCCGTGACCCGCACCGGCCCGAGCCGGTCGGCGGTGTCGGCGCCGCGCTTGGCGTCGGAGTAGTCGTTGGCGAGGTTGGTCCCGATCTGGATGAAGATCGACCCGATCAGGGCAGCGAAAAAAGCCCCCCAGCGCGGCAGGTGCCCCAGCCACTGCACCGCCGCCGCCGTCCCCACGAGCACCGGCGCGATCGCCGCCGGCAGCGTCCGCGGCCGCGCCGACATCAGCCAGATCCTCATGCGCGCCTTGGGAACTGCGAGAAGTCGGGGGACCGTTTCTGCTTGAACGCCTCGCGCCCCTCGGCCGCCTCCTCGGAGCCGTAGAAGAGGAGGTTGGCGTCGTGGGCGAGCTGCTGGATCCCGGCGTAACCGTCCTCGTGGGCGTTGAAGCTCGCCTTGACCAGACGCAGAGCGAAGGGGGAGAGGGCGAGCATCTCGCGACACCAGGCGACGGTCTCGCGCTCGAGCTCGGCCAGCGGCACCACCGTGTTGACCAGCCCCATCTCCAGCGCCTCCTCGGCGTCGTACTGGCGGCAGAGCATCCAGACCTCCTTCGCCTTCTTGGTCCCGACGAGGTCACGCAGCAGCGAGGCACCGTAGCCGCCGTCCCAGGAGCCGACCCGCGGGCCGACCTGGCCGAAGACGCCGTTGTCGGCGGCGATCGTCAGGTCGCAGCAGAGGTGGAGGATGTGGCCGCCGCCGATCGCGTAGCCGGCGACCATCGCCACGATCGGCTTCGGCAGCCGCCGCATCTGGATCTGCAGGTCGGTGACGTGGAAGCGACCGACCGAGGCGCCCTCCTCCATGTAGCCGGTGTCGCCGCGGACCGTCTGGTCGCCGCCCGAGCAGAAGGCCCGGTCGCCTTCGCCCGTGAAGACGATCACCCCGACCTCCGGATCCTCGCGCGCGACCTCCATCGCCGCCGAGACCTCGATCAGCGTCTGCGGCCGGAAAGCGTTCAGGACCTCGGGCCGGGCGATCGTCACTTTGGCGATCCCGCCGCCGGTCTCGTAGCGGATGTCCTCGTAGTCACCCGCGCTCGTCCACTCGATCGGCGCGTAGAGCTCGTTCTCGGGCGGAGCTCCTTTGTGGCGTTTGGGCATGATGGGCACGATATCCCGATGAAGCTCGACGACTGGCTCTCGCAGAGATCTCAGAGTTGTCCGGACCGGACGGCCCTCGTCGCCGATGCCGCCGAGATGACCTACGCCGAGCTCGAGGCCGAAGCGACCTGGGTCGCGCGGCGGCTCGCCGCCCACGGCGTCCGCCGCGGCTCGACCGCGGCGCTGACGATGCACCCGCGCCGCGAGCAGGTGGTCCTCCTCCACGCGCTCCTCAAGGTCGGCGCTGCGCTGCTGCCGCTGGGACCGCGGCTGACGGCGGCGGAGCGGGCGGAGATCGTCTCCGCCGTCGACCCGATCATCGACCTCGACGACCCGGGGCTCCTGACCCAGACCGAGGCCGACCTGCCGCTGTTGGGAGAGCACGACATGGACGCGATCTGCTGCCGGGTCCTGACCAGCGGCAGCACCGGGATCCCGCGGCCGGTCCCGCTCAGCTACGGCAACTTCCTCTGGAGCGCGGTTGGCTCCGCCTTCAACATCGGCGTCATGCCGGAGGACCGCTGGCTCTGCTGCGTCCCGCTCAGCCACATTGCCGGCCTCGGAATCGTCATGCGCTCGGTCATCTACGGGACCACCGCGGTCGTCCACGACGGCTTCGACGTCGACCGGGTGGGGGAGGCGCTGGAGCGAGAAGGCATAACGGTGATGTCCCTGGTGACGACGATGCTGACGCGGCTGCTCGACGCCGGCCTCGACCTCTCCGGCCCGCGGGCGATCCTCGTCGGCGGCGGCCCGGTACCGGAGGAGCCGCTGGAAGAGGCGATCGCCAAGGGCGCCACCGTGGTCCAGACCTACGGCCTGACCGAGACCTGCTCGCAGGTGACGACGCTCGCTCCCGCCGACGCCAAGCGCAAGCTCGGCTCCGCCGGGCGGCCCCTGCTCACCACCCACCTGCGGATCCGCGAGGGCGAGATCCTGATCCAGGGGCCGACGGTCGCGCCGGGCGCCGCCGACGCCGACGGCTGGCTGCACACCGGCGACCTCGGCCACATCGACGAGGAAGGCTTCCTCTACGTCCGCGACCGGATCGACGACATGATCGTCAGCGGCGGCGAGAACGTGATCCCGGCCGAGGTGGAGGAGGTGCTGCTACGGCATCCGGCGGTCGCCGAGGCTGCGGTGATCGGCCGCGAGGACCCGGAGTGGCAGCAGGCGGTCACCGCCGTCGTTGTGCTCGAGACCGGCACCGCGGCGACGGCGGACGAGCTGCGCCACCACTGCGCCGAGTCCCTTGCCGGCTTCAAAGTGCCGAAGCGGGTCGAGCTCGCCTCGGCGCTGCCCCGCACCCCGTCGGGGAAGCTGATGCGCAGGGCGCTGCGCTGAGCGGCCTTACGCCGCCGCGAAGAGGCACTCGGTAGCCTGCCGCCTCATGCGAACCGACGACATCTTCACCGACAAAGACGCCGACCTCAGCAAGCTCGACGGCAAGACCGTCGCCATCCTCGGCTACGGCTCCCAGGGGCACGCCCACGCCCTCAACCTCAAGGACTCCGGCGTCGAGGTGGTCGTCGGCCTGCGCCCCGACTCCTCCAGCCGCGCCAAGGCCGAAGCGGCCGGGCTCGAGGTGCTCGACGTCGCCGAAGCCGCCAGCCGCGGCGACCTGGTGATGATCCTGCTGCCGGACGAGAAGCAGGCCGAGGTCTGGCGCGAGGAGATCTCCGACGGGATCGGGCCCGGCAACCTGCTGCTGTTCGCCCACGGCTTCGCGATCCACTTCGGCGAGATCGAGCCGCCCCCCGGCGTCGACGTCGGCATGGTCGCGCCGAAGGGCCCGGGCCACCTGGTCCGCCGCCAGTACGAGGAAGGCAGCGGCGTCCCCTGCCTGATGGCCGTCCACCAGGACGACTCCGGCAGCGCCCACGACCTCGTCCTCGCCTACGCCTCCGGGATCGGCGGCGGCCGCGCGGCGGTGATCGAGACCAGCTTCAAGGACGAGTGCGAGACCGATCTCTTCGGCGAGCAGGCGGTCCTCTGCGGCGGCGCCTCCGAACTCGTCCGCGCCGGCTACGAGACCCTTGTCGAGGCCGGCTACGACCCGCGCCTCGCCTACTTCGAGTGCCTGCACGAGCTGAAGCTGATCGCCGACCTGATGTACGAAAAGGGCATTCAGGGCATGCGCTACTCGATCTCCAACACGGCTGAGTACGGCGACATGACCCGAGGCAAACGCGTGATCGGCGAGGAGTCCCGGGCGGCGATGAAGCAGATCCTCTCCGAGATCCAGTCGGGCGATTTCGCCAAGGAGTTCATCGCCGAGAACCGCGCCGGCAACGAGAACTTCGACCGCATGCGCAGTGAGGCGGCGGGGCACGAAATCGAGGAGGTCGGCCATGACCTTCGAGACTTGATGCCCTGGATCGATCAGGGGTTCAAGGACACTAAATAGGGCTGGCTTGTAGGGAGGGGTGGGTGGCTCTCGACACCTGGGTTCCTCGCCTTTAAGCCGCCGTCTCTCGCTAAGTGTTCTGTGCGAGGAACAGGATGCCGGCGCCGAGAGGGGCACCTCTCCTGGCGACAGCTCCTGGCAGATCGGCTGCTGTACAGGCGTCAGCTTTTGATCGGCCCTCTGGGATCGGTCTCGCCCTCGGGCAGCTTGCCGTCTCGGCCTACGTAGCCGTCCTTGCCGCCGACTACGAAGTAGATCGCGTCTTCGTCGGTGCTGAGGTTCTTGAAGCCGCGGACTACCGGGGCGTCTACCCAGGCGACGCCGCCTGGGGCTAGCTGGTGCTTCTCGCCGTCTAGGTCGATCTCGAGCTGGCCCTGGTGGACGAAGTAGAGCTCCTCCTGGGTCTCGTGCAGGTGCCGCCCGGACTCGTAGCCGGGCGGCATGACGATGATGTTTGCGCCGAAGGCCCGGACTCCCAGCTCCTTGCGGACCTTGCGGAAGCCCCAGCCCTCGCCGAGGTCGTCGAGGCCGGCGACCGCCCAGCCCTCGCCTTTGGCCACGTTCGCATCGCTCATGCGGACGGCCCTGAGCGGCGGGTGTTGACCGCCACCTCCTCGGCCGCGTCCCGGATCTTGAAGGCGACCACGATCAGCTCCAGCCAGAGCCGGGTGACGATCAGGTAGATCAGCGCTCCGAGCGGGGCCAGGATCAGCAGGATGATGCCGGTGCCCGCGCTTTCGGCGAAGCCGGCGATGATTATGGCCAGCGCCCCGAGCGCGAGGACGACGATCGCCACCACGTAGAGGAAGCGGATCAGGCTGGGCGTGATCAGGTGGTCGAAGCGGGTGTCCATCAACGCTTCGAAGAACCCACCAGGGGCATTTCGCTGGGTCGGCTCGCCCGGGGGCGGGGTCGGCTGAACTGAGGACTCCATCGTCTGTCTCCTCCTCGAAAGTGACGTATAGATGCGCTTGTGAGCCTAGCCGCGCCCCCGGCTGTCGCCGCCTGGCTTTGGCCAATAACCTGTCCAACCGGATGGCGCCCGAGACGACCCTGCAGATTCCCAGCGAGATCAAGCCCGCCGACGGCCGCTTCGGCTGCGGCCCCTCGAAGGTGCGCCCCGAGGCGCTCGCGAGCCTGGTGGGGCGCTCAGATCTGATCGGGACCTCGCACCGCCAGGCGCCGGTACGGGACCTGGTGCGGGAGGTGCGGACCGGGCTCGGCGAGCTCTTCTCGCTGCCCGACGGTTACGAGATCGCCCTCGGCAACGGCGGCACCACCGCCTTCTGGGAGGCGGCCAGCGCCTGGCTGGTGCGCGAGCGGGCGCTGCACCTCACCTACGGCGAGTTCTCCGGCAAGTTCGCGAAGTCGACCGGGGCGGCGCCGTTCCTCGAGGACCCGATCGTGGTCGAGGCCGAGCCGGGCGACGCGCCCGAGCCGCGCGCCGACTCCGCCGCCGACGCGATTGCCTGGGCCCACAACGAGACCTCGACGGGGGTGATGGTCCCCGTACAGCGCCCCGAGGGCGCGGCGGAGGCGCTCGTCCTCATCGACGCCACCTCCGGCGCCGGCGGCCTGCCGGTCGACCTCACCCAGTGCGACGCCTACTACTTCGCCCCGCAGAAGGGCTTCGCCTCCGACGGCGGCCTTTGGCTCGCCGCCCTCAGCCCCGCCGCGATCGCCCGGATCGAGGAGCTCGACGGCGCCGGCGACCGCTGGCAGCCCGCTTTCCTCTCGCTGCAGACCGCGCTCGACAACTCGCGCAAGGAGCAGACCTACAACACGCCTGCCTTGGCGACCCTGCTGCTGCTGAACGAGCAGGTCCGGTGGATGCTCGGTCTCGGTGGTCTCGCCGGCTGCGTCGAGCGCACCTCCGACTCCTCCGGTCGCCTCTACGGCTGGGCCGAGCGCAGCGATTACGCGAGCCCGTTCGTCGCCGATCCGGCCAAGCGCTCACTCGTCGTCGGCACGATCGACTTCGACGACTCGGTCGACGCCGCGGCGCTGGCGAAGGCGCTGCGCGCCAACGGCATCGTCGACGTCGAGCCCTACCGCAAGCTCGGCCGCAACCAGCTGCGGATCGGGATGTTCCCGGCAATCGACCCGGACGACGTCGAGGCGCTGACCGCCTGCATCGACTGGGTCGTCGAGAACGTCGACGGGGTGCGGGTCTCGTGAAGGTCCTGGTCAAGGAGAAGATCGCCGATACCGGCGTCGACCTGCTGCGCTCGCAGTTCGACGTCGATCTCGGGCTGGAGATGTCCGACGACGAGCTGCGCGAGCGGATCTCCCAATACGACGCGATCCTGATCCGCTCGGCGACGAAGATGACGCCGGAGCTGATCGACCTCGCCGACAACCTCAAGGTGATCGGCCGCGCCGGCACCGGGGTCGACAACGTCGACATCCCGGCCGCCACCCGCCGCGGGATCATCGTCGCCAACGCGCCGGAATCGAACTCGGTCGCCGCCGCCGAGCACACCCTGGCCCTGGCCCTCGCCCTCTTCCGCAACGTCCCGCAGGCCCACGAATCGCTTGTCGCCGGCCGCTGGGACCGGGCCAAGTTCAAGGGCTCCGAGCTCTACGGCAAGACGCTCGGGGTGATCGGCTTCGGCCGCATCGGCCAGCTCGTCGCCCGGCGCGCCCAGAGTTTCGAGATGGAGGTCGTCGCCTTCGACAAGTTCGTCTCCGCCGAGCGCTTCCGCGAGCTCGGTGCCGAGGGGGTCGACTCGATCGAGGAGCTGCTCGGCCGCGCCGACCTCGTCACCTTGCACACGCCGAAGACGCCGGAGACGATCGGGATGATCAATGCCGAGACGATCGCGGCGATGAAGGACGGCGCCCGCCTCGTCAACTGCGCCCGCGGCGAGCTCGTCGACCTCGACGCGCTCCTCACGGGCCTCGAGTCCGGCAAGCTCGGCGGCGCCGCCCTTGACGTCTTCCCCGAGGAGCCGTTCACCGAGCACCCGATCTTCGCCCGCGGTGACGTCGTCGTCACCCCGCACCTGGGTGCCTCGACCGCCGAGGCGCAGGACCGCGCAGGCGTCGTCACCGCCGAGCAGGTGACCGCGGCCCTGACCGGCGGCGTCGTCACCAACGCGGTCAACATCGCCGCCGTGCGGCCCGAGGTGATGGAAGCGCTGGCGCCGTTCGTGCCGCTCTGCGAAAAGCTCGGCCGCCTCGCCCAGGGTCTCGGCAGCGGCTCGGTCGAGCGGGTCAGCGCCGAGTTCCGCGGCCGCATCGCCTCCCACGACACCCGCCTGCTCGGGATCGCCGTCCTCGCCGGGATCCTCTCCGGTCACACCGAGGAGCCGGTCAACCTCGTCAACGCGCCGCAGATGGCCGAGGAGCGCGGGATCGAGCTGACGGCGACGACCGATGCCGGCGCCGAGGACTTCACCGAGCTGGTCCGCGTCCGCGTCGCCACCGCCGACGGCGAGGTCGAGGTCGCCGGCACCAGCGTCGGACCGCGCAACGAGCCCTACCTGGTCTCCGCCTGGGGCGAGAGCTTCTACCTGCCCTTCGCCGAGCACATCACCGTCTTCCGCTACGCCGACCAGCCGGGAATGATCGGCCGCGTCGGCACCCTCTTCGGCGAAGAGGGCGTCAACATCGTCTCCGCCGCCGTCGGCGCCGAAAGCGGGGGGGAGCGGGCGGTGATGGCGTTGACCACCGACGCTCCGGTCCGCGCCGAGACGATCGGGAAGATCCTCGCCCTGGAGGGATTCTCCAACGGCCGCTCGGTCGACCTCTGAGCTGTAGACGTCCGGCGGTCGACGCCGCAACGTCTGGCGGCAACGCTTGTTCTTATGGGAGGGTCATCTCGCGACCCTGCCAGGGAACTCCATGAAGAAGTCGATCCTCATCGCCTTGACGCTGTTTGCGGCCCTGCTCGCGCCGCCCGCCCATGCCGAAGGCGGGCCGCTGACCCTGCTCCTCGCGGGGACCGGAGCCGACGACGTCTTCCGGATCGGCCTCAGCCCGGACGGGCGCGAATACCGGATCTCCTCGGACGCGACGCTCGAAGCCGGCGGCGACGTCTGCCGGCACCCGGAAGAACGGATGAACGAGCTCGCCTGTGACGCCCCCTCGATCGCGGGCTTCGAAGTCAACGTCCTCGGCGGCGACGACATGGTGGTCCTCGGATCCGACATTCCGATCCCGGCGACGCTGCGGGGAGGGCCCGGGCGCGACCGGCTGACCGGCGGCAACGTCGCCGACAAGATCGTCGGCGGCCCCGACGCCGACGTCCTCAGCGGCCGGCGCGGTGACGACCTCTTGCTCGGCGGACCCGGCGACGACCGGCTGATCGGCGGCCCCGGCAACGACCGCCTGCAGGGAGGCCCCGGGGCTGACCTCCTGGTTGGCGGCTCCGGCCAGAACTCGCTTCTTCAGTAGGTCTGCCGGCGGCCGACGCCGCGCGGTGCGGCGTCCTCGGTCGGCAAAACAGCGCTGCTATCCGGCCTCCCTGCGTCCTTGCCCTGCTTGGTCCGATGCGCGCTGGACCTACTGAAGAGCTTCGCGGGCCGGCTCGTCGCGGCCGCCGAGCCGGCCGCCGACGAGGGCGACCGCGATCAGCAGCCCGATCACCGCCAGCGCCGCGTCGAGCCGCATCGCCGCCTGGATGCCGTCGACGAAGGGCGGGATCGCGGCGGAGAAGACGGTCGTCGTCAGGCCGAGGCCGATCGAGCCGCCGGCGATCTGGAACATGTAGACGATGCCGCCGGCGAGGCTGGTCTGCGATTCGTCGACCGAGGTGACCCCGGCCGTGGTCGCGGTGGGGACGAAGCTGCCGGCGCCGATCCCGAGCACGATCATCCCCGGGACCAGGGCGCCGTAGCCGGAGCCTTCGTCGAGCAGCGAGAAGAGGATCGGTCCGAGGGTGATCAGGGCGGCGCCGATCACCGCCAGCTTCTTCGCCCCGAGCCGGTCGTAGAGCGGGCCGGCGGCGAAGGAGGAGAGGGCGAAGACGGCGAGGAAGGGAAGCATCCCGACGCCGGCTTCCAAAGCCGAGTAGCCGAGCTGTTTCTGCATGAACTGCGGCAGGTAGAGCAAGGCAGCGAAGAAGGTCGCGGCCATGAAGAGGACGGCGACGCAGGCGGCGGTGAAGTTCTGGTTGCGGATCACCTGGCGCGGGATCAGCGCATGCTCGCCGGCCCGCCACTCGATCGGGACGAAGGCGGCGACCCCGATTACCGCGAGCGCGAACAGCACGATCACCCGGGGGTCGCCCCAGCCCCAGTCGTCAACCTGGTCGAGGGCGACGAGAAGGGAGACGAGGCCGACCGAGAGCGCCGCGATCCCCGGGTAGTCGATGCGGTGGTCCTTGCTCTCCGGCTCCTTGACGTGGACCAGCAGGTAGGTGACCCCGACCGCGAAGATGGCAATCGGGACGTTGAGGAAGAAGATCCAGCGCCAGGAGAGCTCGTCGGTGAGGACGCCGCCCAGCAGCGGTCCGATCGCGTTGCCGAGGCCGGCGGCGCCGATGATGATCCCGCCGGCCAGGCCGGCCTTCTCTTCCGGCAGGATCTCGTAGGTCATCCCGAGGATCGCCGGCCACATCAGCGCCCCGCCGATTCCCATCAGGGTCCGCGCAGCGATCAGCGCCGTCTCGGTCGGGGCGGCCCCGCCGATCGCCGACATCGTCGCGAAGATCGCGCTGCCGAGGAAGAAGGCGTTGCGGCGGCCGAACATGTCGGCGAGGCGCCCCCCGGTGACGATCATCACCCCGAAGGTCAGGGCGTAGGCGTTGATCACCCACTGGATCGTGTTGATGTTGGTGTGGAAGTCGCTCTCCATCGTCGGCAGGGCTACGTTGACGGCCGTGAAGTCGTTGGCGATGACGACCACGGCGGCCCCCATCGCGAACAGCGCGAGCCAGTTGGTGCGACCCGAATCGGTTGCTTCCGGGGTTGAGATTCGCGCAGCCTACGCTAAGGTTCGGAACCGAATGGGCATCCGGCTCGACAGCCTCGCGCTACTCCTTCTCCTCCCCCCTCGGGGGGAATAGCGCTGGGCGGCGCGATAGCCGCGAGAGATAAAAGGCCATTCGATTCAAAGAGAGAAGGAGAGGTCCACCATGAGTTCCGGACCCACTGAAGTAGATAAATCCGACGCCGACCGCGTCCACATCTTCGACACCACGCTGCGCGACGGCGAGCAGTCTCCCGGCATATCGCTGAACACGGCCGAGAAGGTCGAGATCGCCCAGCAGCTCGCCCGCCTGGGGGTCGACGTGATCGAGGCCGGCTTCCCGATCACCTCGCCCGGTGACTTCGAGGCGGTCCAGGAGATCTCCCGCAAGGTCGAGGGGCCGGTGATCTGCGGCCTCGCCCGCACCCACAAGGCCGACATCGACGCGGCGTGGGGGGCGGTGAAGGGGGCGGCGCGGCCGCGCATCCACACCTTCATCTCGACCTCCGACATCCACATCGAGCACCAGCTGAAGACCGACCGCGAGGACGTCAAGGGCCAGGCCCGGGCCGCGGTCTCGCTGGCCAAGTCCTACTGCGAGGATGTCGAGTTCTCGCCCATGGACGCGACCCGCGCCGATATCGAGTTCACGGCCGAAGTCTGCGGGATCGCCGTCGAGGAGGGCGCGACCGTGGTCAACATCCCCGACACCGTCGGCTACACGACGCCGGAGGAGTACGCCGAGTACTTCCGGCGCCTGTACGAGCTGGTGCCGGGGCTGCGAGAGGTCGAGACCTCGGTCCACTGCCACGACGACCTGGGGATGGCCGTCGCCAACTCCTACGCCGGGGTGCTGGCAGGGGCGCGTCAGGTCGAGTGCGCCGTCAACGGGATCGGCGAGCGGGCCGGCAACTGCTCGCTGGAGGAGATCGCGATGTTGATCGGCGTCCGCGAGGACGTGCACGGCCTCTGGACCGAGATCAACACCCGCGAGATCGCCCGCACCAGCCGCATGGTCAGTCGCCTGACCGGCTACCCGGTGCAGCCGAACAAGGCCGTGGTCGGGCGCAACGCCTTCGCTCACGAGTCCGGGATCCACCAGGACGGCGTCCTCAAGGAGCGCAGCACCTACGAGATCATGGACGCGACCGAAGTCGGCCTGGAGTCGAACTCGATCGTCCTGGGCAAGCACTCCGGCCGCCACGCCCTGAAAGACGCCCTGGAGCAGCTGGGCTTCAAGGTCGAAGGCCAGGCGCTGAACAACGCCTTCAAGGCCTTCAAGGAGGTCGCCGACCGCAAGAAGCAGGTGACCGCGCTGGACCTGGAGGCGATCGTCTCCGATGAGATGCGCGAGCGCTCCGACGCCCACGACCTGGCCTGGTTCGAAGTCGAGGCCGGGACCCGCAAGCCGCCGGTGGCGAAGGTCGCCGTCACCAAGCCCTCGGGCGAGGAGTCGGTCGGCGAAGCCAGCGGCGACGGCCCCGTCGACGCGATCTTCCACGCGATCCAGGACGCCGTCGACACCGAGTGCGAGCTGGTCGAGTACAAGGTCGAGGCGGTGACCGGGGGAGAGGACGCTCTCGGCGAAGTCGCCGTGCAGCTGCGGGCGGCGGGACGCCTGGCCACGGGCCAAGGCGTGGCGACGGACATCCTCGAGGCAAGCGCCCGCGCCTACGTAAGGGCGATCTCGAACGCCCTGGAAGGCGCGGCGACCCGCGAGGCCGAGGCGGCAACCGCCGAGGCTGTGGTGGAGCGGACGCCCGGGCCGTAGTCGAGGCTGAACGAAGGTCCAGGGATAGACCGGTTTGCACGATGGCGGGGGAGGGCGCGGGTGACCCTCCCCCAGAGACCGTCGCGCAGCTGATCGGGGTGCTGGGCGCCACCGTGGTCTCTGGAGCCTCTGTGGGAGGGTCACCCGCGCCCTTGGCGGGTTCACGCGTATCGCGTTCCACAAACGTCACAAACTGCGCGCCACCCGCGCGCTTCAGCTCGGCACGCTCCAGGCATGCCCCGCGAGTCCGCGAAAACCCGTATAGAGGCCGGGTTATCGCGGACTCGCGGGGACGACCTGCCGATCTCGCGGTTGGCTGGCCGGCAGCACGGCGTGGTGGCGAGGCGACAGTTGCTCGCCGAGGGGTGGAGCGAGGACGAACTCGACTGGCGGATCGGGGCGGGACGGCTATACCGCGTTCATCCTGGCGTCTACGCACTTACTCCGCGTCACTTGATCTCGCGGCGCGGATGGTGGATGGCTGCCGTACTTGCTTCGGGACCGGATGGGCTGTTGAGCCACTGGTCCGCGGCGGCGCTCTGGGGGATCCGGCCGAACGGGCGGTCGCGAATCGATGTGACGGTGGCTCATCGCAGTCGCTCGTCGCGGGCGATCCACCGGCACATCTCCTCCGTCCCATCGGACGAGCGGGCGGGGCACGAGGGGATTCCAGTGACCTCGGTGCATCGGACGATCTTCGACTTGGCGGCGGTGGTTGCGGTGGACGAGGTGGTAGCGATGATCAAGGAGGCCGAATACCTCAATCGCTGGGATCGGCTTTCGCTTCCCGCACTTCTGGAGCGCTATCCGGGCAAACGAGGTTCCCGCAAGGTGCAATTCGCGCTGGACCGCATCACGGAAGAGCCCCCGGGCCGCACCCGCTCGAAACTCGAGCAGCGATTCGCGCCTTTCCTCCGCCGGCACCATCTGCCCTTACCCCGCTTCAACGACTGGATCCTCCTCAACGGCAAGCGCTACCAAGTGGACTGCCACTGGCCGGACCTGCGTCTGATCGTCGAGCTCGACGGCTGGCAGGGCCACAGCTCCCGCTCGGCTTTCCAGGACGACCGTGCTCGCGACCGCGCCCTCCACGCCGCCGGCTTCTCTGTCGTCCACCTCACCTGGAATCAACTCGACGTCGAACCTGAGGCGATCGCCGCTGACCTCCGCGCCCTCCTGAAGTAAGACGAGGCGCTCCGGGCCGGGCCACATCACCCTCCACCCAGCAAGCAGAGGGTGATGTGGCCCGGCAGGAGCGGTTCCGAACCCCTCATATACAAACGTCTGTGATAACGTACGCCACAATGGCAGCCGCCACCGCGAGCAGCACTCAGACCAAGGACCCCGCAACCTCCGTCGGCCCGCGGATCCGCGCTCTGCGCGACGCGATGGGTCTCAGCCTCCGCGACCTCGCCGAGCGGTCTGGTGTCTCCGCGCCGATGCTTTCGCAGGTCGAGCGGGGGGAGACCTCGCCTACGCTCGCGGTCGCCGGCAAGATCGCCGCCGGCCTGGAGCTGACGCTCTCGCAGCTGCTGCGCCTCGACGAGGGCCAACACGTCGTCGTCAGCCGGGCGGTCGGCCGCCGCCGCTCCGAGCGCGGGGGCCACCGCTTCGAGGAGCTGACGCCGCCGCTGCCGGGGCAGCGCGCTGACGTCTCGCTGCACGTCCTGGCACCGGGGGCCACGACCGGCGGCCGCGCCGACCCGCCGATGCACGAGCCGGGCAGTCGCGAGACCGCGGTCGTCCTCGCCGGCACCCTGGTGCTGGTCGTCGACGGCGCCCGCCACGAGCTTCAAGAGGGGGACAGCGTCACCTTCGACGCCGACCTGCCACATCACTTCGAGAACGAAGGCGTGGAGGCAACCCGCTTCTTCGCCGTGATCGCCGCCGGGCTGAGGAGGAGCTGACGCACATGCCGAAAACGATGTTCGACAAGATCTGGGAGCAGCACGAGGTCTCGCCGGGGCTGATCTACATCGACCTGCACCTGGTCCACGAGGTCACCTCGCCGCAGGCCTTCGACGGCCTCCGCCTGGCGGGCCGCAAGGTCCGCCGCCCCGACAAGACCCTCGCCACCGCCGACCACAACACCCCGACCGACGGGACGATGGCGGCGCGCCTGATCGCCGACCAGCTCTCCCGCGTCCAGGTCGAAACCCTGGAGCGCAACTGCGCCGAGTTCGGCATCCCGGTCTACTCGTTGGGCTCCGACCGCCAGGGCATCGTCCATGTGATCGGCCCGGAGCTGGGCGTCACCCGGCCGGGAATGACGATCGTCTGCGGCGACAGCCACACCTCCACCCACGGCGCCTTCGGCGCCCTCGCCTTCGGCATCGGCACCTCCGAGGTCGAGCACGTCCTCGCGACCCAGTGCCTGGTCCAGAAGCGACCGAAGACGATGCGGATCAGCTACTCCGGCGAGCTGCGCCACGGCGTCACGCCGAAGGACCTGATCCTGGCGACGATCGGCCGCCTCGGCACCGGCGGCATGGCCGGCTACGCGGTCGAGTACGCCGGTCCCGCGATCGAGGCGCTCTCGATGCCGGGCCGGATGACGATCTGCAACATGACGATCGAGGGCGGTGGCCGCGCCGGGATGATCGCCCCGGACGGGACCACCTTCGAGTGGGTCAAGGACCGTCCCGCCGCTCCCGCCGACTTCGAGGCGGCGATGGCGCGCTGGCGGGAGCTGCCGACCGAGCCCGGCGCCTCCTTCGACAACGAGGTCGAGATCGACGCTTCGGACATCTCGCCGATGGTCACCTGGGGCACCAACCCCGGCCAGGTCGTCGAGGTCACCGACCGAGTCCCCGACCCGGCCGAGCTCGACTCGCCCGCCGACCGCGAGGCGGCCGAACGCGCCCTCGCTTACATGGGCCTGGAGGCCGGGACGCCGATGACCGAGGTCGCCCCCGAACGGGTCTTCATCGGCTCCTGCACCAACTCGCGGATCGAGGATCTGCGCGAGGCCGCCGAGGTCGTCCAGGGCCGCAAGGTCGCCGGCGGCGTCAGCGCGATGGTCGTCCCCGGCTCCCAGCAGGTCAAGAAGGCCGCCGAGGAAGAGGGCCTCGACGAGGTCTTCAAGAGCGCCGGCTTCGACTGGCGCGTTGCCGGCTGCTCGATGTGCCTGGGGATGAACCCGGACACGCTGTCAGAAGGCGAGCGCTGCGCCTCGACCTCGAACCGCAACTTCGAGGGTCGTCAGGGCAAGGGCGGCCGCACCCACCTCGTCAGCCCGAAAATGGCCGCCGCCGCTGCGGTCGAGGGCCACTTCGTCGACATCAGGGATTGGAGCTAGAAGATGCGACCCGTAGACAAGATCGAAGGCAAAGTGTCGGTCCTCGACCGCAGCGACGTCGACACCGACCAGATCATCCCCAAGCAGTTCTTGAAGCGGGTGGAGCGGACCGGCTTCGGCGAGTTCCTCTTCTACGACTGGATCCGCGACGGCGAGATCGAGCTGGAGCCGAACCCGATCCTGGTGACCGGGGCCAACTTCGGCTGCGGCAGCTCGCGCGAGCATGCGCCATGGGCACTGGAGGACTTCGGCTTCCAGGCGATCATCGCGCCCTCCTTCGCCGACATCTTCTACTCGAACTGCACCAAGATCGGGCTGCTGCCGGCGATTCTCGACGAGGAGCACTGCCGCGCCGTCGCCGAGGCGGGCGAGGTCCGCATCGACCTCGACGACGAGACGGTCAACTGCGCCGCCGGCGTCTTCCAGTTCCAGATCGAGCACGACGTCAAGCACCGGCTCCTGAACGGGCTCGACGACATCGGGATCACGCTCGAAAACGAGGGCGCGATCGACCAGTTCGAGAGCGGCGGCGCCGCCTCGGCGGGGCCGGTCACGACCAGCCTGTAGAGGCGAGGAGGGGGCCGCGATGGCCGAGGACCAGTTCAAGCAGCCGATGAACACGGGCGCCCGCGAGTGGGACGCCAAGACCTACGACGAGGTCTCCGATCCCCAGTTCGAGTGGGGGATGGAGGTGCTGGAGCGGCTCGAGCTGCGCGGCGACGAGACGGTCGTCGACGCCGGCTGCGGCTCCGGCCGGGTCACCGAGCAGCTGCTCGAGCGCCTGCCGGACGGCCGGGTGATCGCCGTCGACGGCTCCGAGGCGATGGTCGAGCGGGCGAAAGAGCGGCTCGGCGAGCGCGTGGAGTACCTGGTCAGCGACCTGGTCGAGCTGACGCTGCCCGAGCCGGTCGACATGGTCTTCTCGACCGCGACCTTCCACTGGATCGGAGACCACGACCGCCTCTTCCGCCAGATCCGGCGGGTGCTGCGGCCTGGCGGCCGCCTCGTCGCCCAGTGCGGCGGCCAAGGCAACGTCGCCCGCCACACCGAAGCGATCGCCGCCGTCGCCGCCGACCCCGAGTACGGGCAGCACCTGACCCAGGCGAAGGGCCTCTGGAACTTCGCCTGGGTCGGGGAGACCGAATCGCGCCTCGACGCTGCCGGCTTCACCGGCGTGCGCTGCTGGCTGCAGCCGAAGCCGGTCCAGCCCGCGCGCCCGCTCAAGTTCGTCTCCACCGTGACCCTGGGCCCGATCCTCGACCAGCTGCCGGAGGAGAAGCGCCGGGCCTTCGCCGAAGCCGTCCTCGCCGAGCACGAGGAACCCTTCGTCCTCGACTACGTCCGCCTCAACATCGAGGCCGATGCGGCGCAGGATTGAGCGCCCGCCGCCCGATACGGATGCGTAGAGTGCCGACCTCGTGAACGGCACCCCGCGCATAGTCGTCCTGCCCGGCGACGGGATCGGCCCCGAGATCGTCACCGCGGCCCGCCAGCTCCTCGACGTCCTCGGCGAGTTCTCCTACGACGAGCGCCTGATGGGCGGCTGCTCGATCGACGAGCACGGGACCGCCCTCACCGATGAGGTCCTGGCGGCCTGCCGGGAGTCCGACGCAGTGCTGCTCGGTGCCGTTGGCGGCCCGAAGTGGGACACGACCGACCCGAACGCGCCGCGCCCCGAGCAGGGGCTGCTCGGCCTGCGCAAGGGGATGGGCCTCTACGCGAATCTGCGCCCGGTGCGGCCCAGTCCGGCCCTGGTCGGCGCCAGCCCACTGCGCGAAGAGCGGATCGCCGGCACCGACCTGCTGGTCGTCCGCGAGCTCACCGGCGGCATCTACTTCGGGTCCTCAGGTCGGGAGAACGGCTCGGCCTTCGACACCTGTGAGTACTCCGTCGAGGAGATCGATCGCATCGCCCGCACCGCCTTCGAAGCCGCCCGGCGCCGCGCCGAGAGCTCCGGGCGCAGGGCCAAGGTCACCTCGGTCGACAAGGCCAACGTGATGGAGACCTCGCGGCTCTGGCGCGAGGTGGTCGGCAACGTCGCCGGCGACTACGAGGACGTCGAGCTCGAGCACCTGCTGGTCGACAACGCGGCGATGCAGCTGGTCTCCCGTCCGGCCGACTTCGACGTCGTCCTCGCCGAGAACCTCTTCGGAGACATCCTCAGCGACGAGGCGGCGATGCTGACCGGCTCGCTGGGGATGCTGCCCTCCGCCAGCCTCGGCGCCGAGGGCCAGCCCGGCCTCTTCGAGCCGGTCCACGGCTCCGCCCCCGACATCGCCGGCCAGGGCGTCGCCAATCCGCTTGCGACCTTCCTCTCGGCGGCGATGATGCTCCGCCACAGCCTCGGCCGCGGCGAGCAGGCGGCCCGGATCGAGGCCGCCGTCGACGCCGTGCTGGAGCGCGGACTGCGCACCCCCGACCTCGCCTCGGGGACGGTGATCGAGGCGCCGACGAGCGAGAGCCCCTCGCCGATCACCGCGGTCGGGACGGACGAGATGACCGCGGCGGTCCTGGAGGAGCTCTCCTAGTCCCGCCGCGGCCGCCGCGCTTACGGCGCGGTCACCGCCCACTGGCCCGTCACCGAGTTCTGCGGTTCGTTGCCTTTGGCGAAGCCGGCGAGGAGGCCGAAGCCGAGCCGGTTGGTCGCACCGGGGATGAATTCGAGGCCTTCGAATTCGCTTGATTTCGAGGTGATGTAGACGCAGAGCTGTCCCGGGGCCGCCTGCGGCGTCGCCGTGGGGGTAACGCCCGGACAGGCGGTAGTCGTTTTGCCGGCTTCGAGAACGTTCTCTTTGGGAGCGGCGGGCGCGTTCGCCAGAGGGAACTGGAAGCTGACCGAGTCGAGGGAGATTTTCGGGTCGCCGCCGACTGCGAAGACCCCACGCAGCGTCTGCCCGCTTTCGAGCTGGCTCGTCTGTAGTTGCCCGACCACCGTCTTTCCCAGCTTGGCGATCGAGACCGAGCCGTCGGCGAGTTTGTTGCTGTTGACGGCCCCGTTGTCGATCTTGGCCGAGGTGACGGCGCCGTCGGCCAGCTTGCCGGTGGTCACCGCGCCGTTGTTCAGTTTGTTGGTGGTGACGGCGCCGTTCCTGATCTTGCTCGCGATCACGGCACCGTCGCCGAGCTTTTCGCTGCTGATGACGCCGTTGCCGAGGTTGCCGGGGAGCACGGCAAAGGGCCCCAGCTTGCCCGCGGTGACTGCCTTCGGCGCGATCTTGCCGGCGGTCACAGCCTTGTTGTGGAGCGCTTTGGTGGTCACGGCGCCCTTCTTCAGCTGCTTGGTGCCGACGCTGTTCTTCGGCAGGCCGGCGGCGACGGCGGCGCCGCCGAGGGCGACGAAGAGCGCGATCGTCGCAATCACGTTCGCGTAGTTCAGCTTCGGACGGGGGATTCGCATCGTTTCTCTCCTTGAATCGGTTCCGGGCCTTCATTCGCCCTGCCTGGGCTGAAGCCCTTTGACCCATCGGGCATAATTCCCCAACATGGATCCGGTCGAGTTGATTTGGCGGAACGGCGAGTTTCTCCCCTGGGAGGACGCCCAAACCCATGTCCTGAGCCACGGGCTGCACTATGGGACGGGCGTTTTCGAGGGGATCCGCTGCTACGAGACGGCGCGGGGGCCGGCGATCTTCCGCCATCGCGACCATCTCGACCGGCTGCAGAAGTCGGCCGAGCTCTACTACCTGGAGCTGCCCTATTCGATCGAGGAGATCCGCCAGGCGACGCACGAGCTGCTGAACCGCAACGATCTCCGCTCCGCCTACATCCGCCCGCTCGCCTACCGCGGCTACGGCAGCCTCGGCCTCTACGCCAAAGACGCCCCGATCGACGTGATCATCGCCGCCTTTCCCTGGGGGGCCTACCTCGGCGAGGAGAGCAAGAACGGCGGCATCCGCGCCAAGGTCTCGAGCTGGCGCCGGATCAGCCCCGGCGGCTCGATCCCGCACGCCAAGGCCTCGGGCTCCTACCTGAACTCGATCCTCGCCAAGACCGAGTCGCATAACGCCGGGTACGACGAGGCGATCCTGCTCGACGAACGCGGCTTCGTCTGCGAGGGCTCGGGCGAGAACATCTTCGTCGTCCGCGACGACCAGATCCTCACCCCGCCGCACGTCGCCTCGATCCTCGACGGGATCAACCGCAAGTCGGTGATCCAGATCGCCCGCGACCTCGGCTACACCGTGGTCGAGCGGGACATCGCCCGCGCCGAGCTCTACCTGGCCGAGGAGGTCTTCCTCACCGGCACCGCAGCCGAGCTGGTGCCGGTGCGCGAGATCGACGACCACCCGCTCGGCGAACCGGGCGAGGTCACCCGCCAGGTCCAGGCGAAGTTCGAAGACGCGCTCTACGGGCGCGCGGAGGAGTACCTCGAGTGGCTCGACTTCGTCGAGGCCCCCGCCGCCGATGACTCTCCTGAGGCCGCCGGCTCCGAGTCGATCGGGCGAATTACCCCCGCCGCATAAGCGGCCGGCGCGGCACGTCCGCGCACGCCGGGCCCCAGGCCCACCCGATCTTCTTCTTCAACTCGGAAAGGCAGTGATGATGCAGGCGATGGAACAGGTAAAGCTCTACGACACCACCCTCCGGGACGGCATGGGCGGTCGCGGCATGTCGCTCTCGGTGGGCGAGAAGCTCAAGGTCGCGCAGGCGCTCGACGTGCTCGGCGTGCAGTTCATCGAGGCCGGCTTCCCGAGCAGCAACCCGAAGGAAGCCGAGCTCTTCGAGCGGCTGTCCGAGGTCGAGTTCGAGAACGCGACGATCGTCGCCTTCGGGATGACCCGTCGCCGCGCTCGTGCTGCCGCGGAGGACGAGGCGCTGACTGTCCTCACCGCGTCCTTCGCGCCCGCGGTCTGCCTGGTCGGCAAGAGCTCGCCGCTGCACGTCGAGAAGGTGATCCGGGTCAGCCGCGAGGAGAACCTGGCGATGATCGCCGACTCGATCGCCTTCTGCCGCGAGCGGGGCAAGCGCCCGTTCTTCGACGCCGAGCACTTCTTCGACGGCTACCGCGAAGACAGCGCCTACGCGCTCGAATGCGTGGCGGCGGCGGCCGAGGCCGGGGCCGAGAACGTCACCCTCTGCGACACCAACGGCGGCAGCCTGCCGAGCCACGTCGCCGAGGCGACGGCGGTGGTCGTCGACGCGCTCGGCGACGCGGTCGAGATCGGCATCCACACCCACGACGACGCCGGCTGCGGGGTGGCCAACTCGCTCGCCGCGGTGGAGGCCGGCGCCCGGCTCGTGCAGGGCTGCGTCAACGGCTACGGCGAGCGTTGCGGCAACGCCAACCTCGCCTCGATCCTGCCCGCCCTGCAGCTGAAGATGGGCTTCGAGGTGGTGAGCGCCGAGCAGCTCGTGAGCCTGACCCAGACCGCGCACTACCTGGACGAGCTCTGCAACCTCACCCCGGACCCCGACCGACCCTACGTCGGCCGCAACGCCTTCGCCCACAAGGCGGGCATGCACGCCGCCGGGGTCGAGGCCGACGCCAGCACCTTCGAGCACCTCGACCCGACACTTGTCGGCAACGAGCGCGACGTCGTCGCCTCCGAGCTGGCCGGCAAGGCGACGATCCGCAGCCAGGCCGAGCGCGCCGGGATCGACCTCGACGACGCCGGGGCGACCCGGGCCGTCCAGCGGCTGAAGGAGCAGGAGCACCACGGCTACCACTACGAGGCGGCCCCGGCCTCCTTCGAGCTGCTGCTGCGGCGCGAGGCAGGCACCTACAAGCCGCTCTTCCGGCTCGAGAGCTTCCGCGTCGTGGTCGAAAAGCACGCCGACGGCGAGGTGACCACCGAGGCGACGGTCAAAGTCGAGGTCGACGGCGAGCGCTACTTCGAGGCTGCCGAGGGCAACGGGCCGGTCAACGCCCTCGACAAGGCGCTGCGGACGGCGATCGGCGGCCGGTACCCGCACCTCGCCGACGTCGAGCTGACCAACTACAAGGTGCGGATCCTCGACGAAGCCCACGGCACCGGCGCCGTCACCCGCGTCCTCCTCGATTCTGCCGACGAGGAGCGCGAGTGGGGGACCACCGGCGTCTCGGAGAACATCATCGAGGCCTCCTGGGAGGCGCTGGTCGACTCGCTGGAGTACGCCTTCCAGTGAGACTTCAAAAACAACAGAACCGCCACCAACAGAATCACCAGCAACAGATTCCTCTCGCCCAGCCGGATCTAGGTACCCGTGAGGAGGAGCTGGTGCTTGAGGTCCTCCGTTCCGGACAGCTCTCGCTCGGGCCGATGGGGGAGCGCTTCGAGCGCGAGTTCGCCGCCTGGCTCGGGGTCGAGGACGCGGTGATGACCTCCAGCGGCACGACGGCCCTGCACCTCGGGGTGCGGATGCTGGGATGGGGCGAGGGCGACGAGGTCGTGACCAGCCCCTTCAGCTTCGTCGCCTCGGCCAACTGCCTGCTCTATGAGGGCGCCAAGCCGGTCTTCGTCGACGTCGAGGAGGAGACGCTCGACCTCGATCCCGCCGCGGCGGCCGAGGCGGTGGGGGAGCGGACCGTCGGCCTGCTGCCGGTCCACATCTTCGGCTACCCGGCGGCGATGCCGGAGTTGGAGGCGCTCGCCGGCAGGCACGGCCTCGGCATCCTCGAGGATGCCTGCGAGGCGCTGGGCGCGGTCGATTCCGAGGGCCGCAAGGTCGGCGCCCGCGGCAACCTCGCGACCTTCGCCTTCTACGCCAACAAGCAGATGACGACGGGGGAGGGGGGCATGATCGTCCCCCGCGACGCTGGGGAGGCGGCGCGACTGCGTTCCGAGCGCAACCAGGGCCGTGCCGTCGACATGGGCTGGCTCGACCACGACCGGCTCGGCTTCAACTACCGCCTCTCCGACCTCGCCGCCGCTCTCGGCGTCGCCCAGGTCGAGAAGCTCGACTCGCTGCTGCAGCGCCGCGCCGCGGTGGCGCGGAGGTACGAGGAGCGGCTCGCCGGGCTGGAGGGGGTGCGGACGCCGGTCGCCTCGAGAGGCGCCGAGGTCCGCAGCTGGTTCGTCTACACGGTGCGGCTGCCGGAGGGCGCCGACCGCGACGCGGCGGTCGCCCGCCTCGCTGAGCGCGGCGTCGCCAGCAAGGCCTACCTGCCCTGCATCCACCTCTTCCCTCACCTGCGCGAGCTCGGCTACCGCGAGGGTCAGTTCCCGGTCGCCGAAGCCGCCGCCGCGGACTCCTTGGCGCTGCCGTTCTTCCCGGCGATGAGCGAGGCGCAGGTGGACCGTGTCTGCCAGGAGCTGACGGCGGCCCTCCGCCGGGGCTGAGTCACGGCATAATCGCCCGCCCGATGGGACGCTTCCGCAAAGACCCCGATCCGCGCTTCTGGCGGCTCAACCGCTCCCTGCCCTTCGACTGGCAGCTGGCGATCTACGACATCGACCAGTCGATCGCCCACGCCCGCGGCCTGCGGGCGATCGGCGTCCTCGACGAGGAGGAGCTGTCGCCGATCGAAGCCGGGCTGGAGCGAGTCCGCGTCCGCATGGGGCAGCACGGGTTCGAGTTCGAGCCCGCCGACGAGGACATCCACATGGCGATCGAGCGGCTGCTCGGCGATGAGATCGGCCCGCTCGCCGGCAAGCTCCACACCGGCCGCTCCCGCAACGACCAGGTCGCGACCGACGTGGCGATGGTCGTCCAGAACCACTCGTTGAGCGCGATCGAGCTCTGCGCGGCGGCGATGGAGCGACTTCTGGCGCTCGCCGAGTCCCACAAGGACTGGACGATGCCCGGCTACACCCACCTGCAGCGCGCCCAGCCGGTCTACCTCGGCCACCACCTGCTCGCTTACTTCTGGATGCTCGCCCGCGACGTCCTCCGCTTCCAGTTCGCCCTCGACAGCGCCTCGGTGATGCCGCTCGGCTCCGGCGCCCTGGCCGGCGTCAACTGGGAGATCGACCGCGACTCGGTCGCCGCCGACCTCGGCTTCGCCCACGTCTCCCACAACTCGATCGACGGCTCCTCCAACCGGGATTTCGTCCTCGACTACCTGAACGCCGCCGCGACCTGCGCGATGCACCTCTCGCGCCTGGGCTCGGAAATCGTCATCTGGTCGAGCAGCGAGTTCGGCTTCTGCGAGCTCGACGAGTCCTTCTCCTCAGGGAGCTCGATCATGCCGCAGAAGAAGAACCCCGACTCGGCCGAGCTGCTGCGGGCGAAGAGCCCGCGCGTCGCCGCCTCGCTGCAGACCCTGCTCGGGGTGATGCACGCGCTGCCGCTCACCTACGGCAAGGACATGCAGGAGGACAAGGAGCCGCTCTTCGACGCGATCGACACGGTCGAGGCCTGCCTCGACGCGACCGCCGGGATGCTCGAGGGGATCGAGTTCCGCCGCGAGGCGATGGAGGGGGCCTCCGGCGACGAGATGCTGGCGGCGACCGAGGTCGCCGACCTGCTGGTCCGCCGCGGGGTGCCGTTCCGCGAGGCGCACGGGATCGTCGGCGGCCTCGTCCGCGACGCGGTCGAGCGCGGCAAGTCGCTCTCCGAGCTGACCCCGGAGGAGCTGCGCCAGCGCTCCGAGCAGCTCGACGACTCCTACTACGAGGTCCTGCAGCGCGGCAGCTGGCTGGAGTCGAAGCGGATCGCCGGTGGCACCGGCTCCGCTCCGCTAACCCGCCAGATGGAGGAGGCGCGGGAGACCCTCGCCGCGGTCCAGGCGCGGGTGGCTGACGAGCGAGGGTGAACGGGCGCCGTTCAGGGTCGGGAAGCCGGGTCCAAAGGCTCGGAGAGCCTTTGGGGGCTGGCCGGGCCCGACGGCCCGCTGGGCCGTTGGGGGCTGACTTCTTCGATCGATCGGTTCACGACGTCGCCCGTGGCCTGATCGGCTGCACGCTTCTCTACGAAGGCTGCGGCGGCGTCATCGTCGAGACCGAGAGCTACGAGGCCGACGACCCCGCTTGCCACGCCTACGTCGGCCTGACCGGGCGGACCAGGGTCCTATTCGGCCCCCCGGGCTACGCCTACGTCTATCTCTCCTACGGCATCCACAGCCTGCTGAACGCCGTCGCCGAACCCGAGGGCGAGGCGGCCGCGGTCCTGATCCGGGCGCTGGAACCGACCCACGAGATCGAGCTGATGCGGAAGCGTCGGGGAGTGAATAGCGACCTTGACCTCTGCTCGGGGCCGGGCAAGCTGACCGAGGCACTCGGGATCGACCTCAGCGACAACGAGCGCCCCCTCAGCCGGGACCCGTTCTCGATCACACCCCCCGCGGGCGAACCCCCGGAGATCGTCACCGGCCCTCGGATCGGCATCACCAAAGCGGTCGAGCGGCCGTGGCGCTTCTGCGCCGCCGGCAACCGCAACGTCTCCCGACCGCGGCCGAAGTTGACCATGCTATAGCGGGGTCAAGGTCGGAGTTCGCGGTCAGCCGGCGGTAACGCCGCCGCCACCGCCTGCGGGCGCGGCTTCTTCCGGAGCCGGTTCAGGCGTCGCTTCTTCTGGAGCCGCTTCTTCGGGTTCCGGCGTTTCCACCGGGCCCGGTTCGGCTCCTTCGCCGCCTGCTTCCGATTCGACCGGCGCTTCGTATTCGCTTTCGCCTTCCGGCGCTTCGTATTCGTATTCGGTCGATTCGCCGCTTTCGCCCGATTCAGGTTCTTCGCCGGCCTTCTTGGCCGCTTTGCGCGCCGCCCGTTCGGCCGCGTGTTCGGCCTGGATTTCGCGCCAGGCGGAGATCACGCTGGCCCAGATCAGCGCCGGAAAGGTGCCGCCCATCACCGGGCCGCCGTTGTAGAGCGTCGTCATCGGCGTCGTCGTGTCCGGGTAGCCGACCCAGACGCAGGCGGTGACTTCGTCCCCGACGCCGCCGCAGAACCAGGCATCGCCGTTGTTCTCGGTCGTCCCCGTCTTGCCCCACTGGCCTTCGACGCCGATCTGGGCATTGGTGCCGGTGCCGCTGGAGACGACCGTTTCGAGGATGCTCTTGGCGGTTTCGATGTTTTCTTCGTCGAAGACCTGGGTGTGGATCGAGTCGTTGTCGCCGCCCTTGATCAGGTCCCCGTCCTTGTTCGTGACTTCGGTGAAGGCGACTGGGCTGTCGCCGGGACGCGGAGCCAGGGTGCCGCTGACCCGGTCGCCGTCGTTGCCGATCGTGCTGTAGGCGTAGGCCCAGCCGAGCGGAGTGGCGCCTTCTTTCAGGCCGCCGAGGACCATCGCCGGGTTGGTCGAGATCGGGTCGTCGTAGCCGGCCTTGTGGATCGTCGAGGCGATCGAGCGGGTGCGGTCCTCGACCGTCTTGCCCTTCAGCCCTTCCAGCCCGAGGGCGGCGTAGATCGAGTTGTCCGAGTAGGTCGTTGCGCAGACGATGCTGCAGGAGCCGAGGTAGGAGTCCTCGTCGTTGGAGACTTCGAAGACTTCCTTGCCGTGCTTGCCGAAGTGGAAGGTCCGGTGTTCGGAGGGGTAGACGGTTTCCGGCGAGATCCCCTCTTCCAGCGCCGTGACCAGGGTGAAGGGCTTGATCGAGGAGCCCGGCTGGCGGTGCCCCTGGGTCGCCAGGTTGAACGGCTTGGTGGCGAAGTCGGGGCCGCCGACCATCGCCTTGATCCCGGCGTTGTGGTTGTCGATCACCACTACCGAGGCGGTTGCGGGCGAATAACCGAGGTAGTTGCTGACGGCTTCTTCGGCCTTTTCCTGGAGCCGTAGGTCGAGCGTCGACTTGACTTTGAGGCCGCCGAAGAAGGCCTTCGAGGCGCCGTAGCGTTCGACCAGCTGCTGGCGCAGGTAGGCGGTGAAGTAGGGCGCCTTGGAGTCGAGCGTCGGCGGTTCGATCGTGGCCGGCGCCGGTAGCGCCTGTTCCTGGCCTTCCCGCATTTCCGTTTCGGAGACGTAGCCCTGCTGCTCCATCTTTTCCAGGACCAGGTTGCGGCGGCCGAGCGCGTTTTCGGGGTAGACCTTGGGGTCGAAGGCCGAGGGCGAGGCGATGATCCCGCCCAGCAACGCCGCCTCCCAGGGGTCGAGGACCGAGGCGCAGGGTTCGGTCGGGGTGCCGCAGCCGGGGTGGGCGGCCCCGAAGTAGGTGCGGGCGGCGGCCTCGATCCCGTAGGCGCCCTCGCCGAAGTAGATCGTGTTCAGGTACTCGGTGAGGATTTTTTCCTTGCTCCAGTGCTTCTCGAGGCGATAGGCGAGCGCCGCCTCGCGGAACTTCTCCAGCACGGTGCGGCTACCTTCGGCTTCGAGCGCGTTCTTGACGAACTGCTCGGTGATCGTCGAGGCACCCTGCTGGGCGCTGCCGCTGACGATGTCGCTGACCAGGGCGCGGCCGATCCCGCGGAAGTCGACGCCGTTGTGCTCGTAGAAGCGGGCGTCCTCGATCGAGACCACCGCGTTCTTGACATTGGGGGAGATCTGCCCTGAGCTGAGGAGGATTTTGTTCTGGTCGCTGGTCAGCGTCCCGATCGGTTCGCCGTTGTCGCCGAGGACCTCGCTGTTCTTCGAGGCCTTGTACTGGGCGAAGTCGTAAATCGCCGGCAGATCCTGGGAGATCGCCGCCATCATCCCGAAGATCATTGAGACGACCGCGAGCATGCCGAGCCCGAGCAGGACGAAGAGGATTCGCAGCTTCTTCAGCCGCGGCTTCGTCCTCTGGGGTGGCGAGGGCGGCCCCGGCGCGGTGGCAGAGGTCGGGGGCGGAGGGGGAGGCGGGATCTCGCCGCCGCCGTTGCTCCGGCGTTTGAGTCCTAGGACAGCCATCGAGGGGTCGCTGCACCAGCATCAAAAACGGCTCGACGTCCTCAAGGCCCGCCGAGCGAAGGCGGCAGTCTAGCATTGCCGCCGTGCCCGACCTGACGCGAAACGCCGTCGACGTGCTCCCGGAGGGGCGGCTCGCCGAGCAGCTGCAGAGCGCGAAACCGCTGCGCGTCAAGCTCGGGATCGACCCGACCACGGCCGACATCCACCTGGGTCACACGGTGGTGCTGGAGAAGCTGGCCGAATTCCAGCGCGCCGGCCACACCGTCGTCCTCATCGTCGGCGACTTCACCGCCCAGGTCGGCGATCCGAGCGGCCGCTCGGTCACCCGACCGGTGCCGACGGCGGCCGAGATCGAGCAGAACGCCGCGACCTACCAGGAGCAGGCCTTCAAGATCCTCGACCGCGATCACACCGAGGTCCGCCGCAACAGCGAGTGGCTGCGGATGGAGTCGGAGGCGCTGCTAGGGCTGCTGGCGCAGACGACGGTAGCGCGGCTGCTGGAGCGCGACGACTTCCAGAAGCGGATGGCCGAGAGCAGGCCGATCGCGGCGCTGGAGCTGCTCTATCCCTTGCTGCAGGGCTACGATTCGGTCGCGGTCGAGGCCGACCTCGAGCTCGGCGGCACCGATCAGAAGTTCAACCTCTTGTTCGGGCGCGACGTCCAGGGCGCCTACGGCCAGGCGCCGCAGTCGATCATGACCCTGCCGATCCTGGTCGGCACCGACGGGGAGCGGAAGATGAGCAAGTCGCTCGGCAACTACGTCGGCGTCACCGACCCGCCGGAGGAGATGTTCGGGAAGCTGATGAGCATCCCCGATGCGGCGATGCCCGAGTACTACCGGCTGCTGCTGGGCGCCGAGCAGCCGCCGGGGCCGCCCAATGAGGCAAAGCGGGAGCTCGGGCGCCGCCTCGTCGACCGCTTCCACGGCCAGGGTGCCGGGGCGGCGGCCGAGGAACGCTTCAACCGGGTCTTCGTCGAGCGCGCGGCGCCGGAGGAGATGCCCGAGGTGGGGCTGGGGGAGTACCGGTCCGACGGCAACGGCCTCGTCCACCTGCCGCGCCTGATCGCCGGCGCCTTCGGGGTCAGCAGCAGCGAGGGGCGGCGCCTGATCCAGCAGGGAGGCGTCAAGCTGGACGGGGAGCCGATACCCGCAGAGCCTCTCGATCTCGCGGCTGATAGCCTCGACGGCAGAGTTCTGCAAGTCGGGAAGCGGCGCTTCTGTCGCCTACGGGCCACCCCCTAGACACCCCCTGCCGGCAGTGCTATATTTCTTTGCCCTCTTGGGGCCGCCATGCGGCCTCAAGCGCTGAGAGCGGCGAGACCCGCCGCGGAGGCGCAGTGGTCTTTGAAAACTGAGCAGCGTGCACTCCGCGGATCCGAGCAACGATCTGCGGAATGTTTGAAGCCCGACCCATTCGGTGCGCCAGCGTGCCGGATGGTCTTGATTTACCTCGTCATGTCGGTCGCCGTATTTGTGTACTCGGCGGCCACTGAGATATGACAGGCTCTCTGTAGAAGTACATTTCACGGAGAGTTTGATCCTGGCTCAGGACGAACGCTGGCGGCGTGCTTAACACATGCAAGTGGTGCGACGAACCAGGGCTTGCCCTGGGGCAAAGCCGCGAACGGGTGAGTAACACGTGAGTAAC
>Ga0207702_10000245_pt1 | contig 63422 bp, 24 predicted proteins | sample KBSCornC62_FD_184302 | JGI IMG/M metagenome (GOLD analysis project Ga0207702, IMG submission 184302) | Corn rhizosphere microbial communities from Kellogg Biological Station, Michigan, USA - KBS Corn C6-2 (SPAdes) (version 2) | ecosystem: Host-associated > Plants > Roots > Rhizosphere > Soil ...
ATGCCCGTCATTGATCCGAATTCGGTTTCATTAATGGCTTGGATCAATGACGGGCATGAGCATTTCACGCCTGTTGTGCTGGCGCATCAACCGATTCAACTCGTCACCGCAGCCGTCGGAAACCTCGATGGGAATGGAATTCCGGTCATTGTTACCGGCGGTTTCCATACTACGCCTCCGTTTGAAAATATGAGCAACGTGACGTTGTGGCGCCGAAAATGAAACGAACTCAGCTCCCATGTTCGGGCCTTGCGCGCGCGCGAGTGCTGCTCGCTACGATCTTTGTGGCGGCGGCCATCGCGTTGTTTCTGCTCTGGGCGCATGGAAGACAGGAGCGAATCGAGACTCTCTTACACGAAGCCATTCCCGCATTGCCGGAGAGGATCGTAGCGGAACAATTAACCGAACGCCTCACGCGCGCTGATGGGCAAGCGCGCGCGAGTAAGAATCCGGCAAACGCACTCGCAGAACTCGGGCGACTGTATCAAGCAAATGGCTACGCGACGCAAGCGGCACAATGTTGGCGGGCGCTCGAAGTGGCTCAGCCCAAAGAGGCACACTGGCCTTATTATCTTTCCGATCTCGCTCGCGTGCGCAGCGATGACGAGGCGATCCGTGAAAATCTGCAGCGCACCGTTGCTCTCGATCCAAACTACGCGCCCGCGTGGCTCCGGTTGGCCGACTGGCAGTTGAAAAATGGTCAGGCCGATGCGGCACAAGGCAACTACGCTCGTCGTCTCGCCTTGGTGCCGAAAGATCCCTACGCGAGACTGGGCCTCGCGCGAGTGGCGCTGCAGAAAGGAGATCGCGCGGCGGCCGGCGTTCTCCTTGCCGACCTTGTCCAGGACACCCCGGCCTTTTCAACCGGGCACAATCTTTACGCCGAATATCTCGAGGCAAAGGGAGATTCTTCCGGCGCGAGCCGCCAACGTTGGCTTGGACGAGAAACGGGACGTTATCGAGAAGTCGACGACCCCTGGCTGGATGAACTGACCGAGCGCTGTTACGATTATCAGCGCTTGTTGGTGCTCGGCACGTTGGATTTTCAGACTGAACGCGGCGATAAAGGAGAGCATTTTTTTCGGCGCGCGCTGCAGGTCGACCCGCGCGCTTATCCCGCCTATGAAGAGCTGGGTCGTTTGTATTTGAAAAACCACGACGCAGCCCGTGCGCGCGACATTTTGGAAGAAGGCCTTCGGCAGGTGGGTGCGCCCCTTGCTCGTCAAAGCGAGAAAACGATCTCGCGCGGTAGCTCTCGCCCCTCCGCTCTATATTATGTTAATCTAAGCCAAGCCTACCGAGACTTGAAACAGGCGCAGCGAGCGGTGGAGGTCGCGCGAGAGGGCTTGTTGAAATTGGGCGATGGACTTGAACTCGAAGACGCTCTCGGGGTCGCTTTAGGCGCTGAAGGGAATTACGATGAGGCTATCGGCGCGCTGCAACGCGCTTTGGTTTTCAACATCAATGACTCGGATTCGAATTATAATCTCGCCCTCTGCCTTCGCGCTGTCGGACGCGAGTCTGAAGCACTGAAGGCGCTGCATCGTTCGTTGATTCTCCAGCCTACGTTCCCTTCGGCGCTTTTGATTTTGGCGAAAGTCGAGATGGAGGCCGGTCATTTGGAAGACGCCGAGAAATATATTCAGCCACTCTACGAATCTCATCCCGAGATGAGCGAGGTGCGCGACTTGGCGCTGGAATGGCGGATGAAAACAGGTAAGGCCGCCGAGAATCGCAAAGACTATACGACGGCGGAGCATCAATACCGAGCTGCGTTATCGATCGCGCAGAATGACCCGAGTATTATTTCTCACCTGGGGGTTATGCTGCTTGTCGCCGGTCAGCCGCAGCAAGCGCTGCCTTGGCTGGAAGAGTATCACAAAATTCAGCCATCCGATGCCCGCGGAGCGCTTTTCCTCGGTCAAGCGTACGCAATGCAGGGTCGCTTCCCCGAAGCGCGCAAAGTCCTGAGCGAGGGCATCACGGTCGCAGAACAGGGGAACGCAGCAGAAACCGCCGCGCACCTTCGTGAGATTCTGCGATCGCTCCCGTAAAAGCGCGATTTTCTAAACCCTCAGGAACCCGATCGCCCTTCAAGGTTGCGGCGCAGGTCTTCCGGCAGTCGTCGCAGAGCGGCCTCTCGAAGGGCAGGGGGCTCTTCGACGCGAAGCGCGCGAATGAGAGCTTGAAAGCGATACAGTGCTCGAGGGGAGAGAGAGCGAAGCATGGTTTCATCCGCGTCGTGGAGACAGGCCTCGAGTTGGGTTTTCGCGTCTCCGAGCCGTTTGGCCCCTGCAAAAACCGAGGCTAGCGCGACTCGTCGATCCCAAGGAAGCGCGTCGGTTGAGCCATCGGTGAGATGCGCGTCGACGACGGACCAAGCGGAGGGTTCGGCCATGAGTTGACCGCGCGCAGCATCGACCTCGATTCGCGCCACCGCTGCGCCGAGATCGTCGCTGAAATATTTTTCCAGTGCCTGGCTCACGGCGACTGCGGCATTCGTCTGGTCGACTTCGGAAAAGTACTCGGCGAGATGGCTGAGCGCCACCGCGTTTTCCTGAATGTCGACGACTTGGAAAACGGTGACGTGCTCGTTTTCAAAGCCGGAAATTTGCGGCATCGGGTACGCGAGAGGCCGCAGCCACCGCGGTGGTCGCCACCCCTGGAATAATCCGAGCAGCGTATTCTCGAGGCGGATACCGCTTCGCTGCGCAGTGTCTTGAAAAAACGAATCCCAACTGGCGAGAACGACAAACGTGATTTGCCGACGTTGAACGGAGGACTGCGCTTCGTCCTGCGAAGTGGCAAAAAGGATGTGCGTTGCAGCGGCGAGACCAGCTTGATTTTCCGGACTCGGCGATGTCACGTTGCGCAGCCCGCCAAAATGACTCAACGCGGCCGATAGGTCGGGCGCTGCCAGGACGATAGCTCCGCTTTCACCGGCCTGAACCGTCAACCATTCGGCGAGATCCCGTTCGACGAGCGCTTGCACTTCATGGCGGCTCACCACAGTGCGATTGCTCGCGGTCGCGGCTCGGCCCATGACAAAGGCCCCCAGGGCGCAGGATGCGCCGAATCCGATAACGCTGGCGCGTTTTAGCCAAGATTCCTTCGCGCCCTCCGCAATCGCAAAGAACACCGGGATCAGCATCCATTCAAAAAGTCCGAAAAATCTCAGGTGAAAAATTGCCCAGAGGCCGAGGAGCAGGGCCGTCAGAGATGCGCGTCCCGCGGCAATTCGGCGCGCCGAATTGCCGGAGCGTTGGGCGAAAACGACGAACCCGAGCGGTACCAGGAAAATGGGTACAATGGCGGCGAGCACCGTCGCCGAAGGATCGTGATGAGTTAGCCAGCCGCCGAAGGAATCGGCAAAGCCTGATCCATCGCTAATACTAAAGCGCTGCCCGAGAGGATCAAACCAGCGAAGACCTTGGTCGCCGCGAAAACTGTGATAGAGACCAAAGCCGCACAGCGCTACTGCCACCCCGGCGCTCGCGATAGGCAAAATCGGTTTTGACGGCGAGGGCGACAGATCGGAGCCTTGGGCCTTTGCAAGATGAGAAGAGAGAAGCCGGTCAAGAGTCGAAAGGACCAGGCCGCCCGCGAGAAAGAGAAGCGCGTAAAACGGCGTCGTGACATCAAGCCGCGCCGCAGTGAAGAACCGAGGAGCGAAATCGACCAAGTACGCCATCAGGATTCCCCCTGCGCCACTCAAGCCCCACGCACACCACGCAGATCGAGTCGGCACGGGCGCGATAGGTCGTGAAGAGAATATACGCAGACCGATGAGACTGAGAATTTCTGCGCCAATGATGCCGACGAAAAGCACGAGACCCCAGGACGGTTGAATCCAAATGGCCGCGGCAGACGCGAGTCCGCTCAGCACAAACCGAGTCCGCGGAGTCGTTTCGTCATCACGCGGTGAGGGGATGAACCAGAGCACCGCGCCGAGCGCGAACAGGCCCGCGAGCCCGCGATTCTGCGCGGTCCCTGCTGAGAAAAAATCACCGGCCGGAAACAGCATCGTGCAGCCGACGGCGAGCCACCCCGCATTGATCCAGCCCCAGCGGCGAATAGTCAAAAACGCGGCAAGCACGATCAACCCGACGAGCCACACATTGCCGATGCGAACCGCGGTTTCGACGTTTTGGCCCAATGGGGTCGGATGAAACGCATGGTCGATTTTTGCGATGAGCGCGAGCCACCAGCGATAGGGCGAGCTGGTCGTCACCGCGTGACCGTCCGGCGCATTCTCTGTATTCGTCCGGCGGATATGCCAATCTTTCTGCGCCAGGAACGTTTGAGTTTGAGCGAGCCAGGAGTAGCTATCCGGATCGTTCTCTTTAATGAGAGTACGACGCTGCCCGTTCGCATACCCCGTCGGCGAATGAGCATCGGAAGCCAAATTGGTTTCGGTCGCGTTCGTGACGAAAGCTAAATGACCGAGGTGAGCTTCTTGCACCAGGGCGACGAAAAGCAGGGCGAGGGTAACGGCGGCGGCGAGCCAAAGGACGCGCAAAATCGGTGAGCGGTGATTCATGAGCCGGGAAGAAACCCGCGACAGCACCGAGTGGGAGGGGTCTCCGGGACCAGAAAATTGCCAGTGAGGATTTCTTCCCGCGAGTTATATTTGCTCGCATCGAAGAAAATCCGTTTCCTCAGGCCGATGACGTCGCTCTCGTTTTCGCCTCGCCTCCGCGTTTTAACGGTCGTCGGGGCGGTGCTCGCTCTTCCCATCTATCCCGCAAAGGCTGAAAACCAAATCGTGGAACGCCCGCTGGCACCTCGGTCTGGCCCGCGCGGGGCGACCCTTTTCCAGAACATGGGCCCGGAACAAACCGGCATCGTGACTTCAAATCCCTACGACGATCCGCGGATGTGGGGCGATTTGTATCAAGAGTTCGTATACGGATCGATCGGGACCGGCGTCGCCATCGGCGACTATGATAATGACGGACGCCCCGATCTCTTTGTCGTCAACAAGACCGGGCAAGGTCGGCTCTTCCGGAACCTCGGGAACTGGCATTTTGAAGACGTTACGGAAAAGGCCGGCCTCTTAGCTGGGCCGCAGGGTGCGTGGACGAACAAAGCCAAGCAATGGTTTGGGGTGGGCGCCGCGAGCGACGCTTCGGCGATTCCGTGGACTCAGGGTGTGACGTTTGCTGACGTTAATAATGACGGGTTGCTCGATATTTATATTTGCCGATTCAATGCGCCGAACTTGCTCTATATAAATCAGGGTGATGGCACCTTTAAAGAAGAAGCCGGTCCGCGTGGCGTTGCGGTGGTCGACTCCAGCGTCATGGCCGCCTTCTGCGACTACGATCGAGACGGTAAACTCGATCTCTATTTACAGACCAATCTGCTCGATGCGAAGGCCCATCCCTCGGGCCAACGCGATTATCTCTTTCACAATAATGGCGACGGCACCTTCACTGATGTCACGGCAAAAGCGGGAATGAGTGGAGAATCGCAAGGGCACTCGGCAATTTGGTGGGACTTCGACCAAGACGGCTGGCCCGACCTTTACGTGGCGAATGACTTTGTCGCTCCGGATCGGCTCTTTCATAATAATCACGATGGTACGTTCACCGACGTGATCAACGGTGTGGTCCCGCACATGCCTCACTCCAGTATGGGCGCGGATTTGGGAGATGTTAATAATGATGGGTTGATCGACTTTCTGGTCGCTGACATGGCCGCCACCACGCACGAAAAAGACCAGCGCGGCTTGGCCGAAATCCGTGTGAAGTCGAATACGGCGGCTTCCGAGGTTGGCCTCTCTCCCCAGTATATGCGCAATGCGCTTTATATAAATACCGGCACCGGGCGTATGCTCGAGGCTGCTTTTTTGGCTAGCCTGGCCAAGACCAATTGGACCTGGTCGGTTTTGTTGGCAGACTTGGATAACGATGGACGGCTCGATGCGTTTTTCACCAACGGCACAGTGCGTGAGTTCCATAACATCGACGTCGAGCAGCGCATGTCCGCGAGCGAGTCATTTGCCGAACGAGTTCGTGCGATCAAAGACAGTCCTCCGCTCGATGAACCCAACTTGGCTTTCAGGAATCTCGGCGATCTGAATTTTGAAGAGGTAGGTCACCTATGGGGCCTCGACCGAATGGGCGTGAGCTTCGGCGCTGCCTTGGGAGATCTTGACGGCGACGGCGATCTCGATCTGGTCTTCTCCAATTTCCAGAGTGGCGTGACGGTATTGCGGAACGACAGTGAGCAAGGCCATCGAGTTACTGTCGCTTTGCGAGGTACAAAATCGAATCGATTTGGGATCGGTGCGACGGTTGAAATCGAAACCGTATCGGGTAAACAGATACGCCCGCTGATTTTGGCTCGAGGCTACCTTTCGAGCAGCGAACCAATTGTCCATTTCGGATTGGGCGACGATACTCTGATCAAGCATCTAATCGTGCGCTGGCCGAGCGGGGCAGAGCAAACCTTCCAGAATTTGGCGGTGGATCGCAGCTACGTTATCACGGAAAACGGCGATGCTTCCCGGGAAGCATCGAACACAGCTAGGGTGAACCCCATATTCGTCGAAGCCGGCCAGCGTCTCGGCCTGGCGAGTGTGTCCGCGGAGAAATCTGACCCGGGTCCGCGGAGAGCCGAGCTGCGCTGGTTTGGTGGAGATCACGCCGGGCCGAGTCTCGCGGTCGGGCATTTGAGTTCGGCGGAGGCGGAAGATGTTGTGATTGGTGGAACGACCCAGGCGCCTCGCCGTTGGTATCAACTTTCTGGAGACAAGCCAGCCCGTCAACTCGCCGCGCCATGGTCGGCTGAGGCGCTGACCATTGATGACGGAGCCATGTTGATCTTTGATCTAAACGGCGACGGTGCGAATGATCTCATGGTTTTGAAAAGCGGAACGACGGCGGCAGATCCCGTGGCTTATCGAGCGGAACTCTGGTTGAACGATGGGCAAGGGCATTTGAGCCCGGCTCCCGACGGGACGTTGCCAGCGATTCAGACCAGTATTGGCGCGGCAGCGGCGGCCGACTTTGAACGGACTGGCAAGGTCGGGGTTTTCCTCGGCGGTCGCGGTTGGCCGGCCAAGTATCCCCTGGCGCCGCGCAGTTTTCTTTTGGCCAACCGGGAAGGAAAACTCGTCGACGTAACGGACAGTGCGGCGCCTGCGCTGAAGGAAATCGGGTTGGTCAATTCTGCGGTTTGGAGTGACGTAGATGGCGACGGAGCTCCGGATCTGCTCCTTGCCATCCTTTGGGGTGGGGTTCGCTATTTCCACAATGATGGCCGCGGTCACCTTGAAGATTGGACGGAACGCGCCGGTTTTTCGGCCGCGGGGAATGGCTGGTGGACCTCCTTGGCTTCAGCGGATTTTAATCAAGACGGGCGGCCCGACTTTGTCGCCGGTAATGTCGGATTAAATACGCCGTTTCGCGCGTCCATCGCTGAGCCGGCATTCCTTTATTATGGATCGCTCGCGCCAGGAACTGGGCCGATTGCATTGGAAACAGAAACGGAGGGCGGTCGGGTTTATCCTCGTCTGACGCGAGGGGAACTCGCGGAGAAGATCCCGTCGATCATGCGCAAATTCCCGCGCAATGACGATTACGCGCGCGCTTCGGTGGAGGAAATTTTTGGCAGCGATCGTCTCACGCGAGCGCGCAAATACACCGCCACGGAATTTCGAAGCGGTGTATTCCTGAGCCAACCGGATGGCACATACCGCTTCGCCGCGCTCCCGAGAATCGCGCAAATCGCGCCTTTTCAGAGCATCGTCGCGGGGGATTTCGATGGCGATGGTTTGGCCGATATCTATGCGCTGCAAAACTCCTTTGCGCCCTTGCCTTCGGTGGGGCATTTCGACGGCGGGCTTAGCCAACTTTTGAAAGGTGACGGCCGCGGCGGATTCGTCGCTGTATCGCCGAAGGAAAGCGGCTTGCTCGTCCCGGACGACGCGCGCGGGTTGGCCGTTCTCGGCTTGGGGGCGGGAAGTCAACTTGGGTTTATCGCGACGCGAAACAATGCGAGTACGTTGGCGTTTGAGCTCGCACGGCCGGTGGAATCGTTTTTGAGAGTCGTGCTCAAAGGGTCCGCGGCCAATCGCGACGCGATCGGAGCTAAGCTGACGCTGGAGCTAACCAATCACACGTCTCAAACAGCAGAGATTCGAGCGGGCCAGGGCGTAGTCAGCCAAAGCGCTGCGTCATGCTTTTTCGGATACACGGCGGAAGCACGACCTGTGCGGTTAACCGTTCGATGGCCGGATGGAAAAAAGAGCGAACGTGATTTTGTCAAAAACCCACTCCCGCTGGCTAACGATCGATCAGCTACGCTCGTGAAATTCGATGAAACTAACGGCACTCCGTGAGGCTTTGGGGATACGGTGGGAGCGGGCCGGTCTGCACTTTCCATCGTTCTCCGCTTGCCTGCCGCGCCCGCCCTGTCGCAGAGTTGTCCCTCCCGCCCGGGTGGTGGAATGGCAGACACGACGGTCTTAGAAGCCGTTACCGTAAGGTGTGCAGGTTCAAGTCCTGTCCCGGGCACCAGCAAGTACTTATGCAACTGCGGGCGCTGTGCTACTTCTATACTGGATAGTATGAGGGAACAACCGACATCGGCGACAAATGTTGTTCGGACGCAAAAAAGCGAAATTTATGACGCCAGCGCTGGAATTCCCGGGAGGCTACTATGGCGGTCTTTTGAGACGACCGCCTTTTCGGTCGCTATGTTCATCAATCTGTTTCGCTGAATTCGCGAAATCTCGGTTATGGTTAGTTCGGGGTTTTCGACGCGCTTCGGTTCCGAGGCGTCAGTTTCCGGTAGGCAGCAGCGGCGGCTAACTTTAGTCTTGAGTCACCTGCAGATAAAAATGGCGCAATGATCGGCAGATCTCGTGTGTCTCCAGTCATTCCTAGGGTCGCGAGAGCAGAAGCTTGTAGCATGATCGGTGCGGTGTCATCGCTTAGAAAACCGATGGCGATATCATGAGCTGCCAAAGCGTCGTAGGATCCCAAGATCTGGAGTGCATTCACCTTTGCAAAAGGTTGAATGCTTTGGCTCTTCTGCGACATCACCGTCTTACTGGCCTCGACGATTTCATTTAACGGCACCAGTTGTGAATTGATGCGATGGATGCGATCGAGTCCTCCTAAAGCGGTGCCTACAAATTCGCCGGTAGGATTATGAAACTCTTTCCATAGCCTACCTAGGGTTTCCTTTTGTTCATTTTCATCCGCGGTTTTTAAACAAAGTACAGGAAGTTTTTGAACGGTGTACTCGCGCCAAAGGGCACCCTGCGCAGAATCGGCGATAATTTTAAAAAATGTGTTAGATAGCGACGGAGCTATATTGCGCTGCTGGAGAAGTACGTCCGCGACATTATTTTTGATGGAAGCGAGCCGATCGGCTCCAACCGAATCTTCACTTGGATGTCGGAGCAAAAAGTTGCACAATTCGTTTACCTGGAAAGCCGTGAGGTTCAGTCCAAGCTCATAAGCGTATCGATACCGTTGGTCGTAGCTAAACTTACTCGAGTCTGTTACGAAGGCGACGTCCGAGCCCGCCCGCGCAGCCAAAGGGATCGTGAGTGAAAAGAAGAGCGCTTTGACGATATTTCTCAGCGAACGCGGTGCAAAATGAGGCGTTCTAAACCCTCGCTTATTTTTCAGAGCCACCCGGCGCCACAGATGCATCGTCGAATCGTTCGAATTTTATTTCATCAGGCAATCCTGATCAGGTTGAAAGAGTGTTTTTGTCTCGTTGTTTGAATTGGATACGCGGAGCGTTTTTGGCGGCCTTGTTAAAATACTGCATTCGATCTACTTTAATCTTGTAATGGATTAGCCTTAGTTCTTCGTCTATCGAAGAATTTTGCCGCGGCTTCGCATTTTCCGGCGGGGGGCCCTGATTCCTTCAGGAATTTAGACTGCTTCAACTATGAAAAACGCGATCGGCTTGAACGCGCTTAGAGATGCCTTGTCTATGTCGGAAGACATTGGCATGCCCCATGTCTTTTCACGTCTGTTGCGGGTCTTTTGCTGGATTACGCTTTGGCTCGGAGCGAGATCTGTTGCTCTTGCCACCGACACGACGGCACCAACCGCTCCTACCGCTCTTGTTTCTAGCGCGGTGACCGCGACGTCTTTTACGCTGGGGTGGACCGCATCAACCGACAACGTCGGGGTGACCGGCTATGTCGTCTACAAAGCTGGAACACAGTTTGGAACTTCAGCAACAACATCTCTGAGCATAACGGGCTTAGCGCCTTCCACTGCTTATAGCATGACGGTGAAAGCGAAAGATGCGGCCGGAAACCTTTCTGCGGCCAGTTCTCCGCTGTCCGTGACAACGACTGCAGATACCACCGCTCCTACGGCTCCAACCGCGTTGGTGTCCAGTGGAGTAGCGGCGACGTCTTTCACGTTGGGTTGGACTTCATCAACGGATAACGTGGGAGTAACAGGTTACATTATCTATAAAGGAGGGACGCAGGTCGGAACATCGACAACGACGTCTTATGTGGTAACTGGTCTGGCTCCTTGTACCGCTTACAGCATGACGGTGAAAGCAAAGGATGCCGCGGGTAACCTTTCGGCGGCGAGCTCGACAGCTTCGGTGACGACAGCGGGAGATACGACGGCGCCGAGCGTTCCGAGTGCGCTTGCCTCAAGCGCGGTGACCGCTACGTCCTTCTCCCTGAGCTGGGCGGCATCCAGCGATAATGTCGCAGTAACGGGATACATCGTCTATAAGGGAGGAGTCCAGATCGGCACGCCTACCACGACCGCCTTTGCTGTTACTGGACTCACCGGCTCAACCGCCTACAGCATGACGGTTAAAGCTAAGGATGCTGCGGGTAACCTTTCTGCAGCCAGCTCACCGCTCTCGGTCACCACCTCGGCGGCGCCAGATACGACGGCACCGTCCGTGCCTACTGGGCTGGGAAAGACGGCTGTTATAGCGACAGGATTTACCCTGACGTGGACAGCATCAACGGACAACGTCGCTGTGACTGGGTACGATATTTATAAAGGCGGGAGTTTAACCGGTTCGGCTGGGACGAATAGCTATGCCGTAACTGGGCTTGTGCCCCTGACCGCTTATAGCATGACGGTTAAAGCAAAGGACGTCGCGGGGAATATCTCGGCGGCGAGCAGTCCTTTGTCTGTCACGACTGCGGCTGATACGACGGCGCCCTCAGCCCCAAGCGGTTTGGTCTCAGGTGCGACTACGGCTACGTCGATTTCAGTAAGCTGGAGCGCGTCTACGGATGACGTGGGCGTAACCGGTTACACTATTTTCGTCGGTGGTTCTCAAGCAGGCACATCCACTGCCACGACATACACGGTCACGGGTCTCCTTCCGTCGGCGAACTACAGTATAACGGTGAAAGCCAAGGATGCGGCCGGAAACTTGTCGGCGTCCAGTGGCGTGCTTTCGGCTAGCACCACAACGGACACCACGGCCCCGACAGCTCCCACCGGCTTAAGCTACAGTGGTCTAACGAGCACAGGTTTGACTCTTTCTTGGACTGCTTCCTCTGACAATGTTGGAGTAACCGGCTATTCCGTCTATGCCGGAAGCACACCAGCAGGGACAACTTCGGTTACGAGCTGTAGCATCGCAGGGCTGACACCCTCTACCGCCTATAGTTTTACCGTGAAAGCAAAAGATGCCGCGGGCAATTTTTCTGCGGCAAGTAGTCCTCTGGTGGTGACGACTTTGGCTCCAGTCAATCAGGCCCCCACTGTCACTCTTACAGCACCTGCTGCTAATGCCACATTTACTGCGCCAACTTCAATTCTCCTCCAAGCTACTGCGAGCGACCCAGACGGCACGATCGCCAAGGTAGAGTTTTTTAATGGATTGACCAAGCTAGGCGAGGTTTCTGCGGCCCCGTATAATTACACTTGGATTGCGACAATTCCCGGTACCTCGATTTTGACCGCCCGAGCCACCGACAATCAAGGTGCGACTCAGACTTCCGCTCCTGTGCCGATCCGCTTTTATCCAAGCGTGCCGTATATGGTCGATTTTGAATCGGTAGAAGGTTTCTCGTTGGGATCGATCAATGGGCAAAAAGGCTGGGAGGTCTCGAGTGGCGACGCGCAAGTGGTCAACACCGCGAGCGAACGCGGCAACCAAAGCGCAGTCCTAATTACAAATAATCCGGCGACAGAACTCGACCAAGAATTCGGCTCGTTGGCCGTGAATCCCACCGTCGTCTACGTCGATCTATTCGCCAAGCCCGTTGCTGGAGCTAATTTCGTCTTGGGTACACTTTTCGATGTCGATTCGGCGCGCGTGGCGTTTATCCAGAATGGTTCAGCGGGACAATTCGCGGTACTAGATGGCGATGGCGTGGGAGCGGGTACTTGGAGAACGCTGGGTTCGCTTGTGAGTGTGGATTCAAATTTTTCTTCCACCGCCTGGCAGCGAATTACGGTTCGGCTCGATTACACGAAGAAGAAATGGGATTTCTATCTCAACGGTCAGATCGCGCGAGGTAACCTAAACTTTCGTTTAAATAGCGCGGGATATTTCTCTTGGTTCTCGCTCAAAGGCCATACGGCCGCTGCGGTCTCCTTGGATGATATGTTTGTCGGCAACAGCAATCCCTTGTTCGCCGATGCGGATAACGATGGAATGGATGACGCCTGGGAAGTCGCGCACGGATTAAATCCCTCCATTGATGATCGCGATGCCGATCCCGATGGCGATGGATTAACGAATCTCCAAGAATATCTTTATGGTACAGACCCGCACAATGCCGATACGGATGGTGACGGCGTAAGCGACGGAGCTGAAGTCGCTCTCGGCACGAACTGTTTGGTCCCGGATAATACGACGACTCCGTTCCCTATCTCGGGTGCCAAACTTTCGCTGCGCTCCGATAGCGGGGTAGTAGTTGATGGAGGCAATTGGATTCAACGTTGGAAGGACGGATCGGGCAATGCCAACGATGCCGTGCCTGCCAATTTCAATCAAGGGCTTCAACTCGTGCCCAATCAGGTCAACGGGAAACCTGTGATCCGATCGAGCGGAGGGTCTGATTGGCTCAATCTGCCGAACTTTTTGGCTGGGGCGACTTCTGGTGAGCTACTCGCCGTAGTTAAATTCAATCCCGTAGGAGGCTTTAACAATGCGTGGGGTTTCGGAAATGGATATGGCGGCGGTTTCTATAACACCGATCGATTCGAAGATTTTGGATCTACCGATGTTAACTTCCAACCCGGTTATTCCGGATATACTCAATATCATTTTATTGATATATCAGCCGCGGCAGATGGCACTTTGATTGATCGCGCGAATGGTCATACAATTTGGAGCCGTACTTCGAATACGGTTGCGTTCCGTAGCGCGCCCGCGCTGGGCGCTTTGAATGGTGATTTTGTTGAAATTGTCGTCTTTAATCGAACGCTGAGTTCCGCCGAACGTGAAACCGCTGGTAAGTATTTCACCGCGCGCTACGCGCTTCCCGGAATCGCCATTCCGAGCCAGCCCGTCCTCACTGCGTTTTCCAACACATCCACCACGGTCGACTTGACTTGGTCGGCGAGTGACCCGACCGCTGGTACGATCGCCACGATTGAGCGTAAGACAGATGCTGGGAGCTTCGCGGCGATTGCATCGGTGACGGATGGCTTATTTTATCAAGACTCCGGCCTGAGTCCCACAAGTAGCTATATATATCGCATAACGCTCAGGACGTATGCTGGCACATCCGTTTACAGCAATGAGGTCAGTATTCATACGCTCGGAACGTCAGCAGCGCCTCCGTCTGCTGGGCTCGTTCTTTGGCTTCGGTCCTCGCAAGTAGCTTCTCTGTCTCAACCTGTAGCATTATGGCCCGATCGAAGCGGGCTCGGAAACGACGCCATTCAACCAGCCTCAGAGCAGTGTCCACAGTTGGTGCTGAACCAGATCAATGGGCGGCCTGTCGTCCGGTTTAGCCAATCCGGCATGACGTTGCCGAGTTTTATGAGCAGCGCCACTGCGGGTGAAATGTTCGCCGTGGTGCGGGCGGATGAGTGGCAGGATAATTTCAATACGATTCTCGACATCGGAAACACAGCGGGTTCGGGATACTATAATACTGACCGATTCGAGGACTTCGGCTCCGGGGACGTGAATTTTCACCCAGGCTCCCCGCTAAAATCTCAATACCATATCATCAACGTCTCGTCCTCGGCCGATGGCACGCTCATCGATCGAGCGAATGGTCAAGTGATCTGGAGCCGCACAGACAATACGGTCGCATTTACGAGTAATCCTCGTTTGGGAACCTTCGTCGGAGATGTCGCTGAGATCCTCGTTTTCAATCACACGCTCACGAGCGTCGAACGCGAATCCACAGGGCAATACCTGCAGGCCAAGTATGCGCTACCCACCATTCAAGTGCCTCTGAAACCCACCTTGAAAGCCAAGGTCGTTGGAGCTTCACAAGTGGATTTAAGTTGGACGGGGCGCGACCTCGCCACGGGCACCGTGGTAACGATCGAACGCAAAATTGGCGCTGGAGCTTACACGGCGCTTCCCGAGTTCTCGGACGTCTCAGATTTCACCGATACGGCGCTGTCCGGAGCCACCACGTACACTTATCGGGTCAAATTGAGGACGTATGCGGGCACTTCCGTATATAGCGACGAAGTCGCCGTGACGACGTTGCCTAGTGGCTTAGACCTACCCACCGCAGGCATGAGAATGTGGTTGAGATCCACGAAAGGCGTGAGCTGCGACACAGGCGTATCTGGGTGGCATGACCAAAGCGGACACAACAATGATGCGACTCAAGCCGACCCGCCGACTCAGCCGCAGCTCGCCGATCAACAACTGAACGGGTATCCGGTAGTTCGGTTCAATGGCACTAACATCTTATATTTACCTGACGTAATGAACTCCGCCACCGCGGGAGAGATTATTGCGGTGGTCAAACTGGTGCCGAAGGCTGAACAGAATAACGATCTTTGGGGTTTTGGTAACCAACAAGGTACGGGGTACTATAATGCGATCACGCACTACAACGATTTCGGTTCAGCCGATAATCAATTTTCAACGCCGATGGCCGATAGCGCGATCTCACAATATCACGTATTCGACACTTCCTCGGGGAGTGGAACTTGGGTGGAACGCTTTAATAATGTAGAGAAAAAACGTGTCACTGGAGTTACCGTAAGTTTTAGTTCTAACCCCAACCTCGGGCAGTGGGACCTGACCGGTGATCTGGTTGAGATCGCCGTGTATGATCGTGTGCTCAGCGACACGGAAAGAGCGACTGCAACTCAGGTTTTGGTGAGTAAATATGCGATAGGATCTGCTGATATTCAGGTTCCTACAGCTCCCACCGGCCTGAATGCAACAAACGTTAGTATGAACTCATTCACGCTGAATTGGACCGCATCAACCGACAATGTCGGCGTGGTCGGGTATAATATTTATCAAAGTGGAGTGCCCGTTGGTTCCTCCGTGGGGACGAATTATAACGTTGTTGGACTGGCTCAGGCATCTAACTACACTATGACAGTGAAGGCGAAAGATGCGGCGGGAAATCTTTCAGCGGCCAGTTCTGATCTCGTAGTCAACACGCTCGCTGATACGGTGGCCCCTAGCGTGCCCACGGGGTTGGCCGCGCCAGTTGTTAATGCCAACTCGCTCACACTCACCTGGAATGCTTCGATGGACAATGTTGGCGTCACGGGATACAGTTTATTCAAGAACGGAACGTTTACAGGTGTGGCTTCTTCCACTAGCTACGTTTTTACATCTCTATCAGCCGCCACAAATTATTCTCTCACTGTCGCGGCGACCGATGCCGCGGGCAATAGCTCGGTGCCTAGTTCGCCCCTGTCTATCACGACGCCCGCCGCGCCCGATATTACTCCTCCGACGGCTCCGACCGGCCTTGCCTCTTCATCAATCACGACGGGTGGTTTTACGCTTAATTGGACGTCGTCCACCGACGCTGTGGGTGTGGTTGGATACTATATTTATAGCAGTGGTGTACAGATCGGCGCAGTGGCGGGGACATCGTATGTCGCGTCGGGGCTTACTTCCGGCACGACCTATTCGATCACGATAAAAGCCTACGATTTGGCAGGAAATATTTCCAGTCCAAGTGGCGTGTTTTCAGTCACCACTGCTTCCGCACCCGACACCACCCCCCCCTCTATTCCGAGTTCCCTGGTGGCAAGCGCGATTGGCAATTCATCGTTTAACCTGAGTTGGACGGCCTCGACCGATAACGTCGCAGTGACCGGATATACAATTTACAACGGCGCCGCCCAGATGGGGACTTCCCCTACAAACTCGGTGACGTTAACTGCGTTAACTGCTTCGACCACGTACAACGTCTCAGTTCGCGCCACAGACGCCGCGGGGAATGTGTCATCTTCCAGCTCGCCTCTCGCCGTGACGACTCTCGCCGGACCGGACGTGACCGCTCCGAGTGCTCCGACCGGTCTCATCGCCTCGAGACTTACGACGACATCGTTTACTCTTTCCTGGACTGCTGCTACCGATAATGTCGCGGTCACCGACTACGACATTTATCAAAATGGGTCTTATGTAGGGTCGTCTCCGACGGTTTCGTATAATGTCACCGGGCTCGCCGCTGCGACGACCTATACGATGACCGTTAAAGCCAAGGATGCGGCGGCCAATACTTCGGCTGCGAGTACTGCTTTGAATGTCAAAACGGATGCATTGGCAATCGCCCAGACTGGGCTAAAAGTTTGGTTGCGTGCCGACGTGGGAGCGCCGACATCGGGATTGATTTCGCGCTGGGTAGATCAATCCGGTCTTGGAAACGATGCCGTCCAGCCAACCGTGGCTGCGCAACCTCAAGTCATCGCCAATGCTTTAAACGGCAAGCCAGTGGTGAGATTTGATGGTTCAACTCGAGTACTGACTTTGCCCGCGGTGCTTGCAGGCGCGACCGATGCTGAGATCGTCGTGCTAACGAAAGTAAATCTCAAGGCACCGGGAAATTGGACTGAAATTTATAATTTCAACGGTACTGTCGGCTACTACCGCTATGATATCAACACCAATGCAAACTTTGACGCCTTCGGTGGCACGAGTGGGTACTGGTCGAATAATCCAGCGACAGACGCGGCGATTAGTCAGTATCATATTTACAGCACAACTTTGTCTGCTGGCTTGCTCGTTGATCGGTATAACGGACTGGCTCGAATCAGTACCTCTGGCATCAGCGGGAGCTTTGGGAATATCCCTGCCCTCGGGGCTTTGCTGGATGGCGATCTCGCCGAGGTCATCGTCTACAGTCGGGCACTCTCTACAAGTGAAAGAGATGGGGTTTATCAATATTTGGCGCAAAAATATGCGCCAAGTAGTATTGTGATCCCGACCAAGCCGAGTCTCACGGCAACAGTCGCGTCTGCTTCGAGGGTGGATCTGTCCTGGACGTCCACCGGTTCAGCTCTGCAACATATCACGACCACGATAGAACGCAAGACTGGCGCCGGAAGCTTCGTGGCGATTGCTCAAGTATCCGATGCCAATAGTTTCACCGATTCGACGGTTTCAGCGGGACAGTCCTACAGCTATCAGATTAAGCAGACTAGTTACGCTGGCGTTTCGCCCTACAGTGACCCTGTCTCCGTCGCGATTTCAGTGGCGATCGATCCTCCAGTATCTGGAATGCAGCTTTGGTTGCGGGCTTCGGCGGGAACGACGGGTCCGGGGGCACTGACACGTTGGGCAGACCAATCAGGCCACGGAAATGACGCGGTTCAAAATAATCCAGTACAGCCCCCGCAAATGGTTGGGTCCGCTGCAAACAATCAGCCTGTCGTACGCTTTGTTCCAGCTAGCGACTCTCTTTATCTCCCTGACGTGATGAAGAGCACGCCCTCGGCCGAGATCTTTGGGGTAATGAAAGTGAATGCGAAGACGGCCCTTCCGTCTTGGAATGTATTTTGGCAATTCTCGGGTGATTCTGGTTATGATCGAGAGTCGGATGGAAATCATTTCTTTAGCGGGTTTGGCTTGAGTGCTCCTCAATACATGCCAGCGATGCCCGATGCGGCGTTATCGCAGTACCACGTAATCAACACGTCGATTGATGCTGGTGTTTGGACTGAACGTTTTAATGGGATCGCGCGTGCCCAACGAACTGGCGTTACGCCTACTTTCCTCACTACGCCAATACTCGGAAGAAATAGTTTTGATGGCGATTTTGCAGAGCTGATTATATATAACCGCGCATTGTCCGCGTCCGAACGGGCTGCTGTTTATCAATACCTTAGCCAGAAGTACGCGCTTCCTGCGATCGTTGTGCCTGCAAAACCCTCGCTGAGAGCCGCTCCCGTTTCAAACGGGAAAGTCGATCTATCTTGGAGCGAACCTTCGATGGCAGGTCAACATGTGACGGCGATTCTAGAGCGTAAAACCGGAGCGGGGTCGTATGCGGTGGTCGGGCAAGTCGATGACCAAACTTCCTTCACCGACACAGGGTTAACGGCGAGCACGAGTTACACCTATCAACTGAAACTTCAAAGCTACGCTGGAACGTCGGTTTATAGTGATCCGGTGACGGTTTCAACCATTGCCTCTGCGGAGCCGCCGTCGTCTGGCCTTCGCTTGTGGTTGCGGTCTTCTCTTGGTGCCACCGGTACGGATAGCCTCGAGCGGTGGGCGGATCAATCGGGATTGGGCAACGACGCGACGCAAACACAGGTCGCTCAGCAGCCTCAACTCGTATTGAATGCAGCCAACGGGCTTCCCGTAGTTAGGTTCAATGGCAGCTCGGATGTCCTTCAGCTTCCAGACCTCCTCCCAGGAGCGACTGCAGGAGAAATTGTCGCGGTCGTGAAAGTAAATGCCAAAACGGCCGTTTTGCCTTCTTATAATGATTTGTGGTATATCGACGGTGGTAGCGGTTACCAGAGGGATGCCAACAGCTCCCGCACCTCGGATGGATTTGGCGTCGTTGAGTCTCAGTCGATTCCCTCTGTTTCAGACACTGCGCTCGCGCAGTATCATATTATTGATAGCGCAACCGATACGGGGTCCCTCACGCGGCGGTTCAATGGCAAAGTTATTCTTAGTAAGAGCGGGCTCACTCCCAATTTTCCGGGAGGTGGAAGTATTGGCAATGGCACGCTTGACGGCGATTTTTGCGAATTGCTTGTTTATAATCGCGTGCTGACTCCAATCGAGCGCGATGGCATCAATCGCTATCTCACGCAGAAGTATGCTCCTGGCGCAATTGTCGTCCCCGGAAAGCCGTCGTTAACGGCGGTCCCGATTTCGAGTAGCAAAGTTGATTTGTCGTGGACGGAGCCTTCGATGATGGGCCAACATGTTTCGGTCATTATTGAGCGCAAAACTGGCACTGGAGCATTCTCCGTGATCGCTCAGGTTGATGATCAGGCCTCTTTCACCGATACCGGTTTGTCCGCAGCCACGACCTACACTTATCAGGTCAAGCTACAAGGATACTCGGGCACCTCGGTTTACAGTGACCCCGCCGCAATTACGACGAGCAATTTTAACGAACCGGCGGCCAATGGCAGAAAATTGTGGCTCCGCGCCTCGACAGGACTGCCCAGCGCCGGGTCTGTAGGGCTTTGGGCTGACCAATCGGGCAATGGCTACGATGCGACGCAAAGCGACGTTAATGCTCAGCCCGCCGTGGTCGCCGCCGCGCAAAATGGTGCGCCGGTGGTAAGATTTGGAGGCGGTGCACGGCTGCTTTTGCCTGCACTTCTATCCGGCAGCACGTCTGCGGAAGTCATTGTCGTCGAGAAAGTGAATGCGCAGGGCAACAATTTGCCGAACGAGATATTTGGTTTTAACAACGGGGTTGGGTACTATCGAGATGGAATGGGTAATAATAACCATTACACTGGTTTCGGTCTCGCAAATGTGAGTTGGACACCTGCGATTCCCGATGCCTTGCTCGCGCAGTATCATATTTTCAGTATTTCGGTTGACCCCACCTCCTATGTGGAACGTCTCAACGGCCTTGATCAGATCAAATTGATCAATCCAGTCATCAGTTTTGCCGGCGGCAACTGGCTTGGTGGAACGCTTAACGGCGACATCGCCGAAGTGCTTGTATACAATCGCACGCTCTCGGAGGCTGAGCGACTCGACCTCGATACCTACCTCGTTGGCCGTTATAATCTCCCTGGGTTCACGGTTCCTTCTGTGCCTGTATTGACCGCAAGCGCGGCGACCACGACCGATATTGACTTGGCTTGGACCGGTGAGGACATCACGACACAAACCTTGATTTCAGTTGAGCGACGGGTCGGGGCGGCTGCGTTCTCCGTTGTATCGCAAGTTCCGGTCGCCAATGGCTATATTGATAGCGGTCTCACTCCAGGGCAGACCTATGACTATCGGATTCAGATGAGGACCGCTGTCGGCACATCTGTTTACAGTAATATCGCTACTGTTACCTTGCCCGCGGCCAAGGTAACGCCTTCTACCTCGGGACTCCGTCTTTGGTTGCGTAGTTCAAACCTCGGCGCGGGACCGGTGGCAAAATGGCCGGATGCAAGTGGCCGTGGTAACGATGCTGCTCAATCCGCTAGCGCCTATCGCCCCGTCTCTGTCGCGAGCGCAGTGAATGGACTGTCGACCGTCAGATTTTCTTCGTCCATGCTCACGCTACCAAATTTCATGAATGGTGCGTCGGCTGGCGAGTTGTTTGCGGTGATGAAGCTCACCACTTCGACTGGCACGACCGAATTCGGCTTCTTCGGAAATGGTCCGTCTGGATATTCATTTCCTTACCGCCAGGAAGGCTTCGGTCGCGCGTATACCGTTTCGTATGGTGCTCGTTCGGCGGCATCAGCGACTCAGTATCATATCGAAGAAGTCAGTGCCGCGAGTGGAAGTTGGACCGATCGTTTCAATGGACTGCCTTTGTACTCGGACACTCTTAATACACTCGCATTCAGCACGGCCCCAGCCTTGGGAAGCGCGAGTTTCAAGGGCGAAATCGCGGAACTCCTCGTTTATGATCGCGCGGTATCAGATGCGGAACGCGCGACGATTAACCAATATTTGGATGCAAAGTATGCTCCACCTGAGATAGTCGTTCCGAGTAAACCGACGCTATCTGCCACCTCCTATGGAGTGTGGGCCAATATTAGTTGGCCTCTTCCGTCCGGCTTACATGTGACAGTCGCTCTTGAGCGCCAAACTGGCGGTGGAACATTCACTGCCATCGGTCAATTCGATGATCTCAGTTCGTATGTGGATACCGGGTTGGTTTATGGTCAGACCTACGGCTATCGGATCAAGTTAACCAGCATCGCCGGAACCTCTGTTTATAGCGACACGGCGACGATCTCGAGTCCGGCTCTGACCACTACGGGTTTGTTGGCCCATTTCGACGCGGGCGTAGGCGCCCCCACCAGCGGTGCGGTCACAACCTGGACTGATCAATCTGGCGCCGGCCACAATGCGACTCAAACCATCGCGGCCAGTCAGCCGAAAGTCGTAGCGCATTTATTGAACAATCTTCCTGTCGTCCAATTCGACGGAGTGGACGATTCGCTCGCCCTGCCGAGTCTTTTTGCCGCCGGATCAAGCGGTGAAATTATCGCGGTAGCTAAAGTTCAAGCGACCGCAAATAAGACGGTGCAACTTTGGCAGTTTGGACAGAATAATGGATCGAGCTATGCGTGGGGTTCGAGTGTATCGGCTGTTCCGGCTCGTTATGAAGATTTTGGTACCGACCAAGATGGCCTTCACACGGGTTATTCTTATCCCACCAACTTTCATATTGTTGACGTATCCGCGGGGAGCAATCTGCAACAGGAATGGGTCAACTATATGCCGATCGCACAATTCCCGATTGGCAGCACGCTGTTCCGTTCTGCTCCGGTGTTAGGCGCATCGCCGGAGAATTTGACCCGACTTCCCTCTGGTTCGATCGCGGAAATTTTCGTCTATAGTCGAGTGTTGTCGGACACCGAGCGTCTGGCTCTATCCTCCTATCTGGCCGCAAAGTATGCTCTACCCAACGTTCCGGTTCCGAGCAAACCGGTGCTGACCATCCAAGGCCAGACGGCCACCGGTACGAAATTAAGTTGGTCCCTCAACTCGGTCCCTGGAGGGTTTTACTCTACGACCACGGTCGAGCGCGCGATCGATACCGGCCAATTTAGCGTCATCGGTACGGTGACAAACGGCAACAGCTTCTCGGATAGCGGCCTGACGCCCGGTGTGAGTTACTACTACCGAGTTCGTGTCAACTCGCTCGCCGGCGCATCGCCTTACAGCGAACCCTCATATTATTTTGTCCCGGCGGTGATTGTACCTCAATATACCGTGGGAGGCTCTAGTTTGGCGTCGAGTTCCGGCGACTGGATTAACACGGGCGCTGGGCTGTTGGCCCAGAACCGTCGTGGTTACGTCGACATCCCAATTTCTCTTAGTGCTGCCGGGCTTTTCGCACTTGATATCAACGTACAAGATGGAGTGATGACGGCCCCGACGCACTTCTTCGATTTGGATATTTATATTGACGGCGTCTACGTGGATAATACGCAGCCATTGGCCAGTGGCACCGTCGCCGCGAGTGGTCGTGTCATCTTGCCATGGTTGGCCGCCGGCGCTCATACTGTTAGAGTGCTCTGGCACGGAGGCACACCTAACCAGTTCCTTCAGATCAATAATTTGGGCGTTAGCGACCCGGGGGCAACATGGCGGACCAGCTATATTTCTGGAAACTGTCGATTCGACGGGTCAGCCGTAAAGACGTTCAGCTCTCCTTACACCGTAGAAGGCACCTCGCCGGCGCCACTCTTGGTCAAGCTTACCTCGACCGTACAAAGCGCCCCTCCCGGAACCCCCGCTGATCTGATCACGAAGCAGGGATTAATGAAACAGTTCTTTGCCGACGTTACCCTCGACAAAACAAACCCTGTTCGGGTGAATGTGTCGGACCTGGGTGGTCTCTTTGTCGGGACGAAAGATATAGCTTGGACCCCGCTCGATTTGGCTGTCCTCAATAACGCGACTTATGTGGTCAAGACTAACTCGCATATCCTACTCGCGGCGAGTGGAGCACCGAGTACCGCCATCACCGTTGTTAAACCGGATTTGGGTTCAACGACGACCACGGTCTCCCTTGGGAGCAGTCTGGAAGTGATTTGTGACCAACCTGGAAGTTATTCAATCTCTGTTCTCCCCTTGAACGGGGTTACAAGAACGGTCGCAACAATTGTTGCGCGCACGGTGACTTTAGGGACGCCGCCGACAGTGATTTCTGGCGGACCCGCGGTGACATGGGTGCCTGCGACGCTGCCGACTGAGGCCGTCTTACAGGCAGACATGGGTATTAGCGAGATTTTGCCTGTGACCAATCCGCGGAGCTTTTATTTGAGTGCCTCTCCTCGTTCTCGAATTATTGCGCGGTTAAACGGAACCGCCGGTCCAATCGTTGATGCAACGTCGATTAACGTGCTACGGAGTTTCTATGCGTATAATACATCGTTCGCGATCGTCGACGTCCTCCGCGATGGGACTAATTTAGTCCGCGGTGAAATCGATCTGGACGGGGCAATTCCATCCGATCTCACTGCAACCCTTCGCCTTTGGTCGGCGGTATTTTTGGATGGGACCACAACGCACACCGTTACCGCCGCAGATTTCGATGCTTCCGGCCGATATGTCTATTATTATTACCGGCAACCCAACCAAGTGATGTGCCACGACGTGACGATTCAGGAAGGTAGTAACACCCTCTTAAAGTATTAATTTCATGCGCTTAAGATCAGTCCTGACCTTTTGGTGTATCGCTGCTTCGGCGGCCTTTGCAATCAACCCGCACCCGACGCCGCAGCCCACTCCAGAGCCAACGCCAACGCCGTCTGGTTGCCCTCGACAGAAAGATGGCCCAGGGTTGGGGTCGCTTGTATATACCCTGGCTTATACAGGATTACCCTTTGAAGAGGGTTTAGAACAGGGGAGTTTTGGGCTGCACGAGCACGACGCTTCTCCCAATCTCTTCAGTCCGAGTACGTTATTTTTTAGGCATGTCCTCACGACGCATCTCGCAGCGCCATACAACCTGCCGACGCTCGTTGATTCCGAGGGTCAAAGTGTCGCTTTCACCATCCCTGGCGGAAGCTCGGTCGGGACTCCCTCATTGAGCCGTTCCACGGCCGACTTGCGGGTAGTGAAGTTGGACGCAACTCGCACGCCGACAGCGGCTACTGCAGTGTTCTATCGGTTTCTCGATCCCTCCGGCTCTTGGACAGAGTATTCGTGCTCTACGGGTCAAGCGACTCGATTCCGCTCCGCAAAAGGCAGAGAGACGGTTCTTGCATCTATCCCAGCGGAAACAGCACTCACGATTGTCTATGTGCCAAATGCCATACGACAAATAAACTCGGCGATCGGCCTGGCTGATATCGTTTCAATTCCCGCAGCCGAGGCTTTTGAGATCAGATTGTACACAGCGGCAAACCGAGGGGTGCTAAACGTGACGACTGGCCTGCGCGCACCGACGGGCAGCCCGTATCGCGTCGTTCGTTTCGAAAATCCAAACCAAGGGGTCATCTATACCACGATCAAAATTACCGACACACAGGGCACGCACGTGCAGGTCGATTATTTTGACTATAATATGGACCTTGGTTCCTGGCTGCTCCGCCAGGGAGGGACAAATCAGCAAAGGCGTGAATATAAGTCGACTACCGTCGGGCCAGGGGTGAACCAAACGACTAGCACCACGACATTGCGAGACGGCACCGGAAACGTCATTTCGACTGTGCAGGATATTTATCAATCCGGCTACGCTTGGGGAACCGATCGAATTGCTAACATCAAAGAGCCAGGATCGCTGTCGCTGACCACGACTTACGATTATTACACAACCGGCCCCGGACTAACTAAGCTGAAGTCGACGGTTGAACCCGATGGCTACTGGGAAGGTTACGCGTATGACACGTACAATCGATTGGTTGAAAAAACCAAGCCGTGGAAGGACGCAACCTTTTCGATGGATGATACGCAGCCGAGAGTCATTACAACTTTTTCGTACATTTCGTTGGATGCGGCCGACACCGTTGCGAACGAAGACTATCGTCCTCGCACCGAAACCGAGTCGGTCGTAGCAGCTCCCGCAGCGGCTCCGATTGTAACCAAACGAACCTTTCATGTCTTTAAGCAAGATACTGGAAAGCAACCGATAGAAATCGAGGAACAGGCGGCGACGAATGCAGCGTCGTACGGCGACGTTGGAAACATGAGGATGACGCGGACGTATTTCACAAGTGATAGCACTCAGGCTGGCTATGATGCCGTCTCAGCCGGACGGCTGCGCTCGGAAGACCGAGCAGATGGCACGCGTTCCACCTATAGCTATACCCGGAATGCGGCAGACCTCACCGCTTACTTCACCATTAGCGAGATTAAGGCCACGACTGCGCAACCGGCGGGTGTTGAAGGATTGTCGACTCGAACCGATCGCATTTATGATGTTGGCGGACGACTGGCCCGCACTCGCTCCTATATTTACTCCGGCGCCACTTGGCAGGCTACAGACGACGAGCAGCAGGTAATGAACGACGTCGGTCAGGTCATTGCGACGTTATTGAATGGCCGGCAAACGTATGGAGCTTCGTATAACGGCGACCAACTGGCCTCCACCACCTCAGAAGAGGGGATAGTGACCACCTTCCTCTATGACGATCTAAACCGAGTTCAAACGAAGACGCGTAAAGGGGCACCGGTCTCGGGGTCCTATGCGGCACAGCCTGACATCGTGACGCAGTTCGCGCGGGATGTCGGGGGTTTATCCTGCGGATGTGATGCCTCAGTTACGACCACCACAACGGCGGGGAGTTTTACCCGCACCGGCGTTGAAAAGAAAGATAACGTGGGACGAGTCACCTATAGTAAAGATGAGGCTGCACTCGAAACGAGTTATAGCTATTCTTTGGGCGGTCGCCAGACGACGAAAATTTCCCCAAACGGTGGTACGGTGGTGTCGCTAAACTTCGCCGATCGTCGGTCGCATTCAGTGACAGGTACCGGCGTGGTTGCACAGTGGTCGGATTACGGGGTGAACAGTGATGGGTCTCAATGGACCTTGGTGAACCAAAGTTCAGCGAGTGATCCTCGATACCTCCGAACGACGGTCGATCTCCTCGGACGGCCGCTGAAAGTAGAACGACCGGCTTTTGATGGAAACACGCTCGTTACTTCATATAGTTACACTAGCCAAGGTTGGCCTTCCCGTGTCCAGGTCCACTACGTTGCGGGCGCTACGGATTCGGCGTTGGTCGCTGACACTTACGCGAGCTACGATGGGTTCGGCCATGTTGTCCGCGCGGGTTCGGATGTTGATGGATCTCAGACGTTGGCGCAGAGTTCGACTGACCGAATGACCGACTCTGAGTTTGTCTTTGCCAACCTCGAATCCGGATGGTGGCAAATTCAGCGGACGCGAGTGTATCCGAAGAACGGTGACAGCACGGCGATCCTCGTTTCCGAAACTCGGCACCGCCTTTCGGGCTTTACGACCACGTTGGCTTCTGAGGATGTGACGGTCGATATCTACGGAAATATTTCACGAGAGAAGGTGGATATCGATCCGACGCATCTTTTGGTCACCAACACGTCGATATTTTCCGATTCGTCGCTTTCTGCGGTGCGCATTTCGTACAACGGTAGCCTCGTTTCCGAAACGACAAAAACCGTAGCGCTGCCGATCATCTATGGAATTGACGCGCTTGGGCACATCACCAGCCGAAAAGCGCCGCGCGCCACTGTCGCAGACTCTGCCGTCTATAACGCCACGATCGAGCAGCTTCTCTCATCGACGGATGCAGCCGGCAATCAAACGACATATACTTACTACCCCAGCGGATCGCTGGGCGCTGGGCAGGTGAGTGTCGTTTCAAATGGCCAGACGACGCGCACCGCTTACGATTTATTGGGGCGGCGCATTTATCAATGGGGCACAGCGAGCTATCCTCAGGCTTTTACCTACGATTCGTACGGAGCGTTGGCTACACTCACCACTTATCGCTCAACCGGCGCAGCGAATCTCGATGCCACAAGTTGGCCGTCGTTGACTGGAGGAGACGTTACCACTTGGTCGTACCAGCCGTCTACCGGTTTACTCCTGCAGAAACGCTATGCCGACAGCAGCGGTCCCGATTACACTTATGATAACGCCGGTCGCCTAAAGGTGAGAACTTGGGCTCGTAGCGTCTCGAGCACGCGGGTCACGACAACGTACGGCTATGATGCCAACACTGGCGATTTACTGAGCGAAACGTATTCGGATGGAACGCCCGCGGTGAGCTTCGCCTACGATCGATTGGCCCGCCCGCTCACTGCGACGGACGCCTCAGGCGCGCGGACGTTTGACTATAATGCCGCGCTCCTTCGCCAAGAAACGGAAACGCTTCCTGCCAACTTGGGCTCGCGGATCCTGACCCGGACCTATCAGGGAACCGGCACCGGATTGGTGAATGGCCGGCCGTCTGGCGTACAACTTGGAGTGACTGGAAATTTGAGCGGAGACGCCAATATTGTTTACGCGTATGACGCCCAAGGGCGCTTTGGCAGTGTGACCAGCGCTGCTGGCACGTTTAGCTATGGTTATCTTTCAAATTCGGATTTGCTCTCAAATCTGACCGGCCCTAAAGTCACGACGACGTACAGTTATGAAACAAACCGGGATTTGCTCACGGAAATAAAACACGTTGTGAGTGGTGCAAGTGTCGCGCGCTTTGCTTATCAAAATGACGCTCTTGGTCGGCGATCAAATCGCCTCCAGGATGGTAGCGCCGTCGGCACGAGCTCGTACGACCGTTTCAGTTACGATAACCAAGGTGAAGTCACCGGATCGCGGCGATACACTGGAACCAACCCCGCCAACTACGCCACTGATCCCGAGAACACGAGCATGGCGCGCGTGTACAGTTTCGATGCGATTGGCAATCGGCTCACTAGTCAAGATGGCATCACGGCAGCTCGCACGTACTCTAGCAATCAACTCAATCAGTACACTGCGATTACCAACCCGACTGCGTCTCCTATCTCTGATCTTGATGGCAACCAGACTTTCAGTGGAGCGGGCTGGTATTATGATTGGGACGGTGAGAACAGGATGGCCGTCGCACGAAACTATGCGACGACCCCGGTCAATGGTTCGCAGAAACTCGATTTCACGTACGACTATCTCGGGCGCCGGGTGGGCAAGAAAGTTTCTACGTACAGCGGTACCGCTTGGGTAATAAACAGTGACACGCGTTTCGTCTACGATGGTTGGAACCTTTTGGCGGAACTGAACGGCGCGGCGTCCTACGCGACCGTCCGAAGTTACACCAGCGGCTTGGACCTGAGCGAAAGTCTGCAAGGAGCAGGAGGTGTCGGTGGAATCTTGGCCGTGAAGATGGCGAGCACGAGCTCGACCTACAATCCTTTGCCTGACGGCAACGGCAATATCATGGTGCTGATCAACAGCGCCACAGGTTCGGCCGATGGCGTTTTCGATTACAGCCCTTTCGGCGTGGTGACCAAGTCCGTGGTCGCCGGATCAGCGACCGGCGCATGCCCCTTTGGTTTCAGTTCGAAGTATCTCGATGCGGAGACCGGTCTGAATTACTACGGCTTTAGATATTACAACCCGAGTACTGGAAGGTGGCTATCCAGAGACCCGGCTGAAGAGCAAGGCGGGTTGAATCTCTATGGGTTTATTGGAAACAGTTCCGTTAATGCTATTGATCTGCTGGGACTTGTGATGAAGCCAGAGTGTGTGAAGAAGCTGGCGGATATAGTGGCACAAGCAGGAAAACTTGCTGCGGAGTTCGCTAAATATGATCCGATTGCTGATGCACGGGGCGGATTTAAGATCCCAGGTTTGGAGCGCCAAGTGGGAAATAAATGGTATCCGCAACGCACGAAGCCAGGTGGTCATTATACAGAAATGTTGCAACTAAAACGTGGACTCTGGAACAGGCTTACTGACTTCAAGAAAACTTGTTGGGACTGTGATGATGATTCGACTCCACCGAAGATTCCCGTCTGGGTTTGGGATACTGCGAAACGAAATATTCCCGCGCCAATCGTGCCCTTAAATCCGTTTGAGAATTGGGCAAGGAATGTGCCTGAAGAATCAATACCGACGCCTACGCAAGCGTTCTTTATAGGAGCTGGCGGCGCCGTGGTCGTAATAGGTGGCTCTGCGGCCGCCGCAGTTGCTGCTCCGGTCGTAATCCTTGTTGAGGCTACAGAATGACGAACCAAGAATTGCTAAGAGCGGTGCAGTGTAGTTTTCCAAAGCTGGAACCTGAATCGGACGGTTTCTTGCCGGAAAAGATTACAAAACAGCAGTTGGCCGATCTCCGGGATGACTTAAGTAAGTTTTATCCGGAAGACATCCCGGCTCCGCTTGGCGCTGTTCTGTTCTCTTCTATACAAAATCCTGCTACTAATACGACTGATGGGTGGCAACTGGAACGGTTAATATACTTCCTTAATGTTAACATAGATGAACCGTATGTGGCTGGAAGCGACGCGGGACGCTCAGAGAACGAGATCGGCGCAGAACTTGAGCACAGGCGCCAACGGCAGAAGGATCTGAGTGTTCTCAGCGAAGAGCAAAAAAGGACAGTGCATGCTTGGCTGATTGTTGCGCTAAATTGTTCTCACCTCCAGATGCTGCGCGCTGAGATCGAGGATGCTTTACGTTTCTGGACTAAAGCCGCGCATACGACAGAGTAGAAGCGAGCAGCGTCGAGCAATCAAAGAGGAACAAAGGGGGGGGCTCAACTCCCAACAACGTAAGATGTATTGGCTAATGCACTACGCAGCGTCAAGCGGCACCCGCCGCGCCAGCCTTCGCTAGGGCTCAGTCTGTCACGTCGGCTGCAGTCCTCCTGCGCGCCTGAGGCGGCGCTCCGTGTGGTAAGAGTGAAGCCCCGCGGGCGGCGGCGTGCGCGGTGCAGTGGCCCGCGCGGAACGCGGCGGGCTTGGGGCCCGCCGACACGTCACGCATCTCGTCCGCGTTGCTCCCGAGCTGCGAGTCGTGTCCGCCGTGAGGTGACCCGCGGGGGCCCTGCTGCGCCCATTGGGCACCGAGCGCGCCTCAGCCTGGCCATGTCCCCGGCCAGCTTGCGCTGTCCGAGGCGAGGCCAGGGTCGGCGCGCTCTCTCGCGGCTGGCGCCGTCTCGGCCCTCGGCTTCGCTCTCCCGCATGCGCGGGATCGCTGCGGCCCGGTCCGCAAGGCCGGGCGCTCGCGGTGCCCGCGCGCTCGGCCGCGCTTTAGCGCCGCCGTGCGCTGCGCGCGGTCACCACAAATTGAATACGGCGTGCCTGCACGGACAGCAGCGCTGCGCTCCACCGCTTTTGAGGCGGTTCCGCTCCGCGCCGCTGACCGTTGCGGCGGAAACTTCGTCCCGCTTTGGGCGGGACTGCGTCTCGCCTTGAGGGCTCGTTGCCCTACGACTCTTCGCTTCGCTCAGAGCCGCCGCTACGCCCGCGTGCCGCGGGCTTCGCCATCTTGCGCGGCCTAGCCCCGCGCGCCTGAAACCGGTTTCATTCCAGGCACAGAAAGATTTTTTGAGCTTTATCGAGGGGAATGATCTGGAGCGTGTTACGCTTGGATCATGGAGGCGGAAAATCTTCCGCCTTTAGCCAATATAAAGCGAAACCGGCATTTTTGTTGTCATGAATTATCTTCTCCCTGTCTGCGCCGATCTGCACACCGTGCAGTTGCTCGTCACTGCGGTGTTCGATCTGTGTAAAATCTTAACGCCAGTGATGAGGCAGTGTCTGCGTCGAAAAGCTAAGAAGCCTTCGCGATCAAAGCGTCAACGACGTCGAGGATTTTTTGCTGCTGCGATCGAGGCAGCTTGGAAACGACTTCGAAGGCGCGTTTGGCGCGGCCAACCGGGCCGCCTCGTTTCAAAGCCGAAGGCTGAGAGTGGAAAAACTCTTCGATCTGCACGCCGAAAATCTCCGCGAGACGTTGGAGCTGCGCGTGGGAAAGGGCGACGGAGCGGCGCTCCCAAGCGGCGTAGCTAGGCTGCTTGATGCCGAGCTTTTGGGCGACGGCTGCTTGGCTAAGGCCCGCGGCCTCGCGCAAGGTGTGCAAGCGCGCACCGAACTCGCTACGCTTCGACTTGGAGGGACGACCTGTTTGCATGGCCTGATTATACGGGCCAAGTGCGAAGTTATAGGATTGGGCTTGCATAGTTATAGGAATAAACTGTAACGCTGCGGCATGTCAAAAACATCATCTCTGAGCTTGACGGCTTTTTGCGGAAGGAGGGCCGAAAAATGCCAATGATCGCGGAAGAAGAAATCGAGCGGGTGAAGCGAGGGATCGATTTAGCGGCGGTGATCCGCTCGCGCGGAGTGGAGCTGAAGGCGCAAGGCGGCGACTTAGTAGGGCGATGCCCGTTCCATGATGATCAGAACCCGAGTTTGCGCGTCACTGCTGCGAAAGGCCTTTGGCGTTGCATGTCGTCAGCCTGTGGCGCCACGGGCAACGTGATCCAGTTTGTGCAGCGCTTCGACGGCGTGTCGTTCCGCCACGCGTATGAGCTTTTGAAAAATGGAGCGGCGTTCACGGGCGCACCCGCGTGCGCGCCGGTGAGAAAAGCGACGGTGCCAAGATTGCCCGCGCCCGTCGCGAGTGATGCGGACGATCAAGCGGCGCTGCGGCAGGTCGTCGATTATTATCACGAGCGGCTCATGGAAAATCCTGCAGCCGTGGCGTACTTGAAAAAACGCGGTCTCTATAACGAGGAGATGGTGAAAGTATTTAAGCTCGGCTTTGTGGACCGCACGCTTGGGCTGCGGCTGCCAAATAATCAGCGCAAGGAGGGGGCTGTGATCCGCGAGCGGCTGACGCGGCTGGGCGTCTTGCGAGAAACAGGACATGAACATCTGCGCGGCCGAGTGGTGTTTCCTGTCGTCAATGACGATGGCGAAATCGCTACGCTCTACGGCCGAGCAATCGACGATGGAGGCAAACACGATCGGCATTTATTTTTGCCTGGGCCGCAGCGCGGAATCTGGAACCCAGCGGCGCTCCGTTCGCCCGAAGTGATCATCACTGAAGGGATCATCGATGCGCTGACCTTTTGGTGCGCGGGTTTTAAGGATGTGACAACTGGATACAGCGCGAAAGCTTTGCCTGAGGAAATGCTCGCAGAGCTGGTGGCGGCCAAGGTGCAGCGAGTGTTCATTGCCTTCGACCGTGATGAGGCTGGAGACAAAGGCGCGGCGGAGGTGGCGTCGCAGCTAGCCGAACGTGGCATCGGTGCGTTGCGTGTTTTGTTTCCTCACGGCCAGGATGCTAATAGTTATGCGCTATCGGTGACCCCACCCGAGAAATCCCTCGCGGTCCTGCTGCATGCGGCGCTCCCAATCGGAGGCAAAGTGTCTTCACGCATCACGTCCGCGCCTTCTTCTTTAGCTGCTAAAGCGGCTTTAGAAGCAGCTTCCGCCTTCGCCAAGGCTACGGCGGACGGGCCGGTTGTGCAGACGATAAACGAAAAACCTACGCTCCAAGATGAGGCACGGAAAGCAGCTAGAGAAGAAAACTTTGGAGCTTTGATTGTCGCTAAAAACGAGGGCGATGAAATCATCCTTGGCCTCGGGGAACGCCAGTGGACGGTGCGCGGACTTGCGAAAAACGCCGGGCTAGAGTCAATCAAAGTGACGCTGCGTTTGGAGTGCGCTGAGCGTTGGCACCTGGACCAGATTGACCTGTGCGTGGCGCGTCAGCGCGCGGCCTTTGCCGAAATGGCCGCAGGGGAAACGGCGCTGCGGCCCGAGCTAGTGAAGCGAGACTTGGGGCAAGTGCTCTTAAAGCTCGAGGAGCTGCAGGCTGGGAAAATAAAAACTCCGGCGCTGCCAAAAAAAGACGAGGTGCTCATGAGCGGCGCAGAGCGCGAGGCTGCACTCGCGCTCCTGCGCGCGCCCGATCTTTTGGGTCAAATCCTCGCTGACTTTGCGGCGTGTGGAGTCGTGGGTGAAGAGACCAATAAACTCGTTGGGTATCTGGCGGCGGTGAGCCGCAAGCTGGATAATCCGCTGGCGGTGATCGTGCAGTCGACCAGTGCGGCGGGAAAGTCGGCCTTGATGGAAGCAGTGCTTGCGTTCGTGCCGCCCGAAGAGCGCGTGAAATACTCGGCGCTGACGGGACAGGCTCTTTATTATTTAGGCGGCGAGGCGAACTTGAAACATAAGATCCTCGCGATCGTAGAAGAGGAAGGCGCGGAAAAAGCTTCGTATGCGCTGAAGCTCCTGCAGTCCGAAGGTGAACTCTCGATCGCCTCAACGGGGAAGGATCCGCACACGGGGCGAATGGTGACGCAGGAGTACCGGGTGGAAGGTCCGGTGATGATCTTCCTGACGACCACCGCCGTGGACATCGATGAAGAACTCCTCAACCGCTGCCTTGTGCTCACCGTCGATGAAGGCCGCGAGCAAACCGCGGCGATCCACCGGCTGCAGCGTGAGCGGGAAACCTTGGCGGGGCTGCTCCGCAAAGAAGACCGTAACCGGATCCTGAATACACACCGCGCGGCGCAGCGGCTCCTGCGGCCGCTGCATGTGGTTAATCCGTTTGCGGAAAAACTGACGTTCCTCGATGACCGGACGCGCACACGCCGCGATCACGGAAAATACTTGGGGCTAATCCGCGCGGTCGCGCTCCTGCACCAGCACCAGCGCGAGGTGAAAGAGGTGGAGCACGCGGGCAAAACACTCGAGTACATCGAAGTCACCCTTGCAGACATCGCAGCGGCGAACCGTTTGGCGCATCAGGTCCTTGGCCGCTGCCTCGATGAAATGCCGCCGCAGACGCGGCGGCTGCTCTCGCTCGTTGAGCGCATGGTCACGCAGTGCAGTAGCGAGCGAAAGGTGGCGCGTGCGGACGTGCTCTTCCGTGCGCGCGAGCTCCGTGAATTTACCGGCTGGGGCAACTCGCAGCTGCACCTCCACCTCGGGCGTTTGGCCGAACTTGAATACGTGCTGACGCACCGCGCCGATCATGGGCAGGGCTTTGTTTACGAGCTAGTCTATGATGGTGGCGGCAAAGATGGGCGGCGATTCCTGCCGGGGCTAATCGATGTCGAAAAACTCCGCGGCGAATGTGGCTACGATGAAAAGCGTCCGGGGCAAAATGAGGATCATCCGGGGCTGATCCGGGCCATATCCGGCCCACTTCCGGGGGTAGTCCGGCCGCATGAAACGGCCGCGTTCTCCTCTGGCGCAAGCGTAGTGGAAACGGCACTACGCGAAAACACGCATCAGGGCGAAGCGGTTTTAGCGGCATCATAGTCATGCCACAACGCCGAGGGATCGCAGCGGCGCACTCGATGCGCCATCGCGTGCAAGGCGGCTACGCAGCCGCGCCAGATGGTTTTGACCGGAGCGATAAGGGCACGCTCGCGAGCTTAGTCGATCAGTGGCTTGTGCGGCTCGAGACGCGCGCGTACTCGCCGCGCACGGTGGCGGCGCGGGTGTGGGCCCTCCGCTCGTTTTTAACGTGGGCAGAGGCGCGTGGGCTGACGCGGCCGCAGCAGATCGAAAAGATCGCTTTGGAGGGCTTCCAGCGCTTCCTGTGGACGCATCGCAAGGAAGATGGCAAGCCGCTCGCCATCGCAACGCAGCGCGGGCACCTGGGCGCAGTGCAGGCCTTCTTTGCGTGGGCGTGCCGCGAAAATATTTTGCCCGCTAATCCTGCGGCCGATCTGGACTTGCCGCGCAAGCAGCCGCGGTCACTGCCGCGTGCGCTCTCGGTTGCTGAAGTTGAATGCATCCTCGCGGTGCCAGAGACGAGCGATCCGTTAGGAATGCGAGACCGGGCGATTTTAGAAACCTTCTACGGCACGGGGCTGCGGCGTTTAGAGCTAGTGAATCTCGATGTGAGCGACGTCGATCAGGCGCGCGGCGTCGTCCTCGTGCGCCGCGGCAAAGGGGGAAAAGACCGGCTCGTGCCGCTCGGTGCAAAGGCGCTGTATTGGATAAATCAATACTTGGAGAATTGCCGCCCAAGGTTAGAAGTAAGCGCGCATGAAACGGCCTTGTTCCTCTCTGGCTACGGGCAGCGTTTTAATCCCAATTACCTCGGCAACTGGGTGCGCAAGGTGATCGATCAAGCGGGGCTAACGAAGACGGGCTCGTGCCATCTCTTGCGCCACGCGTGCGCGACCCACCTCTTGGAAAACGGAGCGGACCTGCGGACGATCCAAGAACTCTTAGGCCACGCCCGGCTCGACACGACGCAGATCTACACCGCGGTCTCGATTACCCAGCTGCGGGAAACCCACGCCAGATGTCACCCAAGGGGAAAGTTGCCATGATTGGACAAATCCGCACACTGCCACTTATGAGCATGACTATCGACCAGATCGTCGAGGAGACGCGTTCCTTGCCGCCTGACATCGTGGCAGAACTGGTGGATCGCATCCTCCTGATGATGCATGGCGGGCAAGACGCCGCGCACGCCGCGGCTTGGTCAAAGACGGTGCAGCGCCGGGTAGCAGAAATCCGCAGCGGGCAAGTGCAAGGTATCCCGGGCGAAGAAACCTCCGCTAAAATCCGCAAGATCGTGGGCCGGTGAAGCCGCACCAGTTCCATCCCGAGGCAGACGAAGAATACGCTCGGGCTGCGCAAGATTATGCGGCGGTGAGCACTGAACTTGGTGGTCGCTTTTACGACGAGATCGAACGAGTGATCGCTGAGATTGCGAAAGCGCCTCATCGCTTCAGAGCGTACGAGCCGCCCGCGCGGCGTTACTTAGCCAATGGCTTTCCTTTCGCGGTCGTCTATCTCGATGAGCCTGACCTGGTGTGGATTTTGGCCGTTATGCCACTGCGCCGACATCCAGATTACTGGAAGCATCGCCTCTGAAGTTGCTCTTCCTTTAGCCGCTCAAAGCTGCCAGCCTTCGCTCTGTGCTGGAGCCTTTAACCCCGATCCCAAAACTGCGACCGCCTTCGCGCGCACGCGCGCGTGAAGGGAAACTCGCGTCGGGTTTTTTTGGATACAACGGCAGAACTCGCGCCCCGAAAACTCGTCCTAACTTGCCGAAGTCGCACCTGGTTGCGGAGCTTGTGGCTACGAAAGTCGCGTCGGGTGTGCGTTACTACGGCTTTAGATATTACAACCCGAGTACTGGAAGGTGGCTATCCAGAGACCCGGCTGAAGAGCAAGGCGGGTTGAATCTCTATGGGTTTATTGGAAACAGTTCCGTTAATGCTATTGATCTGCTGGGACTTGTGATGAAGCCAGAGTGTGTGAAGAAGCTGGCGGATATAGTGGCACAAGCAGGAAAACTTGCTGCGGAGTTCGCTAAATATGATCCGATTGCTGATGCACGGGGCGGATTTAAGATCCCAGGTTTGGAGCGCCAAGTGGGAAATAAATGGTATCCGCAACGCACGAAGCCAGGTGGTCATTATACAGAAATGTTGCAACTAAAACGTGGACTCTGGAACAGGCTTACTGACTTCAAGAAAACTTGTTGGGACTGTGATGATGATTCGACTCCACCGAAGATTCCCGTCTGGGTTTGGGATACTGCGAAACGAAATATTCCCGCGCCAATCGTGCCCTTAAATCCGTTTGAGAATTGGGCAAGGAATGTGCCTGAAGAATCAATACCGACGCCTACGCAAGCGTTCTTTATAGGAGCTGGCGGCGCCGTGGTCGTAATAGGTGGCTCTGCGGCCGCCGCAGTTGCTGCTCCGGTCGTAATCCTTGTTGAGGCTACAGAATGACGAACCAAGAATTGCTAAGAGCGGTGCAGTGTAGTTTTCCAAAGCTGGAACCTGAATCGGACGGTTTCTTGCCGGAAAAGATTACAAAACAGCAGTTGGCCGATCTCCGGGATGACTTAAGTAAGTTTTATCCGGAAGACATCCCGGCTCCGCTTGGCGCTGTTCTGTTCTCTTCTATACAAAATCCTGCTACTAATACGACTGATGGGTGGCAACTGGAACGGTTAATATACTTCCTTAATGTTAACATAGATGAACCGTATGTGGCTGGAAGCGACGCGGGACGCTCAGAGAACGAGATCGGCGCAGAACTTGAGCACAGGCGCCAACGGCAGAAGGATCTGAGTGTTCTCAGCGAAGAGCAAAAAAGGACAGTGCATGCTTGGCTGATTGTTGCGCTAAATTGTTCTCACCTCCAGATGCTGCGCGCTGAGATCGAGGATGCTTTACGTTTCTGGACTAAAGCCGCGCATACGACAGAGTAGAAGCGAGCAGCGTCGAGCAATCAAAGAGGAACAAAGGGGGGGGCTCAACTCCCAACAACGTAAGATGTATTGGCTAATGCACTACGCAGCGTCAAGCGGCACCCGCCGCGCCAGCCTTCGCTAGGGCTCAGTCTGTCACGTCGGCTGCAGTCCTCCTGCGCGCCTGAGGCGGCGCTCCGTGTGGTAAGAGTGAAGCCCCGCGGGCGGCGGCGTGCGCGGTGCAGTGGCCCGCGCGGAACGCGGCGGGCTTGGGGCCCGCCGACACGTCACGCATCTCGTCCGCGTTGCTCCCGAGCTGCGAGTCGTGTCCGCCGTGAGGTGACCCGCGGGGGCCCTGCTGCGCCCATTGGGCACCGAGCGCGCCTCAGCCTGGCCATGTCCCCGGCCAGCTTGCGCTGTCCGAGGCGAGGCCAGGGTCGGCGCGCTCTCTCGCGGCTGGCGCCGTCTCGGCCCTCGGCTTCGCTCTCCCGCATGCGCGGGATCGCTGCGGCCCGGTCCGCAAGGCCGGGCGCTCGCGGTGCCCGCGCGCTCGGCCGCGCTTTAGCGCCGCCGTGCGCTGCGCGCGGTCACCACAAATTGAATACGGCGTGCCTGCACGGACAGCAGCGCTGCGCTCCACCGCTTTTGAGGCGGTTCCGCTCCGCGCCGCTGACCGTTGCGGCGGAAACTTCGTCCCGCTTTGGGCGGGACTGCGTCTCGCCTTGAGGGCTCGTTGCCCTACGACTCTTCGCTTCGCTCAGAGCCGCCGCTACGCCCGCGTGCCGCGGGCTTCGCCATCTTGCGCGGCCTAGCCCCGCGCGCCTGAAACCGGTTTCATTCCAGGCACAGAAAGATTTTTTGAGCTTTATCGAGGGGAATGATCTGGAGCGTGTTACGCTTGGATCATGGAGGCGGAAAATCTTCCGCCTTTAGCCAATATAAAGCGAAACCGGCATTTTTGTTGTCATGAATTATCTTCTCCCTGTCTGCGCCGATCTGCACACCGTGCAGTTGCTCGTCACTGCGGTGTTCGATCTGTGTAAAATCTTAACGCCAGTGATGAGGCAGTGTCTGCGTCGAAAAGCTAAGAAGCCTTCGCGATCAAAGCGTCAACGACGTCGAGGATTTTTTGCTGCTGCGATCGAGGCAGCTTGGAAACGACTTCGAAGGCGCGTTTGGCGCGGCCAACCGGGCCGCCTCGTTTCAAAGCCGAAGGCTGAGAGTGGAAAAACTCTTCGATCTGCACGCCGAAAATCTCCGCGAGACGTTGGAGCTGCGCGTGGGAAAGGGCGACGGAGCGGCGCTCCCAAGCGGCGTAGCTAGGCTGCTTGATGCCGAGCTTTTGGGCGACGGCTGCTTGGCTAAGGCCCGCGGCCTCGCGCAAGGTGTGCAAGCGCGCACCGAACTCGCTACGCTTCGACTTGGAGGGACGACCTGTTTGCATGGCCTGATTATACGGGCCAAGTGCGAAGTTATAGGATTGGGCTTGCATAGTTATAGGAATAAACTGTAACGCTGCGGCATGTCAAAAACATCATCTCTGAGCTTGACGGCTTTTTGCGGAAGGAGGGCCGAAAAATGCCAATGATCGCGGAAGAAGAAATCGAGCGGGTGAAGCGAGGGATCGATTTAGCGGCGGTGATCCGCTCGCGCGGAGTGGAGCTGAAGGCGCAAGGCGGCGACTTAGTAGGGCGATGCCCGTTCCATGATGATCAGAACCCGAGTTTGCGCGTCACTGCTGCGAAAGGCCTTTGGCGTTGCATGTCGTCAGCCTGTGGCGCCACGGGCAACGTGATCCAGTTTGTGCAGCGCTTCGACGGCGTGTCGTTCCGCCACGCGTATGAGCTTTTGAAAAATGGAGCGGCGTTCACGGGCGCACCCGCGTGCGCGCCGGTGAGAAAAGCGACGGTGCCAAGATTGCCCGCGCCCGTCGCGAGTGATGCGGACGATCAAGCGGCGCTGCGGCAGGTCGTCGATTATTATCACGAGCGGCTCATGGAAAATCCTGCAGCCGTGGCGTACTTGAAAAAACGCGGTCTCTATAACGAGGAGATGGTGAAAGTATTTAAGCTCGGCTTTGTGGACCGCACGCTTGGGCTGCGGCTGCCAAATAATCAGCGCAAGGAGGGGGCTGTGATCCGCGAGCGGCTGACGCGGCTGGGCGTCTTGCGAGAAACAGGACATGAACATCTGCGCGGCCGAGTGGTGTTTCCTGTCGTCAATGACGATGGCGAAATCGCTACGCTCTACGGCCGAGCAATCGACGATGGAGGCAAACACGATCGGCATTTATTTTTGCCTGGGCCGCAGCGCGGAATCTGGAACCCAGCGGCGCTCCGTTCGCCCGAAGTGATCATCACTGAAGGGATCATCGATGCGCTGACCTTTTGGTGCGCGGGTTTTAAGGATGTGACAACTGGATACAGCGCGAAAGCTTTGCCTGAGGAAATGCTCGCAGAGCTGGTGGCGGCCAAGGTGCAGCGAGTGTTCATTGCCTTCGACCGTGATGAGGCTGGAGACAAAGGCGCGGCGGAGGTGGCGTCGCAGCTAGCCGAACGTGGCATCGGTGCGTTGCGTGTTTTGTTTCCTCACGGCCAGGATGCTAATAGTTATGCGCTATCGGTGACCCCACCCGAGAAATCCCTCGCGGTCCTGCTGCATGCGGCGCTCCCAATCGGAGGCAAAGTGTCTTCACGCATCACGTCCGCGCCTTCTTCTTTAGCTGCTAAAGCGGCTTTAGAAGCAGCTTCCGCCTTCGCCAAGGCTACGGCGGACGGGCCGGTTGTGCAGACGATAAACGAAAAACCTACGCTCCAAGATGAGGCACGGAAAGCAGCTAGAGAAGAAAACTTTGGAGCTTTGATTGTCGCTAAAAACGAGGGCGATGAAATCATCCTTGGCCTCGGGGAACGCCAGTGGACGGTGCGCGGACTTGCGAAAAACGCCGGGCTAGAGTCAATCAAAGTGACGCTGCGTTTGGAGTGCGCTGAGCGTTGGCACCTGGACCAGATTGACCTGTGCGTGGCGCGTCAGCGCGCGGCCTTTGCCGAAATGGCCGCAGGGGAAACGGCGCTGCGGCCCGAGCTAGTGAAGCGAGACTTGGGGCAAGTGCTCTTAAAGCTCGAGGAGCTGCAGGCTGGGAAAATAAAAACTCCGGCGCTGCCAAAAAAAGACGAGGTGCTCATGAGCGGCGCAGAGCGCGAGGCTGCACTCGCGCTCCTGCGCGCGCCCGATCTTTTGGGTCAAATCCTCGCTGACTTTGCGGCGTGTGGAGTCGTGGGTGAAGAGACCAATAAACTCGTTGGGTATCTGGCGGCGGTGAGCCGCAAGCTGGATAATCCGCTGGCGGTGATCGTGCAGTCGACCAGTGCGGCGGGAAAGTCGGCCTTGATGGAAGCAGTGCTTGCGTTCGTGCCGCCCGAAGAGCGCGTGAAATACTCGGCGCTGACGGGACAGGCTCTTTATTATTTAGGCGGCGAGGCGAACTTGAAACATAAGATCCTCGCGATCGTAGAAGAGGAAGGCGCGGAAAAAGCTTCGTATGCGCTGAAGCTCCTGCAGTCCGAAGGTGAACTCTCGATCGCCTCAACGGGGAAGGATCCGCACACGGGGCGAATGGTGACGCAGGAGTACCGGGTGGAAGGTCCGGTGATGATCTTCCTGACGACCACCGCCGTGGACATCGATGAAGAACTCCTCAACCGCTGCCTTGTGCTCACCGTCGATGAAGGCCGCGAGCAAACCGCGGCGATCCACCGGCTGCAGCGTGAGCGGGAAACCTTGGCGGGGCTGCTCCGCAAAGAAGACCGTAACCGGATCCTGAATACACACCGCGCGGCGCAGCGGCTCCTGCGGCCGCTGCATGTGGTTAATCCGTTTGCGGAAAAACTGACGTTCCTCGATGACCGGACGCGCACACGCCGCGATCACGGAAAATACTTGGGGCTAATCCGCGCGGTCGCGCTCCTGCACCAGCACCAGCGCGAGGTGAAAGAGGTGGAGCACGCGGGCAAAACACTCGAGTACATCGAAGTCACCCTTGCAGACATCGCAGCGGCGAACCGTTTGGCGCATCAGGTCCTTGGCCGCTGCCTCGATGAAATGCCGCCGCAGACGCGGCGGCTGCTCTCGCTCGTTGAGCGCATGGTCACGCAGTGCAGTAGCGAGCGAAAGGTGGCGCGTGCGGACGTGCTCTTCCGTGCGCGCGAGCTCCGTGAATTTACCGGCTGGGGCAACTCGCAGCTGCACCTCCACCTCGGGCGTTTGGCCGAACTTGAATACGTGCTGACGCACCGCGCCGATCATGGGCAGGGCTTTGTTTACGAGCTAGTCTATGATGGTGGCGGCAAAGATGGGCGGCGATTCCTGCCGGGGCTAATCGATGTCGAAAAACTCCGCGGCGAATGTGGCTACGATGAAAAGCGTCCGGGGCAAAATGAGGATCATCCGGGGCTGATCCGGGCCATATCCGGCCCACTTCCGGGGGTAGTCCGGCCGCATGAAACGGCCGCGTTCTCCTCTGGCGCAAGCGTAGTGGAAACGGCACTACGCGAAAACACGCATCAGGGCGAAGCGGTTTTAGCGGCATCATAGTCATGCCACAACGCCGAGGGATCGCAGCGGCGCACTCGATGCGCCATCGCGTGCAAGGCGGCTACGCAGCCGCGCCAGATGGTTTTGACCGGAGCGATAAGGGCACGCTCGCGAGCTTAGTCGATCAGTGGCTTGTGCGGCTCGAGACGCGCGCGTACTCGCCGCGCACGGTGGCGGCGCGGGTGTGGGCCCTCCGCTCGTTTTTAACGTGGGCAGAGGCGCGTGGGCTGACGCGGCCGCAGCAGATCGAAAAGATCGCTTTGGAGGGCTTCCAGCGCTTCCTGTGGACGCATCGCAAGGAAGATGGCAAGCCGCTCGCCATCGCAACGCAGCGCGGGCACCTGGGCGCAGTGCAGGCCTTCTTTGCGTGGGCGTGCCGCGAAAATATTTTGCCCGCTAATCCTGCGGCCGATCTGGACTTGCCGCGCAAGCAGCCGCGGTCACTGCCGCGTGCGCTCTCGGTTGCTGAAGTTGAATGCATCCTCGCGGTGCCAGAGACGAGCGATCCGTTAGGAATGCGAGACCGGGCGATTTTAGAAACCTTCTACGGCACGGGGCTGCGGCGTTTAGAGCTAGTGAATCTCGATGTGAGCGACGTCGATCAGGCGCGCGGCGTCGTCCTCGTGCGCCGCGGCAAAGGGGGAAAAGACCGGCTCGTGCCGCTCGGTGCAAAGGCGCTGTATTGGATAAATCAATACTTGGAGAATTGCCGCCCAAGGTTAGAAGTAAGCGCGCATGAAACGGCCTTGTTCCTCTCTGGCTACGGGCAGCGTTTTAATCCCAATTACCTCGGCAACTGGGTGCGCAAGGTGATCGATCAAGCGGGGCTAACGAAGACGGGCTCGTGCCATCTCTTGCGCCACGCGTGCGCGACCCACCTCTTGGAAAACGGAGCGGACCTGCGGACGATCCAAGAACTCTTAGGCCACGCCCGGCTCGACACGACGCAGATCTACACCGCGGTCTCGATTACCCAGCTGCGGGAAACCCACGCCAGATGTCACCCAAGGGGAAAGTTGCCATGATTGGACAAATCCGCACACTGCCACTTATGAGCATGACTATCGACCAGATCGTCGAGGAGACGCGTTCCTTGCCGCCTGACATCGTGGCAGAACTGGTGGATCGCATCCTCCTGATGATGCATGGCGGGCAAGACGCCGCGCACGCCGCGGCTTGGTCAAAGACGGTGCAGCGCCGGGTAGCAGAAATCCGCAGCGGGCAAGTGCAAGGTATCCCGGGCGAAGAAACCTCCGCTAAAATCCGCAAGATCGTGGGCCGGTGAAGCCGCACCAGTTCCATCCCGAGGCAGACGAAGAATACGCTCGGGCTGCGCAAGATTATGCGGCGGTGAGCACTGAACTTGGTGGTCGCTTTTACGACGAGATCGAACGAGTGATCGCTGAGATTGCGAAAGCGCCTCATCGCTTCAGAGCGTACGAGCCGCCCGCGCGGCGTTACTTAGCCAATGGCTTTCCTTTCGCGGTCGTCTATCTCGATGAGCCTGACCTGGTGTGGATTTTGGCCGTTATGCCACTGCGCCGACATCCAGATTACTGGAAGCATCGCCTCTGAAGTTGCTCTTCCTTTAGCCGCTCAAAGCTGCCAGCCTTCGCTCTGTGCTGGAGCCTTTAACCCCGATCCCAAAACTGCGACCGCCTTCGCGCGCACGCGCGCGTGAAGGGAAACTCGCGTCGGGTTTTTTTGGATACAACGGCAGAACTCGCGCCCCGAAAACTCGTCCTAACTTGCCGAAGTCGCACCTGGTTGCGGAGCTTGTGGCTACGAAAGTCGCGTCGGGTGTGCGTTACTACGGCTTTAGATATTACAACCCGAGTACTGGAAGGTGGCTATCCAGAGACCCAATTGAAGAACAAGGGGGAGTGAATCTGTACGGTTTTGTGGGGAATAACCCAACTAACTCACAGGACGCTTTGGGACTCGCCTCGCTAAGAAGCTATATTGCCAATGGGATCACCAGTGGAGCTGAAGTTGCTGCTAGGTTTTATAATCAATTAGCGGCGCTCAACGCTCGCTATCCCCAGCTGCAGGGATTGACAAACTCAGTCCTAGACTATGCAAGACCTGCTTTGAACGGAGTTGTGGATACGAATCCGAGTTCGATGGGTTGGGTTGACCTCACTCTCGCTTGGTTTTTTGAACTAGGAAACAATCCGATGCGTTTCGGGTCAAATGATCGGACAACGCAGGACTTGAAGCAGGAGGATGGCGTCAATGATGCTCGGGCGCTGGCTAAGCAACAGCTTGCTGCCTGTCCTAACGCCAAACCCGTTGATAAGACTTGGACGTATGGACAGGCGCAGTTTTATCAGGGGATCACGAACGGGGACTTAGCGACCTCGTTTACAGGCTCTTATCACGTACACGTGGATGTCATATGTTGTGGGCAGGGAGGAAGCAGCCAATCGGTTCTCAAGTTTACAGTGACAAATACGACGGGGCTAGCTTCTGGGACGCGCCTTAGAAAAGCGACTGGCCCGGGCAAACCGCATCAATCGATCATACCCGATCGAAATCGTGGAGACCCTGGTTACAATATAGGTGGAAACTTCGATCAGGAATGGAAATGGGACGAATGAAACTGATATTTTTTTTAGCCTGCGCCTTCGCTCTCTTCGGATGCGATGGAAATAAAACAGTGAAATCTTTTGGCCCGGAATTTGATACTGAACGCGAGAAAATCGGACTTCGGCCAATTGGGTTGGACTCTGTTCTAACAAACCGGCATGAATATATTTTCCCAACGTGGGTTAATCCGGTGAGACAGAGAAAGGGAAATCCTCGTATTGCCCACTGGGTATCGAAGCAGTTGGAAATTAGAAACCGTGTGCTTCTGAGCGAAACCGATACTTATTCAAGCGGCCGAGAATACGAGGTTCCCGAAAAAGGCATGAGGGAAGAGCAGCTCATTATCCGATACGACTACGTGAAGGCCAAAGCTGGAGAAAATCCCTGGTGGTGCAGAATTTTTTGGGGGCCACATCAAGGTGAGTTTTCATTGCAGCAAGCCGAGTCAATTTTGCACGAATGGAATATCTCTCGAGTGCGCTGATAAAGGGCCGAGCCGCAGGGTCACGTCGCAGCAATCCCAAAGTATCTCGTAGTTGCGGTTCCACTACGTGACCCAAGCGGCACGTCTCGCGCCAGCCTTCGTCGCGTTGCTCCTCAGTCTGACACGAGCCCTGCCTCCTCCCTCCAGCCGCTGACGCGTCTTCCGGTCCGGTGGAGTGCAACCCCGCGGGCGGCGGCGTGCGCGGTGCTGTGGCCCGCGCGGAACGCGGCGGGCTTAAGGCCCGCCGACACGTCACGCATCTCGTCCGCGTTGCTCCCGAGCTGCGAGTCGTGTCCGCCGTGAGGTGACCCGCGGGGATCCCCGCTGCGCCCCTTGGGCACCGAGCGCGCCTCAACCTGGCCACGTCTGCGGCGAGCTGGCGCTCGCCTAGCGAGGCCAGGGTCGGCGCACTCTCTCACGGCTGGCACCGTCTGGGCCCTCGGCTGCGCTTACCCCGCGTGCGCGTGTGCGAAGAGGCGGAAGGGTACCGGTCTTGAATGTTGACAGATTTGATTGGCTGGCGCTTTAGGCGCTTCGTCGGGGTTGACGTCCGAGCTGCTTGGAATCTCCATTCGAGGCAAAGTCGGAACATGTGCGGCAGTCGTTCCTATGCCCCTTCTCTTATACCTGAAAACTCAAAATTGAGCACAAATCAGAGTAGGCGAGGAATTCGATTTTTTGATTGTTGGTTCGGGTTCTCCTCGTGAGACCCTTTGAAATGAACGTAATTTCGAACAGGTCGAATCGACGGTTTTAGAAGCCGTTACCGTAAGGTGTGCAGGTTCAAGTCCTGTCCCGGGCACCAGCAATGAGCGGCGGCGAGGGGCGTAAGCAGGATTGATCGATTCCTAGTTTGTGCGCCGGGGAGGCGTTTGATTGACGCTTCTCTTTCGTCCTAATGGGCGGCAGCGGTCACTCCGTCGCGTTCAATTGTTCGGATTTTTCGGCTGGGTGCGACGGTTGACAGCACTGGAGCCCAAGCGCACGTTCCCGGGACTTTCTTTTTGCCAGACGCTCCCCGAGTCGGTTTAGGCACGGACCGCGATGCTTCTCCTCGCTGGCTCGTTCTCGTTCCGCCCGAACTGCGGTCTGAGCGTGGACGCGTTACCCTGTGACGCTTTCAGGCAGAAATGACGTGTCACTCAAGCTCTACAGACAAATCTATGAAAAGAACTATTGTCGCTATAATGACCGGTCTGGCTGCGTTGGTATCGTCGTGCTTTGCGCAAGATACTGCGCTGACGATGAAAGAGGATTTCCAGCCGTCTTCTCTAAATCAACCCGGCCAAATGTATCCGCAGGTCAACTCGCAGGGATATGCACGGTTCAAAATTACGGCTCCCGATGCTCACAGCGTGAAGGTTAGCCTGGGACTGGGTGGTCAGGGCGGAACAACCCTCGCCAAAGCTCAGGATGGAACGTGGATGGGAACGACGACAGGACCCCTGGACAAGGGCTTTCATTACTATCACCTCACGGTCGATGGAGGCGTTTTTAATGACCCCGGTGCGCTGAATTACTATGGATCGATTCGATGGGAGAGTGGCATCGAGATTCCGGCGCCGGACCAGGACTTTTATGCGCTCAAGGACGTCCCGCACGGAAATGTGCAGCAAATTCTTTTTGCCTCAAAAAGCACCAACACGTCCCGAGTCGCTTTGGTCTACACTCCGCCGGGATATGATAAGGACTCATCCGCGCGATATCCCGTTCTGTACCTCCAGCACGGTTGGGGTGAGAACGAGACCGCGTGGAGTAATCAGGGACACGCGAATTTGATTATGGATAACATGATCGCTGAGGGGAAAATAAAACCCTTCGTGATTGTTATGACCTACGGGATGACAAATGAGGTTAAGCCCGGTGGTTTAGCTAAGTTTGATATAACGCCTTTTCAAACGGTTTTGCTTAAGGAGTTGATCCCCTATATCGACGAACATTTTCGCACAATAGCAGACTCGTCCCATCGGGCGATGGCAGGTCTTTCGATGGGCGGCTTTGAGACGAAGCTGATTACCAGCGCTAATCCCGACGTCTTTTCCTACATTGGCCTGTTCAGCGGCGGCAGCTTTTCACTCGAGGATGTGAACAAGATTCCCAACTTCAAAGACAAGGTGAAATTGGTTTTCGTCAGCTTTGGCAGCCGCGAACTCGAGAAACGCGCGCAACGGCCGGGGCCGTTCGGGGGAGATCCAAAAGCCAACGCGGAGGCGATAAAAAATGCGGGAATAAATAGCGTGTTCTACGTTTCCCCGGAGACAGCTCATGAGTTTCTCTCTTGGCGCCGCAGCTTGCGGGAATTCGCTCCGCTCCTATTTGCGAATTGAAGGTAGTGATGAACCGGGTGAGAATGGCTCGCCGTTCTCACCCGCGACAGATGGCTTCTATAGATCGAAGGCGAAGCCACAGTGGAGAGGTCACGACTCCCTGCAACGCTTCGTCGTTCGGCCGGATACCTTGTAGCAAGTGACGCCGGCTGTATGCAGCTTGGCGCATGACGCGCCTCCTGCGCCGACTGGCTATATGAGGCCGTGTTTCGATCATGTGAAGTCGGAAGAGGAGTGTCCTGCGAGCAAGATCGTTTGAGGCGTTCTCGGCTTTTGATATCAGTAACAATGGCTTGTGATTGGAGGCGAAAAGGCGACGAGTTGCGTGCCCCGATCCTGCCAATCACTCGCCTGCCTCAACCCATGTCTCATCGTCGCCGTCGATTTGCTTACCGTCCTCGGTTCATTTTTTCCCTGAGGGCGCTCATCCTGTCTGCGTTGCCCATTCTTGCTCTCAGCGTGGCGGCTGCTGCGCCCATTCATTCCGCGAGCGACGCCCTTTATCGGTTCACGGAACCGACGGTTCCCGCTAAAGGGGCGGGCGAAGTTCCCGTCGATCCACCCCGAGGGAAAAGTTTTCCGGAGATGGCGGCGCAATCATATCCCGGCCACGGTCTTTCGGAGCATCCCATGGTCTATATTGGTGAGGGCTGTAGCACTATATTCATTGTCAATCAGGGGAAAATCATTTGGACCTACGATACGGGGAAAGGCTGGGAACTGGACGATATCTGGCTGTTGAGCAATGGGAATATTCTCTTTTCCCGGATGTCGTATGCAGAAGAAGTCACGCCTAATAAAAAAGTGATTTGGCATCGCGATGCCAAACCAGGCACCGAAATCCACACGCTGCAGCCAGTTGGACTGGACCGCGTGATGCTGGTCGAAAATGGGCTGCCTCCGCGTCTGCTGATGCTTAATCTCAAGACTAACCAGATTGAATCAGAACATGCTTTGCCGGCCATCAGTCCGACAGACCGACGGACCGTACATGGCCAGTTTCGAAGGGTCCGGCTGACGGCCTCCGGAACATACCTTGTTTCGTTTCTGGAAATGGATCGGGTAGTCGAGTACGACCATGACTTCAAAGAAATTTGGAGCTACTCCATTCCGAGCCCGTGGGCCGCGATTCGCCTCCATAATGGAAATACACTGATCACCGACGAGAAGGATGCATTAACGCGGGAGGTGAGTCACTCTGGCGAGACGGTCTGGGAAATCAAGTTGTCGGAGCTGCCTGCTTCGCTCCATTTTACCCAGAGCCAGAGCTGTGTTCGCTTGAACAATGGCAATACTATCCTCTGCTCGCGGGGAGATGCTGGCGCGGGATGCCAACTCGTGGAAGTGAATCAAGCGAAGAAAGTCGTTTGGGCCCTCTACGATTGGAAAAACTTCGGTCCAGCCACCGCTGTTCAGATTCTCGACGAAGCGGGTGTTCCGGAAATCCCGGGTGCTCTGCAGCGGTGAGGGTTGGGCGACGTGTTCGATCTGGTGCGAGACCAACGTTATATCAAATTCGGCGTCATCTTATATGCTCACCAACGTTTCGCTGCTTAGTTTAGCAGCAATGACTGTCTTCGGCGCGGCCGCCTCGTTAGCAGCAGAGTCGACCTCGGCCGTGCTGGAAGCCGATCGGACGGTCTTTGCGAATACCTGCGCGCGGTGTCACAACGCCGACGGCAGCGGCAATATTGCGGTCGGGATTCCCAATTTTGCGGATCCCCGTTGGCAGGACACGCACTCGGACGCGGAGCTAAAGGCGGCCATCACGAACGGACTTAATGGGAGGATGCCAGCCTTTGCGTCCGTCCTGACGCCTGAGCAAATCGAAGTGATGGTCAAAAGAGTGGTCCGGCCCTTACGCGATTCATCCGTCCAGCCGGATCAGCGGCTCACCGAAGAGGAATTGCACCCGGTCCGCATCGAACCGCGGTTGCTGGCACCCGGCTTCGGCCGCGAGGGTGTTCTCCGTGAAAAAAGTGCGGTGCTCACTCAACACAATGACAACGCGCGAACGGGTGCCAATTTATCGGAGAGTATATTGAACCCCACGAATGTGCATACTGGCAGTTTTGGCCTGCTTTTTCGCCAGGACGTGGACGATCAAGTTTTTGCGCAGCCGCTGTATGTTCCGGACGTCCCGATTGCAGGCGGACGCCACAATCTCGTGTTCGTCGCCACAGTTGCGAATACACTTTATGCGTTCGACGCGGATCGGCGAGGCGCTCCATATTGGCAATTGAATCTTGGGCAACCAGGCAGTGTGCAGCTTCATCACTGCTGGTGTTTAGACATTCTCGGCAACATGGGCATCATCGGAACGCCTGTGATCGACCCGGCCGCCGGCACCCTCTACGTCGTCGCGCTGAATTACGATCACGGTGCGTTTGTCCATAAATTGCATGCGCTTGAACTCTCGAGCGGAAAAGAACGGCGACACAGCCCCGTGACGATTGCAGCGCCAGAATTCGTGCCCGCGATGGAGAACCAGCGCCCGGCTCTGCTGCTTTCCCAGGGCAGTGTCTATATAGGCTTCAGCTCACACTGCGATATGAATCCCTATCACGGCTTCCTCTTTCGCTTCGATGCAAGCACGCTCCAGCAGCAAGGAGTGATCAACTTAAGCCCGGGCGGCGACGGGAATAGTATTTGGCAATCCGGACAAGGCCCGGTGGCGGACTCCAGCGGCGACATCTTCTTCGTCACGTCTAACGGTAAATGGGATGGCCAGCGAAATTTCGCGGATAGCGTGATCCGCCTAAACCGCGATCTTGGCTTCCTCGACTGGTTCACGCCTTCGAACTATGAACAGTTGGATAAGGCTGATTGGGATCTCAATTCAGCGGGAGCGTTGCTTGTGCCCGGTAGCAATGAGGTCGCAGCGGTCGGCAAAGAAGGTGTTATCTACTTGATCGATAAATCCCATTTCGGTCATCTCGGCGACGAGAACGCATTACAACGTCTTCGCGTGGCAAAAGGTGAGGTCAATGTTGGCCCGGTTTATTGGAAGAGCAAAGTGCGCGGAGAGATGCTGTATATTTGGGGCCAGGATGACGCTTTGAAAGTCTACGCGTTAAAAAATCGCCTCATCGAGCCGACGCCCATGGGAGTTGGATCCACGACGAGCGCGTACCCTGGCGGAATCCTTTCTTTGTCGGCGAACGGAGAAACCGATGGCATACTTTGGGCGAACGCCGCGCTCACTGCACATGGAGGTGGACATATTAACGGCCCCGCAGTTCTTCGGGCGTACGATGCGAACGACGTGAGTCGCGAGCTATGGAATTCGAATCTGGATCCGGATCACGATACCTGTGGTCGAATCTCGAAAACGCGCCTCCGACAGTTGCCAACGGGAAAGTCTATCTCGCCAGCTTTGGCGCGTTGCCGGTCGGCACAGGTGCGCTATATGTTTATGGCTTATTGCCGACCGAAGAGAAAAGGTAGGGCCGAAACGTCGTTTGAACGTAATGAAACGAATGCGCTCGAGAAAGACTTGGGTGGCTTGGGGAATTGAACGGTAATCGGCGAATAATGTGCGACGTCGCCCGAAGGCGAAATGAATTTCGCCTTGGAAGGCGGTGACACGTGCCACCGCGCTCCAGATTCGACAGTTCGCGAGAATTCGATTCTCGAGCAGTTCCGCTCGTTGCGACAAGTCGACTTTCCACGGAGCGTGTGGACATAAAGATCCGACGGATGAAAGAAGGAAGGGGAGGGCAGTGAATCGGCGGAAAACGTACTGCTTTTACGTGACGTGCATTTTCTGGGGATTTCTACTATTCTGGGTGCTACCCAATTCGGCCCCCAACCCCAAACTCCCTATATTTACCAACGCGTATGGACGCGTCGACTCGACGCATGACCCTTGCCTAAGTGTTAATCACTATAACTCTCCACGTCCATTGATTTAACGTTAAACTATACGGCGACGAGTATGCGGCGAGACGTCGCGAGTCCGAGATGAAAGTCCTGCTTCCCCGACGACGATGACCAGTCGACCCTAACAGAACTCCTGGGGCATTTACATATATCAGGCCCTGCTAAGTTCGCTCCAGCTTTACGCTCAAGCGCGCAAGCTTAGCGGGACGTGAGAAACCTGCTCCGATCAGCCGCACATCCTTTCGCGATATGCCTTCGCCGGCCCATCGCAGTGTTAACCGCATAGCCAGTTCGATCCAGATTTCCCGTCGAACTTTGCATCCCTTCGGGGCGCAAGAGACGGCAATACCAAAGCACAAGCTAACCCTGTAATAGATGAAAAAGATAACAGCACGCCAGCTTCTGGCGTTACTATCAGCTATACCCTTGGGGACGACTCTGACGCTCGCGCAAACCGCGCCAGCCGCAGAATCCTCTTCCGCCACCTCGCCAGATCAGGAACCTACTGTCACGCTCGATCCCTTCACCGTCACGTCCGAGCATGAAGGTTACAAGGCCGTAGATACCCTTTCCGGTGGCCGTGTGCGCACGAACCTAGCGGACACTCCGTCATCGATCTCCGTCATCACGAAGAAGCTGATGGATGACTTGGCGGTCACGAATGCTCAAAGTCTGCTGATCTATACCAACAACACCGAAGTTGCCGGTTTAGGCGGTAACTTCTCCGGCACGACGTCACGCGGTCTAGGTTCCACCGGTGAAGGATCGCTCTTGGCTGCTCCTCAAAATCAGACCCGCGCGCGTGGTATCGCCGCTTTGGACAATACCCGGAACTACTTCCTCACCGACATTCCTTGGGATGGTTATGATATCAGCCGTGTTGATATCAGCCGTGGCCCGAACTCCTTCTTGTTCGGTTTTGGCAGCCCGTCAGGCATTTCGAACGTTTCAACGAATGATGCGCAGTACTCGGACAAGTTCAAGTTGGAAGCGCGCTATGGTATTTACGGTTCCACCCGCGAAACTTTGGACTTCAACAAAGTGCTCATCCCGTCCGAAGCGGCTATCCGCCTAGATATGGTGAATGATAATGAAATCTATGAGCAAAAGCCGGCTTATAATCATTCCAAACGTGTCTATGGTTCAGTCCGGCTCGATCCGAAGTTCTTGGAAACAGATTCTTCGCATCTCAAACTGACCGCGAACTTCGAGCGCGGTGATGTGAAGTCGAACAATCCCCGCACGATTCCACCGACGGACTACGTCACCGGTTATCTTAACGATCCAACCGCGAGCAAAACCGGATATAATCCTTGGACCGTGCAGCAGGACGGTGACGGATATACTCCCCAATATAGTCCGTACATGAGCCACGGTTCACTCGCCAACGAGTTCCAGTGGAGCAACTCAATGACGTATTTTTGGAACACGGATGGCTCTTTGCAAAAAGCAGGGCAGGCTGAATTCACCTCGCCGACCGGTGCCAACTACGGTGCCAACGGCGGCTGGAACAACCAGCCGGGCACAGGTCTCAACAACCAATACTTTGTCCACTCCTCGGGCTATGCTGCCGCGGCCGCCGCGGCTAACTATGCTTGGCGCATCACCCATGGTGGCGATGTTACGGCAGCCGATCAGAGCGACACTCCGTTCAAAGGTGCCTATCTGGGCACAGTGTCGTACCTCGATAAGACGCTGTCCGATCCATCGATCTTCGATTATATCCACAAGCTGATCGATGGAAATAATAAGCGCGAATGGCAAAACTGGAATGCCTACAACGTTACTCTGACGGAAACGTTGTTCCATGACCGTCTGTCCATCCAGGCTGTCGCAGACCATCAGGTTTTCCGTAACGGTCAGGAAGATAAGCTCGATAACACGGTAATCGCACTCGATCTTGATTCAAATCTGCTGACATACCCGACGTGGATCAATGGGGGCGAGGCCAATCCCAACGTGGGCCGTCCGGCTCTCTACGGTGGCACCGGCAACGGTAACCAAGAAAAAACGAAGCGCGACAATTATCAAGTCACTGCGGCTTACAATATAGACTTCGAGCGAGACTTCGGGATGAAGGGCCCGCTCGCATCCATTCTGGGGCACCAAGACTTCACCGGTCTCGTAGGTAGCTACCGGGATCAGGACTACAAGTTGAGTTATAAGCTAGCGGGTGTCGACCATGCCTGGAACGTCGCTTACAACGGATCCACCTCGACGAAGATTTCCGATAACGGCTTCAATTGGACCGCGTACGTCGGACCTTCACTGCTCGGCACCACGGGTGCTGGAGCTAATCTGTCGAACTTATCGTTCAACAACAGTCCAGTCGTGACCAATGTCACCGGTTATTCGAAGACATGGACCGCGGGGAGCGGCGTCGATCCGACGGCCCCATGGACCATCACCGTCCCGTCCTATCTCCTGCCCGATGGCACCATGTCTGCTCCGCAGACTGTGACGTATACGCAGGCCGACAATCCGGCGAACTATCAGGGCTATTCTCTCACGCAAATGGGAACGGTCCTCAATCCGGCCAACAACATGGATCTGCTCCGCACGGGTGCTTCCCTCAGCGAGCAGAAGATCACGTCCAAAGCCATTATGTATCAGGGCCACTTCTGGGATGATACAATCATTCCTACGTTCGGCTATCGCAAAGACAGGACCCGTCAGGCGGCTAACGCGGCGGTGGCTGATCCAGTCACCGGCTTGTATCCTGACGTTAACCAGATCACCGATTCGGGCGTCACCTCGACGACCAATTCGTCTAGTTATGGCGTCGCGATTCACTTACCCAAGGCGATTAAAAAGAAGCTGCCCGAAGGTACCGATGTCAGCCTGTATTACTTCCACGGCGACAACGAGACCCCAACGGTCCGCTATGCGATCGACGGCGCACAGCTACCGAACGAAAAAGGTAAGACGGATGACTACTCGATTCAGCTCGACGGCTTCAATGGCCGCGCGACCCTTCGTCTCACCTACTTCAAAACGATCGACACCTCGGCCCCAGCCTCCTACGGCCAGCCATTGGGCAACGGTGTTGGCTGGCTGATCCAGTCGCTGCCGGCATGGACGCTCTCGATGGCATCTTATGGTATCGCTGCTTCGCAGTTGGGAGCAGATGGCCTGAAAGCTGTTGGTGCGGATGGAAACAGTTGGTACTGGCAATGGGGTATTGATCATCCGGACGTTGCGGCGCAAATCGCTAAAGTTCTACAGAATCAATTCGCTGCAGCGTATCCGCAATCTTGGTGGGATTCTTATAATAACAATGTCAACATGGCCGCGGTTAAAGCCGGCGACTGGTTACACGTTGTAAACGGTACGAACCAGCCCCTCGCATGGAACATCTACGGGACGAACACGATTCACGGCCAATATCCGATTATCGATCAAGACGTCCAATCCAAGGGCTTTGAAGTCGAAGCAACGATTCGACCCCTGAAGAACTGGGAACTCACCTTCAACGGTTCGAGTGCCTCCGCTGAACAAACCAAGCTCGGACAACACACGATCGATCAAATGGACGCGATGGCCAATCTGTGGCTCGATACCCCTCTCGGCCTGACGGCGGAATGGGGTAGCTTTACCACCTACGGCACGATGAAGCGGCAGTTCATTTCGACTCTCTATGGTCCTTATCTGACGCAACGCGCCCTCACCGGCACGCAACAGCCTGAATGGTCCAAACTGAAGTTCAACATCATCACGAACTATACGTTTGATCGAGGCTTTGCCAAGGGACTCAATGTTGGTGGGGCCTACCGTTGGGAAGATCGACGCATCCTCGGTTATGGCGTTTCCCAGCAGCAGATCTTCGGCGGCACGTATTGGATCGCCGACGTCAATCAGCCGCTCTGGAGCCCGACCGAATCGCACTTCGACCTTTGGTTTGGTTACGAGCACAAGCTGAACGCCAAGCTGAATTGGAGAATCCAGCTCAACCTGACGAACGTGGGCGAGAAGGTGCATCTCGTTCCGATCTCAGTTGAGCCAGACGGTTCGACCGCCCAGGCCCGCATCGCGAATGGCCAAGAGTGGTCGCTCACGAACACGATCTCGTTCTAAGTTCTAATATAGTTTAGCATCAGAGCCCGTCCCTCTACCGGACGGGCTCTTTTTTTTCCATATCCAATGCTGCGACTCCTGTTTCTGTACAGCATTTTGGCGACATGCACTTTTAATGAATTCGGGTAATGTATAAATGCTGGCCCACCACGTCAGCACCCCCAACATAAGTTCGGGCTGTTGGCTCATTGCGCGCAGTCTGCAACTTCCGCCTTAACCGCAATGATCGCTCTCGTCTGTACAACGGATTTCAGACGTGCCGTTCCTCACACAGAGCGCTTGGAAAGGTGTAATGAATAAACGAATCCTCGCCATCCTCCTCAGGACCGCAGCTACAGCAGGCAACCAGCAGTGGGCTTTCCAGGCACTTAACTTGAGACAAAGTTCTTCGGGCGCCTCGAATCGGCTGGGGGCGCCCTGAAGAATTTAATCGACGCGACTGGCCGCTATCGGTCATGCGCGCGTTCTGGGTGAGTCACGACCTTCGATCTATTTGCAGAGGCTACTTGATCAACGAGATCGCTGGATTGAACGTTATTCGAGTATATTCGACATTCTCCTCGGTCATGCCAACCTATCTTGTCACCTCTGTCGTTGAGCTTAACGTTGCCGAATATGGATAAGACATCTCCGAGCCCCGCGGCCTCCGGTTCTTCCGCTATCACGGTCATAATTATTGAAGATGATCCGGTGGTCAGTGCGCTTCTCGCCGACTGGATCCGGGAGACGCATGGATTTTCTCTTGTGGGACGATATTCCAACGCCGAAAGCGCCGTGCCCGTGATTCGCGAGAAGCGCCCAAATATCGCGATCGTGGACATCAGCCTGCCGGGCATGAGCGGCATTGCATGTATCCAGGATCTCAAGCCGAAATTGCCGGACACGCAGTTCGTGATGCTCACGATCTTCGAGGACACCGATCACATCTTCAAAGCGCTGACCGCCGGAGCCACCGGATATCTTTCGAAAAAAACCCCGCGCGCGGAGCTAATCGACGCGCTTCACGAAGTCCATGCGGGCGGGTCGCCGATGAGTAGCTCGATCGCGCGAAAAGTGGTTCAGTCTTTTCGACGCCCCGTGCAAAATCCGGCTCAAACAATCGAGCTCTCGCCTCGCGAAACCCAAGTTTTGGAATTACTCGCCCGTGGAGATACTCTCAAGGATATCGCAGAACAGTTAGGCGTCAGGATGGCCACTGTGGGTACGTTTTTGCGAAGGATCTATGAGAAATTGCAGGTCCATTCGCGTGGTCAGGCCGTTGCGGTTTATGCGAATATTCCGATGAAGAAGACCCCGTGAGAAGATTCCGACGATCGGCTCCGACAGATCGCGACGGGAATCGCCCTGACCGCGTGTATTCGGTTCCTGGATATGAGGTCTATAAATTAGCTCGGGGTCGTGGAGTTGCCTGGAGCGGTCGCACTTTCCGACAGGGTGGCGACAAATACGACTTCGGTGCCTTGACCTGGGGTCGTAGTGACTTCGCAACGACCCCCGATGCTGGCGAGGCGTTCTTCCAAATTGCCGAGTCCGTTTCCGGAGAGTGTTCGCGCGGGGCTTGGTGTGCGATCGAAGCCTCGTCCATTGTCTTTGATGCGGAGAACGAAAGTGTCCGCCTCCACCGTCAGCTTAATCGAAACTTCCGTGGCGCCCGCGTGCTTGACCGTGTTGTTGAGGACTTCTTTGAAGGCGAGAAAAAGATTGTGACGCGTATCGGCTGAGAGAGGCCACGCGGGGACTTCAATGGGGAGGCTGAATCGACATCCTACGTTGGCCGCGCTGAGAAAATCTTGTGCGTACTTCTGCATATAAGACACGAGGCTATCGAAGGAATCGTGTTCGGGATTTACGGCCCAGACGATTTCATCGAGCGCACGAATCCCGTTACGAGCAGCCGTGTAGATTCCGGAAAGGATCGCTGCCGCTTGCGGCAGACCACGAAGTGCCTCGTGATCGAGCTGACTCGTCATCGCAATTTGCGTGAGGCTCCCGCCAAGGTCATCGTGGATATCCCGAGCGATTCGACGCCGTTCCAGTTCGATCGCATTTTGGCGCTCGAGTTCTTCCATCCGATGTTGCACCCGACGCCGCGTGATGAACCGGGCTGTCCACGCGACAGCAGAGAATAAGGCGAGCGCGACCCCCGCTGTGAACCACCGTGTTTCCCAGAAAAACGGGGCGACGACGAAGGCTAACGACGCGCCGTCGGTGTTCCATACGCCGTCATTATTACAACCGATCACGCTGAACCGATACGAACCGGGCGGAAGATGGCTATAATAAGCAATGCGGCGAGTTCCGGCGTCTACCCAAGTCTTATCAATTCCTTCCAATCTATATTTAAACTCCACTTTATTCGGTGCGGTGAAGCTCAAAGCGGTGAAACGAAATTCAAGACGCTCATGATCCGGCGGAATATCTTGCCGCAACGCACCGGAGGCCATCTCGACCGTCTTTCCGTCGATCGACAAAGAATCGAGGAGGACCGGAGGGATGATGGTGTTGATCTGAATCCGTGAAGGGTCGACGGCGAAGAGACCCTTGCTGCTCGTAAACCAAAGGCGCCCATCTTCGGATTTGCAACCCGCAGCCTGGAGTCCAGCGGAATATTCACCGGTCGGCAGACCATCGTTGCCGTTATATAAACGACCGGTGATGGCGCGGATTTCTCCGTCCGCACATTGATTCAGCTGCTCCTTGGCGACCCGTTGAATTCCCCGGGCGGTGGTCATCCATAAATAGCCGAGGCCGTCGTCCGAAATGTGATAGACGGAGTTATCGGCCAAGCCCTGAGCGACTGAGATCGAGGTGAAGGTCTGATCTTTGAGACGTATCAGTCCTCGATCGGTCGTCCCGATCCAGAGGGAATCCTTTTCCGAATCCAAGCACTCTATACTGTTACTAAGGAGTCCGTCGCCCTTCTGGAAAGCTTGGAGTTTGCCATCCTCAACTCGAACGAGTCCGCTATGGGCGAGCCCGATCCAAACGGCGCCGCGCGAATCGCGCACAATCGCGCAGGCACTCGAGGAGTGCGCGTCGCCGCCTTTGAAAAGCCAGCGTGAGTGCTCTCCCTTGTATTCAATCACGCCATCACGGCTTCCGATCAGAAGCGCGCCATTCTGGGGATCGGAGTAAAGCGCAGTGATTGGACTTGATGTGACATCCCGGTCCTGTACGCGGACGAGCCGTTCATTTTCCAGCTGATAAGGTCCGCCAATCCAGTTTCCCACCCAAACCCGCCCAGCTTTATCTTCGGTTACCGCCCAGACGAATGGATTTACGAGGCCGTCATTGACGCTATAGTGTTTCCAGCTGCCACTTGAGTAGTGATACAACCCGGCGCCCTCGGTGCCGATCCACAAACTTTCGTCGTGTCCTGGCGCTACGGCGAGGACGGTGCGGCCTTGCCATTGATCCGGAGGCGCCAGTTTCGAAAATGCGGTGGGATGAATCGAGGCCAATCCGCTGCTACCCGATCCAAACCAAATGTTTCGTTCGCGATCTTGATATAGAAAACGCACCCAATTCTGGGGCAGGCCATTCTCTCGGTCCAAATGGATGGATTGGCCGTTTTTCGCGATAAGATAGAGACCCGCCTCAACCGTGCCCACGGCCAAGGTTCCATCTTGTAGCTCAAGACAACACGAAACATAATCCATCCCCGGCAGTAAACGGCCGCGGTCCTCAGTCCAACGTCCGTTGAAAAATTTGCGGATATGATTGTCGCTGAATAGCCAGACACCACCATCGTCCGACGCTGCCGCCGCGACAACGTAACCCGTCGGCTCAGACTGATTGAGAGTTAACCGAAGCAATTTGCCTCCGACGAGGCGGGCAGCTTGTCCATTTTCTACCACCCAAATCCTGCCCTGGGGGCTTCTGGTCCACACCATAGTCGGGATTGCCCCTTTTTCGATTAGCGACGCCGCGTGCGCGTTGCTCCCGATTGCATCGATTGAACCGCCTCCGCGAAGAGTCCACAGTTGTCCGGTTTCGTCGGATCCAATCGCTTGTGCGTCATATACAGGGCCGGTGGGTGTACTACTCCGTTCGAATCGATTGGCGCGGTAGCGGGTGATCGCGCCGGTCTCGTGTCCTATCCATAGCGTGCCGTTAGGATCTTCGAAGAGGCTGGCAATCCGGAGGTCATCTAACTCGGGGGTGTTGTTCGAGTTGAAGACCTGAAAACGCTCGCCATCAAAACGCACGAGGCCACCGAACGTGCCGACCCAGATGTAACCGTCTCGAGTTTGGATCGCCGAGGTGACGGCATTATTCGGCAATCCATCGCTCGTCTGCCAAACGTGCATCGAGTATCCCCCCGGCAGCAGGGTTGCGGATAAACCCACGGAACTCGTCAGGGCACCAAGAATCGCCGCGGCAACAAGAAAGCGAAAGCACGAACACATTGACCCTCGGAGGGTAGCTAGCCTATCCAGGGTGCCGAGAGAAAAATTTCCGCGCGATGCTCACGGCATTCGAAGATCTGACCGTGCTCATTGGCCGAGTCACAATTGAAAAATCTCAATCAGCGCATTTCCCGTCGCGTTGTTTTTCCCCGACACCTGCGCCGTATAGGCCACGCCTGGGTTGAGTTGAAGGACGACCGCCGAATCCGCACTGCCGTTTGCATAACTGAGGATGCCGGCCTGAGTGGTCGCAGCGTTCACCGACGTGGCGTTGGTTCCCCAATCGTCGTTTTGAGCAATCTGGTTTTGGCCCGCGTAAATCGTCAGAACAGGATCGGCGAGCACGCTTTGGACATTAAATTGGCTGAGATAAGGGCCACCGGCGCGGATCAGGACTTTCTGGGGACCGGATCCGCGCAAAATAAACCCGCCGATTTGAATGCTTCCGCCCGTGCCAACGTACGAGCGGGTTGATATATTGACGAGTTTGGAATCGGTTTCGTCATCTGCGTCATAGACTTCAACAATCGCATTTCCCGTCTGACTATTTTTGCCCGAGACCTGAGCGGTGTAGGCAATGCCCGGTTGAAGCACAGAGACGATCGCGGCGTCTTTGCTGCCAACGGGGAAACCTGTCGCGCCGACCTTCACGGTTGCGGCGGCGATGTTAACGGCGTCGGCGCCCCAATCATCGTTTTGCGCGATCTGGTCCTGTCCGGAGAACAGAGTGAGCACGGGGTCGTCGAGTACGCTGGTCACACTAAATTGAGTAAGGTAGGGGCCGCCCGCGCGGATGAGAACTTTTCTCGGACTATTTCCCTGAATGATAAAACCAGCGATCAACGTGCTGCTGCCGGAACCCGCCAGTGATCGAGTGGAAATATTGACCAGGTGAGAATTGCCGGTTGGGGGCGGGAGCGCAGCGCCACCGGTAAGGGCGCGCGCGCTGTCCGCATCAATCACGGCAGCGGTGCTCCGATCGAAAAGTTGGGACGAGTTTTGGCCCGTGCCGCCAGCGTCCCAATACATCGGTTTAATGCCCTTGCTATTTGCTTTATCGACGACGGTTTTATCGAAGTAGGTTCGAGAAGCGAGGTGGAGCGCGAGGTCGTATCCCGTGAGGTCTGTATATCCCGTGCGTTTGACCGCGGCGAATTCGCCGAGGATAACGGGCACCCCATGGCTGACGAACTTCGTATACATCGACTGGAACTCGGACTCGATCCAATCTTCTTCGCCCCAGGTCGAGTTGCGATCTGTGAGGGACGATGAATGGTAGCCCTGGCCCCAGAAGTAGAACATCTTCCCCCACGACGCGTCCGCGGTCATCAGCGTATATTGATAAGGATCGTAAAAATGCACTTCGACCGCCATTCGACCGGAGGTTGGGTCATTCGGCAGGGTATTTAATAATTGAAAGGTCTTGTCGATATTGGTCTGTGGGCCTTGGATGACCAACCAGCGAGATGTATTATTACCTCCCGTGGATCGTACCGCCGTGACGAAAGTTTGGTAATATGCCATCAGCGTTGCCACCTGGGCCGAGGTCGTGGCGTTAGGCTCATTGGCTGCCGCGAAGAGCAGATTTCCGTCGTAATCTTTGAAGGCGGTGGCGATTTGCGTCCAATACGAACTCATTTTTGAGTTTATCGTCGGGTTGACCGCATCCGTTATATTATTCTCTAGCCAGCCGCCGTCCCAGTGATCGTTGATAATGACGTAAAGGTTTTTCGCGTAGCACCAATCGACCACTTGTTTCACCGTGGCCATATAGTTGGGATCGATTTGATAAGTCGACTGGTTCGCATGACTGTCCCAAGCGCAAGGAATCCGGACCGTGTTGAATCCGGCCGCCGCCACGGAGTTAATCAGCGCTTGGGTCGGCGCCGGCCCCCAGGCACCCACGCCGGCCGGGGGTTCCAGAGTATTGCCTAAATTCCAGCCATAGGTTGGGGTGGGAAGTTGGCAAAACACTTTACTCTGGATTCCAAAAGCGAATACCAGAACGGTGACGAACAGGGTGCGTGGGAGAGGCATAGCTGGAAGAGCTGACAAGGGGCGAGGGTGGAGAAGATCCACTATCCGGTGACATTAACACATGATGGGCTGACGTTCCTGTCCTCAAAACACGTGACAAAGCTGAGTTTGCCAGCGGGAGCGGGACTCGTGTTCATGCCAATCAGGCTTCGATTATATCGCCCCGGCCCTCGTATATACCAATGGCCGGACACGCTGTGAGGGACCCGCAAAAGACGTTCCAATCGTGGATTGCCACACATTTCCATTCCTTAGTTGATCGTAACATGAATCGCCTTTTCATTTCGCTTTTCGCCGTTTTTGTTCCCGCTGTGATCGCAGCCGCGTCTCTGCCCAATCCTCAGGTCTTTCCGCTTTGGGAAGGATCGCCTCCGAACAGCCAGCCTTTCGTCCAGCCAGAAGAACACGCCCAGGAAGGGTCCATTCTTTGGTTTCGACATATTAGTGCACCCTCGATCGAGGTGCGTCTTCCATCCCGGGGAAACGCGACCGGTCAGGCGGTCATAGTATGTCCAGGGGGTGGCTACGGTGGCCTTGCGTATGATTGGGAAGGCACGGATGTTGCAGGATGGCTTAATGGCCGGGGCGTCGCCGCCGTAATCCTTCGCTATCGTCTGCCGGTGGACGGCGATGTCGCGCATCAGAAATGGCTATCGCCACTCCTTGATGCCCAACGCGCGATTCGTTTTACCCGCGCACATGCCGCAGAATGGAATATAAATCCGGCCAAAGTCGGTATCATGGGATTCTCCGCCGGTGGACATCTCGCGTCGACGGCCGGAACCCACTTCGATGCTGGGGATCCTAAGGGTGGCGACGCAATCGATCGGCTCAACTCGCGGCCCGACTTTTTGATTCTGATTTATCCCGTGATCAGTCTGTTGGAATATGCCCATGTCGGTTCGCGCGAGAACCTGTTGGGTAAAAAGCCCTCGGACGCGCTGGTGCGACGCTACTCCAACGAGCTTCAGGTCACGGCCCAAACGCCGCCGACTTTTCTCGTGCACGCAGGTGACGACAGTGTTGTGCCCGTCCAAAACAGCCTCCTGTTTTACGAGGCGTTGGTCGCGCATAAGGTTCCGGCCGAACTGCACGTATATCCAAAGGGCGGTCACGGATTTTCCCTCGCCCTTGGTCAGGGCCGGCTCAATGACTGGACCGAACTGTGCGCCCGATGGCTGAAGGATCTCCCGGCGCCAGATAACAAATAAACCGGCGCCTCCAGCGAATGGGCGAGGCCCGTAAAGAGTGAAAGCACCCGGCCTATCAACCGGGTGCTTTATCTCTAACGTGTGTCAGTAGCTAACTTACCATGTTGCCTTCCCCAGGCAAAGATTTGCGCTTGCCGCGCATCAGAACCACAGCGGTTAAGCTGGCCGATGCGTGACCGAGATAGTCGCAATTTCATAATACCAGAGGTCAGCCTATTTGGCACGTCACGCAAATACGGTACAAAGGAGAACGGTGCTCCTTTCCGACCGAAAGCGCCGCTCTTTATATAGAGCTGAGTCGAAGGGCACTCCGTCGACTAGCGGGATCTCATCAGGTGCCGCCAGGGTCACTGAGGACCGTGTTTAAGCGCACGGAATGCGGTGGGCGCATCTGCACCATTGTTGGAACTCACGCGGCGTTCGGAGCGTGCGATGAACGCTGTGAAGATCCGTTGGAGGAGTATCAAGTGCGGCGGCACCATCATCTTCTCTTCCTAAGTCGCGAGATGCGCAGGCCTTCTTGCCTCATCCCAATACACCGTTCCGATGGGCCGACAAAGTCGACCCATCGGAGGTGTTACTCGTCGTAAGCTACCGTCCTGGCACCGTCTTCGTCTCATCACTAGAAAACGT
>Ga0207702_10000248_pt1 | contig 62667 bp, 68 predicted proteins | sample KBSCornC62_FD_184302 | JGI IMG/M metagenome (GOLD analysis project Ga0207702, IMG submission 184302) | Corn rhizosphere microbial communities from Kellogg Biological Station, Michigan, USA - KBS Corn C6-2 (SPAdes) (version 2) | ecosystem: Host-associated > Plants > Roots > Rhizosphere > Soil ...
CGATCCTGATGACCGACCGCTCCGTGTACACGGTCGCGCTGCGGCAACTGGTCGAGCAGCACGTCGACTGGAGCTGGGCGGCGCTTCAGATCGTCGAGAAGCACCCGCGCGGCTGAGCGCCGCTTACTGGTCGAGCGGCCGGAAGCGTAATTCGAGATTGCGCTGGAACAGGTCCGCCGGCGCCGGCTTTGGCAGCGGCGACGCTTTCAGGATTGCGCGCTGCACGGCTTCGTCGTATGCGTGAACGCCGCTCGACTTGCGCAGCTTCACGTCGATGATCTCGCCCGTCGGTAGCTGCACGACGTCGAAGATCGCTTCCGGATTCCCCGGTATGTCGGGCGGCAGGATGATGTAGCCGCGGATCCGGCTGCGGATCTTGTCGATCCAGTCGAGCTGTGCGCGATTGCGCGCGGCTCCCGCCGCGGCCTGTGCCGCGCGCTCGCGCGCTTCCCGGTCGGCCTCCGCCCGCATGCGCGATTCGCGTTCCGCCTGCGCGCGCAGCTGCGATTCGCGCTCGGCCTGCGCACGCGTGCGCGCCTCGCGATCGGCCTGCGCGCGCATGGCGTCGACGGCCCGCGCCTGCCGCTCTTCGGCCTGTCGCTTCTCCTCGGCTTGCCGCTTCACTTCCGCTTCGCGTGCCCGCTGCTCGGCCTGGCGCTTTTCCTCGGCCTGCCGTTTCGCGTCCGCTTCGCGCCGCTCCTGCTCCTTCTGCGCCGCCTCGCGCTGCTGGCGCTCGCGCTCGGCCTGCTCCTGCGCGCGCTGCTCCGCTTCCTTTTTCGCCTTCAACGCAATATCGGCTTCCTGTTGATCCGGCTTCTCGAGGATCGGCGGCGCCTTGGGTGTCGGCGCGAGCGCGGGCGGCGGCACGGGCTTGGGCTGGGGAATCGGCTGCAGCATGGGCGCCTTCGGTGCGGGCGGCGGCGGTGCGTAGAGCTCCGCGGTGACCGCTTCCGGCTTGCGGTTCTGCCACGACACCGAGAACACGAGAACGCCGACGAACAGCAGATTCACCGCGAGCGCAAGCGCGAGCGCGGTCCACTTGCCGCGGGCGCCGCGCGCCTGCTCGGGGCGGTCGGTCGTGAAGGCGAACATCGCTACGCCGTCATGACGGCGTCGGCCGTGCGAGGAGCCCGACCTTCTTCACGCCGCCCTGCTGCAGCCGGTCGAGGATGCGGATCACGTCTTCGTAACGCGCGGCCTGGTCGGCCTCGATCACCACCGGCTGGTCGCGGCCCGCCTGAATCGCGAGCACCTGCGCAACGAGCCCGTCCAGCCCGACCTTGACCGTCGGCCGGTTGTTCTTCGACTCGTCGATCAGCACGATCGACTTGTCCTTCTCGAGCCGCACGCGCAGCGCGTTCACCGACGGCGTGAGCTTGCTGCCGACGCTGGGAAGCTGGATCTCGCCCGGGGCGATCAGCGGCGCCGTGACCATGAAGATCACGAGCAGCACCAGCATCACGTCGATGTACGGGACGACGTTGATCTGGTTGATCGGCTTGCGGACGCGCCTCATCGGGTATCAGGAGTCCGAGGTCGGAAATCAGCCCAAGTTCATCCCTGGCGCTGCAGGATGTTCGAAAACTCCTCGATGAACGTCTCGAAGCGCACCGCGAGGCGATCGACATCGTGCGTGAAGCGGTTGTACGCGACGACGGCGGGAATCGCCGCGAAGAGCCCGATGGCGGTCGCGATCAGCGCCTCGGCGATGCCCGGCGCGACGTTGGCGAGCGTGGCCTGGCTTACATTTGCGAGGCCGCGAAACGCGTTCATGATGCCCCACACGGTGCCGAACAGCCCGATGTACGGCGATACCGAGCCCACGGTGGCGAGACCCGCGAGATGCGCCTCGATCGCGTCGATCTCGCGTTGGTAGGCCGCGCGCATCGCGCGCCGCGCCGCGTCGAGCGTCACCGCGGAAGGGCTGCCCTGCCGGCGGTGCTTCGAGTATTCGCGAAAGCCCGCGGTGAAGATGTGCTCGAGGCCTCCACCTACCCGCGCCTGGCCCGCCTGCCGGTACAGCGTCTCCAGATTTCCGCCCTGCCAGAACGCGTCCTCGAACGCGTCGGTTTCGCGCAGCATCCGGCGCAACTGGAACAGCTTGAGGAAAATCTGCCACCACGACCATAGCGACAGCAGCGCGAGCAGCGCGATGATCGCCTGCACGACCACCGATGCATGGACGATCAGCGTGACGAACGAGAGGTCGGGATGAACGTTCACGCGTCAGGTTCGACGAGGAAGGGTGACATGCGCTGAGAGCGGATCACTGCCCGGGGAACAGATCCGACCCGGCCGCGGGCGCGGCGAGGCCGAAATGGCGGTAGGCGAGCGCGGTGGCGACGCGCCCGCGCGATGTGCGCTGCAGGAATCCCTGCTGGATCAGGTACGGCTCCAGCACGTCCTCGATCGTGTCGCGCTCCTCGCCGATCGCCGCGGCGAGATTGTCGACGCCAACCGGTCCGCCGCCGAACTTGTCGAGCACGGTCGACAGCAGCTTGCGGTCCATCACGTCGAGCCCCGACGCGTCGACGTCGAGCATCGCCAGCGCGCTCGCTGCAACCGGCAGCGTGATTGCGCCCTCCGCGCGCACTTCGGCGAAATCGCGTACGCGGCGCAGCAGCCGGTTGGCGATGCGCGGCGTTCCGCGCGAGCGTCGCGCGATCTCGAGCGCACCCTCGGGCGCGACGGTGATCGACAGCAGCGCCGCCGAGCGTGTCACGATGCGCGTCAGCTCCTGCGGGGAATAGAACTCGAGGCGCGCGACGATCCCGAAGCGGTCGCGCAGCGGATTGGTCAGCATGCCGGCGCGCGTGGTCGCGCCGACGAGCGTGAACGGCGGCAGGTCGATCTTCACGCTGCGCGCGGCCGGGCCTTCGCCGATCATGATGTCGATCTGGAAATCCTCGAGCGCGGGATAGAGGATCTCTTCGACGACCGGCGAAAGCCGATGGATCTCGTCGATGAACAGCACGTCGCGCGGCTCGAGATTGGTGAGCAGCGCCGCGAGATCGCCGGGCCGCTCGAGCACCGGTCCCGACGTCTGCCGCAGATTGACGCCGAGCTCGTGCGCGAGAATGTGCGACAGCGTCGTCTTGCCGAGGCCGGGCGGACCGAACAGCAGCACGTGGTCGAGGGCCTCGGCGCGCCGGCGCGCGGCCTCGATGAAGATGCCGAGCTGGTCGCGGATCTTTTCCTGGCCGACGTATTCGCCGAGCCGGCGCGGGCGCAGCGCGCGCTCGAGCGCATCCTCCTGCGTGCCCGCGACCTTCCCGGCGACGATGCGCGTCAGTTCGTCGTTTTCGATCGCCATCGGTCAGGTGAGTGCGGGCACGTTCGGGAGCGCGGTGGGCCGGATTGCCGGATCGCCGGGTGCGACGGTCACGGCTTCGCGAGCAGCTTCAACGCCTGCTTGATGCCATCCGCGACGGCGACACCTTCCGGCAATTGCCGCACGGCCGCCGTTGCTTCGCGCTCGTTGTATCCGAGCGAAATCAGCGCGTGCATGATATCCGACGTCGCGGGCGGCGTGCGGTCGACGCCGACCGCCTGCGTGACGTCGGCGCCGAGCTTGTCCTTGAGCTCGAGCAACAGCCGCTCGGCGGTTTTCTTGCCGATGCCCGGGACGCGCGTGAGCCTTCCCGATTCCTGCAGAGTGATCGCCTGCGCGAGCTCGGCGACCGAGAGGCCGGAGAGTACGGACAGCGCGATCTTCGCGCCGATGCCGTTGACCTTCAGGAGCTGCCGGAACGCCTGGCGCTCGCTCTCGCTGCCGAAGCCGTACAGCAGATGCGCGTCCTCGCGCACGACGAGGTGCGTGAAGAGCGTGACGCGCTCGCCGTTCGCGGGCAGGTTGTAGAACGTGCTCATCGGCACGTCGACCTCGTAGGCGACGCCCTGCACGTCGAGCAGCAGTTGTGGTGGATATTTCTCGAGGAGGATGCCGGAGAGGCGTCCGATCATGATGTGGGCACGTGCTGCGGCGGCGATTATCGCACGCGCGTCAAACGGCGAGCAGGCGCCCGCCGCGTACGCGGTAGCCGCGTTGCGCGAACGTGCCGACGCCGGTGGACGCGTGCGCGTGGCAGATCGCCGCCGCCAGCGCATCGGCCGCGTCGGCTGCCGGAACGCCGGGAAGCGACAGGAGCCTGCACACCATCGCCTGCACCTGCGCCTTGTGCGCGCGGCCGCCGCCGGTGACCGCCTGCTTCACTTGCCCGGCGGTGTACTCGCTGACCGGCAACCCCGCGAGCACGGCCGCCGCGATCGCGGCGCCACGCGCCTGGCCGAGCAGCAGCGTCGAGTTCGGATTGATGTTGACGAAGACCTTCTCGACCGCGACTTCGGTCGGCCGCTCCTCGGCGATCACGTGCGAGAGATCGCGCACGATCACGCCGAGACGCACGGGCAGGCTCGTGCCGGTCGCGCGAATGCACCCGCTGCCGATGTAGGCGAGCTTGCCGCCGCGCGCTTCGAGGATGCCGAATCCCGTCACGCGAAGCCCGGGATCGATGCCGAGGATTCTGCGGGCGGCGATGGCGGGCACCCCGGACATGGCCGCGCCGCGCTCTTTACGCGTCTTCGATGACGGCCGACGTGCTGACGCTCTGCACGTCGTCGAGGGACTCGAGCGCGTCGAGCAGCTTCTGCATCCGCTGCGCGTCCTCGCCGCGCATCTCCACCTCCGACAGGGGCTTCATCGTCATCTCGGCGAATTCGGGCTTGAATCCCTTTTTCGGGAGCGCGTCCTTCACGGCGATGAAATCGGCCGGGGCGGTGACGACCTCGACGCTGCCGTCGTCGTGCGTGATCACGTCGTCCGCACCGGCGTCGATCGCGGCCTCCATCAGCGCGTCCTCGTTTACGCCCGGCGCGAACACTATCTGCCCGCAATGCCGGAACAGGAATGCAACCGAGCCGTCGGTGCCGAGATTGCCACCGTATTTCGAGAACGCGTGGCGTATGTCGGCCACCGTTCGCGTACGGTTGTCGGTCATGCAGTCGACGATCACGGCCGCGCCGTTGATGCCGTAGCCCTCATAGCGCACTTCCTCGTAGTTGACGCCCTCGAGGCCACCCGTGCCGCGCTTGATCGCACGCTCGATCGTGTCCTTCGGCATGTTGTGATCGGTCGCCTTGTCCATCGCGAGGCGAAGGCGGGGATTCGCACCCGGATCACCGCCGCCGAGGCGGGCGGCCACCGTGATTTCCTTGATCAGGCGCGTGAACGCCTTGCCGCGCTTCGCGTCCGCGGCGGCCTTCTTGTGCTTGATGTTCGCCCACTTGCTGTGGCCGGCCATGGATCCTGCATGCGTCGTTGCAATTGTGTGCTCGATTATACGAGGCCCTGCCGCTCCATGAACTGGCGCAGCGCGGCGAGACGCACGCTCGAGTCGTTCACTTCGAGCATCCGCTGCCTGATCGACAGCGGCAGCGGCAGAAGCTCCGCGAGCCGGTACCCGACCCAGGATGCGTCGTCGTAGCGCGCCGGCGCGGGAAAATGCTCCGCCGGCAACCGCGCGGCGATTTGCTCGAGCACGCCGGCGAGCGGCGCCTGGTGTGCCGGCAGCAGCTGCCGCGGCTCGTCGGCGATAGGCGTCGTCTGGCCGATCACGAGCCCGGTTGCATCGACGGCATGCTCGCGCACCTCGAATCGCGCAAGCCCTTCGGTGCGGATGTGCAGGATGCCGAGCTGCGGCATGTCGAAATCCGTGATGCGCGCAACCGTGCCGACCGACGCGAATTCGGGAACGGCGCCGTCGGCGGGCGCGACTTCCTCGCCACGCGTGATCAGGCAGACGCCGAACGGCCGCCCATCGCGCATGCACGCCTTCGTCATCTCGACGTAGCGATGCTCGAACACCTTGAGCGGCAGGAGGCCGCCCGGAAAGAGCACCGTCCGCAGCGGAAACAGCGGCAGCGACTCCAGGCTGCGTGACGGGGGCATCAGCGTCGCATCACGCGCGGCCCGTGCCGGGCTCGGCGGCCGCTCGCGCGTCGCCCCACCGCGCAACGAGCGCGTTGGGAACTTGCAGATGATCGAGCACGCGCGCCACGACGAAGTCGACGAGATCCGCCACCGATCGCGGATGCGCGTAGAACCCCGGAGACGGCGGCAGGATGACGGCGCCGGCCCGCGCGAGCTTCAGCATGTTCTCGAGGCGAATCGCGGACAGCGGCGTCTCGCGCGGCACGAGCACGAGAGGCCGCTTCTCCTTCAGCATCACGTCGGCCGCGCGCTCGATCAAATTGTCGGCGAGCCCGCCCGCGATGGCGCCGAGCGTGCCCATCGTGCACGGGCAGATCGCCATGCCGTCGCCCGGATTCGAGCCCGATGCCATGGGTGCAAGCCAGTCCTCGCGTGCGTGCACGATCAGGCGGCCGGCGGGCGCGCCATAGCGCTCGGCGAGCAGGCGCGCCGCCTCGCGCGGCTGCGTCGGCAGCGTGAGCTCGCATTCCTGGCGCGCGACGATCTGCGCGGCGGCGGAATAGACGAGATCGACGGTGACGCCGGCCGCGAGCAGGCACTCGAGCAGCCGGAGGCCGTACGGCATGCCCGATGCGCCGGTGAACGCGAGCGTGATCCTCATCCGTTCTCGCGGCGCTCTTCGGCGACCGGCAGCGATACGCGCCGCCGGTCGGTCGGCGAGACGTCGCGGTGACGCACGAGCACCTGGTAGCGCGGCGAGAACTGCTTCGCCAGGCGCTCGACCAGGTACACCGACCGGTGCTGGCCGCCGGTGCAGCCGACGGCGACCGTCAGGTAGTTGCGATTGTCGCGCGCGTAATCGGGCAGCCAGCTCGCCACGAAATGATAGATGTCGCCGTACATTCGCTCGACCTCGGGAATCGTCTCGAGGAACGCGACGACGTCCGCATGCTTGCCGGTGAGCGGCGACAGCGCGGGCTCGTAGTGGGGATTCGGCAGGCAGCGCGCGTCGAAGACGAGATCGGCGTCGAGCGGCAGGCCGTGCTTGAAGCCGAACGACGCGAGCTGCAGCGTGAGCTGTGACGGATCGACCGAAACGAAATCCTTGATCCACGCGCGAAGCCCCGCGGCCGGCAGGCCGGACGTGTCGAACGTCATGCCGAGGTCGCGGGCCGCGACGACGAGGCTGCGCTCGTATTCGATCGCCTCGGTCAGCGTGCGGTGCTCGCTCGAGAACGGGTGGCGCCGCCTCGTTTCCGAGAAGCGCTTGACGAGCGTCTCGACCGTCGCGTCGAGAAAGACGAAGCGCACGCTCCAGCCGCGCCCCGTGAGCTGCCCCATCGCTTCGGCGAGGCCGGGCAGGCCCGGGCCGGTCTTCACGTCGAGCGCGATCGCGACGCGCTTCTGTCCCGCCTGCGCCAGGTACTGCGCCGTCTCGACGACGAGCGGCACCGGCAGGTTGTTGACCGCGTAGTAACCCGCGTCCTCGAACGCCGCGAGCGCTACGCTCTTGCCGGAGCCGGAGACGCCGCCGATCAGGAGGAGGTCCATTGCGCGGCGCTCAGCTCTGCCCCTCGTCCATCAGCTTCTGCTGCCGCTCGATGAACTCCTTCGTGCTGTCGATGCCCCGCTGGTTCAGCACGAAATTGCGCACGGCCGCCTCGACGAGCACGGCGAGGTTGCGGCCGGCCGCGACGGGAATCGTGACCTTTCGCACCGGAACGGACAGCACCTCCTGGAACGTCGCGTTGACCTGCAGGCGATCGAGGTCCGAGATCGCCTCGTTGCCGTGATCCTCGAGATGCACGATGAGCCGCAACAGCTTGTGCGGGCGCACGGCGGTTTCGCCGAAGATCGTGCGGATGTTGAGGATGCCGATGCCGCGCACCTCCAGGAAGTCGCGCAGCACTTCGGGACAGCGGCCTTCGATCGTGTCGGGCGATATCCGGTACAGCTCGACGATGTCGTCGGCGATGAGGCCGTTGCCGCGCGAGATCAGCTCGAGCGCGAGCTCGCTCTTGCCGATCGCCGAAGCGCCGGTGATCAGAACGCCAAGCTCGAGTACGTCGAGGAACACGCCGTGCAGCGTCGTCGACTGCGCGAGCACGCGCGACAGGTAGATGCGGAAGACGTCGACGATGTGCGGCGACGGCTGCTGCGACGTGACGAGCGCGATGCGGTGCTCGTTGCACATGTCGATCAGGTGCCGCGGCACCTGCTCGCCGTTGCCGATGACGATCGCGGCGAGCTCGGTGGTGAAGAGCCGGTTGATCGAGCGGTTGAGCTCGTCCTCCGGCAGCGCGCGCAAGTAGGCGATCTCGGCCGCGCCGAGGATCTGGACGCGGAACGGGTGGATCAGGTTCATGTGGCCGACCTGGCCGATCGTGGGCCGCAGCGCGCTCTCGCCGATCAGCATCCGGTCGCCGCCGTCGCGCCCGGCGAGCCACACGAGGCCGAGCCGCTCGCGGTTGTCGCCCAGGAACTGCTCGACGCTCACCTGGCGCATGGCGCTATGCCGAGGGCGACGCGCGGCGCGTCACGCCGCGGAGTGCCAGTCGCGGAACACTTCGGCGACGGCGCTCGGATCCGGAGCGTGCGCGAGCCGGTCGCGAAAGCCGCGGTCGGAAAACATTTGCGCGAGCTCCGAGAGCAACTGCAGGTGCTGGTCGGTCGCGTGCTCGGGCACGAGCAGCACGAACAGCTGGTCGACCGGCTTGCCGTCGGGCGCGTCGAACGGCACCGGCTTGCGCAGCCGCGCGAACGCGCCCTGTGCGTCGCGCAGGCCGTGGATGCGGCCATGCGGAATCGCGATCCCCTGCCCCAGGCCGGTCGAGCCCAGCTTCTCGCGCGCGGCGAGGCTTGCCGCCACGACCTGCTGCGAGAGTCCGGCATTGCGCTCGAACATCCCGCCGACGGCCGCAAACAGCTGCGCCTTCGTGGCGACGTCCAGGTCGACGATGATGTTCGCCGCCGGGAGCAGGGCGGCAATCGGATTCATGACGTGAGTCGCGCCGGGTTCGAATGAGCGTCAGCTCGAACGGAAACCGGCGGTGCGTGAGCCCGTCGCCCGTTCCGCGCGGCGCGCGGAACCGGGCGGGATCGTTCGCCCGCCGGTATCGCGTGCCGATTATACGGACTCGGCGCGGCGCGTCAGCGCCCGCCTTCCGCCGGCGGACCGACGGCGGCGCGCTCGATGGCGCCGTTGTCGGTGCGGTGATCCTTCAGCAATTCCTTGTGCTTGACGACCTGCCGGTCGAGCTTGTCGGCCAGCGCGTCGATTGCCGCGTACATGTCCTCGTCCACGCTTTCGGCCCGGAGGTCCTTGCCGCGCAGGTGCACGTTCGCTTCCACCTTCTGTCGCAGCTTGTCCACCGAGAGCACCACACTGACGTCGATCACGTGGTCGAAATGCCGGTTGATGCGCTCGAGCTTGCTCACCACATAGGCCCGGATCGCCGGCGTGATTTCGAGATGATGGCCGGTGAGGTGAAGGTTCATCAGGCTCTCCTTCGTGCTTCGGAAACGGCGCGTCCTTACAGCGCTTTGCGCATGTTGACAGGCGGGATCTGGAGCGCTTCGCGGTATTTCGCGATCGTGCGGCGAGCCACCAGGATTCCCTGCTCGCCGAGCATGTCCGCGATCTTGCTGTCGGTGAGCGGCGTCTTCGCGTTCTCCGCGGCGATCAGCTGCTTGATGAGGGCGCGGATCGCCGTGGCGGACGCCGCGCCGCCGGTGTCCGTGGCGACGTGGCTGCCGAAGAAATACTTGAGCTCGAACGTGCCGCGGGGCGTCAGCATGTACTTCTGGGTGGTCACGCGCGAGATCGTCGATTCGTGCAGCGACAGCATGTCGGCGATCTCGCGCAGCACCATCGGCCGCATCGCGACCTCGCCGTGCTCGAAGAAGCGCCGCTGCCGCTCGACGATCGCCTTGGCGACACGCAGGATCGTGTCGAAGCGCTGCTGCACGTTGCGGATCAGCCATTTGGCTTCCTGCAACTGGGCCGCGAGCTGCTGGTTCGAGCTTTCGCGGTTGCGCGTGAGGATGTCGGCATAGATGCGATTCAGTCGCAGCTTGGGCATCGCCGCCTCGTTGAGCGACGCGACCCACTGGTTTCTCAACTTCCGTACGACTACGTCCGGAATGACGTAGTTCGCCTCCGCCTTCGAGAACGCCGCGCCCGGGCGCGGGCTCAGGCTGCGGATCAGGTCGCGTACGCCGCGCACGCCGGCGTCGTCGGTGTGGAGGAGCCGCTTCAGCTTGGTGAAATCGCGGTTGGCGAGCAGCGCGAGATGGCCATCGACGACCTTGAGCGCGTCGGCGAGATGCGGCGTCGACGCGGGCAGCGTCTTCAGTTGCAGCGTCAGGCACTCTGCGCAATCGCGCGCGCCGACACCCACCGGCTCGAAGCTCTGCACGTACTTGAGCCCGATCGTAAGTTCTTCCGGCTCGAGCTCGAGCTCGGCGGGAAAGAGTTCCGCGATCTCCTCGAGCGGCGTGGCGAGGTAGCCGTCTTCGTCGAGCGCGTCGATCAGCGCGGTCACGATCTGCCGGTCGCGCAGCGGCAGATTCAGCAGCGCGAGCTGGCCGTTCAGGTGATCGCGCAGCGTGCTGGTCGCAATCTGCTGCGGCAGGAAATCCTCGTCGTCGCCGCTTCCGCCGCCGCCCCAGTCGCTGTCGCCGCCGCCGCCGCCGCCGTAATCGGCGAAGTCGGACGTGTCGGACGCGACGTCCTCGCGCGCGCCGCGCGCGTCGCCGTCGTCGCTCGGCGCCTCGCGGACGCCGTGCTCACGTTCGTCGCCTGCGCGTCCGGGACCGGCGAGCGGAACTTCGACCGCGCGCTCCTCCTCGGCCTCGGCCCGCTCGAGCAGCGGGTTCTCCTGCAGCATTCGCTCGACTTCCGCGTTCAGCTCGATCGTCGACAGCTGCAGCAGCCGGATCGACTGCTGCAGTTGCGGCGTCAGCGTGAGGTGCTGCGAGAGCTTGAGCTGGAGCGTTTGCTTCATCGGTGCCCGTTCGCACGGCTATCGGCCAATGCGAGCCAAAGGCATCGGCCGCCGACACGCACTATAGCCGGAAATGCTCGCCGAGATAGACCTTTCGGACGTCTTCATTATAAACAATCTCCCCCGGTGCGCCCGAGGCCAGGACACGCCCTTCGTTGATGATGTAGGCGCGATCGCAGATGCCGAGCGTCTCGCGCACGTTGTGGTCGGTGATCAGCACGCCGATGCCGCGCTCCTTCAGGAAGCCGATGATCCTCTGGATGTCCAGCACCGCGATCGGGTCGACGCCGGCGAACGGCTCGTCGAGGAGGATGAAGCGCGGGCGCGTGGCGAGCGCGCGCGCGATCTCCACGCGCCGCCGCTCGCCGCCGGACAACGACACGGCCGGCGCGTCCGCGAGATGCGAGATCGACAGGTCCTCGAGCAGCGCATCGAGCCGGTTCGCCAGGGCGTCGGCGTCGAGATCCTGCAATTCGAGAATCGCGCGCACGTTCTGCGACACGGTGAGCTTGCGGAAGATCGACGCTTCCTGCGGGAGGTACGAGAGGCCGAGGCGCGCACGGCGGTGGATCGGCATGCGCGACAGGTCCTCGTCGTCGAGCGCGATCTCGCCGCCGTCGGCGGCCACGAGTCCCACGATCATGTAGAAGCACGTCGTCTTGCCGGCTCCATTCGGACCGAGCAGCCCCACGACCTCGCCGCTCGCGACTTCGAGCGAGACGTCGTGGACGACCGTGCGTGCCTTGTAGCGCTTCTTGAGATGCGCGGCCGAAAGCTTGCTCACGCGCGAATGCCGGCGCTCATTTTTTGGCGGGCAGCGACGCGTCGGGCTTCAGCGTCAGCGGCGCAGCCTTCGGGGCCGTGGACTTCGCGTCTTTCGAAGCGGCCTTCTCATCCTTGGACGCGGTGTCCTTCGCCGGCTCACCGCCATCCTTCTTCGCCGCGCCGCCCGGCACGAGCGGATTGTCCGAGCGCGGCTGGAACACGCCGCGCACACGATCGCCGGGACCTTCGACCCCGGGAGCATCGGGACGTCCCTCGGCCTTGAAGATGCCGGTCGCGCTGTTGTACGACACGTAGTTGCTGCGGATCTCGTCGCTGCCCTGCTTCAGCAGCGCGCGGTCGAAGAGCTCGAGCGTCTGCTTCTGGCCGTCGTACACGGCGCGCTGGGCGAAGCCCTCGAAATACTCGTCCGCCCCGTCCTTCTTCTGGCGAAAGCTGACCGGGTTGCCGAACGCGGTGGCGGAAAGCGAGTTGTCGGGATTCTGCTTGAAGTCGATGCGATCGGCGCGGATCGTCATCGTACCCTGCGTGATGACGACGTTCCCGCGCAGCGTCCCGACGCGATGCTCGAAATCGACCTCGGCCGGCTGGTCGGCCGAGAAGTTGATCGGCTTCTCGCGATCGGCCTTGTCGGCGTGCGCGGGTGCCGCGACGATCGCGCCCGCCGCGCAGGCGGCGAGCAGGGCACGCAGCGCGGCCGTCACACGACGCGTCATTTCGGAAGATCCTGGGGTTGGAACGTGCCGCTGACCTCCGACTTCAACCGGACCGTCTTCGCCTTGTTGTCGAATTCGAGGCCCCGGCCGCGGATTATTCCACGCGGTTCCTCGATCGTCACCGGCTTGTCCGTCTGCACGCGCTGTTCCTTCGTAAGCACGTGCAGCGATTCGGTGGTGAGCGTCACCGGTCCGCTCGGTGTGCCATTATTCGCCGGCCGATCGGTCGCCGCACGCGTGACCTGGACGTTGCCGATGAAATCGCCCTGGTCGCGGCCGCTCTCGATGCGGCCGCGGTCGGCGGTGATCGTCATCGTCGGGCGCCCGGTTTCGGACAGCGAAAGGCGCGGCGACACGAGTTCGGCGCTGTCGTCGTCGGGAAAGTGGTCGGCCCGTACCGCGGCGAGCGCTTCCCGCGGCTGCCCCTGTGCGTCGAACGTCACGGCCCTGAAGTCCTGCAGGAACAGATCGGGATCGTGCCGCGCGGAGCCGTCGCGCCGCACGGGCTGCGGCTGCACCTGCGCGTCGAGCCAGTACGTCAGCGCCGCCAGCGCGCCGAGCAGCAGCACGGGCGACCAGGCGACGAGCTTGTCCAGGATGTCGCGCGTGCGGTCCATGTCAGTCGCGGGCGCGTCAGCGCTCGTCGCGCGCGAGATCGAACGGCGGCCGAAGCTGCGCGTTGCGCAGCTCGGCCTCGCCGCCGCGGCCTTGCGCGGCGAGGATCAGGTCGGCGAGCTCGCGCACCGCGCCCATGCCTCCGTCCCGCGTCGTGACGTAGTGTGCGTGCGCCCGCACCGCGGCCGGCGCGTGCGGCACGGTGGCTGCGAGGCCGCACGCTTCGAGCAGCGGAATGTCCGGCAGGTCGTCGCCGATGTGCGCGCATTGCTCCGCGGTGATCCCGAGCTCGCCGCGCAGCCGCTGCCACGGCGTCATCTTGTCGTGGGCGTCGAGCACGACATGCGGCACGCGGAGCTGCTGCGCGCGATGCGTGACCGAAGGCGCCGCGCTGCCGGTGATCCACGCGACGATTATCCCGGCGCGCGCGAGCAGGTTGATGGCGACGCCGTCGAGCGCACTGTACGCCTTGAATTCACGACCGCGGTCGTCGACGTAGATGCGGCCGTCGGTCAGCACGCCATCCACGTCGCAGGACAAAAAGCGCACGCGCCGCGCGCGAGCCGCGAGCTCGGCGTCCATCAGCGAGGAAAGGCGCGCCGCGTCGTCATCGTGCAAAGTATAACGCCGTGATAACGTCCCCGGCGCCCGCGTACCTCGCGAACCGATGCCTCATACACTGCTGCTGATCCTGCTGCTGCTCGCCGCATCGGTGGTCGTCGTCACGATCTGCCGCAACGCGCGACTTCCGCCGATCCTCGGCTACCTGCTGGTCGGCATCGCGCTCGGGCCGCATGCGCTCGCCGTCGTTCCGGACGATGCCGCGACGCGCAAGTTGGCCGAATTCGGCATCGTGTTCCTGATGTTCTCGATCGGGCTCGAGTTCAGCCTGCCGCAGTTGCGCGCGATGCGCCGCGCGGTCTTCGGCCTCGGCGCCGCGCAGGTCGTGATCACGACCGCCGCCGGCATGGCCGTGGTCCAGCTTCTGGGCTACGGCTGGGAGGCGGGCATCGTGCTGGGCGGCGCGCTGGCCATGAGCTCCACCGCCATCGTGTCGAAGATGCTCGCCGAGCGTGCCGAGCTCGGCTCGCCGCACGGGCGCGACGTGATGGGGATCCTGCTGTTCCAGGATCTCGCGGTCGTTTTGTTCCTGATCCTGATTCCTGCGCTCGGAGGCAGCGGCGACGATCTGGGCTGGTCGCTCGGTGGCGCGCTCGCGAAGGCCGTGCTCGCGCTCGCGATCATCCTGTTCCTCGGCCAGCGGCCGATGCGCGCGTGGTTCCGCCTCGTCGCGCGGCAGCGATCGCCGGAGCTCTTCGTGCTGAACGTGCTGCTCGTGACGCTCGGCATGGCCGAGATCACCGAGCTCGCCGGCCTCTCGCTTGCACTCGGCGCGTTCCTCGCCGGCATGCTGATCTCGGAAACGGAGTTCCGCTACCAGGTCGAAGAAGACATCAAGCCGTTTCGGGACGTGCTGCTCGGCCTGTTCTTCATCACGATCGGCATGCTGCTCGACATGCGCGGCGCCGCGCTCCATGCGCTGGAGCTGCTGGCGCTGCTCGTCGTCCCGGTCGGTGCGAAGCTGGTGCTGATCGTCCTGCTCGCGCGCGCCTTCGGCTCGCCGCTCGCCACGTCGCTCCGCACGGGGTTCTACCTGGCGCAGGCGGGCGAGTTCGCGCTCGTCATGCTCGCGGTCGCCTCGAACTACCGGCTGCTCTCCGCCGATTTCATGCAGGTCGTGCTCGCGGCGATGATCCTGTCGATGCTGCTCGCGCCGCTCCTGATCCAGCACGCGAACACGTGGGTGCGCAAGCTCACCGCCAACGACTGGCTGGCGCGTGCCGCCGAGGTGACGCAGGTCGCCGCGCTCACGATGGCGCGGCAGAATCACGTGATCGTGTGCGGCTTCGGCCGCAGCGGCCAGAATCTCACGCGCCTGCTCGAGCGAGAGGACATCGCGTATCTGGCGCTCGACTCCGACCCGCAGCGCGTGCGTGACGCAGCGGACGGCACGAGCGTCGTGTACGGTGATGTGAGCCGGCGCGAGACACTCGTGTCCGCCGGTCTCGCGCGAGCGCGCGCCGTCGTCGTCACGTTCGACGACACGCCGACCGCGCTCAAGATCCTCCATCACGTGCAGCAGCAGCGGCCGGACCTGCCGGTGATCGTGCGCACACGCGACGATTCCGAGCTCGACCGGCTCATTGCCGCGGGCGCCACGGAAGTCGTCCCCGAGGTGCTCGAGGGCAGTCTCATGCTGGCGTCGCATTCGCTGCTCGTGCTCGGCGTTCCGCTCGCGCGCGTCCTTGCGCGCATCCGCTCGATTCGCGAGGAGCGCTACGGCCTGTTCCGCGGCTTCTTCCACGGCGCGAGCGACCAGGCCGATGCCGCCGAGAATCTGCAGCCGCGGCTGCGCACGCTGGTTCTCGACGAGCGCGCGCACGCGGTCGGCCGCTCGCTCGGCGATCTCGGCTTCGAGGGCCTGGTCGACGTGACGGGCGTGCGCCGCCGCGGCGCTCGCTCGATCGCGCCGGGGAGCGACTGGCGGTTCGAGGCGGGCGATGCTGTCGTGCTGCTCGGCCGACCGAGCGAGCTCGCGCGCGCCGAGAAGCGCCTGCTCGAAGGCGACTGATCAACATCTATTCCGTTCTGCGCATGGCAGCCGTCAGCGTGCGGCGCGGGCTCCAGTCCGTAAACGCCGGCCGGCGGGTACCCGGCGCTAGCTTCGCGCGCGCTTACAGCGATTTCCGTGCGTATTTCGGGTGATCGAGCAGGTGCCGCGCTCGTACGCGCCACCCGCTACGGCCGGCACTGCCAGTCGTCCGCGCCGCACGCTGACGGCTGCCTCGACACGTCGGCGCCGATTCGCGGCAACAACCCGGGCGTTCACGCTACTTTCTCAAAGACCCGCGATGTGTGCCGGCCGACGTCAACGACTTCGAGCAACGGACACGCATTCCCCGCGTCCTGTGCACGGGGCACGAGTTCGAGCGCTCGCGGGCCGGCTGTCGCCGATGCCCGACGGCGCGATTTCCGGGTTGGCCGCGCTGCGGCTACAATGCGCGGTTCCGCATTTCCGCCTTCCCGATGAGCGTCGCAACCTCCGGCACCGTCTCGCCGACGTGTCCGACCGAAACGGCTGTGCAATTGACCGACGTGTCGTTCGGCTACGACCGCCGGCGGCCGATCCTGCGCAGCATCGACATGACGATCCCGCGCGGCAAGCTCATCGCCATCATGGGCGGCTCCGGGTGCGGCAAGACGACGATCCTGCGGCTGATCGGCGGCCAGCTGCGGCCGCAGCGCGGCAGCGTCACGGTCGCGGGCAAGAACGTGGCCTCGCTCGACCGCGACGAGCTCTTCGCGCTCCGGCGCAAGATCGGCATGCTGTTCCAGTTCGGCGCACTGTTCACCGACATGACGGTGTTCGAGAACATCGCGTTCCCGTTGCGCGAGCACACCGAGCTGCCCGAGGAGCTGATCCGCAACCTGGTGCTGATGAAGCTCAATGCGGTCGGCCTGCGCGGCGCGGCGCAACTGCGTCCATCCGAGCTGTCGGGCGGCATGGCGCGGCGCGTGGCGCTCGCGCGCGCGATCGCGCTGGATCCGCTGCTCGTGATGTACGACGAGCCGTTCGCGGGACTCGATCCGATCTCGCTCGGCATCGTCGGCCAGCTGATTCGCAAGCTCAACGACGCGCTCGGCATCACGTCGGTCGTCGTCACGCACGACATCTACGAGTCGCTGAAGATCGTCGATTACATCTATTTCGTCGCGGAGGGACGCATCGTCGCGCAGGGAACGCCCGAGGACGTGCGCGCGTCGACCGACCCGTTCGTGCGCCAGTTCGTCGACGGCGAGCCGGACGGACCGGTGCCGTTCCACTATCCGGCGAAGGCGCTGTCGCGGGAGTTCGCGCGTGCGATCTGAAGTCGTCACGTGGGCGCTGCGCCGCATCGGCGAGCGCACGCTGAACTCGGTCGAGCGGATGGGCTTCGCGGCGCGCTTTTCGCTCGCGGTGCTCGCGCATTCGCCGGCCGCGCTGCGCAGGCTGCAGCTCACGCTGCGGGAAATCTACTTCGCCGGCGTGCTGTCGCTCGTGATCATCCTGGTCTCGGGGCTGTTCGTCGGGATGGTGCTCGCGCTGCAGGGCTACGATGTGCTGACGCGCTACGGCGCCAACGAGTCGCTCGGCATCCTGGTCGCGCTGTCGCTCGTCCGGGAACTCGGCCCCGTGGTGGCGGGTCTGCTGTTTGCGAGCCGCGCCGGCAGCGCGATCACCGCCGAGATCGGGCTGATGAAGACCACCGAGCAGCTGTCGGCGATGGAAATGATGGCCGTCGATCCGCTCGCGCGCGTGGTCGCGCCGCGGTTCTTCGGCGGCGTCGTGTCGATGCCGCTGCTCGCCGCGCTGTTCTCGACGCTCGGCATCTTCGGCGCTTATCTCGTGGGCGTGCGGCTCATCGGCATCGACGCGGGCGCGTTCTGGGGCAACATGCAGGCGGCGGTCGATTTCCGCTACGACATCGTCAACGGCATCGTCAAGAGCGTCGTGTTCGGCATCGCGGTGAGCCTCATCGCGGTGTTCGAAGGCTATAACGCGCGGCCGACCGCCGAGGGCGTGTCGAGCGCAACCACGCGAACCGTCGTCGCGAGCTCGCTTTCCATCCTCGCGCTCGACTTCGTGCTCACCGTCTTCATGTTCCGCGGCATAGGCGTATGAACCGCTCGACAATCGACTTGTGGGTCGGCATCTTCGTCGTCATCGGCATCGCTGCGATCGGCTTCCTGTCGCTCAAGGTCGGCAACCTGACGTCGGTCAGCAGCGCGCCGGGCTACCATCTGGAAGCCTCGTTCGACAACATCGGCGGCCTCAAGATGCGCGCGCCGATCAAGGCGGCGGGGGTCGTCGTCGGCCGCGTCGAGCGGATCGATCTCGATCCGCAAACCTACCAGGCGCGCGTGTCGATGAGGATCGACCGCGGCTATCAGTTCACGCGCGACACCATCGCGTCGATCCTCACGTCTGGATTGCTCGGCGAGGTGTACATCGGCCTCGACGTTGGCGGTGACACGCAGATGCTCGCCGACGGCGGCAAGATCGCCAAGACGCAATCGGCGATGGTGCTCGAGAAGCTGATCGGGCAGTTCCTGTTCGACAAGGCGGCCTCGGGCCCGCCCGCGCCGATGTCCGGCAACGCCGCGCCGGGCGCCGCGAAGCCGGCGGCTGCAGCCTCCGTGGCGGGCGGCGCGACGAAATGACGGGAGAACGCACATGAGACGTCGTTCGAACGTGCCGCCATCGCCGCGACGGATCGTAGCCGCGGTCGCGTCGGCCGCCCTGCTTGCCGGATGCGCCGCCACGCCCGCGCGCGATGCGCCGTCGCCCGACGATCCGTTCGAGCCGATGAACCGGGTCGCGTACAGCGTGCACGAAGTCGTCGACGGTCACTTCGTCAAGCCGATGGTGCAGGCGTACGTCGATTACACGCCGCAGTTCATCCAGCTGGGCATCCGGAATTTCTTCGGCAACGTCGACGACTTCTTCTCGTTCATCAACGCGATGCTGCAGGGCAAGCCCGACAAGGCCGGGCACGATCTCGGTCGCGTCATCACGAATACCGGGTTCGGGATTTTCGGCATCATCGACGTCGCGTCGGGCGCGGTGCCGAAGGGCGAGGAGGATTTCGGGCAGACGTTCGGCGTCTGGGGCATTCCGCAGGGGCCGTACCTGTTCATTCCCATCTTCGGCCCGACGACGTTCCGTGACGGCAGCGGCTGGATCATCCGCGGCTTCACGACGCCGATCGGGTACATCCCCGACGTGCCGCTGCGCAACACGCTGTGGGGGATCGGAGCGGTGGACCTGCGTGCGCAGGCGCTGCAGGCCGAATCCATCGTCGGCCAGGCGGCACTCGACCCGTACACGTTCATCCGTCGCGCGTATCTGCAGCGGCGCCGCTATCTCGTATACGACGGCCAGCCGCCGCCGGCCAAGGAAGACGACGAATGACGCATACCGAACATCGCGCGCCTTCGATCGCGCGCGCCGCCGCGCGCGCGCGCATTGGAGGCTGGCTGATCGCGCTGCTGGCTTCGCTGCTGCTCGCGGCGCCGGCGCTGGCACAGGAGGCCCCCGACGCGCTCGTCAAGCGCGTGTCGCAGGAAGTGCTCGCGATCATCAAGTCGGATCCGAAGGTTCAGGCGGGCGACCAGGCGCGCATTCGCGACCTGATCGAAACCAAGCTCACGCCCTATTTCGACGTCGACCGGATGACGGCGCTCGCGGCGGGGCGCGCATACCGCAGCGCGACACCGGAGCAGAAGAAGCGCCTCGCCGAGGAGTTCAAGACGCTGCTGATCCGCACGTACTCGACGGCGCTCAACCAGTATCGCGACCAGTCGCTCGACTACAAGCCGCTGCGCGCCGACCCCAACGCTACCGACGTCACCGTGCGCACCGAAGTGATCCGGCCCGGGCAGCCGCCGGTCGCCATCGACTACAGCATGGGCAAGACGCCCAGCGGCTGGAAGGCGTACGACGTGATCGTCGGCGGCGTCTCGCTCGTCACCAACTACCGCGACGAATTCACGCGCGAGGTGCAGGCGGGCGGCGTCGACGGGCTGATCAAGGCGCTCGCGGCGAAGAACGGCGGGGGCTCCGCCAAGTGACCGAGGGCAGCCGCGGTGGCGACGCCGTTGCGACCGGCGGCTTTTCGGCGTCGAACGAGGGCTGGCTGTTCACGGGCGCGCTGACGCTCGACGACGCGGCTGCGGCTCTCGAAGCATCGCAGGCATTGCCGCTGCCGGTCAGCGGCGTCGTCGATTTCAGCGGCCTGAGGCAAGCGGATTCCGCGGCGCTTGCCGTGATGATCGCGCTCAAGCGCCGCGGCACGGAGGAGGAACGGACGCTGTCGATACGTGGCATCCCGCCGTCGCTGCGCTCGCTCGCCGCCGTCTACGGCATCGACGACCTGCTCGACTGACGGCGCGTTGCGCTCATAGCGCCAGGCGGCCCAGGACGTGCCCGCGCACGCCGTCGAAGCGATCGATGTCGCCCGCCGTTTCGGCGCGGTGCAGGCGCTCGCGGGCGTCGACCTCGTCGTCCGGCAAGGCGAGTTCTTCGGCCTGCTCGGCCCGAACGGCGCCGGCAAGACGACGCTGATCTCGATCCTGGCCGGGCTGACCCGCGCCGATCGCGGCACGGCGCGGATCCTCGGCCACGATGTCGTCGCCGACTATCGCGCCGCGCGGCGCGCGCTCGGGGTCGTCCCGCAGGAGCTCGTGTTCGACCCGTTCTTCACCGTGCGCGAGACGCTGCGCATCCAGTCCGGGTATTTCGGGCTTCGGCACAACGACGCCTGGATCGACGAGCTGCTGCACCACCTCGATCTCGCGACGAAGGCCGACGCCAACATGCGGTCGCTGTCGGGCGGCATGAAGCGGCGCGTGCTCGTCGGCCAGGCGCTCGTGCACAAGCCGCCGGTGATCGTGCTCGACGAGCCGACGGCGGGCGTCGACGTCGAGCTGCGGCAGAGCCTCTGGGCATTCATCCGCAAGCTGAACCGCGACGGGCACACGATCATTCTCACCACGCACTATCTCGAGGAGGCCGAAGCGCTCTGCGGCCGCATTGCGATGCTGAAAGCGGGGCGCATCGTCGCGCTCGACACGACGCAGAACCTGCTGTCGCGCTTCGCCGGGCTCACCGTGCGGCTGTCCGCGGCGCGGCTGCCGGATGCGTGGCGGCCGCGGTTGTTGCGCGAGGAGGGCCGCGTTCACTATCTCGGGCTTGCCGATTACGGTGAGCTTGAGCAGTTGCTCGCGACACTGCGCGAGGCCGGTATCGCCATCGAAGAGCTGGCCCTTGCCGAGACCGATCTCGAGCAGGTTTTCCTGCGGATCATGGCGGGCAGCGAGACGATCGACGACGAGCGTCCCGTCGTGCCGGTTCCGGAAGCATGATGCGGCAGGCGCTCGCGGGGGGCTGGCTCACGCTTTTCCACAAGGAGCTGCTGCGCTTCTGGAAAGTCGCCTTCCAGACGATCGCCGCGCCGGTGCTCACTGCGCTCCTGTACCTGCTGATCTTCTCGCACGTGCTCGAGTCGCGCGTGTCGGTGTTCGGGGGCCAGGTCCGCTACACGGCGTTCCTCGTGCCCGGCCTCGTCATGATGTCGGTGCTGCAGAACGCCTTCGCGAATGCGTCGTCGTCGCTGATCCAGTCGAAGATCACCGGCAACCTGATCTTCGTGCTGCTGCCGCCGCTGTCGCCGCTCGACATGTATGCTGCGTACGTGCTCGGCGCCATGGTGCGCGGCCTCGCCGTCGGCAGCGGCGTGCTCGCGGTCACGCTGCTCGTGAGCCCCGCGCCGTTCACCGTCGCGCACCCACTATGGGCGGGCGCGTTCGCGGTGCTCGGCAGCGGCATTCTCGGCACGCTCGGCGTCATCGCGGGCATCTGGTCCGACAAGTTCGACGAGCTCGCCGCATTCCAGAACTTCCTGATCATGCCGCTCACGTTCCTGTCCGGCGTTTTCTACTCGATCCACTCGCTGCCGCCCTTCTGGGAGGCGCTGTCGCATTTCAACCCGTTCTTTTATATGATCGACGGCTTCCGCTACGGCTTTTTCGGATTGTCCGACGTGGCGCCCGCACGCAGCCTCGCGCTCGTGGCGGGCGCGGCGACTCTCCTCGCGGCGCTGGCGCTCACGATGCTCGCGCGCGGATTCAAGCTGCGGCACTGATCAGAAACCTTCCGTCAATGGTCACTCCCGATTCCATCAAGGCCTCGATCGCGGCCGGCATCGATTGCGACGTCGTCGAGGTCGCGGGCGACGGTCATCACTTCGAGGCGCTCGTCGTCTCGCCTGCGTTTCGCGGCCAGAGCCGGCTCGTGCGCCACCGACTCGTCTATGCCGCGCTCGGCGACCGGATGCGCGCCGAGATCCACGCGCTGTCGATGGAAACACTCACGCCCGAAGAGCACGCGAGGCAATAGCAGGCGAGCCATGGACAAGCTCGTCATCGAAGGCGGCGCGGCCCTTCTCGGGGAAGTGCGCGTTTCCGGCGCGAAGAACGCCGCGTTGCCGATCCTGTGCGCCGCGCTGCTGACGCCCGAGCCGCTCACGCTCGCCAACGTGCCGCGTCTCAACGACGTGCGCACGATGCAGTCGCTGCTGTCGCAGATGGGCGTCAAGGTCGAGGCGGGCGGACCCGGGCAGGTGACGCTCGAAGCCGCGACGATCGACTGGCCGCTCGCCCCGTACGAGCTCGTGAAGACGATGCGCGCGTCGATTCTCGCGCTCGGGCCGCTCGTCGCGCGCACCGGCGAGGCGCGCGTGTCGCTGCCCGGCGGTTGCGCGATCGGCCTGCGGCCGGTGGACCAGCACGTGAAGGGCTTGCAGGCGCTCGGCGCCGAAATCGACCTGACGCACGGGTACATCAACGCGCGCGCGACGCGCCTCGTCGGAACGCGCTTCACGTTCGACCTGGTCACGGTGACCGGCACCGAGAACCTGATGATGGCGGCGGCGCTCGCCGAGGGTGTCACTACGCTCGACAATGCCGCCCGCGAGCCCGAGGTGGTCGACCTCGCCGCGTGCCTGACGGCGATGGGTGCGAAGATCGAAGGCGCGGGCACCGATTGCATCGTCATCGAGGGCGTGTCGCGTCTTCACGGCGCGACGCACGCGGTGATGCCCGATCGCATCGAGACGGGAACGTTCGTCGCGGCGGCGGCGGCGACGCGCGGCGACGTCGCCATCATCGGCGCGAATCCCGATTCGCTGCTCGCCGTGCTCGACAAGATGCGCGAGGCCGGCGCCGACATCGCGATCGCCGATTCGACGATCCGCGTGCGCGGCAACGGCGCGGTGCGCGCGGCGAACCTGCGCACCGCCCCGTATCCGGCGTTTCCCACCGACATGCAGGCGCAGTTCATGGCGCTCGCCACGCGCGCCGACGGCGCGTCGGTGATCACCGAGACGATCTTCGAGAACCGGATGATGCACGTGCAGGAGCTGTTGCGGCTCGGGGCGGACATCGAGGTCGAGGGCAACACGGCGGTGGTGAAGGGCGTGCCGCGCCTGACCGGCGCCAACGTGATGGCGACCGACCTCCGCGCTTCCGCCTGCCTCGTGATCGCAGGCTTGCTGGCGGAGGGCGAGACGACGATCGACCGCATTTATCACCTGGACCGCGGCTACGAGCGCATCGAGGACAAGCTCTCGGCGCTCGGCGCGCGGATCAGGCGGGTCGCAGGGTGACTTCGTGACGCGGGCGGGCGATCTCGACGCGACCGCGCTGCGCGATGCGCCGCTCGGCCATCCCGCGCGGCATCCGGACCGCTACGCGCCGTCGTTGCTGTACGCCGTGCCGCGCCGCCCGCAGCGCGCCGCGCTCGGGCTTGCCGCGAGCGCGCCGTTCACCGGCGTCGACGTGTGGACCGCGTACGAGCTCACCTGGCTCGATCCGAGGGGCAAGCCGCAGGTCGCGCTCGCCACGCTCGAGGTTCCCGCCGAGTCGACGTCGCTCGTCGAATCGAAGTCGATGAAGCTCTACCTCGGATCGTTCGCGCAGACGAATTTCGCCGGCATGACCGAAGTCGCCGCCGCGGTCGAGCGCGACGTTTCGGCCGCGACCGGCGCGAAGGTCGGCGTGACGCTGCGCGGACCGGCCGCGTTCGACGCGCAAACGATCCGCGAGCTCGCCGGGGAGAGCCTCGACACGCTGCCGGTCTCGTGCGACACCTACGACGTCGAGCCGGGCTTCCTCGCCGCCGGCGGCGAGCGCGCCGAGGAGACGCTCACGACGCGTCTCTTCCGCTCCGTGTGCCCGGTGACGGCGCAGCCGGACATCGCGTCGGTGCAGGTCTCGTATCGCGGTCCGCGCGTGGATCGCGAAGGGCTGCTGCGCTACCTCGTTTCGTATCGCCGTCACGCGGGCTTCCACGAGCACTGCGTCGAGCGAATCTTCGTCGATCTCGCTGCCCGCTGTGGCTGCGAGCAGTTGAGCGTGCTCGCGCGGTTCACGCGCCGCGGCGGGCTCGACATCAATCCGTTTCGAACCAACGCGGGTGCCGCCGCGCCCGCGAACGTGCGCACCGCCCGGCAATAGGACGCGCGAAAGGCATTCGATGAGCGTTGCCCCGGGACGCGGCGCAATCACCGCCATCCGCGGCGCGCTGCTGACGTTCACGGGCGATCCCGTGCGCGGCGAGCGCGACGCGTTCTGGAGCCACGAAAGCGATGCGGTCGTGGCGATGGCGAACGGCCGCATCGTCGACTGCGGTCCGGCCGCCGCCGTGCTGGCACGGCTCCCGCCAGAAACGCCCGTCACGCGGTACGACCATGCGCTGATCAGCGCCGGGTTCATCGACGCGCATGTTCACTATCCGCAGTTGCCCATCATCGGCGCCGGCGGCAAGCCGTTGCTCGAGTGGCTGACCGCGCATACGTTCCCCGCCGAGTCGCGATTCGCCGATCGCGACTACGCGCTGCCGATCGCCGCGCGCTACCTCGCCGAGAACGTTCGCCACGGCATCACGTCTGCCGCCGTGTTCTGCACGGTGCACGCGCCTTCCGTCGACGCGCTGTTCGAGGCCGCGCAGGCGCGAGGGATGCGCATCATCGCCGGCAAGGTGCTGATGGACCGTCATGCGCCGGCCGAGCTGCTGGACACCGCCACGCGAGGATACGACGACGGCAAGGCGCTGATCGGCCGCTGGCACGGCCGCGGCCGGCTCGCCTACGCGGTGACGCCGCGCTTCGCCGCGACGTCGTCGCCGGCACAGCTCGAAGCGGCGTCGGCGCTGTGGCACGAGACGCCCGGCGCGTACCTGCAGTCGCACGTCGCCGAGAACCGCGCGGAAGTCGACTGGATCGCCGCGCTCTATCCGGAGCATGCACGGTATCTCGACGTGTACGCCGATTTCGGCCTGCTCGGCAGGCGCGCGATCTACGGGCACGGCATCCATCTCGACGAAGGCGATTTCACGCGCCTGCACGAATCGGGCACGGCGCTCGCGCACTGTCCGACGTCGAACAATTTCCTCGGCAGCGGCCTGTTCGCGCTGCACCGCGCGCGTGCCGAGCGGCGCCCGGTGCACGTTGCGCTCGCGACGGACCTTGGTGGCGGCACGAGCTTTTCGATGCTGCGCACGATGCAGGCCGCGAGCGAAGTCGCGCATCTCGGTGGCCACCCGCTGTCGCCGCTCTATGCCTGGTGGCTCGCCACGCGTGGTGCGGCCGCGGCGCTCGACATGGACGCGCACGTCGGCAGCGTGCGGCCGGGATGCGAGGCCGATCTCGTCGTCGTCGACCTCGAGTCGACGCCGCTCATCGAGTTCCGCATGCGCTATGTGGACGGCATCGAGGAGGCGCTGGCGGTGCAGCTCGCGCTCGGCGACGATCGCGCCATCCGCGCCACATACGTCGGCGGCACGCTTGCGTGGGATCGCGACGCACCGTCGTCGTCGGGTACGGCGGCGCATCGCGGGGTCGAGTTGTAGGAGCCACGCGGACACGATCACGCGCGATAATCCCGGAACCCGCGCGCCATCCGCTTTGCCTCATTCCATGGGTCATTGAATGGAGATGGGACATGAGTCATCGAATTGGCAAGGCGGTGTTCGGGGCGGCGGCCGCGGGTGTTCTTCTCGCGGGTTGCGCGACGACGGTCGACTGGGGCGGTCCGCTCGGTCATTACCGGTACAACTACGACTCACGGCCGGTCGTGTCGGAATCGACAGTGACCGTGCCGGCGCCGGCCGTTACGACGTACACGGCACCGACGACGACATACGTGGCGCCTGCAACCACGACGTACATGGCACCGACGACCACGTACGTCGCGCCGGCAACGACCTATACCGCGCCGGTGACGACATACGGCACGCCGGTGACGACGTACCGCGAGTCCGGCATCGTGTATCGCGAGCCGACATCGATCACGTATTACGGGTCGTCCGCCGCGCCGACGCTTTATCCGACGCCGTCGCTCCCGTATAGCGACCACGGGCAATAGCGAGCGCGGCGGCCCGAAGGGGCAATGATCGCGCTCCGGTAGAATCGTCAGGCTTCGACCTGGCGATTCTGCCTCCCGTGCCCGCACTGACCATCGCCCTTTCCAAAGGGCGCATCCTCGAGGAAACCCTGCCGCTGCTCGCGCGCGCAGGGCTCTCTCCGCTCGAAGATCCGGGCACCTCGCGCAAGCTGATCATCCCGACGGGGCGTCCCGGCGCATCGGTCGTCGTATTGCGCGCGGCCGACGTGCCGACTTATGTGCAATACGGCGCTGCCGATCTCGGGATCGCCGGGCGGGACGTGCTGCTCGAGCACGGCCTCGAAGGTCTGTACCAGCCTGTCGATCTCGGAATCGGCCGTTGCCGGCTCGTCGTCGCGACGCGCCGGGGCTACGACTGGGCCGGATCGGTCAAGCGCGGCGCCCGCATTCGCGTGGCGACCAAGTACGTGACGACCGCACGCGAGCACTTCGCCGCCAAGGGTGTGCACGTCGACCTGATCCGCCTCTACGGCTCGATGGAGCTCGCGCCGCTCGCGGGGCTGGCCGATGCGATCGTCGATCTCGTGTCCACCGGCCGCACGCTGCAGGCGAACGACCTGGTCGCGGTCGAGGAGATCATGCCGATCAGCGCGCGGCTGATCGTCAATCCCGGCGCGCTCAAGCAGAAGCGCGAGCTCGTGAAGCCGGTCGTCGACTCGATCGCAGCGGCCGTGCTGCAGGCCGAACCGGTGACGTAACGATGAACGCGGCCGCTCCCGCGTTGAGCCTGCGTGTGCTCGACGCGAGCGATTCGGGCTTCGCGTCTGCGCTCGACGCGCTCACGCGGTTCGAAGCGGCGCAGGATCCCGCGATCGACGCCGCGGTCGCCGCGATCATCGCCGACGTGCGCCGCCGCGGCGATGCAGCCGTGCTCGAGTACACGGCGCGCTTCGACGGGGTGACGGCGACACACGTGGCGGATCTCGGCATCGACCGGAGTGCAATGCGCGCAGCGTTCGATGCACTTCCATCCGGCGAGCGCGTGGCGCTCGAGACTGCGGCGACGCGCATTCGCGCCTTCCACGAGCGCCAGAAGGACGCGGGATTCGCGTTTCGTGACGCCGACGGCACCGAGCTCGGCCAGCGCGTGACGCCGATCGAGCGCGCCGGGCTGTACGTTCCGGGGGGCAAGGCCGCCTATCCGTCGTCGGTGCTGATGAACGCCATTCCGGCGCAGGTCGCGGGTGTCGCCGACATCGTCATGGTCTTCCCGACGCCCGGCGGCGCGCGCAATCCGCTCGTGCTCGCCGCGGCGCACCTGGCCGGAGTGACGCGCGCGTTCACGATCGGCGGTGCGCAGGCGATCGCTGCGCTCGCTTACGGCACGCAATCGATCCCGGCCGTCGACAAGATCTGCGGTCCGGGCAATGCGTACGTCGCGGCCGCGAAGCGGCGCGTGTTCGGCGCGGTCGGCATCGACATGGTCGCTGGCGCCTCCGAGATCCTAGTCATCGCCGACGCGTCGGCCGATCCCGACTGGGTGGCGCTCGACCTGTTCTCGCAGGCCGAGCACGACGAGATGGCGCAGGCGATCCTGCTCTCGCCCGATGCGCGATTGATCGAGCGCGTGGCGGCGAGCGCGACGCGGCTGATTGCCGGCATGCCGCGCGCCGCGATCATCGCCGCATCGCTGACGCGGCGCGGGGCACTGATCCGCACGCGCGATCTCGCGGAAGCCTGCACAATCGCGAACCGGATCGCGCCCGAGCATCTCGAGCTCGCGGTCGCCGACCCCGACGCGCTGCTGCCGTCGCTGAAGCACGCCGGTGCGATTTTCGCCGGCCATTACGCGAGCGAGGCGCTCGGTGACTACTGCGCCGGCCCGAACCACGTGCTGCCCACCGGGCGCACCGCGCGGTTCTCGTCGCCGCTGTCCGTTTACGATTTCCAGAAGCGCACGAGCATCCTGCGGATTGCGCCCGCGACGGCGCAGGCGCTCGCGCCGATCGCAGCGACGCTCGCCGAGGGCGAAGGCCTCGTCGCGCACGCGCGCTCGGCGCAGGCCCGGCTCGGCCCGCATCGGGCGGGTGGATGATGAACGCACGCGACGAGGACTCCCAAGGCGCCGCGCGGCGCGCCTGCATCGAGCGCGCGGTGCGTGCCGACGTGCGCGCATTCGCCCGCTATCCGGTGGCACCCGCTGACGGCTTCATCAAGCTCGACGCGATGGAGAACCCGTACGGGCTTCCCGAGGCCATTCGAGTAAAGCTCGGGTCCGCGCTCGCGCAGGTTCCGCTGAACCGCTACCCGGACGGCGACGCGGCGCACGCGAAGGACGCGCTCCGTGCCGCATTGCACCTCCCGCCGGACGTGGGGCTGATGCTCGGCAACGGCTCGGACGAGCTGATCCAGATACTGACGTCGGCCGTGGCGACGCCGGGCGCAGTCGTGCTCGCGCCCGAGCCTTCGTTCGTCATGTACCGGCGCAATGCGCTCGTTGCCCACGCGCGCTTCGCCGGCATCCCGCTGCGCGACGATTTCAGGCTCGACGTGACCGCGATTTTGGAAGCGATCGCGCGCGAGTCGCCCGCGCTCGTCTGGCTTGCGTTTCCGAACAACCCGACCGGCAACCTGTTCGACGCCGGCGACGTCGAGCGGATCATTGGTGCGTCGCCTGCGCTCGTCGTCGTCGACGAGGCGTACTACGCGTTCGCCGACGTCTCGTTCCTGCCGCGCGTGCTCGCGTTTCCCAACCTCGCCGTCGTGCGCACCGTATCGAAGATCGGGCTTGCCGGCCTGCGCGCCGGCTACGTCGCCGCGCACCCCGACTGGATCGAGCAGTTCGAGAAGGTGCGGCCGCCGTACAACGTGAACAGCCTGACGCAGGCCGCGCTGCCGCTGCTGCTCGCGCACTCCGGCGTGCTCGCGGAGCAGGCCGCCGCGATTCGTGCCGAGCGCGCGCGGCTGTCGGCGGCACTCGCGCGGCTGCCGGGCGTGCGCACGTTCGCCACGCAGACCAATTTCGTGCTGGCGCGCGTCCCCGACGCGGCCGCGTGGTTCGCGACGCTTCGCGACGCGCGCATCCTCGTCAAGAACCTGGATGGCTGGCATCCGCTGCTTGCGAATTGCCTGCGCGTCACCGTCGGAACGCCGGCGGAGAACGACGCCGTCATCGCGGCGCTGACGGGCCGCTACGGCCGCTGACGTGCGGCCCGGCCGATCGACACCTCCGACAAAGAGCGAAACCGAGATGAACGCACCGTCCGAATGGCCGCTTCGCACCGCGTACGTCGAACGGCGGACGAACGAAACCGACATCGCTGTCCGCGTGACGATCGACGGCACCGGGCGCACCGACCTCGCGAGCGGCATCGCTTTCCTCGACCACATGCTCGATCAGGTGGGGCGGCACGCGCTCTTCGACCTCGCCGTCACCGCGAAGGGCGACCTGCACATCGACGCGCATCACACGGTCGAGGACATCGGTATCACGCTCGGCCAGGCGGTGAAGCGCGCGCTCGGCGACAAGAAGGGCATCCGTCGCTACGGCCACGCCTACGTGCCGCTCGACGAGGCGCTGTCGCGCGCCGTGCTCGATCTTTCCGGACGTCCGGGGCTCGAATTCCACGTACCGTTCACGCGCGCGCTCGTCGGCACGTTCGACGTCGACCTGATCCACGAATTCTTCCAGGGCTTCGCCAATCACGCGCTGTGCACGCTGCACGTCGACAACCTGCGCGGCGTCAACGCGCATCACCAGGCCGAGACGGTGTTCAAGGCCTTCGCGCGCGCGCTGCGAATGGCGTGCGAGCGCGACCCGCGCGCTGCGTTCGACGTGCCGTCGACGAAGGGCGCGCTCTGATGTCCATTGCCGTCGTCGACTACGGAACCGGCAACCTGCGCTCGGTGGCCAAGGCGCTCGTGCACGTCGCGCCCGGGGCCGACGTGATCGTGAGCAGCGACCCTGCGGTCATCCGCGCCGCGTCGCACGTGGTGCTGCCGGGGCAAAGCGCGATGCCCGACACGATCGCGAGCCTCGACGGGAGCGGCTTGCGCGGAGTCGTGCTCGAGTGCCTGCGCGATCGCCCGTTCCTCGGCGTCTGCCTCGGCCTGCAGATGCTGTTCGAAGCGACCGAGGAAGGCCCCACGCGCGGCCTCGGCGTGCTTGCCGGGCGCGTCGAGAAATTCCGCGAGGAGGCGATGGCGCTGCCATCGGGCGAGCGGCTCAAGGTGCCCCACATGGGCTGGAGCCCCGTCCGCCAGACGCGGACGCACGCGCTGTGGACAGGCATCGACGACGGCGCGCGATTCTATTTTGCGCACAGCTACTACCCGGTACCGGCGGAAGCGGCGCTGACGGCGGCCACGGCCGCGTATCCGGCGCCGTTTACTTGCGCCATAGCGAGGGCTAATATCTTCGCCGTCCAGTTCCACCCGGAAAAGAGCCAACGCGCCGGCCTGCGGCTGCTCGCGAATTTCGTTGGCTGGGACGGCTCGTCCTAGCCTTGCCCCCTGCCACGGCCCTGCCGCCGCGCCTCGTTCATCCACGCAGTTCCGCCGCCATGCAGATCATCCCCGCGATCGACATCAAGGACGGTCATTGCGTGCGCCTGAAGCAGGGCGACATGCAGGCCGCGACGGTTTTCTCCGAGGACCCGGCCGCGATTGCGCGGCATTGGCTCGAGCTCGGCGCGCAGCGCCTGCACCTCGTCGACCTGAACGGCGCCGTCGCCGGCCGGCCGAAGAACGAGCTCGTGATCCGCGAAGTCGTGAGCGTGATCGGCGACGAGATTCCGGTGCAGTTGGGCGGGGGCATCCGCGACCTCGACACGATCGAGCGCTACCTCGACGACGGCATCGGCTACGTGATCATCGGCACCGCGGCCGTCAAGAACCCGGGATTCCTGCACGACGCGTGCTACGCGTTCCCCGGGCACATCATCGTCGGGCTCGACGCGCGCGACGGCAAGGTCGCGACGGACGGCTGGTCCAAGATGACGGGCCACGACGTCGTCGATCTCGCGAAGAAATTCGAGGACTACGGCGTCGAGGCGATCGTCTACACCGACATCGGCCGCGACGGCATGCTGACGGGTGTCAACGTCGAGGCGACCGTGAAGCTCGCGCGCGAGCTCAAGACGCCGGTGATCGCGAGCGGCGGCATCGCGTCGCTTTCGGACATCCACCAGCTCGTGCCGCACACGGGCGACGGCATCATCGGCGCGATCGCGGGCCGGGCGCTCTATGAAGGCAAGCTCGACTTCAGGGAAGCGCTCAAGGCCGCGAAGGGCGCCGCTTAGGGGTCCGGTGCTCGCGAAGCGCATCATTCCCTGCCTCGACATCGCGGACGGCCGCGTCGTCAAGGGCGTCAACTTCGTCAACCTCCGCGACGCGGGCGATCCGGTGGAAACGGCGCGCCGCTACGACGAGCAGGGCGCGGACGAGCTCGCGTTCCTCGACATACGCGCAAGCGTCGAAAAGCGCGGGCTCCTCTACGACATGGTGAACGCCGTCGCCGACCAGGTGTTCATTCCGCTGACGGTGGGCGGCGGCGTCGAATCGGTCGACGACGTGCGCGCGCTGCTCAACGCCGGCGCCGACAAGGTGAGCATCAATACGGCGGGGATACGCAATCCGGACCTGATCGGCGAGGCGTCGGCGCGCTTCGGCGCGCAGTGCATCGTCGCCGCGATCGACGCCAAGAAATGCGCGGTCGACCAGTGGCAGGTCTATATCCACGGCGGACGCACGCCGACGGGCATCGACGTCGTCGCGTGGGCGAGCGAAGCCACGGAGCAGGGCGCGGGCGAGATCCTGCTCACGAGCATGGACCGCGACGGCGCCAGGAAGGGTTTCGACCTGCGGCTCACGCGGGCGGTCGTCGACGCGGTCGACGTGCCGGTGATCGCATCCGGCGGCGTCGGCTCGCTGCAGGACCTCGTCGACGGCATCGTTGTCGCCGGCGCGGATGCCGTGCTCGCGGCGTCGATCTTCCATTACGGCGAGTTCACGATCCCGCAGGCGAAGGCGGCGATGCGCGCCGCGGGGATCGAGATGCGATGAGCAGCGCAGGTGAGCGATGAGCGCCGATTGGCTCGACGCAATCCGCTGGGACCGCAACGGCCTCGTCCCGGCGATCGCGCAGGATGCCGCCACGCATCGCGTGCTGACGCTCGCGTGGATGAATCGCGACGCGCTCAGCCGTACGCGGGATACGCGCGAGGCGCATTACTGGTCGCGCTCGCGCGCCGCGCTGTGGCGCAAGGGGGAGACATCGGGGCACGTCCAGCGGGTGCGCGAGATCCGACTGGACTGCGATGCCGATGCGGTTCTCCTCATGGTGGAACCGCAGGGGGGCATCGCGTGCCACACGGGACGCGAGCGGTGCTTCTACCGCCGGCTCGACGACGACGAGTGGCACGTCGTCGAGCCGGTGCTGGAAGAACCGGCGACGGTCTACAACCATGAGTGATTCGGATCCGGACGACGTGCTGGCACGTCTCGCGGCGACGATCGAGCGCCGGAAGGGGGCCGAATCGGGCACGTCCTATGTCGCATCGCTGTTCGCGAAGGGCGACGACGCCGTGCTGAAGAAGATCGGCGAGGAGGCGACCGAGACGGTCATGGCCGCGAAGGACGGTGATAAGATCCGATTGGTCGGCGAAGTGGCCGACCTGTGGTTTCACTGCCTCGTCCTGCTCGCTCGCCACGGCCTCGGGCCGGCCGACGTGCTGCGCGAGCTGGCGCGCCGGGAAGGGGTCTCCGGCCACGCCGAAAAAGCGTCCCGCGCCTGATTTTCGCGGGTTTCGACAAAACCCGCGAGCGAACCATCGCGATGGCGAACGACTCGAACTGCATATTCTGCAAGATCGTGCGCGGCGAGGTGCCGAGCCGAAAGGTCTACGAGGACGACGACATCCTCGCGTTCCACGACATCCAGCCGCTCGCGCCGGTGCATTTCATGCTGATCCCGAAGCGGCACGTGGGATCGCTGTACGACGTCACCGACGCGGACGCGCCGGCGCTGGGGCGCATCCTGCTGCTCGCCGGACGGCTCGCGCGCGAGCAGGGGGCTCCCGATGGCTTCCGGACCGTGATCAACACCGGGCGCGTCGGCCGCCAGGACGTGAAGCACGTCCACGTGCACGTGCTGGGCGGGCCGGAGCCGCTCGGGCCGATGCTGCCGCGGGCTTGAAGCAGGCTGCCACGACGATTATTCGGAGGGAACGATGGGTGGATTGAGCATCTGGCATTGGGCGATCGTGCTTCTGGTCGTGGTCCTGATCTTCGGCACGAAGAAGCTGCGCAACATCGGCCAGGACCTGGGCGGTGCCGTCAAGGGCTTCAAGGAAGGCATGAAGTCGAGCGAAGCCGACGCGCCTGCAGGGTCCGGCGAGCCGCCGTCGCAGGTGACGGGCCGGACGATCGACGCCGAAGCGCGCAAGGAGCCGTCGACGAAGGTTTGACCGGCGCCGTGCTCTGGCGCGGCCGAATTCCGGAGACCCAGAAGCGCGCGCCCGCGCGCATGCGTCGCTGAACTCATGTTCGACATCGGCTTTTCCGAGCTCGTCGTCATCGGCGTGGTGGCGCTGGTCGTCATCGGGCCGGAGCGGTTGCCGAAGACCGCCCGCACCGTCGGGCACCTGTTCGGGCGCTTGCAGCGCTACGTGAACGACGTCAAGGCCGACATCAACCGCGAAATGGAGCTCGACGAGCTGCGCAAGCTGCAGCGCGAGATGCAGGGCGCGGCGCGTGAATTCGAGCAATCGGTGACGAGCGCCGCCAGTGAGGTGCAGGCGGGCGTTCGCAGCGTCGAGCGCGATTTGAACGACGCGGCCGCCACGCCCGCCGGCATCGCGCCTGCTGCCGCAACCGCGCCCGCCGCGCAGCCTGCGCCCGAAGGCGAGGCGTCGCGCCAGGCGGCGCTCCCCGGATTCGACAAGATTTGAGCGAGCCCGCCGACAAGCAGGAATCGTTCATGTCGCATCTGGTCGAGCTGCGCAGCCGGCTGATGCGCTCGATCGTCGCGGTGTTCGTCGTCCTGCTCGTGCTGTTCCCGTTCGCGAAGGACATCTACGCGCTGCTCGCGCAGCCGCTTCTGCGGGTGCTGCCGCAGGGGTCGACGATGATCGCCACCGATGTCACCGGCACCTTCCTCGTGCCGCTCAAGGTGACGCTGATGGCCGCCTTCCTGATCGCGCTTCCGTACGTGCTGTGGCAGGCGTGGGCGTTCGTCGCGCCGGGTCTCTACCACCACGAGAAGCGCCTGGTGCTGCCCGTGCTCGTGTCGAGCTGCCTCTTCTTCGCACTCGGCATGAGCTTCGCCTATTTCTTCGTGTTTCCCGTCGCGTTCGGCTTCTTCGCCGGCTACACGCCGGTCGGCGTGCAGATGATGACGGACATCGACAAGTACCTGTCGTTCGTGCTGACGATGTTCATCGCGTTCGGCCTCACGTTCGAGACGCCGGTCGTCGTCGTCGTGCTCGTGCGGATGCGCGTCGTCTCGCTCGAGAAGCTGCGGTCGATGCGGCCGTACGTGATCGTCGGCGCATTCGTCATCGGCGCGGTCTTCACGCCACCCGACGTGATATCGCAATGCCTGCTCGCGGTACCGCTGTGGCTGCTCTACGAGCTCGGCCTCCAGCTCGCGCGGTTCGTCAGCATCCCGGCCGCGGAGGGCGGCGAGGAAAGCACCGAGCCCGCGAAGTAGCTACATCGTCGGCCGCTTCGCGACCACGACGTCGACGTCCAGCGGCTTGCCGTCACGCACGACCTTGATCCGCGCGCTCGACCCCGGTGTCAGCTCGGCGATGCGCGCGAGCAATTGCGGCACGTCCGGCGTCGGCTTTCCGGCGATTTCCACCACCACGTCGCGCACCTGAATGCCCGCCCGGTCGGCGGGGCCATTCTGCTGCAGCGCGCGAACGAGCACGCCGTCGGTGCGCGCGAGCGCGAGCGCCTGCGCCGCCTCCCGGGTGATCGCCTGCGGCTCGACGCCGAGCCAGCCGCGCGTGACCGAGCCATCCTTGATGATCTGCGCGAGCACGGTGCGCGCGAGTGAGACCGGAATCGCGAAGCCGATGCCCATCGACCCGCCCGACTGGGAGAAGATCGTGCTGTTGATGCCGATCAGGTTGCCCGAGGTGTCGACGAGCGCGCCGCCGGAACTGCCGGGATTGATCGCGGCATCGGTCTGGATGAAGTCCTCGAAGCGATTGATGCCGAGGTGATTGCGGCCGAGCGCCGAGACGATGCCGAGCGTGACGGTATTGCCGAATCCGAACGGGTTGCCGATTGCGAGCACGACGTCGCCCACCTGCAGATGATCGGTCGTCCCGAGCGTGATCGTCGGCAGCGCATCCCCCGCGGTCTTCAGCACCGCGAGGTCGGATTCGGGATCGGTGCCCTTGACCCGCGCGGACAGCTCGCGCCCGTCGGCCAGCACGACCTCGATGTCGTCGGCGCCGTCGATGACGTGGTGATTCGTCAGCACGTAGCCGTCCGGCGACACGATGACGCCCGAACCCAGGCTGGTGACGCGGCGCGCAGGCGACCGCTCGGCGAGGTCCGGGAAATACCGGCGCAGCATCGAGTCGTCGAGCAACGGATTGCGCGAGTGCACCGCCTTGCTCGTATAGATGTTCACGACGGCGGGCATCGCTTTTTTCGCCGCGTCGGCATAGGTGGTCGCGGCGGATGCGGTGGCGGGCGCCACTTCGGATTCGCGCAGCACGACGACGCCGCCGCCGTTCTTGGCGGTTATGCGCGGCAGGAGGTCGGGACGCAGCGTGGCGACGACGAACAGCGCTGCGAGAGACAGCGTGCACGCCTGCGCGAACAGGAGCCAGAACTTTCGCAGCACGGAGACCTTGGGGCCGGTGGACCGAGTCATTATAGGCGGGCGCGGCGACCCGAATCGGCGACGGGCGACCTGCATTCCTGCAATCATCGTACCGGCGCGCTCGATGCGCCAACCCCCTGTTTTACCGGCGCAATCGGACCGCGATCTCGCGGCGGGGTTCAAATCGCGAACGCAAATCCCGTATAATTCGAAGGTTTTTCAACGCGGCTTTCGGAAAACGCGCGCGAAAGGCGGGAATGGCGACAGAAGCGGTAGTCAACAAAGACAAGCGGCGCTTTCTGATCGGCGCCACGTCGGTGGTCGGCGGCCTGGGCGCCGTCGCAGTCGCAGTTCCCTTCGTGATGTCGTTGTGGCCGAGCGAGCGGGCGAAGGCCGCGGGCGCTCCGATCGAGGTCGACATCAGCAAGATCGAGCCCGGCCAGAAGATCAACGTCGAATGGCGCGGCAAGGTGTGCTGGCTCCTGAACCGCACGCAGGCGATGGTCGACACGCTCCCGAAGCTCGACGACCGCGTCGCCGACCCGAAGTCGAATGTCCCGCAGCAGCCGGACTACTGCAAGAACGAGACGCGCTCGATCAAGCCGAACCTGTGGGTGGCGGTCGGCATCTGCACGCATCTCGGCTGCTCGCCGACGTTCCGGCCGGAGCTCGCGCCGGCCGATCTCGGCGACGACTGGCTCGGCGGCTTTTTCTGCCCGTGCCATCAGTCCAAATTCGACCTCGCCGGGCGTGTGTTCAAGGGCGTGCCGGCGCCGACGAACCTCGTCGTTCCACCGCACAAATACCTGTCCGATACGCGCGTCGTCATCGGCGAAGACACCAAGGCGTAGCGGCACGGCCGCGCGTTTCGTGAGACCCCGGCGGCCCTCGGAGCCTCGTACATGAGCAAGCTATTGACCTGGATCGACGATCGATTCCCGCTGACCGCGCTGTGGAACAGCCAGTGGGGCAAGTACGTCGCGCCGAAGAACTTCAACTTCTGGTACTACTTCGGCTCGCTCGCGGCGTTCGTGCTCGTGCTGCAGATCGTGACCGGGATCTGGCTCACGATGAACTACAAGCCCGACGCGACGAAGGCGTTCGAGTCGGTCGAGTACATCATGCGCGACGTGCAGTGGGGGTGGCTGATCCGCTACATGCACTCGACCGGCGCCTCGATGTTCTTCATCGTCGTGTACCTGCACATGTTCCGCGGCCTGATGTACGGCAGCTATCGCAAGCCGCGCGAGCTCACGTGGATCTTCGGCTGCCTGATCTATCTCGCGCTGATGGCCGAGGCGTTCTTCGGCTACCTGCTTCCGTGGGGGCAGATGTCGTACTGGGGCGCGCAGGTGATCGTGAACCTGTTCTCGACGATCCCGGTCGTCGGCGAGGATCTCGCGGTGTGGATCCGCGGCGACTACACGATTTCCGACATCACGCTGAACCGGTTCTTCGCGTTCCACGTCGTCGCGTTGCCGCTGGTGCTGATCGGCCTCGTGGCCGCGCATCTGATGGCGCTGCACGAAACCGGCTCCAACAACCCGGACGGCATCGAGATCAAGAAGCAGCCGAAGGACCCCGCCACCGGGCTGCCGCTCGACGGCATCTACTCGCATCCGTACTACACGGTGAAGGACATCGTCGGCGTCATCGTCTTCCTGGTCGTGTTCTCGATCATCGTGTTCTTCGTGCCGGAGATGGGTGGCTACTTCATCGAGGCGAACAACTTCATCCCGGCGGACCCGCTGACGACACCGCAGCACATCGCGCCGGTGTGGTATTTCACGCCGTACTACGCGATGCTCCGCGCGGTGCCGTCGTTCCTCGACACGCAGGTCTGGGGCGTGATCGTGATGGGCGTGTCGGTGCTGATCTTCTTCGCGATGCCGTGGCTCGATCGCTCGCCGGTCAAGTCGATCCGGTACAAGGGATCGCTGTACAAGGGTTGGCTCGCCGCGTTCGTCGTTGCGTTCCTGATCCTCGGCTATCTCGGTGTCGTGCCGGTGACGGTGTGGGGCCAGTTCGCCGACGGCTTCCCGTTCTACGCTGCCGACAAGGCGACCGTCGTCGCGCGCGTGCTCACGATCGTGTACTTCCTGTTCTTCCTGCTGATGCCGTGGTACACGGCGCGCGACAAGACGAAGCCGGTGCCGGCGCGGGTGGTGTGGAAATGACCATGAGAGTGATCGCCTGGCTTTTCGCAGCAGTTCTGGCCGGCGCGACCGGCGTCGCATCGGCCGCAGGCGGCGCCGACATCCGCCTGTCGCCCGCGCCGGTGAACCGCCTCGACGAGGAATCGCTGCAGCGCGGCGCGCGCAACTTCGTCAACTACTGCCTGTCGTGCCACACGGCGAAGTACATGCGCTACAACCGGCTCACCGACCTGGGCCTCTCCGAGGCGCAGATCACGAGGAACCTGATGTTCGCGAGCGACAAGATCGGCTCGACGATGACGGTGACCATGACCGAGAAGGAGGGCAAGGCGTGGTTCGGCGTGGTGCCGCCCGATCTGTCGGTCGAGTCGCGCATTCGCGGCCGCGACTGGCTCTACAACTACCTGCTCGGCTTCTACCGCGACGACAAATCGGCGACGGGCTGGAACAACATCGTGTTCCCGAACGTGGGGATGCCGCACGTGCTGTGGGAACTGTCCGGCATCAACAAGCTCGTCGAGACCGAATACGAGGACCACGAGAAGGCCACGGCGGCGGCGATCGCCATCAAGGGCCTGTCCGCCGTCGAGCCGCTGCAGGGCCACAAATACGCCGTCCTGCAGTCGGCGCCAGACGTCCCCGGCTCCATGACCCGCGTGCAATACGAGTCGTTCGTGGCGGATCTCGTCAACTACATGGACTACATGGCCGAGCCGGTCAAGAACAGGCGAATCCATCTCGGCATCCTCGTGCTCCTGTTCCTCGGCGTGCTGTTCGTGTTCGCCTACGCCCTGAAGCGCGAATACTGGAAAGACCTGCACTAGCGCCGAACACCCGAATGCGGGTCAGAGATGCATTTCGCGGAATGCATCCCTGACCCGCATTGCCTTCGGCATCCCAGGAGAATTACGACCATGATGACCCTTTATTCCGGCACGACCGATCCGTTCAGCCAGCGATGCCGCATCGTGCTGCACGAGAAGGGCATGGATTTCCAGATCATCGACGTGGACCTGGACCACAAGCCCGAGGACCTCGCGGTGATGAATCCCTACAACCAGGTGCCCGTGCTGGTCGAGCGCGACCTCGTGCTGCACGAGTCGAACATCATCAACGAGTACATCGACGAGCGTTTTCCGCATCCGCAGCTGATGCCGGCCGATCCGGTGATGCGCGCGCGCGCGCGCCTCTTCCTGCACCGCTTCGAGAAGGAGCTGTTTGTCCACATCGACGCGTTCGAGGGCGGCAACCAGAAGCACATCGAGAAGGCGCGCGGGCTCGTCCGCGACGCGCTGATGCAGATCGCGCCCGTGTTCACCAAGCACAAGCACATGCTCGGCGAGGATTACTCGATGCTGGACGTGGCGATCACGCCGCTTCTGTGGCGTCTCGACTACTACGGCATCCAGATGCCGAAGCAGGCCGCGCCGCTGATGAAGTATGCGGAGCGGCTGTTCGCGCGGCCGGCGTTCTCGGAGGCACTCACGTCGGCCGAGCGCGGGATGCGGAAATAGCGGCCAGCCGCCGCTTCGTTCGCACCGCGTCGCTGCCGTCGAGACCGCCCGCGACGAGCTTCACACGTCGTTGACCGCGCTGGTCGCGACCCGGCCGCCGTCGATGCCGCCCGGCAGCATCTGGCCCGCGTCCTCGCCGACCTCCTGGTCGATCAGCGTGTTCAGCCCCGCACGATCGGTGTCGATGAACATGATGTCGTGGGGGTCGACGAGATTGACGGCCAGGAACCGCGGCTTTGCTTGCGCCGCGAGGTCCATGCCGCGTCGCCGCAGCCCGTTCACGCCCATCGCGGAGATGAGCCCGTATGCCGACCGGTATAGACCACGGATCGCGACGGCGTGCACACGCAGGAGTTGATCTGATGGTTGCCGAACGCGATGCCGCGCTGCGCGAGCCGCTCGCGCGCGGGGAGCCGATAACCGGCAGGGAGCTCGCCGGGACGAAAGCAGCGCACCTGATCGGTCAGGTTGAACAGAATGTCGTACGGACCGGACGGCGTTTTCGCCGCAATGGCATAACCCGGGCCGGCCGCGGCCGATGCGACCGTGAACGGAGTCGTTCCGATCGACGCCGCCACCGCACCGGCGCCGATCGCCCTGATGGCGCCCGTGCGCGCCGCGTCCACTTTGGAATGGTTCGTGCGTGCCTGGCAAGGGCTGCCTCCCTGATGTGCGTGCTGCGATCCTGACGCGCTGCCGATTGGCGAATTTGAGCGACGTGCGCGTCGGGAGGATCGTACGGCAACCGGCGGGCGGGTCACGTGTCGCGGCGCAGTGCGGCGTACCGGGTGCATTGTTATATACATCGGTGCCCGGTCGTAAAGCGATTCGACAGTTTTGCGCGGTTCGCGGGTCGTGCGGCCGTGCAATTCGCGGCGGGAGCAACAAGCGGCGATGCGAGCGGACAAGCGGTAAAGCCGCTGTCTTGACCGCGACCCGCCGGAGGGTAATATTTGCGCCCTATGTCCGAGCAGTCTGCGAAACCGTATCTCGTGCGCGCCATCTGCGAATGGTGCGCTGACAACGGCCTTACGCCGTACCTCGCCGTGCGCGTGAATCCGCAGACACGCGTGCCGGCTGCGTTCGTGAAGAACGGCGAGATCGTGCTGAACGTCAGCGCCACCGCGACACGGAAGCTGACGATCGACAATCAGTGGATTCAGTTCACCGCGCGCTTCAACGGCTCGTCGCAGGAAGTGGCCGTGCCGATCGGTGCCGTCATCGGCATCTTCGCGAAGGAAACCGGCTACGGGTTCTCGTTCACCGCGCCGGACGATCCGGTGGCCGCGCTCGCGTCGAGCAGCGGCGCGTCGCGCGACGCCGACGTGACGCCGCGAATCGGCGAGCCGCCGCGCAAGCGCTCGCACCTGCAGGTCGTCAAGTAATCCATTCGCCGCGCTGCGCGGCGCATCCGTGGCACCGTCAACGCCGCCGCATCGAGGCGCGCGCTACAATTTCACGTACGCCGGCATAGCTCAGTTGGTAGAGCAGCGGTTTTGTAAACCGTTGGTCGTGGGTTCGATTCCTACTGCCGGCATTCCGACCACTGCGCCCACACCCCGCAGCGTGCACGTATCACCGCCATCGCGCACGTATCACCGCAATCGCGCGCGAGCGCGCGCGGCCATGACCGCTGAGCTCGCGAAAAATGCGCGTCAGATGCGGCCCATCACCATCAGGATGATGAGGATCAAAAGCACGAGTCCCAGTCCTCCGCTCGGCCAGTAGCCCCAGCCGGAGCTGTAGCCCCATGTGGGCAGCGCACCAACGAGAAGCAGGATGACGATGATCAGCAGGAGCAGCGAAATCGACATGACGACCTCCGCTTCGCCGGACAGGAAAAGGACGTCCATCGCCGGTTGCGACACACGTTTTTCCTGCCTCGACGTGTAAGAACTACGTACGAGTCGACGGCGGCGATGATTCGGCGTCGTGCGACGCCCTCTGAAGCTGCTCAGAGCCGCCTGCTACGCCCCGCGATCAAGCAACCGGCATGCCGGAGAGGAACGAGACCGAGCGGCGCATATTGTTGCGTCTGCAACATTTGTGTAACTTCAGATGCGACCGGTAAGCCGATCCAACCGCGGCACCGCCTCACTCGCCCACGCGCAGCATGATCTTGCCGATGTGCTTCGACGATTCCATCAGCGCGTGCGCCTGCGGCGCCTGCGCGAGGTCGAACGTCGCGTGAATGACCTGCCGCAGCTTGCCTGCCTCGAACAGCGGCCACACCCTTTCGTGCAATGCACGTGCGAGCATCGCCTTGCGCTGCGCCGGGCTCGCACGGAGCGTCGAGCCGGAAACGGTGAGTCGCTTCAGCATGACGAAGCGCCAGTCGCATTCGACGCGGCTGCCCTTCAGGAAGGCGATCTGCGCAAGCCTCCCTTCGAGGGCCAGGCACTTGAGATTGCGCTCGATGTAGTCGCCGCCGACCATGTCGAGAATCACGTCGATGCCGCCCTTGGCGAGGCGCTTCACTTCCTCCGCGAAGTCCTGCGTCTTGTAGTCGATCGCATGATCGGCGCCCATCGACCGGCAGAAGGCCACCTTCTCCGCGCTGCCCGCGGTCGTGAACACCGTCGCACCGAAGGCCTTCGCGAGCTGGATGGCCGCGAGGCCGATGCCGCTCGTGCCGCCATGAACGAGGAACGTCTCCCCGCTTGACAGGCGCGCGCGCTCGAACACGTTGTTCCACACGGTGAAATAGTTTTCGGGCAACCCTGCCGCCTGCTCGAGCGAGAACCCGCGCGGAATCGGCAGGCACCAGTCCGCCGGCGTCGTGCAGTACTGCGCGTACCCGCCGCCGGGAACGAGCGCGCACACGTCGTCGCCGATGTTCCACGCGGTCACGCCGAGGCCGCGCGCGGCGACGCGCCCGGCCACTTCCAGACCGAGCACGGGCGATGCATCCGGCGGCGGGGGGTACGTGCCCGCACGCTGCGCACAATCCGGCCGATTGACGCCCGCGTACGCGACCTCGATCAGCACTTCACCGTCGCGCGGTTCCGGAACCGGGCCGTCGGCAACGTGCATCACGTCAGGCGGACCGGGTCGCGTGATCGCGATTTGCTTCATCGATGCCGGTAGCGTCATGGCAGTGGCCTTTCTGGAAACAAGCATTCTAGGCGGTGCTCGCGTGGCGCAGGCAGCGCCGGACAAGTCGCGACCAAAACGGTTATGCTTTTCCGATGGCCACGTTCGCCTGGCGGAACCCGTAATTCGACTCGAGCCATGCCCGCGAGCGTCACGTCGTCCGCAGACCTCGATGATCCGCCTCGGCAGCCGCGGGGTCCGCTCGCGATCGGGCCATGGATTGTCGATCCGCCGATCAACGAGCTGCGCCGCGGCAACGAGGCGGTGCGCATCGAGCCCAAGGCGATGGACGTGCTCGTGTTCCTCGCCGATCGCGCCGGCCGGCTCGTCAGTCGCGAAGAGCTGTTCGCGGCGGCGTGGCCGGGCGTTGTCGTCGGCGACGAGGCGCTCACCCAGACGATCAACAAGCTGCGCAAGGCATTCGGCGACGCGTCGCGCTCGCCTTCGTACATCGAGACGATCGCCAAGCGCGGCTATCGCCTGATCGCGGATGTCCGGCCATGGCAGGCGGCCGGCGCGATATCCGGACCTGCGGCGGCCGGCGCGACGTCCGGACAGGCGTCCGTCGAGGCTGCTCCATCGTCGTCGCCTCCCGCGCGCAAGCACTGGCGCGCGATGACGCTGCTGGGCCTGGCGGCAATGGCCATCGCGATCGCCGCCGGCTATTTCGCGTTCCTGCTGTGGGCGCCAACAACGGCACGGGAGGGCTTCGACGCGGACGCATTCCGCCAGCCGGGATGGATCGGCGTCGCCGTCGCACCATTCGAGTCGCTCGGCGGCGACCCCGAGCAGGCTTATCTCGCACGCGGAATCACCGTCAGTTTGGTGACGGATCTTTCGCGCCTGTCGGATCTGCGCGTAATCCGGCTGCCCGATCATGCGCCCGCCGATCGCGATGCGCCGGGCGTGCACTATCGAATGACGGGCAGCGTGCAGCGCGACGCAGGAAGCCTGCGCGTGACCGTTCATCTCGTCGATGCGCGAACGGGTGAAGAGCTCTGGTCCGAACGTTTCGATCGCCCGTTCGGGGACATTCTCGCGGTGCAGGACGAAATCACGGCGAAAGTCGTGCAGCTGCTCCCGGCGAAGGTCAGCGACGTCGAGCGCCAAAGGATCGCGCGTCGGCACACGCAAAGCGTCGACGCCTACGACCATTTCCTGCGCGCACAGGCGCTGCTGCTCGTGCGCAGCGCCGACGCGAACGACCGGGCGCGCACGCTCTATCGCGGCGCGCTCGAGCTCGACCCCCAGTTCGCGCGCGCGTACGCCGGGCTTGCGATGACCTACGCGATGGACTATCGGTTGCGCGATTCGGAGCGTGGCTCGCTCGACCGGGCGTTCGAGCTGGCTCGCACGGCGCGCGAGATCGATCCCGACGTTCCGGAGGTGCAGTGGGCGATGGGCTTCGTGCAGGCGCAGGGGCGCAAGCACGACGAAGCGATCAAGTCGCTGCAGCAGGCGATCGTGCTCGACCGGTCGTTCGCGGACGCGTACGCGCTGCTCGGCGGCATCCACACCTATACCGGACAACCGGCGCGCTCGATCGAGCTCGTGCGCACGGCGTTGCGCCTCAATTCCGACGCAGGCTACCTGTATTTCCTGGTCCTCGGGCGTGCGCTCCTGTTCCAGAACGATCCGGAGCAGGCGCTGATCCACTTGCGGGCGGCGTTGCTGCGAAATCCGGCGGATGTCGAGACGCGGGTCTTCACCGCGGCCGCGCTCGTTGCCGCGGGCGACCACGCCGGCGCGAAATGGGAAGCCGACGAGATCCGCACGCTGGAGCCTGCATTCTCGACGCGTCGCTGGCTCGACAGCTATCCGATGACCAGCGCCGCGCAACAGGCGCGGCTCGTCACGCTGCTGGCCGACGCAGGGCTGTGAGCAGAAGCGCACAGGCGGCCGCGAGCAGCGCCACCGTGGCGGACGCGCCGAAAACGATGGAAGCGCCGAATCGCTCGAGCAGCAGGCCGCCGAGCGCGTTGCCGGCGCCGATGCCGCCGACGATGCAGGTAGTCGCCCACGTGAACGCCTCGGTGGCGTAGCGCGCGGGCGCGTAGGTCGAGACGAGCATCGTCACGACGGTCAGCGCGGGCGCGATGCAAAGTCCCGCGAAGAACGCGACGAGCCCAAGCGCGCCCGCGTGGCCGATCGTCGCCTGCAAGGCGAGCGGCAGCGCCATCAGGCCGAGAATTCGCGGTAACTGTCGCGGTGGCGCGAGCCTCCAGTGCAGCGCGCCGAACGCGAGCCCGCCGACTGCGCTGCCGACCGAATTGACGGCGAGCAGCACACCGGCCAGCGGCGCGCTGCCAGCCTGCGCGGCGAAGCCGGGGTAGCCGATCTCGAGCAGGCCGAGGCTCGCGGTGATCAGGAACGTCGTCGCGTAGACGGTTACGAGGCGCCCCTCGCGCAGCGGCCCGAGCAGATGCCGCTCGCCGTGCAGCTCGCGCTTCCAATACCGCAGCGCCGGCGACGCGAGGAATGTCGGCACCGCGAGTAGCGTGAAGAAGAACGGGGCGCCGAACGCGATCGCCGGCGATCCGACTGCGAGCAGCAGCGCGATCAGCGCGGGCCCCGCCGTGAACGCGAGCTCTATGAGCACTGCGTCGAGCGCGAACGCCGTCTTGCGATCGGCGTCGCTCTCGAACCGGTGGCGCCACATCGTGCGCGTCAGCACCGTGATCGGCGGCGCGAACGCGCCCGCAATTACGGCAACCGCGGTCACGTGTGCGGGCGAGAGGCCCAGCGGCTGCGCGACCCACATCACGAGCAGCGCGGCGGGACTGACGATGCCGGTGACGACGAGCGCCATGCGCGGCCCTCGCCGATCGATGAAGCGCCCGACGATCGGCGCCGTGAACGCGGAGGCCGCCAGGTACGCGCCGACGGTGGCGCCCGCGACCGCGAACGAGCCCGTCAGCGCGCGTACGTGCAACAGCATGCCGAGCGTGACCGTGCCGATCGGCATGCGCGCGAGCACGGCCATCGCCAGCATGCGCGCGACGTCGGGCATCCGGAAAAACGCCGCGTAGTGCGCACCCGCGGTGCCGAGCATCACGAATCGGGAATGGCTGCGAAAGGGCGAATCAGTAGACGACTTGCACGTTCTCGGGCGCAAGCCATTCGCGCAACTGGTCGATCAGCGCGTCGTCCGGCGTCACGCGCCACGCTTCCGGCAGGTCGATCTCGCCGTCGACGCGGTCGTTCCAGTAGCGGACGGTCACCGGCGTGCGGCCGTTGCGGAACGGCTGCAGGATTTCCGCCAGTCGATCCGCGGATGCGTTGCCGTTGCAGGCGATGCGAAGGCCCTTCGCGCGCTCCTTGCGGATCGTCGCGAGATCGGCGGCGCTTTCGACGATGACGCGCAGTCCCTGCGCCTCGCCGTCCTCGGTCATTCGCTGCGTGACGCGCACTTCCATCAGCACCAGCTGGTCCTCGCGCAGAAGCGCGCGCACGGCGTCGAACGTCTCGTTGTAAACCATGGCCTCGACGCGGCCCCTGCCGTCGTCGAGCGTCACGAATGCCATCTTGCCGCGCCGGCTCGTCTGGACGCGAAGCGCGGTGACGATGCCCGCCACCAGCACCTTGTCGTTGCGCGGCACGAGCGCCGCGAGCGACGTGCGCACGATCGGCGCGAGCTCCGCCGCATGCGCTGCAAATGGATGGCCGCTCAGGTAGAAGCCGATGGCGAGCTTCTCCTGCGTCAGCCGCTCGGCATCGGTCCAGTCGCGCGTGGCGACCAGTGCCGCCGCCATCTGTTCGGCGGGCTCCTCGCCGAACAGCGAAACCTGCGCGGCAGATGCCGCCGCGCGCTCGCCGGCGTCGAGCGCAAGCCCGACCGATGCGAAGAGCATCGCGCGGCGCGAGTCGATCGCGTCGAATGCGCCCGCGCGCACCAGCGCCTCGACGACGCGCCGATTGACGAGCCGCTTGTCGACGCGCCGGCAGAAATCGAACAAGTCCTTGAACGGGCCGGCGGCCCCGCGCGCCGCGACGATCGCCTCGATCGCGGCCTCGCCGGTCCCCTTGATGCCACCGAGCCCGTAGCGGATGCTCTTCGTGTCGACCGGCTCGAAACGATAGCCCGACGCATTGACGTCCGGCGGCAGGATCGCGAGCCCCTGCGCGAGCGCATCGTCGTGGAAGGTCTTGACCTTGTCGGTGTCGTCCATGACGAGCGACAGGTTCGCGGCCATGAAGGCAGCCGCGTGGTGCGCCTTGAAATACGCGGTCTGGTACGCGACCAGCGCATACGCCGCCGAGTGCGAGCGGTTGAAGCCGTAGCCCGCGAACTTTTCCATCAGGCCGAAGAGCTGCACCGCCTTCGCATGCGCGAGGCCGTTGTTCTCGGCGCCCGCGACGAAGATGTCGCGGTGCTTGGCCATCTCCTCGGGTTTCTTCTTGCCCATCGCGCGCCGCAGCAGGTCGGCGGCACCGAGCGTATAGCCGCCGATCACCTGCGCGATCTGCATCACCTGTTCCTGGTACACCATGACGCCGTAGGTCGGCTCGAGGATCGGCGCGAGGCGCGGGTCGACGTACTCGACGCGCTCGCGGCCGCTCTTGCGCGCCGTGTAGTCCGGAATGAGCTCCATCGGACCGGGGCGGTACAGCGCGACCAGCGCGACGATGTCCTCGAACCGCGTCGGCGGCGCCTGCTTGACGAGATCGCGCATGCCGCGCGATTCGAACTGGAACACCGCGGTCGTGTTGCCCTTGCGGAAGACGTCGAACGCCGCCGCGTCGTCGAGCGGCAGCGCCTCGAGTGTGATCGTCGACCGTGGATCGAGCGCGCGCACGTAGCGCAAGGTCCAGTCGAGGATCGTGAGCGTCGTGAGGCCGAGGAAGTCGAACTTGACGAGACCGACTGCCTCGACGTCATCCTTGTCGAATTGCGATACCGGCGCGTGCGCGCCTGGCTGCACGTACAGCGGGCAGAAGTCGGTCAATTTGCCGGGGGCGATGAGAACGCCGCCGGCGTGCATGCCGACGTTGCGTGGCAATCCTTCGAGCTCGCAGGCGAGCGCGAGCAGCTCGCGCACTTCCTCCTCGTCCGCTTCGCGCTGGTCAATCAGCGGCTCGACTTCGCGCGCGTAGATGACGTTCGGCTCGGGCTCCCCCTGGCGCCGGCGCAGCGTCACCGTCTTCCCGGGCTGGAACGGAATCAGCTTCGCGATACCGTCGACGAACGAATACGGAAGGTCGAGCACGCGGCCGACGTCGCGCACGGCCGCTTTGGCGGCGAGCGTGCCGAACGTCGCGATCTGCGACACCGACTCGGCGCCGTACTTGCCTTTCACGTAGTCGATGACGCGGTCGCGGCCGTTCTGGCAGAAGTCGATGTCGAAGTCCGGCATCGACACGCGCTCGGGATTGAGGAACCGCTCGAAGAGAAGCGCGTAGCGCAGCGGATCGAGGTCGGTGATGCCGAGCGAATACGCGACGAGTGACCCGGCACCCGACCCGCGACCCGGTCCGACCGGCACGCCGTTGTCCTTCGCCCAGTTGATGAAGTCGGCGACGATCAGGAAGTAGCCGGAGAAGCCCATCTGCACGATGGTCTTCGTCTCGAACGCGAGGCGTTCCGCATACTCGCCGCGCTTGCGCTCGCGCTCGCCTTCGTCCGGGTAGAGTTGCGCGAGCCGCCGCTCGAGACCACGGATCGCCTCGTCGCGCAAGTGGTCGTCGAGCGAGACGCCGGCGGGCGTGGGAAAGCGCGGCAGGTGATTGCGGCCGAGCGGAATCGTCAGGTTGCAGCGCTGCGCGATCGCGACGCTGTTGGCGAGCGCCTGCGGCAGATCGGCGAACTTCACCGCCATCTCGGCCTGCGTCAGAAAACACTGCTGCTGCGTGAATCGCCGCGGCCGCCGCGGATCGGCGAGCGTGTGGCCCTCGGCGATGCACACGCGCGCCTCGTGCGCGCGAAAATCGTCGGCGGTGAGGAACTGCACCGGATGCGTAGCGACGATCGGCGCGCCGATCTCCTGAGCGAGCGCCACGGTGGCGTGCACCAGCGCTTCGTCGTCCGCGTGGCCGGCGCGCTGCACCTCGAGCACGTAGCGCTGCGGAAAGCGCACGAGCCATTCGCCAGCGAGCCGCTTTGCCGCCGGTGTGTTGCCTTGCTGCAGCGCGATGCCGACGTCGCCGTCGCGGCCGCCCGACAAAGCGATCAGGCCCTCGGTCCCTTCGTCGAACCAGGTGCGATCGATTTGCGCGCGCCCGCGATGCTGATGCGCGCGATACGCACGCGAGAGCCAGTCGCAAAGCCGCAGATAGCCGTCGCGCGTGGCTGCGAGCAGCAGCAGGCGCGACGGCTGGTCGCGCTCGCTGTCGTTCGCGATCCACACGTCGCAGCCGGCGATCGGCTTGATGCCGCGCGCCCGCGCGGCCGTGTAGAACTTGATCAGCCCGAACTGGTTCGCGAGATCGCTGAGCGCGAGCGCCGGCATCCTGTCTGCCGCCGCTGCGGCGACGGCGTCGTCGATGCGCAGCGTGCCGTCCGCGATCGAAAATTCGCTGTGCAGGCGCAGATGGACAAAACCGGGAGACGCCATGAAACGCCTGACGAACGGTGAGTTAGAATTCTACTCCGTTCACTCATCCGCGATCGGAACGATCATCCGCCCCGCTGCGCATTTGACGCGCGCAATTGCAATCGCAGCGGCGCTGCTGGCAGCGGCATGTGCCACGGTTCAGCCCGGTCCCGCGCCTGCGCCGCCACCGCCCACGGCGCCGCCGTTGCCGCGCACCGCGGAACCGCCGCCGCCGACGATCAACCTGTCCGGATTTCCGCTTCCGTACCGGCAAGGCTACGCCGACGGCTGCGCGAGCGTGCAGGGGGCCGAGCGCAAGGATGCCGCACGTTTTGCCGGCGACCCGAATTACCGCACCGGCTGGCAGGACGGTCTCGCGCTTTGCCGCAAGAAATAGCGCGCAAGCCGTCGACGTCGCAGTTCGTCGACGTGCGCGGTGCGCGCCATCACGTTCGGACTTGGGGTAGCCCGCAATCGTCGCCGCTGCTGCTATTGCACGGCTGGATGGACGTCGGCGCGTCGTTCCAGTTCCTCGTCGACGCGCTGCAGACCGACTGGTATGCGATCGCGCCCGACCTGCGCGGCTTCGGCCGTTCGGACTGGCAGCCACAGGGCTACTGGTATTACGACTATCTCGCCGACCTCGACGCGCTCGTCCACCGCTACGCGGGTGACGCGCCGATTCGCCTGGTCGGGCACAGCCTCGGCGGCAACATCGTGATGAACTATGCGGGCGCGCGTCCCGCGCGCGTGCACCGCGTCGTGTCGCTCGAGGGCTTCGGCATTCCGGCGGAGGCGGCCGAGGACGCGCCGAAAAAGATCGCCAAGTGGCTCGACGCGCTCGCGCACACGCCGCGCTTCAAGCCGTATGCGGGCCTCGGCGAGGTGGCCGATCGCCTGCAGAAGAAGAATCCGCGGCTTCCTCGCGACAAGGCCGAGTTTCTCGCACAGGAATGGGCGCGAAAGCTCCCCGACGGCCGCGCCGAGCTGCGCTCCGATCCGCGCCACAAGCTGCCATTTCCGCACGTGTATCGGATCGAGGAATCGATCGCGACGTGGCGCAACGTCACCGCGCCGGTTCTCTGGGTCGCCGCGAGCGATTCGGAAATCCCACGCTGGCTCGCGCGGCATCCGGAAGGCGAGGCGGGCGCCGACGGGCTCGACGCGGTGCGCAATCGGCTTGCGAATGTTCGCGACGGCAGGCTGGTGACGATCGACGGCGCCGGCCACATGCTGCATCACGATCAGCCTGCCGCGGTCGCGGCGGCGGTCGAGCCGTTTCTCCGCTGAAGTGTCCCTTATCGGCGTGCACTCGCGGCGCGCGGCGTATGTCGCGCTCGCCGGGCTCACGCTCGTCTGGGGCTTCAACTGGATCGTCATGAAGGCGGCGCTCGCCAATGCGCATCCGCTCGCATTCAACATGCACCGGACGTGGCTCGCCGTGTTCGTCCTGTTCGCTGCGCTCGTCGCGCGCCGGGGCCGCTTCCGGCCGCGCAACTGGCGCGCCGTGGTCATCACCGGCCTGCTGCAGACGACGCTTAACATGGGCGCGACGATGATGGCGGTGGCGGGTGGAGGCGTCGGCCGCACGTCGGTGCTCGTGTACACGATGCCTTTCTGGACGCTCGTGATCGCCTGGCCGGTGCTCCACGAGCGCGTGAAAGGCGCGCAGCGCTACGCGATCGCGTTCGCGTTCACCGGGCTCGTGCTCGTCGTGCAGCCATGGGCGTGGCAGGGCGACCTCGGACCGAAGCTGTGGGCCGTCGTTTCCGGCTTCGGGTGGGCGTCCGGGACGGTCGCGATGAAGTATTTCCAGCGCGAGCGCGATTTCGACATGCTGAGCTTCATGGCGTGGCAGATGGTGATCGGCGTTTTGCCGCTGACGCTGTTGCCCTGGCTGTTCGACGTTCCCGCAACACACTGGAGCATCGCCCACGCCGGGCTGCTGTTCTTCGTGGGCGCCATCGCGACCGCGGGCGGCTTCCTCGTCTGGATCGAGATCCTGCGCTGGCTGCCCGCCGGCACCGCGTCTCTGAACCTGTTCGCGGTGCCCGTCATCGCGATCCTGTCGTCGATGGCGGTGTTCGGCGAGCGCATTACGGGCATCGAGTGGGCCGGGATCGCCGCCATCGGCGTCGGCCTCGGCTTGCTGACGCTGCAGGCCATGGCCGCAAAGGGCCGGATCCCGGACGACGTTCTCCATGCCGCGGGGAAGTAGGCCGGAGAATCGGAAAAACTTGATCCGGAACAAGCCACAAGGGTGGATGTGGCTGCGACAATGACAGGGTCGCAAAGTGAATACGAACCATTATTATTTACACGCGCATTCGCCTTTGCTATGCTGCCCTCAGGAGGTCTGCCGTCCGCGGGCCGCAGCGCGACGGTGACGGCATTCACATTCCCGTTCACATAAATTCGCTGTTGATGCCCACATGAAGCCAACGACCCGTTTGAAACGCCCGCTCGTCTTCGTCGCGGCTGCGCTGCTCGCCTCCGGGGCGCTCGCGCAGGAAGCCGCTTCCTACAAGTTGACCGCCCGTGACGGCGTGTTCGAGCCCGCGACGATCGAAGTTCCGGCCGGCAAGCGCTTTCGCATCGAGATAGTCAACCAGGGCAAGAGTGCCATCGAGTTCGAAAGCCGCGACCTCAAGCAGGAGAAGGTGATTCCCCCCGGCGGCAAGGCCACGGTGACGATCAACGCGTTGAAGGCCGGCGAGTACAGGTTCTTCGACGAGTTTCACGAGAAGACGGGTCAGGGCAAGATCGTCGTGAAATAAGCGCCGCCATGGGCAACGCACTCTTCATCGTCTGGCGCGAATCGGCGGAGGCGCTGCTCGTCGTGGGCATCCTCTTCGCGTGGTTGCGCAAGCGGCCGGACGCCGCGGTGGGGATGCGTTACCTGTGGGGGGGCGTCGCCGCCGGCATCGGCCTCGCCATCGCGCTCGCGCTCGTCATGCTGGGCATCGCGTCCACGCTGTCGGGCAACGGTCTCGAATGGTTCCAGCTCGCGATGACGGCCGTCGCCTCCGGGCTGATCGTGCAGATGGTGTTCTGGATGCGCCGGCACGGCCGGACGTTCAAGCGCGATCTCGAGACCGACATGGCTCGCAACGCCGGCGCCGCCAACTGGTGGGGATTGCTCATCGTCGTCGCGCTCGCCGTCGGACGAGAGACGGCGGAAACCGTCGTGTTCCTGTACGGCCTCGGCGCCGACAAGGGCGGCATCACCAACCTCCCGATCGTGCTGCTTCTCGGCCTCGGCGCTGCGTTCGCGACGTTCTGGGTGCTGCAGCAGGGCTCGCGCATCCTGTCGTGGCACGTGTTCTTCCGCGTGAGCGAAGTGCTGCTGTTGCTGCTCGCCGGCGCGCTGCTCGTGTCCGCGGTCGAGAAGCTGATCGCCCTCGACGTCGTGCCCGCGCTCGTCGATCCGCTGTGGAATACGTCGGCGCTCCTCGACGATTCTGGACGCATGGGCGGGCTGATCGCGTCGTTCACCGGTTATCGCGCACGGCCGGCGTTGTTGCCGCTGCTCGCGCTGGCCCTCTACTGGACGCTCGTATGGATCTTTCTGCGGCGCTCGTCGGGACGTCACGCGCCTTCGACGCTCGTCAAGTCGCACGGTGCGCACCCGGTGCCGCGGGCCGGGCGCAATTGATCGGACGCTGATCATCGCCGCGCTCGCGCGAGCGCGACGCGCCGAATTGGTAGAATGGACCTGCGCCGGCCGTGATTGCCGGCGATTTCGTTTTGCGGGTCCATGACCGCCTCCACGCCCGATCTCACCAAGCTGCGCATCGACCGCGACGTCGCGCCGATCCGCCGCCGGCGTCGCCGCCGGTGGATCGTGCTCGCAGTCGTCGCCGTGCTCGCTGCCGCGGCGGCCGCGTGGTTCCTGCTGCAGCCGCGCGCTGCGACCGTGCAGACGACGCCGATCGTCACCACGCATCCATCGCAGCAATTCGTCGTGCTGAACGCCACCGGCTACGTCGTCGCGCAGCGCAAGGCGGCGATTTCTTCGAAGGCCACCGGCCGTCTCGAATGGCTGGGCGTCGCCGAAGGCTCGCGCGTCAAGGAAGGCGACGTCATCGCGCGCATCGACAACCGCGACGTCGTCGCCCAGGCACAAAGCGCGCAGGCGACGGTGCGCGCCGCGCAGGCGGTCGTGCAGCAGGCCGAAGTGGAGCGCCAGAACGCCGAGGTCGAGTATCGCCGCAACCAGGAACTGGTCGAGAAGAACTTCATCTCCAAATCCGCGCTCGACACCGCCAAGGCGCGGCTCGACCGTGCGCACGCCGTGGTGGCCAGCGCACAGGCGAACCTGAACGCCGCAGTCGCGAACGCGCGCAACGCGCAGGTGGCCGTCGACTACACCGAGATCCGCGCGCCGTTCGACGGCGTGATCCTGTCGAAGAGCGCCAACGTTGGCGACCTCGTCACGCCGTTCTCGAATGCCACCGACTCGAAGGGAGCGGTCGTGTCGATGGCGGACATGAGCACGCTCGAGGTCGAGGCGGACGTGTCCGAATCGAGCCTCGCCAAGGTGCATGTCGGCCAGCCGGCGGAGATCGTTCTCGACGCGCTGCCCGACGTGCGCTTCCGCGGCCACATCAGCCGCATGGTGCCGACGGTCGACCGTGCGAAGGCCACCGTGATGACGAAGGTGAAGTTCGACGAGATCGACCCGCGCGTGCTGCCCGAGATGAGCGCGAAGGTGAGCTTCCTGTCGCAGGAGGTGACGCCGCAGCAGCAGAAACCGCTGCTTGCGGTCAGTCCGGACGCGATCGTGCAGCGTGACGGACGCAGCGTCGTATACGTCGTTCGCGACGGCCATGCGGTAGCAGTGCCGGTCACGCCCGGCGTCAAGGTCGGCGACGTCACGGCGATCAGCGGCGACGTCAAGTCGGGCGAGAAGGCGGTGGCGAAACCGGCGCCATCGCTCGCGAGCGGCGCGCTCGTCAAGACGGCGGCGAAATGACGGTGGAGCCGCGGGCCGCAGGATCCGCGGGCGGCGTCGAGACGCACGTTCCGCGCGGGCTCGCGGCGCAGTCGCGGCCGAAGCTCGTCGAGATTCGCGACCTGTCCAAGTACTACGTGCGCGGCGACCAGGTGATCCCGGTGCTGGTCGATATCGATCTCGAGGTCGACGCGGGGGATTTCGTCGCGCTGATGGGTCCGTCGGGCTCCGGCAAGTCGACGTTGCTGAACCTGATCGCCGGCATCGACAAGCCGTCGTCGGGGCAGATCCGCGTCGGCGGCGTCGACATCGCGACGCTGTCCGACGCCGATCTCGCGTTGTGGCGTGCGAGCCATGTCGGCTTCATCTTCCAGTTCTACAACCTGATGCCGGTGCTGACGGCGTTCGGCAACGTCGAGCTGCCGCTGCAGCTCACGTCCCTTTCGCGCAGCGCGCGGCGGGAGCGCGTGGACACCGCGCTCGCGCTGGTGGGCCTGTCCGATCGCGCGACGCACCTGCCGAACGAGCTTTCCGGCGGCCAGCAGCAGCGCGTCGCCATCGCGCGCGCGCTGATCACCGACCCGACGCTCATCGTCGCCGACGAGCCGACCGGCGACCTCGACCGCACGACCGCGGAGGAGATTCTCGGTCTGCTCGAGCGGCTGAACGACGAGATCGGCAAGACGATCATCATGGTGACGCACGATCCCAAGGCGGCCGAGAAGGCACACCGGCTCGTGCACCTCGAGAAGGGCGTGCTCGTCGACTGACGGGGCGAAGGCCGCGCCGACTCGTTCAGCTCGCTTCGCTCGCCACCATGTTCGTCCCGCTCCTCGTGCTGCGCAATGCATTGCGTCACAAGCTGCGGACGACGCTGACCGTCGTGGGCATCGTCGTCGCCCTCACGGCGTTCGGCCTGCTGCGCACGATCGTCGACGCGTGGTACGCCGGCGCCAATGCCAGCTCGGCGGCGCGACTCGTGACCCGCAGCTCGGTGTCGCTCGTGTTCCCGCTGCCGCTCAACTACGCGCAGAAGATCCGCCAGGTGGCGGGCGTCGAATCGGTGGGATGGGCGAACTGGTTCGGCGGCGTCTACATCGACGAGCGCAACTTCTTCGCGCAGTTTGCGATCAGCGGCGCGAGCTATCTCGACATGTATCCCGAGTTCGTGCTGAAGGACGCCGAGCGCAAGGCATTTCTCGCCGATCGCGTGGGCGCGCTGGCTGGCCGCAAGCTCGCCGACAAGTACGGCTGGAAGGTGGGGGACCAGATCCCCCTGCGCGGCACGATCTATCCCGGAACGTGGACCTTCACGTTGCACGGCATCTACGACGGCGCCGAGGAGGGCACCGACACGTCGACGTTCTTCTTCCATTTCGACTATCTGAACGAGGCGATCAAGCGCCAGTTTCCGCGCCGCGCCGACCAGGCGGGCGTGTTCGTCGAGCAGCTGCGCGATCCCGAAGAAGCGGCGGCGGTGTCGGCGGCGATCGACGCGACGTTCAAGAACTCGCTCGCCGAGACGCTGACCGAAACCGAAAAGGCGTTCCAGCTCGGCTTCGTCGCGATGTCGGAGGCGATCCTGCTGGCGATCCAGGCGGTGAGCTACGTCGTCATCGTCATCATCATGGCCGTGATGGCCAACACGATGGCGATGACGGCGCGCGAGCGTTACGGCGAATACGCGACGCTCAAGGCGCTCGGCTTCGGCAACGGCTTCGTGGCGATGCTGATCTTTGCCGAATCGCTCGGCATCGCCCTCTTCGGCGGGTTGCTCGGCATCGCGTTCACGTTCCCGATGGCCGAGCTGTTCGCGAGCACGGTGGGGTCGATCCTCTCCGGCTTCCGAGTCTCGGAGGAGACGATCGTCATGCAACTGGTCGCGGCGCTGGTCATCGGCGTCGTGGCGGCCGCGGTGCCGGCGTGGAATGCGGCGCGCATTCGCATCGTCGATGGTCTGCGGGCGATCGGTTGACTGCCGATGGCGGTTCCGCTCAATTACATCGCGCGCAATCTCGTCGCCCGCCGGCTGACCACGGTGCTGACCGCGGGCGGCATGGCGCTCGTCGTGTACGTGTTCGCGACGGTGCTGATGCTGGCTGCGGGACTCGAGCAGACGCTGGTGGCGACGGGACAGGACGACAATGTCGTCGTCATCCGCCGCAGCGCGCAAACCGAGGTGCAGAGCGGCATTCCGCGGTTGCAGGCGGGCATCGTCGAAAGCCTGTCGCAGATCGCGGTCGGCGCCGACGGCGAGCCGCTGGTGTCGAAGGAGCCCGTCGTGCTGATCAACCTGCCGAAGCGCGCGACGGGCAAGCCGGCGAACGTGGTGATCCGCGGCGTCACGTCGGCCGGTCTCGCGCTGCGGCCGCAGGTGAAGCTGGTGGAGGGCCGCATGTTCCGGCCGGGCACGGCGGAAGTGATCGCGGGCCGCTCGGTTGCCGACGGCTTCCAAGGTGCGGGCCTCGGCGAGACGCTGCGCTTCGCCTCGCGCGACTGGACGGTAGTGGGGGTGTTCGATGCCGGCCACACCGGATTCGATTCGGAGATCTGGGGCGACGCCGAGCAGATGCTGCAGGCGTTCCGGCGCACAGGCTTCTCCTCGATGCTGTTCAGGCTGAACGATCCCAGCGAATTCGACGGTGTGAAGGCGGCGATCGAGACCGATCCGCGGCTGCAGCTCGAAGCGAAGCGCGAAAAGCGCTTCTACGCCGAGCAGTCGGAGGCGTTGTCCAGGTTCATCAGCTACCTCGGCACCGGCATCTCGATCATCTTTTCGATCGGCGCGGTCATCGGCGCAGCCATCACGATGTACGCAAGCGTTGCATCGCGCACCGCCGAGATCGGGACGCTGCGGGCGTTGGGCTTCTCGCGCGGCGCGATTCTCACCGCGTTCCTCGGCGAGGCGCTGCTGCTCGGGTTGCTGGGCGGCGTCGTCGGGCTGATCGGCGCGTCGATGATGCAGGCGCTGTCGATTTCGACCACGAATTTTCAGACGTTCGCCGAGATCGCGTTCTCGTTCACGCTGACGCCGAAGATCGTGATCGTGTCGCTGATCTTCGCGCTGATGATGGGCTTCGTGGGGGGATTCCTGCCGGCGGCACGGGCGGCAAGGATGAAAATCGTGGATGCGCTGCGGGCGGCGTAGCCGTTGTCATCGGCAATTCGCAGTTCACGGCGCTTCGGCAAAGGTCATGACCTGCGAGGGGATGAGGTTCAACGGGGGGATGTTTGGAGCGGTTCCGGTCGTCAAGAGAATGAAGTCGTTGAACGCTGGATTCCATTCATACGGCGTCGTGGCGACGAAGACGCCGCGCGCCCGAGCATAGTTGCGGTTGCTGTCCATCATGTCGGCCACCGGATCGAACTGATTGATCGTCGGCAACGCACGTCCCTCGGACCAGTTGAACGCGACTTCCATATCCGCGACGCCGAGCTCGTTGACGACAACGTAGCGATCCGCAGGCACCAGGTCCGTCAGCACCGCGACCCGCGTAAACGAGCCCACAGGGGTCGGAAGCGAGAAGAGCGGATCGAGCGGCGGCTCTCGCCACAAATCGTAGATCAACTCGTTCGCCGGAACGTTCGGGTTCTCCGGATCGAAGCCGGGCAGCGGCGCCCCGGTCGGATTGGCGCGCACCTTCGTCGTGCGTCCGTGGCGTGCGCGGCACTGGTCGAGCGTCAGCTGCGGCGCAGCCTGCTGGCAAAAGGATTGCTCGAATGTGTAAACCTGTGCGCACGGTGGTTGGCTCGAAATCACGCCATTGCCACAAAACATGCCTTGATCCAAGGTGTTGAACGTGTAGTTGTACGTTGGCTCCGAGATGTCCTTCGTCGCGACGATGATCGAATCGGCTTCCTCGCCCAGCGGTCCGCGATAGACGATCTGCAGGTAGATGTCGGTGGCGCTGTTGGGAATGGGATTCGAAGAGAAGTCGAATGTCACTGGCTGCAGGCTCTCGTTGATCTTCGGCGGTACCGGATGCGACCGGGAAACCACGATTTCCTCGGCCGGCGAACGGCAGAAATGCCAATTGATGCCCGAAGAACCGTATTCTCCGGAGAGATCTGGCTGGTAGCAGCCGTTACGGTGGAACTTGACGATGGCGATCAGCTCTCCGTTTGAATTGTCGGGAACAGGCTCGATGAGAGCCTTGCCCGACGAGTCCGTCCCACCCGGTGAAATGTTCTTGAGCAGAACCTTGAGGTTGCGAAACCCTCCTCCGTTTCGCTGGTTCTCGACCGCGTGATCCAGAATGGCATACGCGCCCTCGTCGGGTTGCCGTATCTCGAGCTGGCCGCGAAAGAAATAGTTGATCAGGCCTGCCGAGTAGGCGACTGCACGGGGAATCAGGTACTGGTGCGCGGCATCGAACGTGAACCTGTTCAGCGCGAAAACGAGATATCCGGTCGTATGGGTCGTCGAATAGATCTGCGCGAGGTCAGCGTCGAGAAGCGCTTCGCTGAGCGCGCGTGCGTTCGTCCCCACTTCTCCCGCAACGGCGTCGTTCACCGGCCTTTCGAAAAAGCGGACGGTCCCGCGCAACGCGGTGCCGGGAAGCAGCTGCTGGATGTCGATTCGCTCGTTGCTCGTGAACCAGTCGGTCACTGTAGGAGGCGACGGCGAGCTATATGGAGAATTGATCGTGCCAGCTGAATAGAAGTTTCGGTTCGTATACTCCGCGATCCCCTTGCCGTCCGTGATCGCGGACCCCGGTGCCGTCGTCCGCCAGAAGTGGCGTGGTGTCTTGAACGGCACGGTTGCGGCGTTCGCACCTGGATAGACGGCGGTCGATGCGGGTTTCTCTAAAGGTAGATTGATCCGGATCTGCAGGCGTGGATCGGTTGGTGAATTGAGGTCGGTGTACTTCTCGTATTGAGACGGCGCATACACGTGCGGAAAGAGGGTTTTGCAGATGCCTCTGTCGCAGTGCACGTCGTTCCGAACATGTTGCGGCTGCGCCATGTCCTGGAGGTGGTGGATGACATGACCGATCGATTGGAACATCAAGCCAAACGATTTGCGCCGCTCGACTTCGGAAAGACCTGTCAACGCACCATAGAAATGGCGTCGTGCGTCCTGGTACGAGTGCGCTTGAGCCGGGATCGAATCGGGAGATTCGAGGGCCCAGTCCGGGGACGCGACGATAAACGAATCGCCCCGATGATCTTCGATGGCGAGCGGTCGATTGTTGACCGGATCATAGAAGTGACGGAGCGCCTGCTCCCAGGACTTGTCGTCTTCCCAACGCGCGCCAAATTGAATGAGCGCCGAGATCGTCTGTGGCTCTCGCAGTGAGTTGATGAAAGTTTGTCGCCTGTCAGTGATGGGTAGCGGACGAAGTCCCAAACGCGAAAGTATTCCCGGCGCAGCCAGGAGAGAAGCATCGGACGCGGCCTTCGAGATTGCGGCATGCGTCTCGACCTCATAGGCGTTCAGGTCGCCAACAAGAAGAGTTGCGACGACTAACACAATGGCGAAGTGGACACCGATTATGCTGCTAGTTGACCGCACATTCCTTCTCCCGTGTAGGAGGGCCTGGTACGTTGATAGAGCCAATTGACGGGTCGAGTTTGAGTAGGCGTAGCCTTTCGCATTCCAACGCGTGAACCATGCGGGGGATATCCTTCGCTCGGCCGCCCTCAGCTAGGATTTCCAGGTCGATACCCAAGAATCCGAGATTTGATGCATATTTCTTGACATCCATATCGGCCTTCTGCATCGGAAGTCGTTGGCCGATGATCGACGATCTGCGTCGAGGGCCCTGCGATTCTTCTTCACCAATTGGATACAGGTTGGTCGCCCGGATGTGCCGATATCCCGGCTTGAAGATCAGTATCTGCGGATCCGCTTCTCCCAGCGCATTTCCCGACAGGTTGATCTTGGTAAATCCCGGGAAATGGAACCGCCCGTTCTTGTCCGTCACCGTCTCCATCACCTCGAGCTGACCCTTCTTGCGTCCGCCGGTGTCGAAGCCGAACGCAACCATTTGCCAGTTCGCCGTCACGACAGCGCCCTCGATGGGCGCTCCGGTGTCGGCGTCGACCACCCACGCTTCGATCGGAGCAGCCGTGTAATACAGATCTCCGCATCCCTGGAGACTTGTTGTGAGTACGACCAGAAGAACGATTCGGACGAGATGGGTGATGGTCATTAGGGATTACATCGACTGGAGCCGCCAGACGCCGTCGCCATCTTGCCCGAAATAGATGAAGAAAATGCGGTCCTCTCCATTGATGACGCGGTTGATCGCGTACTCGCCCAACTCGCTGGACAACGTCACGAACTGCAGCTCGGAAAAAGAGGCGACGATTTGCGGCAGAAGCGATGCCAGCGTGTCGAACGGACCGCTGTACCGTTCCTTTGCGAGCAGCCCCATGTATTGCAACGCACGCGCTTTGTCCCCCGTACCGAGTGCAGCCTTGAACCCGCTCCATACCGCTCGGATCGTCTGGTCCAGCGCCGCTTCGGACAGCAGAACGATCGGCGTGACGCTGGTATAGATGTTCCCGTCGATATCTGTAACCCGAACGGTGGCCATGCTCGATCCGCCGCCGACGTAGGTGAGCGTCACCTCCCAGGGCTCCTCCGTGATCGTGTAGTCGATCACACCGTCGGCGTCGCCGTCGACCTCGATTTTCTGGATGACGATGCCTTCCGCCGGGATGGCGTTAAACAGCACAGGAAGCGGAGCGATACCTTGCGTGGGGTGCGCCGTTATCTCGACCGGGCGAGGACCACTGCTCGACACGGTGATCGAATGAGTTCTCGTTTCTCCTTCGGGTGTCGTCAACGTCGCGACGACCGTGTTTGCTCCAGCGGCGAGCCGCACACCGACCGCATGGAACGCGCCGTCGGGAAGGATCGCAGCGAGCACGTCGTTGACGATCAATCCCGAGTTGGCAGGCGCGACGAGCGTGCCGCTCACCGTCACGGACTCGCCGGCAAGGGCCGCGCCATCCACAGGTGTGTTGATGACCACGGAAAGCGACGCGACGGTAATCGGAATCGCGTTGGACGTCCCGGACGCGCCAGCGTTGTCGAGGGCCTTTGCCGTCACGACGTAGCTGCCCGCGGGCACATCCGTCCAGCTCAGCGCATAGGGTGGCGCCGTTGCGGTGCCGATCAGTGTCGATCCCTGGTAGAACTCGACTTTGCTGATGGTTCCATCCGAATCGGACGCCGTCGCTGTCAGCGTGACGCTGGCCGGTGCGTACCGCGTCGCGCCGGAATCGGCCACGGTCAAGGATACGATCGGTGCGGCGTTTTGCTTGACGCTGATCGAAACGGGCAGCGAGCTGGCGGAAAGTCCCGCATTGTCGGTCGCCTTCGCGATCAGGCTGTAGGTTCCAGCCGCCACGTTCGACCACGTGAATGCGTACGGTGGCGTGTGCGCAGTCCCGAGCAGCGTGGTACCCGCGTAGAAGTCGACCTTCGCCACGGTTCCGTCGCTGTCGGATGCCGTGGCGGACAAATTGACGTTTGCCGGCGCTGCGAATTGCGTACCCGGCAACGGGCTCGCAATCGCCACCGAAGGCGGACTGTTTGGAGCGGCGACGACGACGCTCACGGGAGCCGACGTCGCGGCCGCTGCGCGATTGTCGGTGGCGCGTGCAGTAAGCGTGTAGGAGCCGGGTCCGACGGCGCTCCATGTCATCGCATAAGGCGACAGGTTGGTCGTTCCGATCACGTTCCCGTTCTGGAGGAATTCCACGAGACTGACCGAGCCGTCCGCATCGCTCGCCGAAGCGGCAATCGGGATCTGGGCGGGTGCCGTGAAGCCGGCGCCATTCGCGGGTGAAGTCAGCGTGACGATCGGTGGTTGATTCGTCCCGCTCACCTGGATGCCGAGGGTCGTCGTGGATGCGACGCTATTACCATCGGTCGCGCGCGCGGTAATCGTATGGCTGCCGGGCGGCGCGTTGCTCCATGTGTAGCGAAAAGGAGGCGCGCTCGCGGATCCGAGAAGCGTCGATCCGCGCAGAAAGTCCACCTTGTCGATCGTCCCGGACGGACTTACTGCGTCCACGGCAAACGCTATGCTCGCGGAACTCTCGAACGTCGTCGTCGAAGGCGACGTGAATACGAGCAGGGGCGGTGCATTGCCGGTAATGACCACCATCGCCTGGTCGAATGTCCGGTCGCGTCGCGTGGCGACGACGCGCAGCGTGTTCGCACCGAGGGTGACGGGGAGCGTGGCGTTGAACGAATTGCCATTGATCCCGGCGGCGCGGCTGGTGTTGCCGTTATCCACGAGGACCGTGGTGTTCTCGTCTCCGGCGAATGTGCCGCTTACCGTGACCGAGCTCGCGTAGATGACGCTGCCGGCTGTCGGCGCGCTTATCAACAGCTTGGGCCCCGTCACCGTGATCGAGACGGCCGAGGATGTCTTCGTGGCGCCTGCGCTGTCGATTGCCTTCGCGGTCAGCGAGTAGCTTCCGGCCATTACGCCGGTCCAGACGAAGTTGTACGGAGCCGCTGCGACAGTGCCGAGGAGGCTGGACCCCTGATAGAACTCGACTCTTGC